>ERZ838118.3296-NODE-3296-length-15722-cov-5.278866_pt1 | contig 15722 bp, 11 predicted proteins | sample MGYA00519863_ERZ838118 | MGnify/ENA primary metagenome ERZ838118 (study PRJEB31850, sample SAMEA3708827) | human gut metagenome | biome: human gut; feature: human-associated habitat; material: faeces | place: China | collected 2014 ...
CGCGAGCTGGGTTCAGAACGTCGTGAGACAGTTCGGTCCCTATCTGTTGCGGGCGTAAGAGATTTGAAGGGAGCTGTCCTTAGTACGAGAGGACCGGGATGGACGTACCTCTGGTGCACCAGTTGTCCTGCCAAGGGCATAGCTGGGTAGCTATGTACGGACGAGATAAACGCTGAAAGCATCTAAGCGTGAAACTCTCCCTAAGATGAGATCTCTCATCCTTTATGGAGTAAGGGCCCAGAAAGACGATCTGGTTGATAGGCCGGAGGTGGAAGTGCAGTAATGTATGTAGCTGACCGGTACTAATAGCCCGAGGGCTTGACCTACGATTTATGCAGGCAATGGCCTTCCTTCCATCCTCTTCTTTGTTCGGTTTTGAAGGTGTAAGCGAAAGACATCTGAGTGATATGCACCATTAGCTCAGCTGGTAGAGCACCTGACTCTTAATCAGGGTGTCCAGGGTTCGAGTCCCTGATGGTGTACCACCCTTGTGGTGTGCCACGAGGGTAAATAGTTGGTGTTTTTAACGGTGAGGGTCCACCCGTTCCCATTCCGAACACGGAAGTTAAGCTCACCAGTGCCGACAATACTTGTCTGGAGACGGACCGGGAAGATAGGTCAATGCCAACACAAAAGACCGCAGTCGTAAGGCTGCGGTCTTTTGCTATATCTGCACCGTTTTCAGCGCCGCTGTGATACAATGGCTCTGCCGCGATAATCTCAGACACGGCAGAAGAAAACATGCAGATCCGCTGTAACCTTTTGCATGCAGCGGACTCTTATAGACAGAACATCAAGATGGGAGGGGCAAGGATGGACACGTTCGACGTCATATTTACAACCTACAGTCCGCTCGTGTTCCGTTACCTGCGCTCCCTGTGCGCAGATGCGGCCGTCGCCGAAGAGCTCACGGCGGAGACCTTTTACCGCGCCTACACCCATTTTGATTCGTTTCGCGGCGACAGCAAGCTCGAGACATGGCTGTGCGCCATTGCGAAAAACGCATACCTCAAGGACTGCCGGCGCAGCGCGCGCACGGTCGGCGCGGACGCGCTTGAGACCCTGCCGGCGGAGACGGACTTCGTCGAGCGCTTTCTTGACCGCGAGCAGGCGCGGCAGATCTACCGCCACGTGCACGAGCTGGGCGCGCAGTATAAGGAAGTGTTTTTGCTGCGCACGCTCGGCGAGCTGAGCTTCCGCGACATTGCGGACATCTTCGGCAAGTCCGAATCGTGGGCGAAGGTCACGTACTTTCGAGCCAAAAACAAAATCATCGAACGAATGGAGGGATCGACATGAACCCGATTACCTGCGGCATGGCGGCGGATCTGCTGCCGCTCTATCTGGACGGCTGCTGCAGCGCCGACAGCAGCGCGGCGCTCGAGGCGCACATGGACACCTGCCCGGCCTGCCGGGCGCAATATGCGCAGCTGCGGCGTGACCTGACGCCCGCTGCGCCCGCGGCGGAGGATCCCGGCACGGACGCGATCGCACGCGCTCTGGAGCGGAAAATGCGTCGCCGCAAGCGCTGCCTGCGCGCGCTCTGTGCGGTGCTGGGCGTGCTGCTGGCCGTGCTTCTTGTGTTCATCGGCAAGACTTTCGTGATCCTCGGCCAGCCGGGCGGCGCTGCGTCTGCCGGACTCCCAGCCGGTGCGACCGACCTTGCCGTGCGTGCGGTCAGCGGGACGGCTGAGGAGGTCGGCGAGCATATGTTTGCGACCGGCACGGCGCGGCTCGTCGTCTCGGCGGATGCGCTGCCGGATGCGCCCGTGACGGTGCGGCTCTGGCAGGTGCGCGAGACGCGCGAAAACACCATGGTCGCAACGCTCGACGCAAGGCATCGGTCGTGCATCTTCACGAATCTGCCGCCTGAGACGCTCTACGCAGTCACGGTGGACGGCGCGCCGGATGTGCAGCTCACCGTGCGCAGCAGCCTCACGTTCCGGGAGGCGTTTTCCCTCATGCTGCAGGAGCTGTGAGCAGGGATAGAAACCGGACAGAAATCGCGAAAGCCCCGCCGGAAAACCGGCGGGGCTTTTGGGCTGCTGCGAAAAGAAAGGGATCGGATCAGTATTTCTGCAGCGGGGCGTATTTCTCGTGCAGCTTCTCCTCGCGCTCGAGGTCGGACTCGATGCGTCTGTGGCGTGCGCGGATCTGCTCGTGGGTGTGCATATGCGGCACCTTGTACATGTGGTTCTCTTCGACAGCCTCGAACAGGTACGGGCCGACGAAGGCGGGGTTCATGCCCTTGACTGTGATATTGCTGTCGAACAGGCGGCGGTAATCCCAGTAGCTGTCGGTGGCGTAGAACGGGTCGCACGGGACGCTGTAGTCGGCCGGGCGGTGATCCTCGCTGTTGTGGATGTTCGTGTGCACATATTCGGGGCAGAACACGCTCACACCCATCATGCTGTAGTCGGGGTCGTTCTCGGCGAGGTCGCGCACGGCCTCAGCGATGCAGACGGCGGCATGCTTGCTCGCAAGGTAGGCCGTGTTGTAGCGCAGGCCGGTGATCAGGCCGGCGATGGATGCGGTGAACAGGAAGTGGCAGGGCGTGCCCTGCTGCTTGAAGATGGGCAGCACCTCGTGCACGTAATAGGTCAGGCCGAGCACGTTCGTGTTCATGGCCCAGGCCCAGTCCTGAGGCGGATGGTTGTAGACCCAGCCGGCGGTGGCGATGCCGGCGTTGGCGAACATCAGGTCGAGCTGGCCGTACTCCTGCATGACGCGCAGGATGCTGAAGCGGACCTCTTCATACTTCGTGACGTCGGTCTTGATGGTGACGACCTTTGCCGCACCGGCCTTCTCGCAGATGGCCTTGGTCTCCTCGAGACCCTCGGTGTTGATGTCGATGAGGGCGAGGCGCATGCCGCGCTTGGCAGCCTCTTCAGCGAAGGCGCGGCCGATGCCGGTGGCGGAGCCGGTGATGGCGGCAACTTTGTTCTTGAATTCTTTCATGTCTGGACTTCCTTTCTGTAGATCAGGATGGGATCGCGGGGCTCAGGCGAGACCCGGGAACAGGACGCACATGAGCGTGACGGCGGCGGTACCGACGGTCGTGGCGATGACGGTCGTCACGAACAGGGCGGGGTAGACCTCCTTGAGCTTCATGTGGCACATGGGCAGCAGCATGAGGATGCTGCCCGAATAGGGCATGGAGTCGAGCGTGGTGGCCGCAAACGCGGACACGCGGTGGATGGTGCTGGCCGTCAGGCCGAGCGCCTGCAGCTTTGGCGCGATGATCGGCAGCGCGACGAGCTGGCCGGTGGACGAGCCGCCGGTGAGCATGCACATGAGCGCCACAACGACCCAGCAGATGAGGATCGGCGCGATGCTGATGCTTGTGATGGCGGTGATCATGGACTGGAACGCGTCCGTGTTGGTGATGACGCCGGCGAAGCCGCAGATCGCGGCGACGGTCATGGTCATGGGCACGGAGTCGACGGCGCCGCTGTTGAGCATGGCCTTGAGATCCTTGCGGCGCAGCTGCGGCCAGAACAGCACGAGGGACAGCGCGATGGAGCACAGCAGGCAGATGTTGATGTTGAGCTTCCAGATGTTGAACAGCAGGAAGAGGACGACCATCGGAATGAGGGCGACGATCAGCTTCGGCTTGCTGCCTGTGCTGTCATAACGCGGGTCGAGCGGGTGGAGCTCGAAGTGCTCGCCGCGTTTGCGGGCGCGGTTGATGAGCAGGTTCATGATGACGAGGATCGCGGCGATCTCCGCCGCCGCGCCCACGAGACCGGGCACCAGCGCCACGTCGGCCGCCGTGCCGAGCACGGTCATGGCGGCCACGTTTGTGACCTGCGGGCTGCCGGGGATGGTCAGCGTGAAGGTGAACGAGCCCGCGCCCAGAATGCCGAGGATGAACTTCTTCGGGATATCGCAGCGCTCGAAAATGACCAGCGCGATCGGGTACATGAGCACGATGACGACACCGGCGATGATGCCGCCGAGGTTGAGGATGGTGCCGATGACCAGGATCACGGCCATGGCGATGAGGTTTTTGCCGGTGCTGCTCATGTTCTCCTTGAGCAGGCGGTTCATGACGGAGTCGGCGATGGTGTAGGCGGCGCCGCTTTCCGTATAGATCTTCGACTGCAGGCAGCCGAAGAGAATCATGAAGAAGAAGCCCTTGACGGCGGTGAACATACCGCTGACATAGTCGCCGATGAGGCTGTCGATAAACGGCAGCGTGTTGCAGGCGATGACGACGCACGCGCCGGCAAATGTGGCCAGATAGACCGACCAGTCTTTATAGCAGAGATAGATAACGATCAGAAAACCGAGGATACAGCCGATGACGCCCAATGTTGACACCTCTTCCGATCGGGATTACACGGATTCGGCCTGCTTCTCGGCCGCATCGAGGGGCTTGCGATCCACCTTCGGGATCAGGTACATGGACGCAACGGCGACGCACGAGAGCACGATGCCATAGATGAACGAGGCGGTGTAGCCGCCGGTGGAGGCCACAAGTGCGGCGCTGATGCGCGGCGTGATGAGCGTGCAGAAGATCATGTAGCCGAACAGGGCCACGCCGTAGATGCCGCCGGCGTAGACCGGGCCGTAGGACTTGTTGATCGTGACGGGGTAGACGCTGTTGGTGGCGCCGAAGCCGAGGCCGAGCAGCGCATAGCCGAGGTAGAACATGAACAGCGAGTGCGCGGCGATCAGGCAGATGGCGGACAGGATGCACAGCGCACCGCAGATGCCGTAGACGTGCTTGTAGCTGATCTTGTCGCACAGCGCGCCGAGGAACAGACGGCTGAGGGTGTTGGCGATGAAGTAGATCGACACGCCCAGCGTGGCCGCGCTCAGCGTGAAGCCTGCGTCGGTCATGTACACGGAGAAGCGCGGGAACATGATCATATACATCGTCGGGAAGAAGGCGGTGCACACGATCAGGTGCCAGATGGGACGGGTCTTGAGTGCGCGGCGCACGTTATAGCTCTCGAGCTGGGTCTCCGCGCTCGAGGCGGAGCCGGCAAAGCCGGCGGGCGTGTAGCCGACAGGTGCCTGACGGACGCCGAGCGCGCACACGACGCACACGACCAGGGACACGAGGCCGACGATGCGCAGCGTGGAGATGATGCCGGTGGACTGCACGAGCTTCGAGCAGATCGGCGCGAGGAAGGCGGACGAGCCGCCGGTGAAGGCCATGCACAGGCCGGAAACGAGGCCGCGCTTGTCCGGATACCAGCCGGTGGAGACATAGGTGGCCACGGTGTAGGCAAGGCCGTTGCCGAGGCCCTGCAGGAAGCTGAAGGTCACATACAGCAGCCACGGGGCCGACTGCGGCACGAAGCTGCTGGTCAGCGTGCCGAGCGGGAACAGCACGGCGCCGAGCAGCATGGCGTTTCTTGCGCCGATCTTCGACATGAGCGTGCCGCCGATCAGAGCGCCGGGCGTCCAGCACAGCAGCATGGTCGTGCTGACGTTTGCGATGGCGTCTGCGGTCCAGTTAAAGTGTGTTGCCAGCGGGGAAACAAATACGGCCGCGGAGTTGGTCACGCCGGTGATGAGCAAAATCACCAGGCAGCGAATCAGGATTCCAAGGCGGCTGCGATCCATATTCTCGATCGTCTTTTCCATCGAGATTCTCCTTTCTATCATTGACATGGTCCTGTGCTCCGGCAGCCGGGCAGACAGCCGTCCGGAGCGCTCCGCACCGCCGTGACGGTCGGCTGCGGAGCTGCGTTCGTGTGTCCCTGCCGGACACACATCGGTTTTGTTCGGTTGTGCCCATTATATTTGCTTGACAGGAAATCGACAATGTTTGCCGTGCACAGTATCCGGTCAAAATTTTGTCATAGAGACCAATCCGCATTTTGCTCCGGAAACCGTTTTTGACGCAAAAACCGGACCGGCAAGCTTTGCCGGTCCGGTTTTCAGGCTGCGGCCGCCGTCAGAACGCGACGTTGTTGAGATAGCCGTCGATCAGAAAAGACAGCTGGAGCGAAAACAGCAGCTCTGTCGTCGAAAGGTCGATCCCGCAGATGGATTCGATCTGTGCGATGCGGTAGTTGACGGTGTTGCGGTGCAGAAAGAGCCGCTCGGAGGTGTGCGCCTTGTTAAAGCCGCATTTGGTGAATACGCGCAGCGTCTGGTAGAGCTCGGCGCTTTTTTCGCGGTCGTAGTGGATGAGTGTGTCGAGCGCGGGATGCCGGATGAAGGACAGCAGGCTTTTGTCCTCGACCTGATCGAGCAGCGCGTAATACACGTAGTCCGAGAAAAAGAAGAGCTTCTGGTCCGAGCGCATCTGCTTGGCCAATTGCAAGGTCTGCAGCAGCATGTTATAGTGGAGAGAAAGCTGGTTGTTGGCCTGAAAACAGTTGCTGATGCCGACGATCAGCCGGTGTCCCTGCGTGTACTGCTCCAGCGCCGCGCGCTGCTCGGGCGTGATGGTGCCGCCGTCCGCCGCCGTCAGCAGCAGCACCAGATCGTTCTTGACCACCGAAAAGGCCGTCTTGCCGAAGATGGCCTGCATATCCGGAATGAGGCGGGATTTGTAGTAGGCCGGCTCCTTATAATAGACCGGCCGGATGATCGCCAGACATTTCTGCTCCGGAAAGCTCAGCTTGGCCAGCTTCATGCGGCGCTCCATGTCCACGTTCTGCGCGCCGGCGAGCATATCGGCAAAGATGTTGTTGAGCTGGGAGGCGCGGTAATCGATCCAGTTGCCGTTGTTGCTTTTGACGATGCGCTCCTTTGCCGAGCTGGACAGCAGCGGGATGATCTGCTGCTCGGCCGCGCTGAACATGCCGGTCTTGCTCACGATGATGACGTAGCCCATCATGAAATTGTCGTAGACGATGCGCGTGCACAGAAGGTAGCGCTGCATGTGCTCGCAAAAGAGCGTGAAGGGCTTGTCCGAGAGGGAATACTCGTTTTTGCGCCGCCGGTCCTCGATGTACTCCATTAGAATATCGCTGCAGTATCCCTGCTCGATGCTCCGCATCCACAGCGGGTAGTCCACATAGAAGTTTTTCGTCTTGGCCACGAGCTTTCCCGTGCTGTCGATCACGACGAACAGGTCGCCGGTGACGTCGGTCATTTTGGTCAGCACCCGGTCCAGCTCCGCCCCGTTGCAGAGCATATACAGCACCTGTGTATAGAGCTGCTGGTCGGACTGCTGGTAGCTCAGCAGCTCCTTTACGGTCTGAAACAGCACGGCAAATTCACCGTGGTCGATCATGGCGCTGTTCGTCAGTCTGTCCGCCAGCTCCGGCGGCAGCGTGCCGTAGTACAGCAGGTTGGTCGGCAGTACGGTGTCCGGCGTCAGCTGCCCCGCGTCGGCAAAATAGAGCGTTCCGGCCTGCACATCGCTCTGACCGGAGGCAAGGATGTTGACGTCCGCCAGCTCGCAGTCGGAACGAATGTCGATGTACATGAGCATATGCGGCTGGCTGGCCGAATGCAGCTTTGTGATCAGTTCGGAAAATTTCACGGTCGTGCCTCCTCGGATATACTAAAATTGTTAAAAAAATATTTAACTCAATTATACTACACGCAGGGGTGCGGGCGCAACTGCCGCCGTTGTGCTGTGTGACAAAAAGGCAGCGGGTCGTTGTGCACGGCACACAACGGCGGTCGTTTCCGCGTCGGGCGGGAGCGTTGTGCACGGCGGCGGGATTGTCTGTCCCGCACAAAATCAAGCTTTTTTTGGTGTTTCATGCATATGGAAATTCGCGAAACAGATGGTTAAAATATTTGCAAAGGCACGGATGCGGCGGCAGAATCCGCATCCCATGTCGTTCCTGCACAAGCAGACAGCATCGGTTTCGGAATCCTCCAAAGAAAGAGAAGAAACACCTCATGAAGTACGAAAAACTGTTTCAGCCCGGAAAGATCGGGAACCTTGAGCTGCGCAACCGCGTCGTTATGACGGCCATGGGCGCGCTCATGGGCGACTGGAACGGCTGCACCACGCCGGAGCAGATCCGTTTCTATGAGGACCGCGCCAAGGGCGGCTGCGGCCTCATCATTCCGGAATTCACCTCCGTGGACGCCGACAGCGGCCATTGCAACCCCATCCAGCTCGGCATCTATGACAGCCGGCAGATCAAGAGCTTCCAGCTCATCTGCGAGGCAGTGCATCGCCACGGTGCGAAGATCTTCATCCAGCTGCATCACGGCGGCCGCGAGGCGCCCCCGGCCTGCAACGGCGGCCGTCAGGCCATGGCTCCGAGTGTGGAGCTCAACTCCGTCGTCGGCCGCGCGACCATTCTGCCGCGCGAGATGACCATTGAGGACATTGACAATCTGGTCGGGAAGTACGTGCAGGCGGCGGTCAACTCCGAGCTGGCCGGTGCCGACGGTGTCGAGGTCCACGCGGCGCACGGCTATCTCGTGCAGCAGTTTTTGAGCCCTTACACCAACAAGCGCACCGACGAATACGGCGGAAGCATGGAAAACCGCTGCCGCTTCCTCGTGCGCATCCTCACCGGCATCCGCGCCGCCGTCAGCCGTGATTTCGTCGTCGGCGCGCGCATCAACGGCAATGACTTCGTCGAGGGCGGCAACGATCTCGCTGCCTGCACCGAGATCGCCAAATACCTCGAGCCGTATGTGGATTACTTCAATGTGTCCTGCGGCGTGTATGCCAGCGCACCGACCATGATCGAGCCGTGCTACAGCCCCGAGGGCTGGAGAAAGAACCTGGCCAAGACCATCAAGGCTGCCGTGAATGTGCCCATTATCGCCGTCAACACCATCAAGCACCCCGAGACGGCCGAGCGCTTCCTGCAGGAGGGCGTGAGTGACTTTGTCGGCATGTCCCGTATGCAGCTGGCCGATCCCGACGTGGTCAAAAAGGCGATGGCCGGCCGTGAGGATCTCATCCGCAAGTGCCTCGGCTGCATGAACTGCAACAAGTCCGTCGTCGCGGGCAAGAACCTGCACTGCGCCATCAACCCCGTCACCGGCCGCGCCACGGTCTACGGCGACGAGAACCTGGTCAAGACCGGCGCCGGCCGCACGGTCGCGGTCGTTGGCGGCGGCCCCGGCGGTATGCAGGCTGCGCTCCTGCTGAAAAAGCGCGGCTATTACCCGGTCATTTTCGAGAGCCGCGATCATCTCGGCGGCAGCGCCGTGCTGGCCTCGAAAGCGCCGTGCAAGGGTATGGTGGCCGAGCTCATCGAGACCATGAAGGCCGAGATGAAGGAGTACCACATCGAGGTGCGCCTGAACACGCCCGCCACGGTCGAGACGCTGCGCGCGCTCGATCCCTACGGCGTCGTCGTCGCCTGCGGCGGCGATCAGATCGTGCCGAACATTCCCGGTGTGGACCGCAGCAACGTTTACTATATCGAGGATGTGCTTTTGCGCCGCGTCTCCTTCGAGGGGAAGAATATCGCCGTTATCGGCGGCGGCCATGTCGGCCTTGAGGTCGCGCACTTCCTGTGCGACAACAACAAGGTCACGGTCGTTGAGATGCAGAAGGAGGTCGGTGTCACGATCTACCGCACGGCGCGCTACAAGCTGTTGTCCCTGCTCGCCGAGAGCGGTGTGGAGGTCCTGACCGAGCACGCCATTGCCGGCGTGACCGACGGCGCGGTCGAGCTCAGGAAGACCGACACCGGCGAGGTCGTCACCCGCCCGGCCGATATCGTCATCATGGCGCTCGGCAATCGCCCCGACAAGAGCTACGAGCAGCAGCTCAAGGATGCGTTCGACAAGGTCGTCTTTGTCGGCGACGCCAACAAGGGCGGAACGATGGCCGATGCCACGCTCAGCGCCTACGAAAACTGCTGGTTCTTCTAAACCATATTGAATTTTTTATAAAAGGAAGGCTTTATTATGAAAAACAATCTGTTTGATCTTTCCGGCCAGGTCGCGTTCTGCTGCGGCGGTTCCTCCGGTCTCGGCCTTCAGTTCGCCAAGGCGATGGCCAACGCGGGCGCGGACATCGCGCTCGTCGCCCGCCGCACCGACCGTCTGGATGAAAACGCCAAGGAGATCGAGGCGGAATACGGCGTCAAGGTCTATCCGCATTACATGGATCTGCAGGACTCCAAGAGCATCACGGACTGCGTCAGCGACGTCGTCGCGCATTTCGGCAAGATCGACATTCTGGTCAATGCCGCCGGTATTCCGGGCGGCGGCGACCCGGCCACGCTCACGGACGAGTACTGGCTCAACGTCATCAACACCGACCTCAACGGTCAGTTCTTCACCTGCCGCGAGGTCGTGCGCCAGTCCATGAAGCCCAATCAGTACGGCCGCATCATCATGGTCTCGTCCATCCACGGCGTCTGCGGCCGTAAGGGCGTGGACACGGCACCGTATGCGGCGGCCAAGGGCGGCATCGTCAACCTGACGCGCTCGCTCGGCAACTCCTGGGCGCGCGACGGCATCACCGTCAACTGCATCTGCCCGGGCTACTTCCCGACGGAAATGACCGCGGCCTACATCGACGCGCCCTTCTTCCATCAGGCGCACCTCGAGTGCTGCCCCATGGAGCGCCACGGCAAGACCGGCGAAATGGACGGCCTGTGCACCTACTTTGCCTCCCCGGCCTGCAGCTACACGACCGGCCAGATCGTGTGCGTGGACGGCGGCTGGAGCGCCATCTGATCTCTGCCTGATCCGGCTTTCGCTGCGGCGCATAGCGGCGGAGCCGTTCCTCTCCGCGTCGGGCGGCTGTGTATGCCCGGCCGCCCGGCGCGTCATGTTTCCCGTATCACCATGCGCATTTCTTCCTTTCATTTCCCCCCACTCCATGGCATACGCCCCTTCTTTTTCTTTGCGCGGCAGCAGTTTTTGCTGCCGCGCAAAGCGTTTTGGGGCGTTGCGTGCGCGCTTGCGCTGCGCGGCGATTTGTGCTATCCTGCGCGTGAGGTGATACGATGAAAATTCTCATGATCAACGGCAGCCCGCATCCGCGCGGCTGCACATACACCGCCCTGCACGAAATGGAGCGGGTGCTGCGCGCAGCCGGTGCCGAGGTGCAGATCCTGACCGTCGGTGCCGAGCAGATGGGCGGCTGCGTGGCCTGCGGCGGCTGCCGTGCGGCCGGGCGCTGCGTGCGCGGCGGACTGGTGAACGACGCCATCGACGCGATGGAGACGGCCGATGCGCTCGTGCTCGCATCCCCGGTGCACTATGCCGGGATCTCCGGCGCGATGTCGGCCTTTTGCGACCGGCTGTTTTATGCCTCCGACGGCTGGGCAAACAAGCCCTGCGCGTGCGTTGTCTCGGCGCGCCGCGCGGGCACGACGGCGGCGCTCGATCAGCTGGTCAAGTACCCGATGATCTCGAACATGCCGGTCGTCTCCTCGCAGTACTGGCCGATGGTGCACGGTGCGTGTCCGGAGGACGCCGCGCAGGATGCGGAAGGGCTGCAGACCATGCGCCAGCTCGCGCGCAACCTGCTCTGGCTGGTGCGGTGCATCGCCGCCGGTGACGCGGCGGGCGTTGCGCGCCCGGAGACGGAAGCGCGCACATTCACCAATTTCATCCGCTGATTTTCGGCAGTATGACAAAAGGCCAGCCGTCGCAGGCATCGCCTGCGGCGGCTGGTCTCGTATTTGGGGAAGTGTGCTCAGCCGTGCTTTTTCACCCGGCGCTTGCCGGTCATGTGCTCGACAGTCAGGCACAGCACGGTCGTGCGCGGGATGACCGCCGTGGAAAACGGGAAGTCCGGCGCGCGGTACTGCGCCATGAGCACACGCAGCGCGTGCTCCTTGCCGCTGTCCGGCACGACGGTGATGCGCCCCTGACCGATGACGCTCTCATACGTCATGGTGCAGTTGCCGTGCTCGTCGTCGAGGATGAGGCCGTGGCCGCGGTCCATCTCGAACGATGCGTTCGGGTTTCTGGCGATGAGGTCATACTTCGTGCCGGTATCCGCACCGTGAAAGTACAGGCGGACGGTCTCACCGTCGACCTCCAGGCCGAAGTTCAGCGGCAGGATGTAGGGATACGGCTCGTCGTGCAATGCGAGGTGGCACACGTCGCACCCGCGCATGACGGCGATGAGCTCGTCAAAATCTGTGATCTCGCGATCTGCTCTGCGCATGAAAATGCTCCTTTCCGATCAGCCGATGGGCGTGCCGAGACGCGCCAGCACGTCCTGAAAATATTCCGGCAGCGGGCAGGTGAACGTCACGAGCTCGCCCGTGCGCGGATGCACGAAGCGCAGCGCGCGCGCGTGCAGGCACTGTCCGCTCAGCCCCTTTTCCGGGCGCTTATGCCCGTAGACAAGATCGCCGAGCAGGGGGTGACCGATGTGCGCCATGTGCACGCGGATCTGGTGCGTGCGGCCGGTCTCAAGCTCGCAGCGGATGTGTGTGTAGCCGTTGTAGCGCGCGATGACCGACCAGTGCGTGACGGCGCGGCGGGCGTTTTTTTGCGTCACGGCCATGCGCTTGCGGTCTGTCGGGTGGCGGCCGATGGGCGCGTCCACCGTGCCGGCATCGTCGCGCAGATTGCCGCAGACGACGGCCTCATATGTGCGCGCCATCGTGTGGTCGGCCAGCTGCGCCGAGAGCGCCAGGTGCGCAAAGTCGTTTTTCGCCGCGACGAGCAGCCCCGACGTGTCCTTGTCGATGCGGTGCACGATGCCCGGCCGCCGCTCGCCGCCGACGCCGGAGAGACTCTCCCCACAGTGGGCGAGCAGGGCGTTGACGAGCGTGCCGTCCTCGTGGCCGGGCGCGGGGTGCACGACCATGCCGCGCGGCTTGTTGACGACGATGAGATCCGCATCCTCGTACACCACGTCCAGCGGCAGATCCTGCGCAACGAGCTCCGAGGGCGCGGCATCCGGCAGCGTCACGACAAACGTGTCGCCGGGGACGGTTCTGTAGTTTTTCTTCACGGGCGCGCCGTCTTTTGTCACCGCGCCCTGCGCGAGCAGCCGCTGGGCGGCGCTGCGCGTGAGCCCGGGCAAAGAGCGCGCGAGGAGAGCGTCGATCCGCTCGGCGCTCTCCTGTGTTTGAATCGTTCGTTGTTCCATTAGAAATCCGAAAACTCCGCCAAAATGTCGTCGAGTGAGTACGCTGCGCCGTCGGTACTACCGTCCGTGTTATCGTCCGGCTTGGGCGTTTCCGGCTCGGCGGGCGTGCTGTTGAGGTAGGCCAGCAGCGGATCCGCCGCCTCTGGCGCGGGCTGTGCCGCCGGTTTCGGCGCGGGCGCTGCCGGTCTGGGCTGCGCGGGGACTGCTGCTTTGGGAGCCGGGGCTGCCGCCTCGGGTGCGGCGGGCGTCACCGGCTGCGCGGCAACGGGCGCGCGATCCCACGCGGCGAAGAGATCGTCCTTCGCCGGAGCGGTCTCCGGCTTGGCGGGTGCAGCGGGCACGGCGCTCGCTTTGGGTGCGGCGTCGGGCTTGCGCTTGGCGGGCAGGTGCAGCCTGCGCGCCTTGGGCGCGTCATGCGCTGCCCCGGTGCGCCGCCTGCGCGCGGTTTTCGGCGCGGCGGCGTCTTCTGCCCCGTCGTCCCCGCGGTAGAAGATCACGTGCAGGCACAGCGTGATGCCGGCCACGACGATGAACACGTCCGCCAGATTGAACACGGCAAAGCGCACGAAGAGGAAATTGAACATGTCCACGACGTAGCCGCTGAGGATGCGGTCGATGCAGTTGCCGACCGCACCGGCGAGCACCAGCACGACCGACCAGCGGCCGACCTTGCCGTGCACGACGTTGCGCCGCAGGCAGAACACCGCGATGGCGGCGAACACGAGCGTGAAGATGATGAAGATCCAGTGCGGCGCGTGCTCGAGCATGCTGAACGCAGCACCGTTGTTGTGGATGTTCGTCAGCTCCAGCACGCCCGGAATGAGCGTGACGTGCCCGGTGTCGAGCGCAATGTTGACGGTGACCCAGTATTTGAGCCCTTGGTCAGCGATGAGGATCAGGATGGCTACGATGGCATACCACATAGCGGTTCCTCGCTTTCGGATCAGGATTTTGGGATCGGGTGATTACTCCGCCTGCTGCGCGGCCACGACCGCAGCACAGCGCGGGCACAGACCGGTCTCGGGGTCGGCCTGCTCGGAGTGCATCCAGCAGCGCGGGCACTTGGTGCCGGGCGCGTTGCGCACGGAGATGTGCAGACCGGGGAAGTTCGTGCCGGTGCCGGTGACGGCGTCGGCCGGCACGTCGCCGCCGATGAGCGCCTGCGATACGATCAGCAGCTCCGGCAGGTTCATGCTCTGCACGTCGTCGAGCGCGGCCTTGGCGGCGTCATCGTCGGCGCGCAGCGTCACGGCTGCCTCGAGCGGCTTGCCGATGCGCTTTTCGGCGCGGGCGGCCTCGAGCACACCGTTGACGTCCGTGCGCACGCGGATCAGCTGATCCCACTTGGCGAGCTCGCTCTCGCTGAGCGCGTAGGCGTCGAACGGCTGGTTCATGACGTTGAGCAGCACGTTGCGCGCGTCGTCCTCGGCGCGGTGCGGCATGGCCTGCCAGATCTCGTCGCAGGTGAAGGCGAGGATCGGCGCGAACATCTTCGTCATGCTGTCGAGGATGAGGAACAGCGCTGTCTGCGCGCTGCGGCGCTCGAGTCCGTTGCGCTCGTCGCAGTAGAGGCGGTCCTTGATGATGTCGAGGTAGAAGCTCGAGAGCTCCACGACGCAGAAGTCGTTGATCGCGTGCGAGATCACGTGGAACTCGTAGTTGTCGTATGCCTTGGCCACGCGGCGGATGAGGTCGTTGAGCTTCGTGATCGCCCAGCGGTCGAGCGGGAGCATATCCTCCGGCGCGACGAGATGCGCGGCGTCAAAGCCGTCGAGGTTGCCGAGGCAGTAGCGCGCGGTGTTGCGGAACTTGAGATAGTTTTGCGTCAGCTGCTTGAAGATCTCCTTGGAGCAGCGCATATCGGCGTGGTAGTCGGCGCTGCCCGCCCAGAGGCGCAGCATATCGGCACCGAACTCGTTGATGATCTCGGCCGGGTCCATGCCGTTGCCGAGGGATTTGTGCATGGCGCGGCCTTCGCCGTCGACCGTCCAGCCGTGGGTCAGGCACTCGCGGTACGGAGCGCCCTTGCCGAGCGCACCGACGGCCACGAGCAGCGACGACTGGAACCAGCCGCGGTACTGGTCGCCGCCCTCGATATACATATCCGCCGGCCAGAAGCCCTGGTCGCGCTGCATGGCGGCGACGTGGGTAGAGCCGGAGTCAAACCAGCCGTCGAGCGTGTCGGTCTCCTGCGTGAAGTGCTTGCCGCCGCAGTGCGGGCAGGTGAAGCCTTCGGGCAGGATGTCGGCCGCCGGGCGGTCGAACCAGGCGTTGCTGCCTTCCTTTTCAAAGAGCTTGGCCACTGCCTCGATGCTCTCCTCGGTGCAGACGGGCTTGTGGCAGTCGTCGCAGTAGAACACCGGGATCGGCAGACCCCAGCGGCGCTGACGGGAGATGCACCAGTCGGCGCGCTCGCGGATCATGGCGGCCATGCGCTCCTTGCCCCAGCTCGGGAGCCAGCGTACGTTCTCGCACGCGGCGACCGCGTCCTCCTTAAAGGAGTCCACGGAGCAGAACCACTGCGGCGTGGCGCGGAAGATGATCGGGCTCTTGCAGCGCCAGCAGTGCGGATAGCTGTGCACGATGTCCTCGGATGCGAAGAGCGAGCCGGCCGCCTTCATGTCTGCGAGGATGACAGGGTTCGATTCCTCCGTGGACATGCCGGCGTACTTGCCGGCGTAGTCGGTGTGGCGGCCCTGATCGTCCACGGGCACGACCATGTCCATGCCGTAGCGGCGGCAGGTCTGATAGTCGTCCGCGC
>ERZ838118.3310-NODE-3310-length-15675-cov-3.110691_pt1 | contig 15675 bp, 17 predicted proteins | sample MGYA00519863_ERZ838118 | MGnify/ENA primary metagenome ERZ838118 (study PRJEB31850, sample SAMEA3708827) | human gut metagenome | biome: human gut; feature: human-associated habitat; material: faeces | place: China | collected 2014 ...
ATAAGCAATCTAGCACGAAGTGCGGTACTGGAGTGCGCAAGCACGACGATTGCGCATGGATAGGTGGAGATTGGTGGGAACAGTAACTCCGTAAAAGTTACTATATGTGAAAAGAAACAAGGAAGCTGCACCTTTTGCGCAAACTTCCTTGTTTCTTTTCTCTATAAATTCCAGCGTTTTCCCTGAGATACTCGCAATCGGTTCATAGCTCTCGCCAGAGATGCCTGAGAATGATAATATTCCTGGATGCTCTGTTTCTGGCGGATTCGCTCCTCTGCACGCTCTTTCTGCTCCTGTGCATGACGGATATCAATCTCCTCCGGCTTTTCTGCTGTATCTACCAGCAGTGTCACACGGTTGTTGACTACCTCTGCAAATCCTCTTCCGAGTGCAACTTCTACCCAGTTTCCTTCTTCGATCTCCATACGGGCCATTCCGATCTTCACTGCAATCACCATATTTTCATGGTTCGGCAAGATTCCCTTTTCACCATCCGGCGCCGGAATTACAAGCTTTCTGCAGCGTCCTTCGTAAAAAACCCTGTCACTTGCGATGATTTTCAAACCAAATGTATCCATATGCCACGCTCCTATTCTGCCGCCTCAGCATTTGCCTTTGCAATGACATCGTCAATAGTTCCTACATTGAAAAATGCAGATTCCGGATATGCATCCATCTCCCCATCAATGATCATTTTAAATCCACGGATTGTCTCTTTTAACGGAACATATTTTCCAGGGATTCCTGTAAATGTCTCTGCTACAAAGAATGGCTGAGACAAAAATCTCTGGATTTTTCTCGCACGCATAACAGTTGCCTTATCTTCATCTGACAACTCTTCCATACCAAGAATTGCAATAATATCCTGCAGTTCTTTGTATTTCTGAAGAATTGCGATGACTTTATTTGCCACTTCGTAATGCTCTTCTCCGACTACATCTGCTTCCAGGATACGGGAGCTGGATTCCAGTGGATCTACCGCCGGATAGATACCCTGCTCTACAATCTTTCTGGAAAGCACGGTCGTTGCATCCAGATGCGCAAATGTTGTCGCCGGAGCCGGGTCAGTCAAATCGTCCGCCGGCACATAAACTGCCTGTACGGAAGTGACAGAGCCGTTCTTTGTGGAAGCAATCCGCTCCTGCAGTTCGCCCATCTCCGTCGCCAGGGTCGGCTGATAACCTACTGCGGACGGCATACGTCCAAGCAGTGCGGAAACCTCAGATCCTGCCTGTGTAAAACGGAAAATATTATCGATGAAAAGAAGTACGTTCTGATGCTGTTCATCACGGAAATATTCTGCCATTGTCAAACCAGTCTCAGCCACACGCATACGCGCTCCAGGCGGCTCATTCATCTGACCGAATACCAAAGCAGTCTTCTCCAGAACACCGGACTCTTTCATTTCAGACCAGAGGTCATTTCCCTCACGGGAACGCTCTCCGACTCCGGTAAAAATAGAGTATCCACCGTGCTCTGTCGCAATGTTTCGGATCAATTCCTGGATCAGCACCGTCTTACCGACTCCTGCACCACCGAACAATCCGATCTTACCGCCCTTTGCATATGGTGCAAGAAGGTCGATGACCTTGATTCCCGTCTCCAGGATCTCTACTACAGGACTCTGATCTTCAAATGTAGGCGGTTCTCTGTGGATTACCCATTTTTCTGCATCCTCGATCTGTTCTCCATTATCAATTGTTTCACCTAATACATTAAACAGTCTGCCCAGTGTCTTCTCACCGACAGGAACTTTGATTCCTGCTCCGGTGGCTGTTACTTCCATATCTTTATGCAGTCCTTCACTGGCAGCAAGCATCAGGCAGCGCACCTCATTGTTTCCAAGGTGCTGTGCAACCTCCATGATGCATTTCTTTCCGTTATTTTCAACTTCCAGAGCATCCTTGATATAAGGAAGATTGCCGTCTTCAAATACTACGTCAACGACAGGTCCCATAACCTGTACAATTCGTCCTTTATTCATATGCTATTCTCACTTCCTTTTCTGCTTCTGCGCCTTCGCACCGCTGCAAACTTCCGTAATTTCCTGGGTAATTGCAGCCTGTCTGGCTCTGTTATATACGATTGACAACTCCCGGATCAGGCTTTCAGCGCTGTCTGTAGCAGCCTTCATCGCCATCATACGGGCATTGTGTTCACTGGCATATGCCTCTACCAGACATCCGTAGACCATACCAATGACATAGTTCGGAACAATACTGTCCATCACACTGTCTGCGGAAGGATACAGTTCAATTGCTTCCCGATACATATTCAGAGGCATTTTCATACTTCCGAAGTCTTTGGCCTCCAACGGAAGCAGTTTCAATTTTTCCGCATCTGTCTGTACCGAATTCTCCATGCGGGTGTATACAACATACACTTCATCCAGCTCCCCTGCCAGAAACTGATCGATCACCGACCAGCCAATATCTCTGGCACGGTGCATCGTCGGTTTCTGAACGGTATACTGGAAATTTGTGTCAATCTCTACATTATGTTTTGCAAAATAATGCCGTCCCAGCTCACCTACAACAAAGAGCTTGTGAATCCCCGGCTGTGCAAGGATCTCTTCTTCCAGCTTGATAATATTATGATTATAAGCTCGGGCAAGCCCCTTGTCTGCCGTAATTACTATCGAACCGATCCTTTTCTGCTCTGCCGGGATATCCTGGCGGGCATCAAAATAAGAATGCCGGATCTCTGGCACATGGCGCAGGATACGGGAAATCTCACCCTGAAGTCCATAAAAATACGGCTCTGTATCCGCCAGTTTTTTTCTGGCCTGCGTCATTTTTGAAGAGGAAATCATATACATCGCATTTGTGATCTTCATCGTATCTTTTACGCTGTTGATGCGGCTCTGTATTTCTCTGATATTTGCCATATTAACACCTGCTCTTCTTGAATTCCTTTGCGGTCTCCACGATCTTTTCGATCAGTTCTTCTGTCAGTACCTTTTTCTCTTCGATTTCCTGTCCGATTTCCGGATAATCTGAATCGAAATGACGAAGCAGGTCTGCCTGGAACTGTTTGATTTTTGCTTTTTCTATTCCAAGCATCACTTTATGTGTCGCCGCACACAGTGTGATGACCTTTTCATGCAGACTGAGCGGATGATAAAGCGGCTGCTTCAACAATTCCATCAAACCACTTCCATACTCCAGCTGTTCTTTTGTCGCAGCATCCAGATCGGAACTAAACTGCGTGAACACTTCCATCTCGCGGTACTGTGCCAGATCAATACGAATACTTCCGGATGCTTTTTTCATCGCTTTTGTCTGTGCGGCACCACCAACACGGGATACGGAAAGACCTACGTTTACGGCCGGTCTCATACCTGCTGCAAACAGATCGCTCTCCAGGAAGATCTGTCCGTCTGTAATGGAAATTACATTAGTCGGAATATATGCGGATACATCTCCTGCCTGCGTCTCAATGATTGGCAGTGCTGTAATAGAACCGCCTCCCAATTCATCACTCAGACGGCTGGAACGCTCCAACAGTCTGGAATGCAGATAGAATACATCTCCCGGATATGCCTCACGTCCCGGTGAACGACCGAGCAGCAGAGACAATGCACGATAGGCAACCGCATGTTTTGACAGATCATCATAGACGATCAGGACATCTTTTCCCTGATACATAAAATGCTCTGCCATTGCTGTTCCGGCATATGGTGCGATATACTGAAGCGGCGCACAGTCACTTGCTGTAGAAGATACCACAATCGTATAATCCAGTGCATCATTATTCTTCAATGTATTTACAACTTTTGCAACAGTAGAAGCCTTCTGACCGATCGCCACATAAATACAGATTACATCTTTTCCCTTCTGATTCAGGATTGTATCCATCGCAATGGATGTTTTTCCTGTCTGACGGTCTCCGATGATCAGCTCTCTTTGCCCACGTCCGATCGGGAACATGGCATCGATGGAAAGGATTCCTGTTTCCATCGGTACGCTAACTGATTTTCTGTCAATAATTCCCGGCGCCTCCTGCTCGATCGGACGGTAATCATCTGCTTCGATCTCGCCTTTTCCATCAATCGGAGCTCCCAGTGCATTGACAACTCTTCCTACATATTTATTTCCAACCGGTACACCGGCCTTTTTTCCTGTACGAGTTACTTTTGTCCCTTCTTTGATATCTGTGTCCCGTCCAAAAAGAATGACTCCGATTTCATTTTTCTGAATATCCTGTACCATTCCTTTCAAACCCGTATCGAAGGTAACAATCTCTCCATACATTGCGTGATCAATCCCATAAATAGTCGCAATTCCGTCACCTACAGCAACGACTGTTCCCACTTCGCTGTCTTTGCTCACACTGTCAAAATTTTCTATCTCTTCTTTTAAAATAGAAATAATTTCATCTGAATTGATTGAACTCACCTTGTTCACCTCCAGGTTAATTTTTGTCCTAGTCTGTCCAGACGTCCTTTCAGACTCCAGTCATATTCATCGCTTCCTGTGCGCAGAACAAATCCGCCAAGCAGCGTACTGTCTGTCTGAATCTCAATCCTGGCCTTGCTCGCTTCATATTTTTTACAAAGGAACGCTTCCATATTTTTGAGCTGCTCGTCACTGGGCAGCTCTACACATGTCAATACGGCACTTAAGATCCGATCCTGCTCGTCACAATATCTGTCATATGCAGCAAATATCTCCGGAATCAGATCCATTCTCTCATATTTACATGCCACTTTCAGGAAATTTCTCATTTCCTGCGGAAATACCTTGTCGATCACACGTTCTTTCTTCTGTGCCGGAATTGTCGGATTCACAAACACATCATGAAGCTGCGGTACCTCCTCAAATATCTCTCTTGCTTTCTGTATGGCTTCCTTCGGAACATTCAGCTCATACAACACCTGTGCATACCGCATTGCTGCAGATGAACAGTACATCTGACTAGTTGTTGTCTGTGTCTTCATGAGCTTCACCTACTTCTTCCAGAAACTTATCATATATTTCCTGATTATTGCCTGTCTGTTCTGCCACGATCTTCGCTGCAGCTGTCATTGCAAGTCCTGCGATTTCAGACTGGAGTGCACTCATTGTCTGCTCTCGTTCTACACGGATATCCGCCTTGGCAGACTCGATGATACTGCCTGCCCTGGCATCCGCCTCCTCTACAATACGTTCATACTCTGATTTGGCGTCCTTACGTGCTTTCTCTACGATCCGCACAGATTCTTCTTTTGCCCCGCCAAGTGCCTGCGCATATTCTTCCTTCATCTTCATCGCATCTTCCTGTGCATTCTGGGCATTTTTCAATCCGTCTTCGATCAGCTGACGGCGCTTTTCCATAATGTCGGTCACAGGCTTGATCAAAAACTTCTTTAATAAGAAAGCCAGGACGATCAGGTTAATCATGGTATATAGAAAGTTCATATCAAATCTCAGCACTTCCCACACCCGCCTTTCCTGTTAATTCTATTTGCTTATTTTAAGAAGAATACGATCAGAATACCAATGATAAATCCATAAATTGCAGTTGCCTCTGCAAGTGCACAACCAAGGATCAGGTTCTTGCTGATCTTGCTTTCAGCCTCTGGCTGTCTTGCAATTGCATCCACTGCTTTTCCTGTTGCGATACCAATTCCCACTCCTGCTCCAATACCTGTTAATACTGCGATTCCTGCTCCAATTGCAATAAGTGCTCCCATAATTCTAATCTCCTTTTTATTCTTTTATTTGTTCAAAAATTCCGTTTCTATTCCTGTTCTTCTGTCATAAACAGTGCGGTCAGAAATACAAATACATATGCCTGAATCAGACCATCAAAAATATCGAAATAGAAATTCATCGGAAGTGGTATAATCAGCGGAACAAATGCTTTTAAAAGTTCCATTACCACAAATCCTGCCAGCATGTTACCAAACAGTCGCATACAGAGCGACAATGGGCGGATAAAAATTTCCAGAATCATAATCGGTGCAACCACCGGCACCGGTTTGGCAAAATGCTTGACCCAATGTTTCATACCGTTTTTATGTATTCCTGAATATTCGATCAGGCACATACTCATCACGGCAAGTGCTGCTGTTACATTCAGATCTTTTGTCGGCGGCTTAAAGCCAAGCAGACCAATCATGTTGGCGCACGCCAGATAAAGAAGAACTGTGATCAGATACGGTATATATCTTTTGTTCCCTTTACCGAGGATCCCTTCAAAGAAATCCGTTGCCCAGTCAATTGCAGCTTCCAATGCCAACTGAACTTTTCCCGGGTTTTCTACCTTCAGATTTCTCACCAGAATCAATGATAATCCAACCAGAACCGCCATAATGATCCATGTAACAACCACGGACTCCGAAATTCCGCCGAGAACCGGAAGTTCAAATACTGTTTTACAGTTCAGCTCTTCCATCAATTCTGTTGCTAAATTTTCCGTATCGCTCCCTCCCTTTCCTGTCTCTTTTTTTAATTACTGCCCTTTGGGGGTCTTCCCTTTTCTCTTCCAGGTGGAGGCCTCTTACGAGCATAAAAAAGGAAATTTCATGCTTTGAAATCTCCGTACTATAATCCCTTTTCAGACAGCGTGCCTAAAAAGTTATCTAAATCCTACTCCCAGCAAGTGAGTTTGTCAACAAAAAAAATTTAGGGTTTTCTTTTTCCGATCGCACTCTTTTTTTGTCGAAATTCCCAGTGTTTTAAAATACGTTTTTTTCTTTTTTTAGGAATATTTCAACCTTATTTTACTGACTTTTCGTCATTTTTATTTTATACCATTCCTTTTTCACTAATATACAGTAATTCATTTGCACTTTTTTCATCAAACTTCCATAATATTGTGAAATACCTGTCGTTCTGTTTGTGGAAATACTCTCTGAAACCATAAAAAAAGAGGACTTTCTGCACATAGAAGCACAATTCTGTGTACAAAAAGTCCCATTTCCACCTTATTCTCTCTTTTGAGACTGTATTTTCTCCTTATTTTCAGACTCTTCCAGAGATTGTTCCCTTGCAATTTTAAGGAAATCTCTCTCCGCTCTTTTTCTTCTCGGAATAAATCTGCCTGCAACGCCCTTTCCACGGCTTCTCACATAGAAAAATCCAATCACTGAAAAAACTGCTGCACCGATAAAATTCACAAACAAGTCTTCCATTGTGTCGATCAGTCCGATGTCCAGATATCCGCCCACCCCCAATGGCTGTCCATTGATCATCACTTCCCTGATCTGATCGATCGTCACCGGAATATTTCTTCCGTCCGGATTCAGCATGACCGATGTGATTGCAGAAAGAACCGTATCCTTCTGCATGTCATATCCGAGAAACTGATCCATCCCAAACTCAAAAAACTCCCATACAACTCCAATCGTCATAGAAAAACAAAATGCCACGATCGCTGTAAACACCGGTGACAGATTAAAGACGGTACGCTCACTCCGGTTCAGCAGATCCACCAGAGAAAATCCGATTGCCGCTGCCAGAAATCCATTCAGCGTATGCAGCACCGTATCCCAGAACGGAAACAGCAGATAAAATTCATTGATCTCACCTAATATCTCCGCTGCAAATATAAAAAACAATACGATGATCTCCAGCGTTCTATTTTAAACGTTACCTGCACAAAACTTGGAACAATCAGAAGCAAAAGTGTCAGAATGCATAAAAATACGTTTTCATAATTCTGATTTAAAACCTGGAGCACCAGCATCACGATCACAAGAATCCGCAAAATAAGATACACCATAAATGAGCTTTTATGTTCCCTGAGTTCCATTTTTATCGCTTCCGCCATATGGCGGAAATAGCCGTTTTGTTTTTTCTCTTTCTTTTCTTTCATTCCCCGCTCCCTTTCTGCTCTTCTGTATCATTTCAAACGATACTTCCATTTCCTTTACACCTAAGAATATTATAGAAAGATAACATCGGGATTGCAAGATTGTTCTGTTGGGGTGCCTTCCTTGAGAGACCTTCTCTTTTTTCTATAGTTCTATAAACTTATACTTCCCTGCACCCAGTCCTGTGACTTTTTTTATGACTTTCGCTGCCTTCATTGCATTCATAACATTTGTTGCTTTGGATTTTGAACATCCTAACCATTCCATAATATTTGCCTGTCCAAATGGTTTGTCTACTCCACTTTCCAGAAATACTCTGCCACTATTCTCAATAAATTTCTCCGTAATCTCTGCTTCCTTGAATAATGGCAAATACTTTTCAAAAGTGTTGCTTACTTTTTCATTGTCATTGCTTACTTTTTCATTAGCGTTGCTTACTTTTTCATTAGCGTTGCTTACTTTTTCATTGGCGTTGCTTACTTTCCTAAACATTGTAACCTTAAATCCATTTCCAAACTCTTCAAATGTCGGTTCAGGTAAATCATACTCTCTACATCTGTTTATAATTCTCGGTATCCCTGTTCCCCATGCCTCTACTATATGCATATAATGAAACGCTTCTGCAATCGCTTCATTTCTGCAAGTAGATTTTCCTAACTTTGCAGTTTCAATATCCAATCCACCATAAAGCATCCCAGGTGATAACACCTCAACTCTGTCATCAAAAATGCTCACCTGAATACAAGACTTATCTACATAACTCCTGTGTACAACAGCATTGGCAATCATTTCTCTAATAGCAGATACTGGAAGTTCATAAGAATCATTTCTATATATCCCTTCGATTTCTGCCCCCATATTAATATGCCTTAAAACAAATTGATATGCTTTTTCCACCTGTTCGTAAATTGGCCCATCAAATTCTTTTTGATCAATAAAAACATCTCTGATTGTTCCCTTAAATAATGCACATTGAATTTTTGATGCTTTACTTTTGTTATCTGTCATCAGATCAAATGCATGTGTCGGATAGAGCGTTCTCCCTACCCTACAAAGAATTCCAAAATCTTCAAGCTTCTCTATAGTCATGTCCTTTGCTGCATTTTTTTCGTCTGTTTTACAGGATATAACTGCTATCTTTTTCATTGTTTCGCAAAGTTTCAATGCCTTTTCTTTGTCAAATTCTCTTCCTATTTCCTGTAGTGAATCATAGGAAATATTCTGGCCTTCCAACTCTAACTCTTTTAATTTTCTTGCGTCAACAGGTCTGCTTGTTCCATTAATTCGAATAAAAGCTGTAGTCTCTTTTCCTTTTTTCGCAATATAATAAGGTCTGAACTTTCCAGGAACAATATCTATGACAAGTACCGTTTTTTCTTCTATTGTCTGGATTGAAATATCCGGTTCAATCTGTGGTGTACACGCATCTGAAACCATATTAGAAATGGAATCCGACAATTTAAATGGGCTTTGTTCGCCAATTCCATAAACAGTCCCTGTTTCATCCTCAATTCCTACTATCACTTTCCCACCTGTGCTGTTAGAAAATGCAATAATATCTTTTAAAAATTTCTCATGATTACCTGGAATTTCTCTTTTAAATTCAATATTCTTTCCTTCGCCAAAATAGTTCTTATCAATCATGTTCTCACCTGCTTTCTACTATGATAAATTTAACCCTTTCAACAGTCATTTTCTGTATTATTTCCATCAGCAAAGATCTTATTTCAAAACATTGGATAAATACCGGCTGATTGGCCTGAATATTGAACCTTAGATTCTTCTGAACTTTTAAAACTCAAAAGTGCTGCAAGAATACAGCTTACGAATAAATTTATTATACACTCTTTTCCCAGAATAAAGCAATTCATATTTTCTACAAAAACAACAAAACCTTTTTATAAATTATATCTTGCACTTTCTTTTTGTTTTCTCTAAACTGAAACTAAAATAATTGTTACAAAGGAGAATTTCATGCAGCATCCCTTTCCTTATGAAGTCATATACAGTGACAGAAAATCCCTCGCAATTCAGATTACTGCACAGGCGACGGTCCGTGTCCGGGCACCCAAAAACTGTCCTGCCCCGACCATTGATACATTTCTTTACGAAAAGCAAGCCTGGATCCTAAAGCATCTGGACTCGGCATCTCAGCGTCTTGAGCAATCTTCTGAAAAACCTCAGATTTCTGAAAATGACCGGAAACGATACATCCAGCTTGCACGGGATATTTTTACACGCAAGACAGAATATTATGCCCGTATCATGGGCGTCACCTACGGCCGTATCTCCATCCGGGAACAGAAAACCCGCTGGGGAAGCTGCTCCAGCGCCGGAAATTTAAACTATAACTGGCGTCTGATCTTCGCTCCGGAAGAAATCGTGGACTACATCGTTGTACATGAACTCGCCCACCGTCTGGAAATGAATCACTCAAAAGCCTTTTATAATATTGTAGAATCCGTACTGCCCGATTACCGAAAAGCACAGAAATGGCTGCGGGAAAATGGCGGAAGTTTGTGAATATATGTAGCTTTCATAAACAAATCATTGTAGCGCAGCGAGGAAATACACTTGATTTTGGCTGTTAGGCTGTTATATGTGAGCCAATTGGCGAACATATCCAACAGGCGTTACAGCCACTTCAAGGGATTTCTTCGGCGGAGCCTGATTTGTGTTGAAAGCTACATATCTTTTGCGGACTTTTCGCATAAGCTCTCTCACATTTGCTTCCTCACCACCCGGTATTCATCCCCCACCTGATAATACGGGCACTCTCTGAAATCTCCCTGCACAAATCTCACCATCTCATCTTCATCCAGATCCTGCGTACAGACATAGCACTCATAATCGTCATCATATTCATAATTCATGCAGCTTTCGCAGTTTGCCGCTGTTTTTCTGCCTCGCATCTTATACCTCCCCCAGTTCTTTTAACACCTGATATACGTAAGAAACAGGAAGTCCTACGACATTGAAATAGTCCCCTTCGATCTTCTCAATGAATGCGGAAAATCTCCCCTGAATTCCGTAAGCCCCGGCCTTATCCATAGGTTCTTTGCTCTCTATATATTTCTGGATTTCTTCTGTGCTCATCGGATTGACAGAAACTTTTGTTTCCACTGCGTGGCTGATCACCGTTTTTTCTCCGTTTTCATCAAAATCCAGAACCGCAACACCCGTATATACCTGATGTGTATCTCCCTGCAGTGACCGGATCATCTCAAAAGCCTCCTGTTCATCCTTTGGTTTTCCCAGAATTTGTTCTTCATGCACAACGATCGTATCCGCACCGATCACGATCACATTCCTTGCCGGGATCTCGGATGCCACATTTTCCGCTTTCATCAGCGCCAGCTCTTTTACAATCTCCTTTGGAACCGTATTTGTATACACTTCTTCCTTATTGCTGACACGCACTTCAAACGGAACCCCGATCTGTGATAAAAGCTCTTTTCGCCTCGGTGAAGCTGACCCTAAAATTATTTTCTTCATACTAAAAACTCCTTGTTGTACTTTGTTGTTGATAATAACACTTTTCTGCCTGTTATGGTAGACTTTCCATCCGAAAATATCGTATGATAATTATTGTTTACATCAATTATAACCTTTTATTTTGAACTTTTCACAAGGAGGAGATTCTATGGAACATCTCAACGAATACCTGGATTTTATCCGCACCGTAGAGGGGATCAAATCTGTCACCCGCACTGCCTGGACCAAAACAGGACGACAGGAAAGTACGGCAGAACATTCTTTTCGTCTTGCGCTGCTTGCTCTGACTCTGATCGATGAATTTCCGGAGCTGGACGCTAAAAAAGTGCTTTCCATGTGTCTGATCCACGATCTCGGAGAACTCTATGCCGGAGATATTCCTGCAATTTCCAATACGGATCCCCTTGCAAAATCCAAACAGGAATACCTTGATATTTGTCGGATCTTCCAGCTTCTCCCCGAGCCAAAACGGTCAGAATTTCTTTCCCTGTGGAACGAATACAACAACTGCTCCATCCCGGAAGCACATCTGGTAAAGGCACTGGATAAAGCAGAAACGATCCTGCAACACAATCAGGGAAAAAATCCACCGGATTTTGATTATGCATTCAATCTCACTTACGGGAGCCTCCTACTTCAAAGGCGATCCGCGGCTGGAGGAATTAAGAAGCATACTGGATGCAGAAACAAACGTTGTCATAGAGCATACACAAGAAAAGGAGAACCACCATTTATGATTCAAATCATCATTTCACCTGCGAAAAAAATGAATATATGCGAAGAATTTCCCGGCACTGCCACCACACCTGTTTTTGCAGAACAGACAGACCTTTTATATCAGACGCTAAAGCAGATGTCATTTGAAGAATTGCAGAAACTTTGGAAATGCAGTGAAAAACTGGCACTTCAAAATACAAAAAGACTGTGCGAATTTACACCGGCTGACGCTGTCACTCCCGCTGTTCTCGCCTATGAAGGAATCCAATACCAATACCTCGCACCGGGCATCTTTTCTGATACACAGTGGGACTACGTAAACCGGCATCTGAACATTCTTTCCGGATTTTATGGTGTCCTGTGCCCTTCAGATGCTGTCATTCCCTATCGTCTGGAGATGCAGACCAAACTGGAAACTGAGAATGCCACTGATTTGTATCATTTCTGGAACAATCAGCTATATCAGGCATTGTACTGTAAATTTGAGAAAGACTCTCCGAAAGAGCTCATCAATCTCGCTTCCGCAGAATACAGCAAAGCAGTACTTCCTTATCTGACAGAAGACGTACACTGCGTCACCTGCGTTTTCGGCGAGTTCGTTCAGGGAAAAGTAAAGGTGAAAGCCACGCTCGCGAAAATGGCGCGGGGAGAAATGGTCCGCTGGATGGCAGAACACCAGATTCAGACTGCAGAAGATCTGAAACAGTTCACCGGACTTGGATTTGCTTTCGAAGAGTCTCTATCTTCCGGGACAGAATATGTGTTCCTAAAAAAGGATATCTGCCCGGAAGATTAGGCTTTTCTTATTCTGCCTTCATTTCCCGGATCTCTCCGCACGCGATCATAGCGCCGGAGTTTCCGGAAGGCTGGGTTGTCATATCATCCGGATGTGCGTGTATGATAACCGCTCTTCCGATCACATCCTCGGGATGAAACCGGTCTGTGTAAAAGATCAAAAATGCATTTCCGTCATTTGCCAGAAGTGAAGGCATATCTCCTGCATGCTGCGGGTGCATGGCATTTGTCGGATTGTAATGTCCGTCCGCCTGTGCAAAGGATTCCGCTTTTGTTCCCTGACAGGTTCCCTCATGAATATGAAATCCGTGAAACGCATTTCCGTCAGGCAGATTGCGGATATCGGCTTCCACGCTCGTTCCATTGTGAACTCCGAAAAAATATACCATTCCCCGGATTTTTGGAAATTCCGGGCTTCCTTTGATCTCTGCAGCGGCATCCGGAATGGTCTGTATCTCTGAAAACATCTTACCACCTCCCGGATTACCATATGCAGTTTTTGAAAAATTGTTATTCCTGATGCGCTCTCCATGCTTCTTTCAGAATCTTTGGATCTTCAAGAAGACCAAGCGCCCCTTTCGCCATACATTCTGCCACATACAGCATTCCCTTCTGCCCGATGCTCATTCCGGACTGTGCGGCTGCACTCCAGTGATGCAGCGGTGTACCCTTACACATCGTAGCAGCACTGAGCATCACAGTCGGCACGGTATGACTGACTTCCGACACATCCGTTCCGATCGCCAGCAAAACAGGTTGATCTTCCAACGGTTCCAGACCTCCAAAATAATTTCCGTCATTGATCAATCCCGCTTCTTTTGTGATGGTTTCTGCAAACTGCAGTTCTTCTTTTGTATATTCCGGGAGTGAAGTTTCTGTCATCGCCTGATAAAAGGCTTCTGTCAGCGGACGGTTCACTTTCATTTCCTGATTGCTCGTCACAAGCTCGATCTCCACTCTCGTTCCGGTCATCAAAGCCGCACCCTTCGCACAGTCATCCACTCTGTTCGATGCATCCTCTGTCCTGGAACGTTTGGATGAACGGATAAAGTAATTCGTAGAAGCAAAATCCGGCACGATATTCGCCGGTCCGTCTGTGTTCGTATATGTATAATGAATCCGAACATCATCCGCCACATGTTCCCGTAAATAATTCACTCCCACATTCATCAGTTCTGCCGCATCCAGTGCACTTCTGCCAAGCTCCGGATGTTTGGACGCATGTGCTTTGACTCCGTAAAATTTGTAATTCTTCATGTCCTGCGCCTGCCAGATATCATAACTCACCCGATTCCGGTCAAAAGGATGCCAGGTGATCGCCGCATCCAGATCATCAAACACCCCCGCTTCATTCATCTGGATCTTTCCGATGATGATTTCTTCTGCCGGACAGCCATATACCCGGATTGTTCCGGAAAGCTGCGCTTTTTCCATCCGCTCTTTCAAGGCACAGGCTGCCCCTGCGCAGGCTGTGCCAAGCAGATTGTGTCCGCATCCGTGCCCCGGCGTTTTCAGCGGCTGATACGTGCAGACCGGCTCCTGGCCAAGACCCGGAAGAGCGTCATACTCTGCCAGAAATCCAAGTATCGGTTTTCCTGTTCCCCACTCTGCAACAAATGCGGTCTGAAGCCCTGCGATTCCTTTTGTGATACGAAATCCTTTTTCTTCCAGATAGTCAGAAAGACAGGCTGAAGATACGACTTCTTCTTTGGAAAGTTCTGGATGCCGAAAAATGTAATCTGCTGTGTTAACCAGTTCTTCTGTGTGTTCCTGTATCCATGTGTGAATATGATCTGCTGTATTTGCGTCTTTTTCCTCGCCTGTCCATACCCCAAGTCCGCTCCCAAGCTTCTCCCCGGATAGCAGATATTTTCTGGCTGCTCTCTGCAGGCTGGTGTCCTCTGCATAGTTTCGGGGATCCGTCTCCAATTCTCCGAAAATCCTCTCTTCTGCCTCTCTCCCCTCAAAATCAACCGCAACAATATGAAACAATGTCTGGAGCTGCAAAATATTAGATTCCGGCTTCATAATTTCTTTGAGCCCCGGATATAAAAGCCAGGAATGACAAAGATATACCTGCTTCTCCTTCCAGAATTGTTCTGCCTGACGAAATGAATCCAGACAGGCATCAAGCTCCAGCTTCTCTCCCTGCGGGATATGCACGCTGATCACGGGATCTCCTTTGTGAACCGATATCCCGTCTGTCTGTATCTCCCATAAAGACGGGATCCTCTCAAATTCCAGACGCCCAAGCCGAAACAGACTCATATCCAGATGTCTGCAAAACCAGTCGTACTGCGCAATCCCATATTCTCCATACGCTTTATAACAATTTTCACACCACAATGTCAGATCATAAAACGTATCCCGGTAAACCCGTCTGGAAATCCCCTGTTCACAATACCGATCATAAACCTCACAGGCCATTTTTGAAAAACAATATAAAAATACCAGCCGGAAATCTTCTCTTTTTTTCACTGCTTCATAAAACAAATTCACATCTCTAAGAAATAACTCCCGCAGCTTCTCATATTCCCCTTCTGTGATCTCCAGCTTTTCAAGCTGCCGCACAGCGTCCGGCATCAGGGATATTTCCTCCCAAAATTCCAATAATTTCATTGTGCACCTCCGTTTTTTGTTTTCCTCTGTTGATTCTATCTGTCAGCATACTTCATTCTTGTGGTATTTGCAATTCGTTTTACGTCTTCCCTTTCTCAATCAGATATATATACAACATTTTGCACATAATCATAGAAAAATCTACTAAAAAATTGTATAATATATAAAAGTTTATGAAAGAGAGGATTCACTATGAAGCAAAATAATATGTTAGCAATGATCCTGGCGGGCGGACGAGGCACCCGCCTGCA
>ERZ838118.3319-NODE-3319-length-15639-cov-4.021946_pt1 | contig 15639 bp, 10 predicted proteins | sample MGYA00519863_ERZ838118 | MGnify/ENA primary metagenome ERZ838118 (study PRJEB31850, sample SAMEA3708827) | human gut metagenome | biome: human gut; feature: human-associated habitat; material: faeces | place: China | collected 2014 ...
GGCGGCGAAACTCTACGAGGTTTTTGGACAAGCCGAAACCGCCCGCACGGGTCTCCGTGCGGGCGGGGGGGAATTGCAATTACGCTGCGGTAGGCATGCTGGGCTGCTCGGGCATGCTGGGCTGCACAGGCGTGCTCGGCTGGTCGGGCGCGGCCGGAAGCTCGTCGAGCGCAAAGGTCAGCTGCGTCTCGTAGAAGCTGCGGAACACCTGCGCGAGCTGCGCGCGGCTGAGCAGGTCGGTCGGCTTGAAGGAACCGTTGTCGCCGACCATGATCCCGCTGATGTAGCAGACAGCGACCGCCTCGCGTGCCCAGGAAGCGACCGTGTCGCCGTCCTTGAACGCGCCGAGGGCGATCTTGATGTCATCCTCGACGAGGATGGAATCCGTGCCAAAGAGCATGCCGTAGAACATGACGGCCATCTCCTGACGGGTGATGGTGCGGCCCGGGCGGAACGTGCCGTCCTCATAGCCGCTGACCACGCCGGCGTTGTAGGCCCAGATGACCGCATCCGCGTACCACGCGGTGGAGTCGACATCGCTCAGCGGGCAGGTCAGACCGGACACGTCGGGCTCGTCGGCGAGCTCATACATCACCTGCGCGACCATGGCGCGGGTCGTCGTGACGTCGGGGGCGAACTTGTTGTCGCCCATGCCGGACATCAGGCCGGACGCCTGCGCAAAGTCGACAGCGGGCTTATACCAGCCGCTCGTGGCGTCGTCAAACGTGTTTTCAACAATCTTCAGACCGGAAACCGCGGCGCGCAGCTCGGCGCACAGCGCCACGCGCTCGGCCTCGGTCTTGGCGGCGGCCAGCTTGGCCTCGACGGCGGCATAGGCCTTGTAGCTCTCGGCCGTATAGGAAGCCTCGCCCATGACCATGCTCTGCACATCGGCGATCGCCGGGGCGACACCCTGATCGACCGTGATGCGTCCGGCGGGCTCGGCATAGGTCTCACCGATCACGCCCTTGAGCTCCTTGGTGATGTATTCCATGACCACCTCGTCCAGCGGCAGGCCGGTGTCGAACTGGTTGGTAGCTGCGGCAAACGCATAGTACGTGTCGCCGCCGCCGGCCACGAAGTTGTTCGTGATGACGGCATAGGTGGCCTCGGGGTCAAAGTCCTTGCCGTTGATCGAGCCGATGGTCACGCGGTTGATGGTCTTGGGGCCGTAGTACGTGGAGTTCGGATAGGATTCGTCGTTCTTGTCGTACGTTTCATACGTCGCGACCGTGAACTGCATGCCCGCCACCTGCGGGAAGCCGCCGATGGATTCCGGCGTGCAGTACGTGCTGGCCTCGAGCGCCTCGAGCAGCTCGGAGCCCTTCACGTAGACCACGGCGAGCGTGTTGCCGAACGGCAGCACGGTGTTGATGTCCTTCTTCGTGACGTCGCCCACGCCGATGCTCGCGCGGATGCCGCCGCCGTTGGTAATGGCGACCACGTTCTCCTCCGGAACGGTGATCTCCGCGTCGGCAAGCACCTTCCAGAGCATGGCGTCCGTGATCAGGTCGCCGAGGTTGGTCTCGGAGTCACGGTTGCCGTTGGGCGCCTTCGTGCCGTTGAGCGCCACCTCGCTCACGGCGAACTTCTCGCCGTAAGCCTTGTCGATGGGCTCCTTGATGGCCTTGGCGGCTGCGGCGACGGTCTCATCGCGCTTTTCATATTCAGAAACCTTGATCAGCTCGTTGCCGACGATCTTCTTCGTGGCGTTGTCGATGGTGATGACGCCGATGTTGGCAAAGGCCGTGCCGGTCGACTGGATGGCCTCACCGTTCGGGCCGGCGGTCATGACGGTGTGGGAGTGGCCGTCGATGATGAAGTCGATGCCCTGCACGTTCTTGGCCAGATCATAGGAGGTGTAGGGCTCGGAGCTCTCGTCCACGCCCAGATGCGCGAGGCAGACGACGAGGTCTGCGCCCTTCGCCTTCAGGTCTGCGACCTGTGCGGCCGCGCAGTCATAGAGCTCCTTGCCGTCCGCTCCGGCGAGGAACTTCAGGCCCTGAATGAGCTTGGGGTTGGCCTTGGTCTGCGCCTCGGGCGTCTCGAGACCGAAGAAGCCGATCTTCACGCCGCCCTTTTCGATGATGGTGTTGGCGTCATAGATGGTCTTGCCGTCGGCACCGAGCACGTCGGCACACAGGACCTGGAATTTGGCGGCCTTCATGTTCTCCACCAGCTGCGCATAGCCGTAGTCAAACTCGTGGTTGCCGAGGGTGACAACGTCATAGCCGGTCGCGTTCATCATGGTCACCGCGTCCGCGCCCTTGTTGACGCTGACATAGACGGTGCCCTGACTGTAGTCGCCGGCGTCGGCAAGGATGACCTCCGCGCCCTGCGCCTCATAGTCCGCCTTCAGGGCTGCCATGGCCGCGTACAGATCGATCGCACCGTGCACGTCGTTCGAGTGCAGGATGACGGTCTTTCCGTCCAGCGGCTTTTCCGCTCCGGCCGCAAATGCCGTGCAGCTCAGGCTCAGCACGAGGCAAAGCACCAGCAGCAGAGAAAGCAATTTCTTCATGTGCTTCATGTGATATCCTCCGTTTCATGATTTAGGGTATCGCTTCTTTGATTATAGCATCCCGCAGCCGAAAACGGGACGGTCTGTGCGCAAAAAGCACGTCAAATCCCCGTGGCATTTTGACCAAATTTACCCTGCATTTTTATGCCTTTCGTAAAATAACCGCGGCGCGGCGCGTTTTCGGCTTTCGCCATTTACAACCCCGCCGTCTGTGTGATAAACTGATATGTCATTGTTTTTTCGAAAGGAGCCGAATTATGAGCTACGCAGACGAGGTATTCATCCGCAACTGCCGCGACATACTGGAAAACGGCGTCTGGGATACCGACCGGACCGTGCGCCCCCACTGGGAGGACGACGGCGCTCCGGCGCACACGGTCAAGAAGTTCGGCATTGTCAACCGCTACAATCTGGCCGAGGAGTTTCCGCTGCTGACGCTGCGGCGCACCTATTGGAAGACCGCCGTGGACGAGCTGCTGTGGATCTGGCAGCAGAAGTCGAACAACATCCACGACCTGCGCGGCCACATCTGGGATCAGTGGGCCGACGAGACCGGCTCGATCGGCAAGGCCTACGGCTATCAGCTCGGCGTAAAGCACCAGTATCCCGAGGGCGAATTCGACCAGGTGGACCGCGTACTCTATGACCTGAAGCACAACCCCGCCTCCCGCCGCATCCTGACGAACATCTACACGTTCGAGGATCTGCACGAGATGGCGCTCTACCCCTGCGCATATTCGATGACCTTCAACGTCTCGGGCAACACCCTCAACGCCATCCTCAACCAGCGCAGTCAGGACATGCTCGCGGCGAACAACTGGAACGTCGTGCAGTACGCCGTGCTCGTGCATATGTTTGCGCAGGTGTCCGGGCTGCAGGTGGGCGAGCTGGTGCACGTCATCGCCGACGCGCACATCTATGACCGCCACGTGCCGGTCATCGAGCAGATCATCCGGAACGAGCCCAAGGCCGCGCCGAAGTTTCTCATCGACCCGTCCGTCAACGATTTTTACGCCTTCACCCGTGACAGCTTCCAGGTCGAGGGCTACGAATACAGCGAGTTCACGGGGAAGATCCCCATCGCGGTGTAAGGAGGGCTTGCCATGGATGCGATCGTTGCCGTCTATGCCGACTGGGGCATCGGTGCCAAGGGCACACAGCCGCTCGTGATCCCCGCCGACCGCCGCCGCTTCCGCGAGCTGACGATGGGTGCCGCCGTGATCGTCGGGCGGCGCACGCTGGAGGATTTTCCGGGCGGAAAGCCGCTGCCCGGCCGCGAAAACTTTGTGCTCTCGCGCCGGAACATCACGATCGAGGGCGCGCAGGTGGTGCATTCCCCGGACGAGGCCGTGGCTGCCGCCGCGCAGCACGCGCGCTGCTTCGTCATCGGCGGAGACAGTGTGTTCCGCCAGATGTTCCCCCACATGACGCGCGTATACGTCACGAAAATCGACGCCGCGCCCCACTCGGACGTGTTTTTCCCGGATCTGGACGCAGACCCCGCATGGCGCTGCGTGTCCGCCGAGCCGCGCGCCGAGCATGACGGCGTGGGCTATCAGTTTTGCGTGTACGAAAAAACCGAAGCATAAAGATCCGCCGCTTTCCGGAGTCGGAAAGCGGCGGATCTTTTCTGCGCTCACCCGGCGAGTACCGCGAGCGAGAGCGCGTTGATGCACATGTGGAAAAACACCGGCGGCCAGATCGAGCGCGTCTGCTCATAGCAGAACGTGAGCGCGGCCGACACCGGCACATACGCCAGCGCCGAGAGCAGCAGCTTCGGATCGCCGTACATGACGACGTACTGCCAGACGTGGTAGAGCGAAAAGAGCGCGATCGACACGGCATACGCCCAGAAGCGGCTGCGCGGCCGGATGGTGCCGAAGACCACGCCGCGAAACAGGCACTCCTCTACGAGCGGCGCCATGAGCACCGCGACGGCGATCATGCGCTTGTAGTCCACTTTGGCAAGGCCGGTCACGGCGTCGTTGTTCGGCACGGGCAGCTCGCCGATGAGCCCCGTGCCGAGCTGCAGCACGAGAGAGAGCAGCACGTCGATGCCGTAGGCGGCGAGCATCATGCCGATGCAGCGCAGGATGCTGCCGGCCATCGTGTCATAGCTGCGGTGCAAAAAGCGCCACATGACGACGAGCGTGAACACAAGGCCGATGAGGTAATACAGAACGTTGCACGTCACGTCCGACGGCAGCTTGCCGAGCACCGCCATGAGGAGTGCGCCGATCGTCAGCGGCAGCACGGCCACGTGGATGGGAAAATAGACCCAGCCCGCGATGCGCGCGCCGCGGGGCATGGGATCACTCCACTCTGCTTTGGCTCTGCGCATATCAGCCCCTCGCTTTCTGCTGCAGCTCAAAGAGCAGGCGCATGGCCTCGAGCGGCGTGATGGTGTTGAGGTCGATGGTGCGCAGCTGCTCGGCGATGACGTCTCCGGCGGCGTCGCCGAGCGTCATCTGCGCATCGTCCTGCGCCGTGTGCGCGGGGGCGGCGGGCTGTACCGCGCCGGACTCCAGCTCGCGCAGGTAGGTCTTGGCCTTGGTGATGATCGTGTCCGGCACACCGGCGAGCTTTGCGACCTCGATGCCGTAGCTGTCGTCGGCCGCGCCCGTGACGATCTTGCGCAGGAACAGCAGCGTGCCGCCCTGCTTTTTGGCCGTGATGTTGTAGTTGCGCACGCCGGGCAGCGTCTGCTCGAGCGCGGTCAGCTCATGGTAGTGCGTGGCGAACATGGTCTTGGCGCCGAGGCGGCGGGGGTCTGCGCAGTATTCGAGCACCGCGCGCGCGATGGCCATGCCGTCATACGTCGACGTGCCGCGGCCGATCTCGTCGAGGATGAGCAGGCTCTGCGCCGTGGCGTGGCGGAGGATGTTGGCCATCTCGCTCATCTCGACCATGAACGTGCTCTGTCCGGCGGCAAGGTCGTCGGACGCGCCGATGCGCGTGAACACGCGGTCGACCACGCCGATGACGGCGCTTTTCGCCGGGACGAACGAGCCCATCTGCGCCATGAGCACGATGAGCGCGGTCTGGCGCATATAGGTGGATTTACCGGCCATGTTCGGTCCGGTCACGATGGCGACGCGGTCATCGGCATCGTTGAGGAACGTGTCGTTCGGGACGAAGAGGCTGTCCTTTTGCGCCTGCTCGACGACGGGGTGACGCCCCTCGCGGATGTCGAGCGTGCGCGACAGATCCACCTCGGGGCAGACGTAGTTGTTCTTCACGGCGGTCTCGGCCAGCGAGCACAGCGCGTCGAGCCGCGCCACGGCGTCCGCCGCCGCCTGCACGCGCGCGACCTCGTCGGCAACGAGCTGGCGCACCTCGTTGAAGAGCTGGTATTCCAGCTCCGCGATGCGCTCGCGCGCCGTCAGGAGCGTGTTTTCAAGCTCCTTGAGCTCGTGCGTGAAATACCGCTCGCTCGACACCAGCGTCTGCTTGCGGATATAGTCCTCCGGCAGCTCGGTGATGCCCGCGCTGTTGGGAATGTCGATATAATAGCCGAAAACCTTGTTGTAGCCGACCTTGAGCTTCTTTGCGCCCGTGCGCTCACGCTCGCGCTGCTCGAGCTCGGCAACGGTCTGCGCGCCGTGGTCGCGCACGTTGCGCAGGCGGTCGACCTCCTCGCTGTAGCCCGGGCGGAGGATGCCGCCCTCGCGCACGGAAAACGGCGGCTCGTCGCAGATCGCGCGGTCGATGCGCGCGCAGAGGTCGGCGAGCGTGTCCATCTGCGCAATGTCGCGCAGCGCCGCACTGTGCACGTTCTGCAGCAGCGCCGTCAGCTGCGGCAGCTGCGCGCAGCACAGCGCCAGCGCGTGCAGGTCGCGCCCGTTGGCCGAGCCGTACACCGCGCGCGAGACAAGGCGCTGCATATCGCCGATCTCCCGCAGGCAGCAGATCAGCTCGCTGCGCAGAACGTTGTCGCCCACCAGCTCCTCCACCGCGCCGAGGCGGCGGCGGATCTGCACGGGGCTCAGCAGCGGGCGCTCGACCCAGGTGCGCAGCAGGCGGCCGCCCATGGGCGTTTTCGTCTTGTCGAGCACCCAGAGGAGGCTGCCGCGCTTTTCGCCGGAGCGGAGGTTTTCCGTCAGCTCCAGATTGCGGCGCGTGGTGTAGTCGAGCTCCATGTAGTGGTCGTCGCCCAGCAGCTCCAGCCGCCGGATGTGGCCTAGGTCGCACTTTTGCGTCTCGTGCAGGTAGGCCAGCAGCGCGCCGGCCGCGCACACGGCCGCCGGCGCCTCGCCGAGGCCGAGCGCATCCGTGCTCTGCACGTCAAACTGCTCGCACACGCGCGCAGCCGCCGCCATGTATTCAAACCGGTCGCCGCCCGCCTCGACCAGACTGCCGAGGCGCTTGGTGAGGAAGGTGCGGATGTCGTCGTTTTCCGCCGCCGCGTCGGCGCATACGGCCTCGCGCGGGGCAAAGCGCCCGAGCTCATTGAGGATGTGGCTCACGGCGTCGGCCGGGTAGCTCGCGGCGCAGAACTCCCCCGTCGAGAGGTCGCAGAACGCCGTGCCGCCGGACTGCGCGCTCAGATACACCGCGCCGAGATAGTTCGACTTGTTCTCCTCGAGCATCGAGGACTCCGTGACCGTGCCGGGCGTGATGATGCGGATGATGTCCCGCTCGACCAGCCCCTTGGCAAGCGCGGGATCCTCCATCTGCTCGCAGATGGCAACCTTGTAGCCACGGCTCACCAGCCGGGCGATATAGCTCTCACAGCTGTGGAATGGGACGCCGCACATGGGCACCCGCTCCTCTGCGGATTTGCTGCGATCCCGAGTGGTCAGGGTCAGATCCAGCTCTTTGGACGCAAGCTTTGCATCCTCATTGAACATCTCATAGAAGTCCCCCAGCCGGAAGAACAGAATGCAGTCCGGGTTCTGCTCTTTGATCTCCAGATACTGCTTCATCATGGGGGTAAGCTCTGCCATTATTGTGCCTCCTCGATTTCTCCCACCAGACTCCATGTGGTGCTGTCTACGATCCGTACCTGCCGGAACGTGCCGATCCATGCGGGATCTCCCGGCATTCTCACCAGCCGTCCGCCATCCGTCCGGGCCGTCAGCTGATCGCCGTCCTGCCCATCCACCAGCACCCGCATGGTCTTTCCCACATAGTCTTTGTGTTTTTCCTGCGAAATTCGGTTCTGGAGCTCCAGCAGCCGGTCAAACCGCTGCTGCTTCTGTGCTCTGGTATAGGGATCCGGCATTTCCGCCGCCGGAGTCCCACTGCGGGGAGAGAAAATAAAGGTAAACAGCGCATCATAGCGCACCTTCTCCACCAGCCGCAGGGTGTCTTCAAATTCCTCATCCGTTTCACCGGGGAAGCCCACAATAACATCCGAGGTCAGTACGATATCCGGCATTACCTTCCGGGCGTAGTCCACCAGCTCCAGATACTGTGCCGAGTTGTAGTGCCGGTTCATGGCCTTCAGCACACGGTCATTTCCTGCCTGGAAGGGCAGGTGAATATGCTTTGCGATTTTTGGCGAAGATGCCATAGTATCAAACAGCTTTCGGGAGGCATCCTTGGGATGGCTGGTCATAAACCGCAGGATAAAGTCCCCGGGCAACTCCGAGAGCATCTTCAGCAGATCGGCAAAATCCACCCCAAGGCCAAGATCCTTTCCATAGGAGTTTACATTCTGTCCCAAAAGGGTAATGTCCTTATAGCCGCTGTCGATCATGCCCTTCACTTCCCGCAGGATGTCCTCCGGCATCCGGCTCCGCTCCCGGCCCCGGACATGGGGCACAATGCAGTAGGTGCAGAAGTTGTTGCAGCCATACATGATGCTGACCCAGCCCTTGAGGCTGTCCTTCCGGCTCACGGGAAGGCCCTCCACAATATTGCCTGTCTCCGGGGTCACAAACTGGCGTTTTCCCACTGTCAGTGCTTTATAGAGAATCTCCGGCAGCTGCCACTGGGCGTGGGATGACATCACTCCCGCCACATGGGGATAGCTCTTTTTGATCCGCTGAACCACTGCCTCCTGTCCGGCCATACAGCCGGTGAGAAAAATCAGCTGCTCCGGGTGGCGGCGGCGGGTATGGGTCAAAGCGCCCAGATTGCCGAACACCCGCTGCTCCGCATGCTCCCGCACCGCACAAGTATTGATAATGATCAGGTCGGCCCCCTCCGGCTCCTGCTGGGCATGATAGCCCATCTCGATGAGCATCCCCAGCATCCGCTCGCTGTCTGCCTCATTCTGCTGGCAGCCATAGGTGTCCAGCCACGCCGTGGGCTGGATGCCCCGGGCTGTCCAGTAGGCCTGCACCTGATCGGCATACTTCTGCTGGATCTCAAGCTGTTCTTTTGAAATGATCTGTGTTGAAGACGCCATGGTCTGTCCTCCAAAATCGTTCTCTTTTCTATCGTGTCACATCCGTTTAGTTTATCAGTTTTTTCCCGAAAAAGCAAGCAAAATCCGGCCTTTCCCCTTTCTGCGCAAGCCTTGTAAAGCAGATGTAAATTTTCCGCAACATTGATGTCCCTTCTCTTCCAGTCATTAGAAAATCATGCTATAATAATGTCTGCTGAATAAACTGCGTTGACGGTTTCTCCGCCGGAAAGGAGTCTATATGGAATCTCCCATTCTCTATATCATCATTCCCTGTTATAACGAGCAGGAAGTCCTTCCCATTACAGCGCCCCAATTTCTCAGAAAAATCACGGATCTGTCCGCCCGGGGCAAGATCTCCCCGGAAAGCCGTGTACTGTTTGTGAATGACGGCAGCAGCGATGCCACATGGGACATCATTTGCAGCCTCGCCCGGCAGGATCCACATTTTCTGGGCATCAGTCAGAGCCGGAACCGTGGCCACCAGAACGCCGTTCTGGCCGGACTCATGGAGGCAACGGACCGCTGCGACATCACCATCTCCATCGACTGCGACGGTCAGGATGACATTGACGCCATGGACGGCATGGTGGACGCCTACCATGCGGGCTTTGAAGTGGTCTATGGTGTCCGCTCCAATCGGGATTCCGACACGTTTTTCAAGCGCTTTACCGCCCAGAGCTTTTATAAGCTCATGAACAAGATGGGGGCCGAGGTGGTCTACAACCATGCGGACTACCGGCTCATCAGCAGCCGGGTGCTTCAGGAATTTTCAAAGTTCGGTGAGGTCAATCTGTTCCTGCGGGGCATGGTTCCGCTGGTGGGCTTCCCCAGCACCACGGTGGAGTATGTCCGCCATGAGCGGCTGGCCGGTGAAAGCCACTACCCCCTCTCCAAGATGCTGTCACTGGCCATGGACGGCATTACCAGCCTCTCCGTGAAACCCCTGCGCATGATCACAGGGTTCGGGGTTCTGGTGGCTCTTGTGAGCTTTATCGGTGTGATCTGGGCGCTGGTCAGCGCCCTGCTGGGCCGGACCGTCAGCGGCTGGGCCAGCACCACCTGCATCATCTGCTTTGTCAGCGGCGTTCAGCTCACGTCGCTGGGCATCATCGGTGAATATCTGGGCAAGACCTATATGGAGACCAAGCATCGCCCCCGGTATATCATCAGCCGGCGCACATGGGATACACCGGAAACAAAGGAATAACACCTGAAAAGCGAAGCCCTGCAATCAGGACTTCGCTTTTTTGCAATATTTCCAGAGATGGATCACCAATATGCACAGCAGCACGCCGGTGGTAAAGCCCCCAAGGTCGATCCACACATCCTTGATCTGCCCGCATCGCTCCGGCACAAACAGCTGAATGGTCTCATCCAAAAGCGCCGTCAGTACCCCGGACAGGGCCAGCGTGCTCCATGGCTTTTCCGGCCGCAGCAGCAAACAGAGCTCCACGCCAAGGATCAGATATTCTGTTCCGTGGGCCAGCTTCCGCAGCACCCCGTGGCCGTGCACGGTATCCACCTCTCCGCCAAAAATACGGCTCAGCACCGCTCCGGCCCAGTCGCTGATGGCACCGGACACCGTACCCGGCATCAGGGAGTTGCCCCAGATAAACGCCACCGTCAGCACCACCAGCAGGGTGATCCTCCGCTTCCAGCTTGCATTGCACGTCATCGCATTCCCTCCTATGCTCCGTCTGATATTATTGTACATGACCGGTGCCCAAAAGTACATCCTGATTTTCCCACAAAACTTTTTCCGGGCAAAACATAAACTGACCAGTCACGCATCATTTGGAAGTTGTATCTGCGCTCCGTTCCTGCTACAATCGAATTAGTTCGAATCCTAAGGCTACACAGGAAGAAGGAGGCTATTATGAACCATCGATACAAAAAGATCCTGACCCCCATCCGGGTGGGCGATGTGGTGATCCGCACCCGCATGGGCATGAGTAAGTGCAATTCTCAGGAACAGCAGGGCCCGGAAAACTTCCCCGCTGAGGGCACCATCCGCTTTATTGAGGACGCAGCCAAAAACGGGGCTTCCGTCATCACCATGCCCTCCGCCACGCTCACGGAAATGGATCGGAATCTCTGGGGTGACGCCGCACTGTTTCCCATGAACAACGCCTTTGTCCACAACTATGTGATCCGCATGATCGACCGGGTCCATGCCCACGGCAGCCTATGTCTCATGCAGAGCCATCGGCGCATGCCTGAGGGCCTGAGCTTCTCTGAGCCAAAGCCCGGCGGCGGCTTCGGCCCCTTCGGCCCCGGCGGCCCACCTCCCGGCATGGGCGGAAACGGTCCGAAGAACCATCGGATCGGCACCAAGGGGCGTCCCGGCATGTCCTCCCGGGGCATGGGCGGCATGGGCGCTCCCGGCGGCAACGGTGAAAAACGTGTGGCTACTGCTGCTGAAATTCAGGACTGGATCGAGGATATCGCCAACGATGCACTGGAATACCGTGGCCTTGGCTTCGATGTGGTAGAGATCACCCCCATCGGCGATGTGGGCGCAGCCAGCACCCGGACGGATCAGTATGGCGGCTCTCTGGAAAACCGCTGCCGTGCCACCACGGAGCTGCTCGCCCGAATCCGTGCCCTGTGCGGCCCCTATTTTCTGATCTCCATGCAGGTAACTGCGGCCTTTGACCCCCAGTGGATCGAAATGCTGAAGCTGTGGGATGAATATGTAGACATCTACCATGTCCGACCCCCCAGAAGCTACGGCGAGCACCCCAGCACCTATATTTTCCCGGAGCAGGATCCCCCGTCCCTCCAGCACACCAAGGCTCTGAAGGATGCAGGCGTCAACGCCGTCATCGGCGCCGCCTGCGGTTTTCAGGATCCCGATGTCATTGAGCGGGCCATTGAAGAGGGCAAGTGTGATATGGTATTCATGGCTCGTACCTATAACTGCGACCCGGATTACCTCCAGAAGATCATCGAGCAGCGCCCGGATGACATCACCCCCTGCCTCCGCTGCGACTGCTGCCACAGCGCCATCTGTGCCGTAAACCCCATCTTCGGCCTCGAAAACGTCTTTGACGATATGTTCCGGCCCAGCAAGGGCGGTAAAAAGGTGGCCGTCATTGGCGGCGGCCCCGCAGGCATGCGTGCCGCCATGGTCTGCGCCCAGCGGGGCCATCAGGTCACGCTGTTTGAAAAGTCCGGCATTCTGGGCGGTCAGGCCATTCACTCGGACTATGTCTATGGAAAATGGGGCATCCAGCGGTTTAAGGACTGGGAGATCCGTCAGTGTGAGAAGCTGGGGGTAGATATCCGTCTGAACACGGAGGCCACCCCGGAGATGATCGAGTATGGCGGCTATAATGCTGTCATCGCCGCCACCGGCGCAGCCCCCAAGCATCTGGATATCCCCGGCGGCAAGGAGGCCCTGCACCCCATCGAGGTCTTCGGCAAGGAGGCCCAGCTGGGCCACAGAGTGGTGATTGTCGGCGGCACCATGACCGCCTTTGAATGCGCCATGTATTTAAGCGATACCGGACACGATGTCACCCTGATCACCCGTTCCATCGCAGCCAGCAACTGCGGCGGCCACGATGCCATGCAGACCCGCCGGTACCTTACCGAAAAGTATTCCGCCATCCATACCATCCAGCACGCACAGATCCTTTCCGTGGACGGCGGCAAGGCCGTTTACCAGAACAAGGACGGCTCCACCGGTGAAGTTCCCTTTGATTCCGTGGTGGTCAACGCCGGTGTGCGCCCCTGCGTAAAAGAGGCAGAAACCTTCTTCGGCACTGCACCGGAGTTCTATATTGTGGGTGATGCCCAGATCACCCGTGCCCACGGCATGCAGAGCCAGCAGCTGCTGAACACCCCCAACGAGTTCCTGAAGGGCAATATGCGCTACGCCAACTACTCGGCGTTCATGGCTGCCTACAATATCTGAGCCAACATAAATGATTCCCGCCGCAGGCGGGAATCTTGCATTTGTCTTAAAATCTATGGGGGGACAAGGGGGTAGATTTCGTCTGTGCCTCAATCAGCTGTCCAATGAGCTGATTGGACACCAGCATGCCCTGAGGCGTCAGATACCAGCGGCCATCCTTGAACGCCGTCAGTCCACGGCCCCGATAGAAGGCCATCACCTGTTCCAGCGGATCGAAGGGCATCAGGAACGTACGCTCATATTCCTCCCGCTCAATGCCATAGATGGTGCGCATCCGCAGCATCACATATTCGCCTGCCCGCTCCTTGATGGGAACATATTCACACTCGGTGGTAATGGCATCACCGGTATTCACCGCCTTGACATACTGGGGCAGATTGGAGGCAAAGGTATACCGGGTGCCTGCAAAGTCCGAAGCGGCAGAGGGGCCAAAGCTCATATACTCGCCGCCCATCCAGTATTTCAGGTTGTGCTGGCATTCCCGTCCGGTTTTCGCAAAGTTGGAGATCTCATACTGGTGGTAGCCATAGGCCTCCAGGGTAGAGACCGCATAGAGGTACATGGACGCCTGGGCATCATCGTTGGGCAGAGCCGCCTGATCCCGATAGCGGTACAGGGGCGTCCCTTCATTCAGCGTCAGGCCATAGGCCGAAATATGATCCGGGTGCAGATCGATCACAGAGCCAAGGCAGTCCGCCCACTGCTGGGGCGTCTGCCCCGGAAGGCCGTACATGAGATCAATGGACAGGTTGTCGAAGCCCGCTGTCCGGGCAATGTCCACCGCCTGCACCGCCTGCCGGAAGGTATGGGGCCGGCCAAGGATCTTTAGGATCTGGTCATTGTTGTTCTGGACGCCAATGGAGATCCGGTTAAAGCCCGACTGGATCAGCCGTTTGCACCCCTTTTCCGTAATGGAATCCGGGTTTGCCTCCAGCGACACCTCTGCGGATTTTGATACATTGAACCGCCGGGTAATGGTGGTGAGCACTTCCTTCAGCCGCTCCGAGCCGAAATAGCTGGGGGTGCCGCCGCCGAAGTAGACGGTATCCACCTCGTATTTGGGTGCTCTGGCACCGCCTTCCCGGATATGCCGCTCCAACGCCTTCACATAGCGGTCCATCATCTCCACCGTTTTCGCACTCTTGGGCAGAGAATAAAAGTCGCAGTACTGGCACTTGCTCCGGCAGAAGGGAATATGCACATAGATGCCAAGCGCCCGCTTCTGGGCAGTGATTTTTTGCTTTGCCATGGCTCCTCCTTATTCAGAATCCAGCTTTAATACCGCCATAAATGCCTCCTGAGGCACCTCCACCGTACCAAAGCTCCGCATCCGCTTCTTGCCTTCCTTCTGCTTTTCCAGCAGCTTCTTCTTTCGGCTGATATCGCCGCCGTAGCACTTGGCCAAAACGTCCTTCCGCAGTGCCTTAATGGTCTCCCGGGCAATGATCTTGGAGCCGATGGCCGCCTGTACCGGGATCTCAAAGAGCTGGCGGGGAATATTCTCCTTGAGCTTCTCGCAGATCTTCCGGGCCCGGGCGTAGGCCTTATCCGCATGAAGGATAAAGGACAGCGCATCCACCACTTCACCATTCAGCAGAATATCCAGCTTCACCAGATTGCTGGCCCGATAGCCCGTCACCTCATAGTCCAAAGACGCATAGCCTCTGGTCTTGGATTTCAGGCAGTCAAAGAAATCAAAAATGATCTCGTTGAGGGGCATGTCATAGTGCAGCTCCACTCGGCTCTGATCCAGATAGGTAAGATCCAGATACTCGCCCCGGCGCTCCTGACAGATCTCCATGATGCTGCCCACATATTCCGGCGGCGTGATAATGGAGGCCCGTACAAAGGGCTCCTCCGCCATCTCGATCTCCGTGGGATCCGGATAGTTCAGGGGGTTATCGATCATTTCTACCGTTCCGTCCGTCTTTGTGACCCGATAGACAACGCTGGGGGCCGTGGTAATGAGATCCAGATTAAACTCCCGCTCCAGCCGCAGCTGGATGATCTCCATGTGGAGCAGGCCCAAAAAGCCGCAGCGGAAGCCAAAGCCCAACGCTACAGAGCTTTCCGGCTCATAGCTGAGAGAAGCGTCGTTGAGCTTCAGCTTTTCCAGCGCATCCCGCAGCTCCGGATATTTGGAGCCGTCCGCCGGATACACGCCGGAGAACACCATGGGCTGCACTTCCTTATAGCCCTGAAGGGGCTCTGTGGCAGGGTTTTCATTGTCCGTTACGGTATCGCCCACCCGGGTATCGGATACGGTTTTGATGGAGGCGGTAAAATAGCCCACCTCGCCGGCCCCCAGTGCATCTGTGGGCTCCATGCCCTTTGGATGGAGATAGCCCACCTCCACTACTTTATAAACAGCGCCGCCGGACATCATCTTCACGTCCATTCCCTGCCGGATCACGCCGTCCATCACCCGGAAGTAGACAATCACGCCCTTATAGCTGTCATACTGGCTGTCAAAGATCAGCGCCCGCAGGGGCTTTGTCCGATCTCCCTCCGGAGCCGGGAGATCCTTTACGATCATCTCCAGCACCGAGCGGATGTTGATGCCGTTCTTGGCGGAAATCTCCGGGGCGTCCTCTGCGGGAAGCCCAATGATATCCTCGATCTCCTGCTTGACCCGCTGGGGATCTGCCGCAGGCAGGTCGATCTTGTTGACCACCGGCAGCACTTCCAATCCCGCATCAATGGCCAGATAGGTGTTCGCCAGTGTCTGGGCCTCTACACCCTGAGAGGCATCTACCACCAGCACTGCGCCCTCACAGGCCGCCAGAGAACGGGAGACCTCATAGTTGAAGTCCACATGCCCCGGGGTATCGATGAGGTTGAGCA
>ERZ838118.3338-NODE-3338-length-15553-cov-4.129759_pt1 | contig 15553 bp, 17 predicted proteins | sample MGYA00519863_ERZ838118 | MGnify/ENA primary metagenome ERZ838118 (study PRJEB31850, sample SAMEA3708827) | human gut metagenome | biome: human gut; feature: human-associated habitat; material: faeces | place: China | collected 2014 ...
CTTCCATATAAGAAAGCAATTCCGGCGGAATCTCCTCAGCTATAATATTTCCATTATCTCCATATACATCCATGGTTATCAACTCTCTAGCATGTCCCATCAACTTAGATACTGCCTTAGGAGAGAAATTATTCTTTAACAACAGAGTGCAATATGTACTTCTCAGATCATGCCACCGAATATCAGGAAGTCCTGTCTCCTGCAATAACTGTTTGTAGTGTTTCCAGTGAAAATCCTTACTTCTCGGTTTTCCATAAGTTGAACAGCAGATGTAGTCTCCGTCAAAAAAGTATTTTCCTCTACGCCGACGATTCTTTTCATATTGCTTACGTTCCTCAACAATGGCTTCAAATACCAGATCTGGAAGTGGGAGAACACGTTTACTGGAAAATGTCTTTAGCTGAAGTTCTTTCTTAGTGGCTCCATCATTAGGAGCGTATGGTTCTCTGTTCAGTTCTTTGCCTAACTGCCTTTCAACAGATATTGTTCGATTGATATAATCCACATCTGAGTATTTCAGACCATTAATTTCCTGTCTTCTAAGCCCCAGAAGCACATTAAACAGTATCTGCATATGAATCGGCGTATCCTTACTCGCTTGTAGCAGCACATAAATCTGTTCTAATGTCAAAGTTTTCTGAGTATCAATAGTCTGTACATGATATGGCTTACTTTTTACTGTTTTAGGCAGATTAACACCTTCTGCCGGATTAACTGCTATAAGCTTATGCACAACTGCATATCGCAAAGCTGTGTTCATTACCGTTTTTACCTGCCTTGCAATATGAATGGAATATTCTGTACGGTTCTGATATAACCGCAGAATATCGTTTTTGTCAAGTTGGGATAGTTTCTTCTTTTTCAGGATAGGAACAATATGATTCTGAATAATATTAAAATAGGTAGTGTAAGTATTCTCACTTCCTGCTCGTTTTCTTATATCATATTCAAGCCAGTACTCCAGAAAATCCGCAATTTTAATACGTGTGTCTACAATATAAGTGCCATTGGACAACTCCCCGATTGTCTGTAATCTAGCTGCTTCCGCTTCTTTTTTCGTTTTAAATCCCGATTTTTGCTGTATAGTATTTGTGCCGTCCTGATAATTCAGGACGACACGATATGCATAAGTATCTCTTTCATTCAGTTTTATAACACTTTTTACATTCCACTCAATGTAATTTGCCTTTGGCAGATCAATCATTAAGCCTCACCTCCCGGTACAAATTTCATGTTCATAAAGTCACGAATAGAAGCCTCATCGTTCATCGTCTCGCAGTAAAACTCAAAAGTAGTATGAATGGAAGAATGCCCCAACAGTGCTGAAATCTTCACTAATGGCACACCTTGTTCCAATAGAATACTGGCATACATATGCCTGAGGCTATGCACCGTAAGATGTGGAAATCCATTTCTTTTACACAATTTGGTCAAGGCATTGTTAAATGCAGACGTTGAATGTGGAAGACCATTGCCGGAACATGACACATAATTTCTGTCAATGTAGTCTTTTCCCAATTTCTTTTTCTGTTCCTCAACTTCCTTCTTTCGCTCCTGAACTTGTTCCAGTATTGCTTCTGGAACCCTAAGTGTCCGGTAACTGTTATCTGTTTTCGGCTCCTTTTCAGCAATACGATATTTCAGAACTTTACCACTTCCTTTTTCTACGAGTGGATTAGCTGTTATCTGTCGTGAAATTGTAAGAGTATGACTTATTGTGTCAAAATCATCAAACTTCAATCCTAAGATTTCACCTTTCCGAAGTCCCATAAAAAGACCAAGCAGTATTTCAAGATACCAGTTATTTTCTGAAGCATACTCAAGGAAATGACGTATCTCTTCTTTATTTAATACTATAATCCTTACTTTAGGACGTTTGTATGGCTTTGTGGATGGTACTGGGTTATACGGAATATATCCCTGCACCACAGCTTCTTTTAACGCCATATTCAGCAGTTCTCGACTCTTGTTCCCTGCTGATTTACAAACAGGAGCGACTTTTTCAAGCAATGCATCCAGATATTCTACATTAACCTGCTTCAATTTTACATCCTGTACCATCTGTGGTAAAAGCAGATCATACAGCACATAGCCACTGAGCATCTTCGTAGAACTCTCCACTCTTTGTGAAAATACATCCTCCAGCCAATAAATCAGGTAATCTTTAAGTGCAAAATCTCTGGAAGATCGGATATGATAAGCCCTGTATGCATCCTGATACTGCTTTTCATAGCTCTTATAGCTTTCTTCTGCGTCTTTGGCAGTAGTAAAGCCACCCTTCTTACTGTATTTAGTTGTTCCATCTTCTTGCAGTACCTTGATTCTATGGTACCAGCTCCCAGCTTCGTAAAAAGCCGGAGATTTGTTCTTTGCCACCGTTTATCCCTCCACTTTCTTTATTGCACTGCGTTGATCCAGTCATCAAACGATTTTTTCGGTACTCGAAACAGCTTTCCAACCTTAATTACCCGGAACGGTGGATTTTCCTGTTGTCTGTAGACCTCATCCAGAAAAAGATATGTCTTACTTCTTCCCAGACCTAATGCCTTCTGAATATCTGATGCTAAATAAACCATTGTTTCCATATGCTTTTCCTCACTTTCTTCTTTACTTCACGGATATAATATACAAATCAGAAGTTTTACCTTGCCAACAGTGGCAATACGATTTTCTTTTTTGTCTCCGTTGCTGTATAATTGGATTATATGATATGCCGTTTTATGGCTGGACAGGGCTTTGCGAAAAAAACAAAAATGGATTACATACTTTATTTTGGAAGGAAATGGACACATGAGCAGTATAAGGAACAAAATCAGTACTAAGGAATTGATAGACGCAATACTGAAAATAACAAATAGCGTAATCTTATATGATAGAAAACCACTTGAAAAGGATATATGTAAGCACAATACCCTTACTTGCGCCTTATTCAGTAATATGACCACGAGCAAAAAAGAAATGGAAACCATCCGTAAAATAGGCACTAAGGATAATCGCAATCTATCAGAAAATAACATACTTACGTTCCTAGACAATTTTTATGATGGAGATCAGTTCTATAACTATGCAGACACTTTTTCCTCTAAAAAATCCGATTCAGAGATGTATGTGTACGCCACCGATACGGATGCCTTGCTTAATCAGATAAATGCCTTATATTGTTCCATAAATCCATATCCCTGGGTAGATGTTTTAGAAGACAATACCGTTGCTGAGGAAGAGCCTGACGAAGAACCTAACAAAAAACCTAACGAAGGACCTGACGATACCATAATGAAACAGCTGTTATCACTGCTTGTGTACACCAACTATTGCGGAAACACTACTGTCCAGAGTGATTATGAATTGTTTTCCAAAGATATGCATGATTTTTTCGTTTACAATGACAATTTCAGCGAACAATTAATTTCCTTTATTGCAGAGAATAGACCAAACTGTATAACACATGCATTTTCACTTGAAGAAAAAACAGATTCTTATACAGATCTTCTCAGGCAGTTATTTCCAGAATATGATTTCTGGCATAAAGATAACGTTGCACTTCAGCAAGCTTCTCCGTTTTCTTCAAGATACTCTGAAGAAAAAATAATACTGTCCACTCTACAACCGGATGATTTAGTCATTATAAGAAACGAAATTTCAGATAAATGTATGAGCATCTTACAGCAGACCCATTGTCACATCATATATGCGGTTCCTTCCTGTAATCCAAAATCTGAAAATTTTGCGAAAGTATCAAGCGAACAGTTAATTTCTTGGGTTCTCCCAGCTTTAACAACGGATTCTTTTGAATTGACCTGCTTACTTAATGCACACCGTTCGCTCGGATTAGATCTGGAAATATATAAGAGAGTTGATGCCTACTATATGAATTTTAAGAAAAAAGATATTGCTGCAGCAAAAGATTTTTTAGAAGGAATCTGCACTTCCGTAACTTTAGCTGAGCTTTCTTTTAGATTAGCACCTTATGAAAAGGATAACTGGAAATATTCTTACCCGGACCCTAAAAATAAAAAGCCTTCCGGTGTTTACATTTCCAAAGAGATATCTAATTTCCTTAAATATGGCCTTCAACCAGATCATGCAAGATTATATGAATTACTACGTTTGCTTTCTCTTGTACAAGAAGAAAATTCAGCAATCGGTCTTCAATCTGTATGTAAATATTTTAATCTGGAAGATGCTTTTGAAGAGCTTATATCTTTAGGCTGGGTTGATTCTAAGAGTAATCAAATCCCGCTGATAATAGCATATTCTGTAACTTACGGGAAATCTATGTCGAACGCAGCGTTTGATTTCTATATGGATACTATAATTGTCCCGTTACACGAACACATACTCGGTCATACTAACGCCCCTGTAAATGTTGTTTTATTTTCAACACTTATTCATATTTTACATCGGGAATTATTGAATTATATCCGCAAACGTGCTAACTCTTCAATATCATCATTAAAAAAAGACTATCTTAGGAATTTCACTATCGGTACACTTTCGGATGATGAAAAAATATCCATTCAGGATGCTATGTTTTTTGGATCACATGGATATTTTGTTAATGATACTGAAGAAGATAAAGAAAATCACTACACTCCGGCTACTATTGCTCACACGGCTATTTTATTGAACTTTTATTATAGTATTCTGATTTTCTGTTACGAATACGGTTTGAACAATTTAGCTAAAAATATTTTTGATAATGCAAATGATCTATCTGCTGTTCTCTTTATAACATCTGACAGTTATGAGAAAACCCTTGAGTGTCAATTACTACAAAAATATTATTCTGTTTTATTTAGCAATTTGCCTTTCGACCAAATACAGCAGAAAATAGTACAACTATTTTGCATTTTTGAAAATGGTACATTTAAAAAACAATTTAAGCAATATTCAAAAAAGCTATCTAAGCAATCGATTTTTTCGGAATATAGGCTACCATTTTTTATGTTTTTACGAGTTTCATTATTTCATATGCAGTTGACTTTCTCATTGATTTATAAAAACGCTGACTACATGGAAAATTATAAATCACTGGTATGTGACGTAGCAAATATAACACGCAGACTGAAGCCTGAAATTATCTTGGATTCTTTATGGCGGCAAGAAATGGCAGCTTTCTATCTCCACCGTAAGATTATTAGCGTACTGTACAAGACTTCCATTGATGTTATAGAAATAGAGGGATCATCAATTTTTTTCGCAACACATTTATACATATATAAACTTGCACTTGAACCTTTTGATATTCCTGCACAGTGTTTTCAGCTAGGGGATCTTACACCAGCAACTACATTCTTAATAGAGCTTATACAAAATTTTTCTAGAAACAAGCCAACAGACTGAAGATCAGGAGGGCTTAGGCCCTCCTGACTCACTTGATTTAACATCGACGATAGATTTTTCCTACAGAATACGGCATACGAAATCTATTTTTATTCAATAAATTTCGCCCTACATCCGGATGATTCACCAGATAACTGTTTAGCTCACTCTTGTTTTTTACACATACATATTTTATATTTTTGATAAACTCTTCTGGATAGTCTGTTGCATCAAAAGCAAACACTCCGAAAGATGTTTTTGTAACCATTACAAAGAAGTTCTCATCACCATACATTTTTTCTCACCCTCACTTGTTTACATTTGATAATAACATAATTTTGTAGCATGTTGTTGTTGAAGTTTTCATACTCTCGATGCGATAGTTGTACTGTTCAAGAGCCTTGTTTAAGCTTTGAATGCCAATATTTCGACCACTTCTTTTGTCCCTTCTCGGATCAGGAACGATTTTGAAAATCTCTTCTGCAATATCTTTTATTTTTTCTTTTGAAATTTCTCGATCTAAGAATGGTTTGACACATATCCTAAGTTTTCTTTCTATTTCCACTGTCGGTTCATAGCTATAAAAGTATTGTTCTATCCCCGACAACTTCAAATAAAATTGACTCAGTATGTATCTTGCATATTCATATTTAATCTGCTCCGAGTCATAAGTTGACAATTCATAAATTAAATCTTCATAGCGAAAAAAGTCTTTACGGTATTTTATGTCACGATATGGATTAACATGAGCAACCCCATTTATCATGTAGACACCATCATTCTCAGATGGCTGATAGTATCCAGTATTACATTCATCAGCAATCTTACGAAAGTTATTCCTTTCATTGCAAATCTGACCTTGTCGCTGCTTTAATTCAGATATTGTAGGAACAAAAAAATATACCAATACCGTTTCTCCTGATTTTGCACGCTTTCTTCCAACCATTTGTTTAATTTCAATTGGATCATCTTCAAAAGTCACAACATTCACTTTTTCACTTTTTATATTAATTCCTACATCAAGTACCTTTGTAGAAATCGTAACTCTATGCGATAGTTTCTCATCTTCAATAAGCATTTTGTATTGTTCCAGCTCCTTATCAGTTTCAGCATCATAATATGCAATATCATTGTTCGGAATATTTAATTTACTTACCAGCTCCTTTCGCAACTCCTTTTTTCTGATGAAGATAAGCCATTTACTTTCAGTGTCTTTATTGATAATATCAATAATTTCTTCATTTTTTTCAAAGAACCGTGGACGTAGGTAACTATAGTCTTCATCTACTATAACTACATTCAATCCTGGTTTATAAAAGCACTCAGAATATATGTTTCCGTGAAAAACCCACGCTTGTGCCATACTTAAAATACTATTTTCAGCTTCATACACTACAGACATACATTCCTGCGGCGTTGCTGATAAGTATATTCTGCGATGTCTCCTAAAAAAGGATACTATCTTATCAAGAATTACTTGTGTAAATGCGTTAAATGGAGCATCAGACAAGAAAAAATGGGCTTCATCCATTATAACCATAGAATACTCCTCAACTTTACTCTTAGGAAAAGCAAGCATTTCCTGGTAGGTATGAATATCAATCAGGCCAAATCTATATTCTGATGAAATTCCTTTATCCGTAAGAAATTCTCTGTATTCGCCTACTTTTCTTCCATCTACTTTTTTTGATTTATTAACCGGATTCTTCATTGCTTCTTTTTTTATTTGATTTTTTAACGCTACCCTATTACATAAATACAGAGCCTTCTTTCCCTCTCTTTCTGCAACAGGCAGACAATTATTAAATATAAATGTCGTTTTTCCACTCCCCGTTTGCGAAGCAATAAACAACGGTGTTTCTCCTGTCAATTCACTAACTTCTTGAAAACTAACAAGCTCTGAAATCCATTTTCTATTATACCGGATAGCATATACATCACATGCCCCCGGTACATCCTCTACTTTCTTTAAATTCCATTCATCCTCCCTCTCATAGACGATATTCCTTATCCTCTGATATAACGATACCCTTACTACATTTTTAAATCTGGTCATTGCGTGTTCCTCCTTAGATTTTTCTTTCTCTTTACTATACCAAGACTTCGTATTTCACTTGGACAAGCCTTTGCGAAAATTTCAAATCCATGCACTTTCTGCTTCTTTTCTCTGATTGAAACGTATATTATACCTATGCAATTAGCCGGACATGATCCGCCTTGCAGGAACATAAAGGAACGTAGTGGAACATAGCAGACTGCCACAGGCTTTACCGCCTGTGGTATTTTTTTGCCCTTTTTGAAAAACTTCCGAAATACAGGCAGATATTATAGTTGTGAAGAAGCAATAGAATACGAAGCTTCTTTTGATAAGTTAGCACTTAGGTATCTGCCGGAATTATTACAGGAACAAGGAAAGGAGGCTTACAGGATTCCTGGCTACTGGCGAAATGGTATCATTCACAGCTATACAAAAATTATTTTTAAGAATTGGAGGATTTATTATGGCAGCATTAGTAGAAACAATGTTTTCAGTAAGAGAAAAACCGTGGCATGGATTAGGAACGATCGTAAGTGAGGCACCGGATTCACAGAAGGCTCTGGAGCTTGCAGGATTAGACTGGAATGTGATTCAGAAAGATATTATCACATCTGATGAAAGCAGCGTGATTCCGGGATTCAAAGCAAATGTGAGAGATACAGATAACAGTGTCCTTGGTATTGTAACAGACCGTTACAAAGTAGTTCAGAACAGCGAAGCATTTGCATTTACAGATGAACTTCTGGGCGAAGGTGTACGTTACGAAACAGCAGGCAGTTTACAGGACGGCAGACGCACCTGGCTTCTGGCACGACTCCCACATCAGTACATTATCAATGGAGAAGAAATCTCACCATTCCTTGTCTTTATGAACGCCCACGATGGCAGTTCTGCAATCAAGGTAGCAATGACACCAGTTCGTGTCGTTTGCAGTAATACGCTGAATCTTGCACTGTCTACTGCGAAAAGAAGCTGGAGCTGTTATCACACAGGCGATATTAACGGAAAGATGGATGAAGCGAGAAACACCCTTCTCTTTGCAGGAAAATACATGGCAGAACTTGGGAAGAGCTTTGATGAACTCGGTCAAATCAAGCTTCTGGACAGCAAAGTGATTGAGTTTATCAATGAACTGATTCCTGAACCGGATAATGCCAGCCCACAACAGCACAAGAACATTATCAAACTTCGTGAGGATGCAAAAAGCAGATATTTTGATGCACCCGATCTGCAGGGTGTTGGAAAGAATGGTTATCGTTTCATCAATGCTATTTCCGACTTTTCTACGCACGCAAAACCGTTGAGAGAACGTGCCAATTATAAAGAAAGTCTGTTTTCACGTACTGTGGAAGGACATCCAATGATCGACAAGGCATACCAGATGGTATTATCAGCCGCTTAAATTCAATATGGTAAATAAAAATTAGAGACTGCTCCTGCACATGAACGTGCAGGAGTATTTCAGTCAGAAATGGAGAAAAGAATATGAATATTTTAGCGAAAACAAAAGATCTCAGCCATGAAGAATGGTTGAAATACAGGACACAGGGAATCGGTGGTTCAGACGTTTCTATTCTTGCAGGAATCAATCCGTTTAAATCGGTTCACCAGTTATGGCTTGAGAAGACTGGTCAGGTGGAGCCGGAAGAAGGAGATACCGAATACACCCATTTTGGAACTCTTCTGGAACCAATCGTAAGAAAAGAATTTACAGCCAGAACCGGAATTAAGGTACGTCAGAAACATATGATTCTGCAAAGTGAGGAATATCCGTTTATGACAGCAAACCTTGATGGAACAATCAACGATAATGGAGAAATGGCTATCTTTGAAGCAAAGACAGCTTCTGCATTTAAGCAGGATATCTGGGAAGAAGGCATACCAGCTCCTTATATCTTGCAGATTCAGCATTATATGGCAGTAACAGGAGTGAGAAAGACTTATATTGCGGCAATCGTAGGAGGCAATCATTTTTATTGTCATATGATGGAACGGGATGAAGAAATGATCGAGAAAATTATTCTTATGGAAAAACACTTCTGGGAAGAAAACGTATTGGGCGGTGTTGAACCTGTTCCAGATGGTTCTGAAGCTACAACCAATTATTTTAACAGCAAATTCAGTCATTCCAATGGAGAAACCATTACTCTTCCAGATGAAGTTATTCCTATCTGCGAGAAATACGAAAGACTGTCTAAACAGTTAAAAGATGTAGAGGCCGCCAAGAATGCAGCCGGGAATCAGTTGAAAAATTATCTGAAAGAAGCTGAGACAGGTATTGTCGGGAATCGTAAAATCTCTTGGAAACAGATCAGCAAGAGTTCTGTTGATACAAAACGCTTAAAGACAGAAAAGCCGGATATTTACAATGATTATCTTACCCAGAGCCAGTATCGACGATTATCAGTAGCTTAGGAGGGATGCAGATGAGGGAGTATTTTCTGGATCGGATATACGGCGAGTATCAGGCTTATAAGGCTTCCGTACTGGAAGAAAACGGAGGTTCTGTATATGCTCGATGTTATGAGATTGACTGTATGATAAACATTTACGAAATTTTAAAAGAATTTGCAATGAAATTGCCAGCAAACGAGCTGGAAAGATTAATGAGCCATCGTGATATTTTGAAATATCTGTATGAATTGTGGTTGAAGAAAGCAGACAGCCATTACGCTGAAATGGAGCATCATGTGACTGCGGAAATGAATAAACTGATTTCCAATACAGGAGAACTCAAAGAAAGGAACGTAGCATGAAAAATAATGGTGGTTTTGGCATTATTGAGATTATTTTAATTTTGACGATTCTTATTCTTCTTGTACTTATTTTCCGAACTGTATTAGTTGGAATCATAGCACAGATTATTAGAAAATTGTTATGAAATGGGGTGAGCAAATGAATCAGATTCGTTTATTAAACAGCGATGAAATTGAGTGCCGGGTCGGCACGATCAGCGAAAAGGGGTTATCTCTACTGCTCTATAAAGATGCCAGAGCAGATATGAAGATTCTGGATGAGACATTTGGAGCAATGAACTGGGAACGTCAGCATGAACTGATCGGGGACAATCTTTACTGTACCGTTCGTATCTGGGATGAGAACAAACATCAGTGGATATCCAAAATGGATGTGGGTACAGAAAGCTATACAGAAAAAGAAAAAGGACAGGCAAGCGATTCCTTTAAAAGAGCCTGTGTCAGCGTAGGAATAGGCAGGGAGTTATATTCAGCCCCTTTCATCTGGATTCCGGCAACTAAAGTAAGCATTCAGAAGAAAAATGACAGATGTATTACCTACGATAAATTCAAGGTAAAAGAGATTCATTATAACCAAAAGAGAGAAATTTCAGGCCTTGTAATTTTAAATCAGAACGGTCAGATAGTGTACAGCCTGTTTCCGGCAGAAGCAGGTACAACGCAATCTATAACAGCGTTTTCAAATGCAAAAAAGACTGCGGATTATGAGCAGTCTATCAACAGGGAACTGGAACGGACTGGCGTGGCACTGGATACAGTATTAAAGAGATATAAAGTGCAGAGCATTCAGGAAATGTCTGAAGAGACCTGTCAAAAGGCAATTAACAGTTTGAAGAAAACCAAGAGCAAAGCAGCTTAAAGAAAGGTTGGGATAAATTATGATGCAGTTAAATGAATTTGCAGAACAGGTATTATCTGCAGTAAGAGAAAAAGCAGATGGAAATTTTAGTGTATGGACTACTACCATTCATAAGAATAATGGTACCGCATTCGTAGGAATCACAACTTCCGGTACGGAAGATCAGGCACAGCCAGTCGTGTATCTTGACGGATATTACAATATGTTTATTCATTCTCAGATTTCAATAAAAGAAGTTTCAGATACTGTTTATGATGTGATTATGAAGCATATGAACTACGTTCCTGACATAAAAGTTGAAGACCTGATGAACTGGGAGCGAATGAAATCCAAAATATGTGTGAAGCTTATCAATGCAGAACAGAATATGAAGCTGCTGGCAGATATGCCACACCGCTTTTATCTGGACTTTGCAGTGGTATATTACATAAAGATCAGTGAAAACGAAGATGAATTAGAGACCATTGACGTTAAGAATAACTATCTGGACACTTGGGGGATTTCAGAAGACGAACTGTACAAGACCGGAATGGGAAATATGGAATCATCGAATCAGGTCTTCTTTAAAAACATGAAAGAGATTCTTCCATTATGGCTTCAGAAAGGGGCGGAACCACCATTTCCGATGTATGTCCTGACAAATGCCAGCCGTCATTACGGAGCTTCTGTCCTTTTGCTAAAAAGGGAACTGTTGAAGATCAGCCAGAGCATTGGAAACATGATTATCCTTCCAAGTTCCCTGCATGAACTGATCGTGTTACCAGAAAATCAGTACACCGGAGATTGTGAAGCTTGTGCGGAAATGGTCAGAGATGTCAATGCATCCGTAGTTCTTCCAGAAGATTACTTATCGAATCATGTGTACACTTATAGCAGGGACACACAGGAATTAAAAATTGCAGCGTAACTATTATAGATGCAGAATGGTCAGACAAATGTCTGGCTGTTCTGCTTATTTTATTTTTTATGGGGTAAATCTGACGTATAGACGATTGGTAGTAAAATTATGGCATTTTATATCTGCCATGGCAAAAAAAAGCAAGTGTAAATCTAACGACCGTCAGATTTACTACCATTGGAGGTGAGTTGAAACTTGAAACTATATGGATATTGCCGTATCTCCACCCGGAAGCAGAACATAGAACGGCAGGTAAGAAACATACTGGCAGTGTTCCCGGATGCAATCATCATCCAAGAAATCTATACCGGAACGAAATTTCAGGGCAGAAAGGAACTGGAAAAATTACTGAAGATTGTCCAAACCGGAGATACGATTATTTTCGATTCTGTCAGCAGGATGTCCCGTAATGCAGACGAGGGATTTCAATTATATGAAGGACTGTTCCGTAAGGGAATCCATCTCATTTTCTTAAAAGAGCCGCATATCAATACGGATACCTATAAAAAGGCAATGGGAAACCAGTTGAACATGACCGGAGATGCGGTTGATCTGATTCTGGAAGGAATCAACAGGTATCTTCTGGAACTGGCGAAATCACAGATCAGACTTGCTTTTGAACAGGCCGAGAAAGAGGTATCAGATCTTCGCCAGCGTACCAAAGAGGGGATTGAAACTGCCAGATTGAATGGAAAGCAGATTGGACAGCTTCCGGGACATACTTATGAAACTAAAAAATCGAAAGCAGCTAAGAGAATCATCATGAAGCATAATCATGACTTCGGTGGTTCTCTCAATGACATCGAGACAATGAAACAGGCTGGAATATCTAAAAAGACCTTCTACAAATATAAGAATGAACTGAAAAAGGAGTGGTTTTAAATGCTTGCAGTCGTATCTGCCTACCTAAAGCACAATCAAAAAAAATATTATTTTACAGATTCCGTTCTCTGTAATATCAGCTCAAAGAAAGAAGGGCATAAATATGCAGAAGAACTGGAATGTACACTGATTGACAACATGCTTTCTGCCGGATTATATGCCAGCATGACTTCCATCCGCAGCATAGACACTGACCTTGATTGTATTATGGTAGATTTCCAAAACAGTTTTGAGGATGTGATTGAAAATCTGATAAACGCTAAGGTTTATTCCAGCAAAAAATCACTGGAAGACGATATCAAGGACGGGAACCTGCAATTACATGCAGAAGCCCAGTATATAGATATCAGCAAGTGTATTCCGTGGTATTCACGCACCTCTGCCCAGAAATCATTTCGATCTCACAAGGAATACTATGAAAATTGTGCATCAGCTATCGCCTATTGCATAGAATATCCGAGTGGTATCAGGAGAAGATTTGAAGTCTATGGAGATATGACTTGGGAAAACAGTTGGGAATATCGGTACGAACTTTCAGATTACGATCATATACATGAACGATATAAATTTGGAGATATTGTTAAATTCAAGTATCCAGTCTATGGGTATTCCGAAGGGATTATTACCAGTGTGGTGGAACCAGAGAGTGGAACAGATATCTACATTTCCCGATTGTATGACGTGTTCTGCGGAGAAAATACAATCATATCATGTGATGACTTTGATGGGATTCATCATGATGACATCGAAGCAGTCATTGGAACAGATAAGGAAACAGCACGAAGAGCAGTAAAGGAATTATTTCCGTGGATGTATATAGAAGAGTATAGGAAAGAGGTGGATTTGTTGTAGGGAAGAGGATTACCTGTTTGCACGAAGCATTATAAAAACAAATCCTATTTCCGAAACTCCATAAGATCACCAGGCTGACAATCGAGAATTTCACATAGAACGTCGATGGTATGTGTACTGACGTTATCATTTTTACGAAGTCGTGATAACTGTCCGGCACTTATATGGTAATCTTTGATAAGGCTATATTGGGTAATACCTTTTTCTTTCATGGTAGCCCATAATTTATCGTATACAATCATTTTTGAAACCCTCCTGATTGTATCTTATCTAGTTTGGTGCTATCATGATATTAGCCATAAATGGCTAATATAGAAAAGGGAGAAATACTATGGATATTCTGGATGAGATTTATAACTTGAATGTAGATAAATTATTTTACAAGGAAGTGGATAATTACAAATTGCATAAAGAGCAGGCATTTGAAGGGTATCGGGAATTAAAGGATCAATTGAATGAAGAACAAGCAGCAGCTCTGGATAAAATTATGGATATTAATCTGGAGCTGCTGGAAGATGAATTGAAACAGAATTTTAAAAATGGATTTAAGCAAGGAGTAAAATTTGTGTGCGAAATAATGAGTTGAAGCTAATCAGTCAGATTTAAGAGTTCAATATATACTTGCAAATATCGGTTCAGGCGGTCGATATCTGCGTCAGTTCCAGTGGAAAGGAGTTGGGTGATTTCCGGTGGAAGTTTGGAAAGAACATCATTTTTATTATTGCCGAAGATGATGTAATCTAAACTGCAGTGAAACAGATTGCAGAACATAGATAAATTCTTCAGAGATAAAGAAGAAGTTCCACATTCTACATGCGAAATATGCTTGGGACTGACACCAAGTTCATTTGCCAGAACTTCCTGAGTAACGTGGTTAGAACGGCGAATTTCTGCAATGCGCTTTCCTATGGGGATTAAAAAATCATTATTCATATGACTAGACCTCCTAGGTATAGCTTATCTTGATTTGAAAAGATTTTTAACGCATTAATAGGTATAGAAAGTGAATGCAAACAAACCTTATAGGTTTACTAATGAATGGAGAAGTGATAAAATAGGTTCATGACAGATTTTGCGGCGATATGAAGGAGGGAGTGAAATGACGTTACTGTTTTTTATTTACATGGCGGTGGGATACTGGGCAACTGGGATAACCATCTATGCAAACAAGATTCTTATTGGAACAGGAACGGGGATTTTTATGCAGCGATTGATTATGGGGACTTTATTTGGCTGGATTTTAATACCAGTTGCTTTAATTAAAACTTTTGGCGGAAGATAAATCCATTATTTGACTAATCAGGGGAATATCACATGAATAAGCAAATAGAGATTGTAGCATTAGGTAAGAACAAAATTGAATTAAAAGAAGAAGACAGAATTTTTTCTATATTATACAGATCCTACTGGAATGAAATTGAAAAACATCTTCACAAATATGAAGAGGCACTTCAAAGAGATAGTAAGGCTGTTAGTAATATAAAATTAGCTTCGGTAAAAAAAGTTTTACAAACAAATCATCCGAGTAGCGAATTAGCATCATATGCAGGAGCTATCCGAGTGTTAATACGTGAATATCGTGAAAAATATGAATATGATGCCCCGGATATGGTACTTTATGATTTACAGAAGACCTTTGAAACAATAGGATTGCAAATGCTGAAAAATGTATTTGCGGATGAAAAATGTAATCTTAATGGGGATAATCTGGAAAGCAGAATTAAAAAGTTTGAAAATAAATATTTGATAGATGAGTATGAAAATGTATATATCGGATCTGATTCATATGAAGAATATTTATCTCGCTATAAATGGGATGATTATAATGATTTGAATGAATATATGCTCATCCAATATGCAAACAAGCGATTTTGGGATGTATTTGAAAAAGAAAATGACCGGTTTGGAAACATGGAAGAGTTTCAAGAAACTAATGCGGATATACT
>ERZ838118.3346-NODE-3346-length-15521-cov-6.241821_pt1 | contig 15521 bp, 18 predicted proteins | sample MGYA00519863_ERZ838118 | MGnify/ENA primary metagenome ERZ838118 (study PRJEB31850, sample SAMEA3708827) | human gut metagenome | biome: human gut; feature: human-associated habitat; material: faeces | place: China | collected 2014 ...
CCTCCACCATGACCAGCTTCCAGAAGGCCTACTTCAGCGACGAAGCCGCGGCCCGGCGGGCGGAGTTCGACGAGGTGGTGCGCCGCCATGCCCCGACGTCTGGGGAGTATGACGACCTTATCGGGCGGGAGGCACTGTGTGTCGTGCTGGAATCAGCACGCAAGCTCTCCTTCGTCCGGGACACGATGCCGAACGCTGAGCGCATCCAGTGGCTGAGAAAGGCCTGCGAGCGACCCCGGGCGGCGAAGTGGCTGGCGGAGAGCCGCCGGGAGATGGCAGATTCAAGCTGGCAGTGGGTGGGACTGTGCATCCTGAAACGGAAGCAATACCGGCTGGCACTGGCCTATTTCGATTTTATCCAGACTCTGCGCGGCGGGCGTGACCGCCGGATGCAGAAAAATTTGCGCAAAAGAGAAAAGCGCCTGCTGCGAATGCAGCAGGCGCTTTTTTGAATGCCATTATTTTTTCTCGTAGAGCGTGAGCGTTTCCTCCACGATGCGCTCCCACGGGAAGCGGGTGCAGACGTACTCGGCGGCGAGCCATTTGAACATCCGGACGGTGTTGGGGTGGCTGAGGGCGTAGGTGAGCTTCTGGGCGAGGTCGTCCACATCGCCCTTGCGGAAGACGATGCCGTTGTCGTGGATGACGTTGGCACACTCCTCGATGTCGGAGGTGATGACACAGTTGCCATAGCTCATGGCTTCCAGCAGGCAGAGGGGCATTCCCTCAAGGTCGCTGGGCAGGACGAAGAGGTAGGCGTTGCTGTAGAGCTCTTCCCGCAGCTGACCGTCCACGAAGCCGGTGAAGATGACCCGTTCATCGCCGTCGGCCTGCTCTTTCAGCTCGTCCATGTACCAGTGGGTGTCGGAGGAGCCGCCCGCGATGACCAGCTTTTTGTCAGTGTCAAGCTTTTTGAAGGCGTCCACCAGATAGTGACAGCCCTTTTCCGGCACCATCCGGCCCAGATAGAGGATGTAGGAGTCCTTTTCGAGGCCGTACTTTTCCCGGATGATGTCGGCGGGGACAGGGGCCGCAGGGTTGACGCCGTTGGGGATATAGTGGGTGGTGCGGCCATAGGTGTCCAGAAAGTATTTCTGGGTGCTGTGGTTGAGCACGATGATCTCATGGACGCACCGCGCACCAGTCTTTTCACCCATGCGGATGTACCAGGAGCCGAAGGAACCCTTCCACTTGTCCCGCGCCCAGTCCAGACCGTGGATGGTCAGGATGACCCGCTTGCCGGTCAGGCGGGGGATCCAGGAGAACATGGCAGGGCCTTCCGCGTGGACATGGACCACGTTATAGGGGCCGAAAGCCGCCGCAAGGCAGCCGAAGAAGCTGGATGTCACAGCTGCGAGGCCCTTGCGGTCGATGGTGGGCAGATGCTTGAGGCGGATGCCCCGGTACTCGTCCAGATGCTCAGCGTCATATTCTCTGCCGCTGACGTGATGGCCGGAGCGGTTGTAGCAGGTGACGGTGTGGCCGTGTATGACCATCCGCGCCGCCAGTTCTTCCACCACGACCTCAATGCCGCCTTCCCGTGAGGGAACACGCTTATGCCCTACCATCGCGATCCGCATCGTTGCATCCATTCCTTCTCGTTTTATTTCTGGGTGCGAAAAGTTCCTCTGTTCGCCACCAAATGACATAAAATGACAACATGATTAGTATAGTCTCATTGTACACAATGTCGGAAGAAAGGTCAAGATTTAAACTAAGATTCTTAGCCGCCCGCCAGACATGAAAAAAACTTCCCTCTGGGCGGGAGGGGAGCGGAAAAATCAATATCAATCGTCGTCGCTGTCGAGCTTGAGCACGGCGGTGAACGCCTCGCTGGGCAGGGAGACGCTGCCGAGCTGGCGCATCTTCTTTTTGCCCTCTTTCTGCTTTTCCAACAGCTTTTTCTTGCGGGAGATGTCGCCGCCGTAGCACTTGGCCAGCACATCCTTGCGCATGGCCTTGACCGTCTCGCGGGCGATGATCTTGCCGCCGATGGCCGCCTGAACGGGGATCTCGAAGAGGTTGCGCGGGATGTTGTCCCGCAGCTTCTCGCAGATGCGGCGGCCCTTGGCGTAGGCGTTGTCGCGGAAGACGATCATGGACAGAGCGTCTACGGGGTCGCCGTTGAGCAGGAAGTCCAGCTTGACGAGGTCGCTCTCGCGGTACTCCTTGAACTCGTAGTCGTAGCTGGCGTAGCCGCGGCTCCGGCTCTTGATGGCGTCGAAGAAGTCGTAGACGATCTCGCCCAGAGGCAGGGCGTAGTGCAGGTCCACACGCACGTCGTCCATATACTTCATGTCGATGAGGACGCCGCGCTTGTTCTGGCACAGGTCCATCAGGCTGCCAACGTATTCGTTGGGGGTGTAGAGGTGGACGTCCACGAAGGGCTCCTCCTGCTTGACGATGTTGGAGGGGTCGGGGTAGCTGGACGGGTTGTCTATCATCTCCACGGTGCCGTCGGTCAGGGTCAGACGATAGCGGACGCTGGGCGTGGTGGTGATGAGGTCGAGGTCGAACTCGCGTTCCAGACGCTCGGTGATGATCTCCATGTGGAGCAGGCCAAGGAAGCCGCAGCGGAAGCCGAAGCCCAGCGCGGCACTGGTTTCCAGCTCAAAGGTCAGGGAGGCGTCGTTGAGCTGCAGCTTTTCCAGCGCGTCCTTCAAATCGGGGTACTTTGCGCCGTCGGCGGGGTAGATGCCGCAGAAGACCATGGGCTTGACCTGACGGTAGCCGGGCAGAGCCTCGGGGGTGGGGTTATTCGCCAGGGTGACGGTGTCGCCGACGCGGGTGTCCTGCACGGTCTTGATGCTGGCGGTCAGGTAGCCGACCTCACCGGCCTGCAGCTGGTCGCAGGGGGTCAGGCTGGTAGCGCCCATGTGGCCCACTTCCACCAGCGTGAACTGTGCGCCGGTGGCCATCAGGCGGATGGTGTCGCCGGGCTTGACTGTACCTTCAAAGACGCGGATATAGACGATGACGCCCTTGTAGCTGTCGTAGATGCTGTCGAAGATGAGGGCCTTGAGGGGGGCGTCCGGGTCGCCGGTGGGGGCGGGGATGTCGCTGACCACACGCTCCAGCACCTGATCGATGTTCAGGCCGGTCTTGGCCGAGACGCGGGGCGCGTCGAGACAGGGCAGGCCGATGACGTCCTCCACTTCCTGTGCCACCTCGTCCGGATGGGCGGAAGGCAGGTCGATCTTGTTCAGGATGGGCACCAGTTCCAGATCGTGCTCCAGTGCCATATAGGTGTTGGCCAGCGTCTGCGCTTCCACGCCCTGTGTGGCGTCCACCACCAGAATGGCGCCCTCACAGGCGGCGAGGCTGCGGCTGACTTCGTAAGCGAAGTCCACGTGGCCCGGGGTGTCGATGAGGTTGAACTCGTACACCTTGCCATCCTTGGCGGTGTAGTTCATGGTGACGGCGCGGGCCTTGATGGTGATGCCGCGTTCCCGCTCGATGTCCATGTTGTCGAGGATCTGGTCCTCCATCGTCCGCTCGTCCACGCTCTTGGTCAGCTCGAGGATGCGGTCGGAGAGGGTGGATTTGCCGTGGTCGATGTGCGCGATGATGCAGAAGTTGCGGATGTTGTCTCTTGCCATGTAGTTCCTCCGAAATTTATAGGATCCAGTCCTCGACGGCCTTGATGCCGCCGTTTTCCAGATAAACGCGGGGTACCCGGCGGGAAACGCCGCAGAGCACCTCGTAAGAAATGGTATCGGTCTTGTGGGCGATGGTCTCGGCGCTGTCGCTCACTTCGCCGCCCCACAGGATGGCTTCGTCCCCTTCCTGCACGTCGGGCAGAGCCGAGACATCCACCATGATCTGGTCCATGCAGACCCGGCCCAGAACGGGGCAGGGCATACCCTTTATCTCCACGATGCCCTTGCCACAGCTCAAAAGGCGGGGGTAGCCGTCGGCGTAACCGGCGCAGAGGGTGGCGACCTTGGTGGGCTTTTCTGCGGTGAAGCGGCGTCCGTAGCTGGCTGACTGGCCCGGCTCCATCTCCTTGACCATGCTGACGATGGTCTTGAGCTTCATCACTGGGCGGAAGATGCCGAAGCGGACTTCATCGCTGGGGTCGAAGCCGTAGAGGATGATGCCGGGGCGTGCCATGCAGCGGGTGCGGGGCAGTCCGGCGGGCCAGTCGGGGTGGAGCATCACCCCGGCGGAGTTGTCGCAGTGGACGACGGCAGGCTCAAAACCGGCCTCGGCAAGGCCCTGACAGGCCCGGACGAAGAGCTCGTGCTGCTGGCTGGTATAAGCCACGCTGTCGGCGCTGCCTTCGTCGGCCACAGCGAAGTGCTGGAACAGGCCCGTCACGTCCAGACCCGGCAGGCGGCACACCTCCAGCATCCCAGCCAGCGCCGCGTCAAAGTCGGTGCGGAGCGCAAAACCGATGCGGCCCATGCCGGTGTCGGCCTTGAGGTGGACTTTGACTTTTCCGCCGGCAGTGCAGGCGGCCTCGCTGAGGGCCTTGGCCTGGGGCAGGGAGTAGCAGGCGGCGGTGATGTCCTCCTGGATGAGGACGGGTACACGGCCCGGCTCCACATGGCCCAGAATGAGGATGGGCAGCGTCAGCCCGGCTTTGCGCAGCTGACGGGCTTCCGCCAGACAGCTCACAGCCAGCCATGCGGCCCCCTCTTCAGCAAAGACCTTGGCACACTCTACGGCACCGTGGCCGTAGCTGTCGGCTTTGACGACAGCGCACAGGGGCATCTCCCCAGCCCGGGCCTTCACGGCGCGGAAGTTGTGGCGCAGGGCGTCAAGGTCTATCTCGGCCCAGACGTGTTTTTCAAATGCGGGCATCTGCATGGGCGGTGTCCTCCTTTTTTGATGTACGGGCCGGGTGCAAAGGACGCCAGCCGTCGATGCCGCTCTCCTGCAGAGCGTGAAGGGTCTTCTGCCGGAAAGCACGGTCGGTACGGCACCGCTCCCGGACAAAGTTTTTCGTGTCCTCCCGGGTGGTCACGCCGTCGGCAGGGCAGCGGCTCTTGATGATGGGAAAACCTTCTTCCTTCACTGCACAGCGCACCTCCTGCTCTGTGGCGAGCAGGAGAGGCCGGATGAGGGTCAGCCCCCGGTCGGACAGCTCTGTCACCGGCGAGAAGCAGCCGATGCGGCCCTCCCGCCAGAGGTTCATATAAAACGTCTCGATGGCGTCGTCCAGATGATGCCCCAGCGCCACCTTGTTGCAGTCCAGCTCTTCGGCAGCGGCGTGGAGCGCGCCCCGGCGCATCTTGGCGCAGAGGGAGCAGGGATTCTTCTCGTTCCGGTAGTCGAAGACGATGGGGCCGATGAGGGTGCGGCGCACCTCGTAAGGCACATCGTACCGCCGGAACAGCGCTTCCAGCGCGGAGTAATCCACCGGCTTGCCGCCAAACTGGGGGTCGAGGGTGACGGCCACGACTTCGAACGGAAAGCCGAGGTACTGCCGCAGCCGCGCGAGACCGATGGTCAAAGCTACGCTGTCCTTGCCGCCCGAAACGCCCACCAGAACCCGGTCGCCGGGGGCCAGCATCTCGTACTGTTGGACAGCTTTGCGCATCAGGCCGCAGAGCCGCTGCATCGCTTTCGTGTCGCTCATGACAGGCTCACGCTCTCCACGAGGTTGACAATGTCGCTGATGGAGGCCAGCTTGGTCAGACCGGAGACATAGATGACGTCGCCGTTGTCGTACTCGATGGTGGCCAGTACGGCGTAGTAAGCCTGAATATCACAGCGCACGGCGGTGACGGCGGCACCGTCGATGTTCAGGTTGACTTTCCGGGGGCTGATGACGCCGTAAGCCTGCTTGAGCTCTTTTTCCGACTGGCCGATGAAGTCCTCATAGGTGTCTTTCGTGCCTTTCTGGAAGAGCACGACCTGATAATTGGCGTCGTCGCTGCTCTGGGCAGAGGCCAGTTCCAGCGCACGGCCAAGGGTGGCATCCTCGGTCATCTCGCAGACCGGCCAGACGGCGGATTCGTAGTAGACGGAGATGCCGTTCTCGGCGGTGTAGTGGGTGTCAGGCGAAGCGGGGGTGCGGCGGTTGACCACGAGGGTCAGTACAAAATAGGCCAGTGCGCCCAGCAGGACGATGATGCCCATGGCCAGCAGCAGGCGGGAAGAGCGCTGCTGCGCGGTGTCGCGCTGGTGGATGTCTTTCGGCATGAAGGAATGTCCTCCTTATAAATGTAAGGCTCAGCCCCGGGGGTGGGGATGCATCTTTATTAGTATAACATACTCGGGGCTGAAATTGTAGCGCTCTGCCGCAAAAACAGAAATGAAAATGCGATTTGAGAAAATGCGAGATTTCATGAGAAAACAAGAGAAAACAAGAGATTCAAAAAACTGAGCTGAAAAAATCGAAAAATGATGTTGACAGGGGCGTTCTTGTGATGTATACTGACACTCGCGCCCCAAAAGGCGCATTGAACCGTTGAAACACTTATCAGGAGGAAATAGATATGAGCACTACTCTCGTCAAGCCCGCTGAAGTCGAGCGCAAGTGGTATCTGCTCGACGCTGCCGGCAAGAGCCTGGGCCACGTCGCTGCTGAGGCCGCTGTTCTGCTGCGCGGCAAGCAGAAGGTCGATTATACCCCCAATGTTGACTGCGGCGATTTCGTCGTCGTCATCAACTGCGACAAGGCTGTTCTGACCGGCAAGAAGGCTGAGCAGAAGTTCCACATCACCCACAGCAAGTACATTGGCGGCCTGAAGAAGGTCCAGTACAGCAAGCTGATGGCTGAGAACAGCGACCTGGCTATGACCTACGCTGTCAAGGGCATGATCCCTTCCAACACCATCGGTGCTAAGGCTCTGACCCGCCTGCACTGCTACCAGGGTGCCGAGCACGCTCACGCAGCTCAGAAGCCCGAGAAGATCGAGTTCTAAGAAGGAGGCAATCGAACATGTACGAAACCAAACCTTATTTCTACGGCACTGGTCGTCGTAAGGATTCCGTTGCCCGCGTGCGCGTCTACCAGGGCACTGGCAAGGTCACCATCAACGACCGTGACATCGACAACTACTTCGGTCTGGAGACCCTGAAGCTGATCGTCCGCTCTCCGCTGGTCCTGCTGGGCCTCGAGGGCAAGTATGACGTCGTCGTCCGCGTTTCCGGCGGCGGTGTTTCCGGCCAGGCTGGCGCTATCCGCCACGGTCTGAGCCGCGCCCTGCTGCAGCAGAGCGATGAGAACCGCACTGCTCTGAAGAAGGCTGGCTTCCTGACCCGCGATCCTCGTATGAAGGAGCGCAAGAAGTACGGCCTCAAAGCCGCTCGTCGCGCACCTCAGTTCAGCAAGCGCTAATCTACAGCTTAATAATGCTAAAAAAGCCCGGAAATACGCTATTTCCGGGCTTTTTCTATACCCAAAATTCTGTCTGGACTGTTCGGTTTTGATGGAATTTGAACGGAAATTTATGGGTTTATGCTGCTCGGTTTGCCGGACACATGGAACGATTCGGTACGGGGATTACCCTCGATTACGCCGGATGGTGTAGATTTTGAGCTATGAAGCTATGGAACCTGTAGGCGATATCTGATAAAATAGAAAGTAAGAACAGTTCAACAACTCGAAATTTGAGGAGGTAATATGGTATGTGGTTAATATTTGCATTACTGTCTGCAATATTTGCAGCACTTACCTCTATACTGGCAAAGGTCGGCATAGATGGAGTCAACTCAAATCTTGCAACAGCTATCAGAACTGTTGTTGTGGTAGCAATGGCTTGGGGAATGGTATTTCTCACAGGCGGACAGTCCGGGCTTTCCAGTATCGGGAAAAAGAGCTGGATCTTCCTGATCCTGTCGGGCCTTGCCACCGGGGCATCCTGGCTGTGCTATTATAAAGCCCTCCAGATGGGAGACGCGTCCAAGGTGGTGCCCATTGATAAAATGAGCGTTGTGATCACACTGATCCTGGCGTTTGTGTTTCTTCATGAGAGCGTCACGCCGAAGACCGTTCTGGGCTGTGTCCTGATCGGTGCGGGAACGCTTTTGATGGTGTTGTAGAAATCGGGCATACAAAGGAAGGGAGGAATCTGGATCATGATCTATGAGGGACAGATCTGCCGGGGACCCATGGAACGGTCCTCATTTATGCTGCCAGTGGCTGTGGGGTGCTCCTATAACCGCTGCCGGTTCTGCAACCTGTTTAAGCATCTGAAATACCGGCAGCTTCCCATGGAACAGGTGGAGGAGGAGATCCTCCGGGTACGGGCCCTGGGAGGCGACCCGGAAACCGTATTTTTAGGGGATGGAAACGCCTTTGGCCTGGAGACAGGCCATCTGCTGGAAATTGCCGGGAAGATCCGGCGCTCCTTTCCTTCCTGCCGTTCCATCAACATGGACGCGACAGTGACCAATATCCGGCTGAAAAGCGATGAAGAGCTGAGGGCTCTGGCTGCGGCGGGAGTGGGTCATCTGTATCTGGGCATTGAAAGCGGCCTGGACGACGTTCTGGGGACCATGGAAAAGGACCACACCCTGGAACAGGCCTATGAGCAGATCCAGCGGCTGCGTGCTGCGGGGCTTATTTATGACGCCCATATCATGACAGGCATCGCCGGAAGAGGGAGAGGACTGGAAAATGCAGAGGCCACGGCGGAGTTCTTTAACCGGACCAGACCGGAGCGGATCATTAACTTTTCTCTGTTTCTGATAGCCGGAACACCGCTATATGAGGATGCGAAGGCCGGACGGTTTTTTCCGGCCAGCGAGCTGGAGAATCTGGAGGAGGAGCGGAGGCTTTTGCAGCTTATGGAGTGGGAGGGCCAGCGCGTGGCCTACGATGGATTCCACGACTGTATCACCTTCCGGGTCCGGGGAAGGCTTCCCGGGGAAAAGGAGAAGATGCTCGGAATGCTGGACGGAGCCATAAAAGTGTGGAAAGAGAAGGAACCGGTCTTTGCGTGGGCGGAGAGGATACCGGACGCAGTGATCCTGAAAGAGTGACTGGGCGGTATGAGAAATCATCAGAAGGTTTGACATAACCGGTTCTGTTCATTATAATAAGTACAGATGCAGCCATCGCCTGCCGCCCGTTCTGGGGACAGGCGATGTGCCATATTACAGGAATAAGGAGCAAAAACTATGACATTTACTTACCCGGCGGTATTTACCCCCCATAAAAACGGAAAGGGCTACCATGCATTTTTCCCGGACCTGGAGTGCTGCGAGGCAGACGGGCCGGATCTGGAGGACGCCATCGAGAACGCCAGGGATGCGGCCTGCAACTGGATCACCGTGGAGATGGAGGAATTTGACAGCGATCTTCCATTTTCTACCCATGTGGAGGATATAAAACTGGAAGAGGGACAGCTGGTGAAAATGATCTCTGTACGGATCAAGCTTCTTCCGGATAACGATTAAGCTTCCGGACGCCGTATATAGGGCGGCCGAAGAAATAATGACACGCTGCAGTCCCTGCCTGGACCGGGAGGAGTATATACTGGTCTGTGGGACAAAAGCCAGAAGAAAGAGAGGTATGGTTTTGAAGAAAAAGATCAATGTGTTCGACTATGCGGGAGACATCATGAAGGCTCTGGATAAGGGAGTCCTTATCACCACAAAGGCAGACGGGAAGGTGGATTCCATGACCCTGGGCTGGGGGACCCTGGGGATCGACTGGTCCCTCCCTGTGTTTACGGCTTATATCAGAAAGAGCCGCTTCACAAAAGAGCAGCTGGAGAAGAATCCGGAGTTTACCGTGAATGTTCCTTATGGAGCGTTTGATCCGAAGATCCTTGGGGTATGCGGCTCTAAATCCGGCCGGGATATGGATAAGGCAAAGGAGCTGGGACTTACGCTGGTGGATCCGGAGGTGATCTCTGTTCCGGCGGTCAAGGAGCTGCCGCTGACACTGGAGTGCCGGGTGGTCTGCGTGGAAAAACAGAATACAGATACCATGCCGGAGGAGATCTTAAAGGAACATTATCCCAGTGAGAAGCCGACTCCCTTTGGCGGTTCCCTGGAGAATTACCATTACGCCTTTTATGGCCAGATCGTAAGCGCATATATGATTGAAGACTAAAATGATATCAGGGGCAAAAGATCGATCCATCCGACGCAGGCCTGCCTGCGGGAGGATGTCTGAACTTAAAATGGAACAGGATAAAAACAGGAGAAAAAACGATGAATGTAAAAATCTATAAAGAAGCGGTCCCGTCCTTTGATGCAGCTGTGATCCCGTTTTCTGATGATCAGCTTCTAAATACAGAGCTTCCGGAGGTGATCTCCGGTCCGGTGAAGGCTGCCCTTTCTGCAGGCAAGCTGGCAGCCGCCTGCGGCTCGGTCTATGATCTGAATCTGTATCTGGATGGTTCCTTTAAAAAGGTAGTCCTGGTTTCACTGGGAGATGGAAGCTCCACCAACCGGGAGGTGTTCCTGGCCTTTGCAAAGGCATTAAAGCGCTGTAAGGACGCGTCTGCGGCCGTGACGGAGATCTTCCTGGACAATGCGGCGGAAATCACCCATGATCCGGAAATGGCCAAGAAGATCATGGAGCTCCCGCATCTGGTTTCCTATCAGTTTAACCATTACCGGTCGGTTCCAGTGGTGAACGGGATGGAGGAAGCGGCGGTAGTGACTTCCGCCGCCGGTATGGAAAGGCTTGCCAGGGAGGCTGCCCATGTGGCGGAAAGCACCCTGCTTGCCAGGGATCTTGTGAACCATCCGTCCATGTTCATGGATCCGGAGCAGCTTGCAAAGGAGTGTGAGGCCCTGGCAGAAGATCTGGGCATCGAGGTCCAGATTTATGATAAAAAACAGGCAGAAGAGATGAATATGGGGGCGTTCCTGGCCGTTGGAAGAGGCGGCAGAGCCCAGGCTCATTGTCCTCCGCTATAAAGGCGGAAAGGAGGAGGAGCCTCCGGTGGCCCTGGTGGGCAAGGGGATCATGTTCGATTCCGGCGGATACAGCCTGAAATCCAGGATGGAGACCATGCATGGAGATATGGGAGGCGCGGCAGCAGTGATCGGAGCGATCCGTGCCATCGCGCTGGAAAAGCTTCCTGTAAATGTAATCGCAGTGGTTGCTGCATGCAAAAACATGATCTCCGGTGATGCATATGTTCCCGGTGATATTTTATTTTCCATGAACGGAAAGAAGATCGAAATGCTCAATTCGGATGCAGAGGGCCGTCTGACCCTGGCGGACGCATTGACCTATGCGATCCGGAAGGAGAACGCCGGCTCCATCATCGACATCGCCACTCTGACAGGGGCTGCCCAGGGAGCTGTGGGAGTCAGGAGCTCGGCTGTGTTTTCCAATGATGAGGAGCTTTATGCAGAGGTGGAAGAGGCTTCAGAGCGGGCCTGCGAAAAGATCTGGCGGCTTCCGCTGGACAAGGAGCTTTTCCCTGTGATCGAATCTGAGGTGGCAGACATCCAGAACAGCGCCCAGGGAAGCACCATGGGCGGCGGCGCCATTGTAGCGGGACTCTTCCTCCAGGAATTTGTGGAGGATCATTCCTGGGTCCATGTGGATATTGCACCAGTCAGCTGGGAGTCAAAGGATATAGACTATTCGATCAAGGGCGCCACCGGCTACGGCGTGAGCCTTTTGTATGAGACAGTGAAGGTAATATCCAGATAAAAATCTTTTTTTGTGTTCTCACCTGGGGGACAGGGACGTTGTAAAATTGCGGCGCTCCTGTCCCCGGTTTATTTCTGTCCCATACGATATTTTCTCGAAAAGGACAGACGGATCCATTCTGCGCTTTGCTCCAGGACAGGCAGCCGCTGGCAGAGGAGAGGTTCTGTCCGGATACGGCAAAGGGTGGGAGAACTGGGGCGGAGGTACTTGCCGGGACGTCCGGAAACTGGTAAAATGGGGACATGGACAGGAGGTAGAAATGTGAGAAAAGAAAAGCTTGTTTATCATGGAAGCAATGCGGTTGTACAGGAACCCAGAATTCTGGTCAATGGTTACTATAAAGATTTTGGGTATGGATTTTATTGTACCAGCCTCATAAAACAGGCGAAGAGGTGGGCGTTGACAAAAAGGGGAGAATCGATTGTTAATTGCTATACTTATGTTCAGAATGGAGACCTGAATCTTTGTATCTTTAAAGAGATGACAGAAGAATGGCTGGAATTTGTAGTGAACTGCCGCAGAGACAGAGAACATAGATTTGATATTGTAGAAGGTCCTATGGCGGATGACCAGATCTGGGATTATGTAGAGGACTATATATCGGGGAATATTTCTAAAGTGGCTTTCTGGGAACTGGTCAGATTTAAATATCCAACACACCAGATTGCTTTTTGTACGGAAGAGGCCTTAAAAACTCTGTATTTTGAGGGGAGTGAAGTTCTGTGACAAATATTTATTTCCCAGATGAGGAAATCAGCAGAAATGATATATTTTTTGTCTGTTACATGATTGAACGGGTTGCAAGAAGACTTCATCAGCGCAACCGCTATGTGGTGAATCAGATTGGCAGAAAGAGTCTGGAACATCTGGTCAGCGTGGCAAACGTCCTCCATGCAGAAAATCCCCTGGCAGTCGAAAAAGACTGGATAGAAACATACCAACTGTCGGAGGGGACATTTCATGTGGATCGGGTAGACCCGGAGCTGGTAACAAAAATTCCTGGGCCTCTCCAAATGGGGAAAGTTTATGAGAGACTGATCCACGATACAAAGAAGCCGGGAGAATCCGAGGTAGACGGAATAATCCGGGTTTATAATCATGAGATTTGTGATGTGATCGATAATTATAACTGCAGTGCATATTATGAGCCGTCCTATGTAATTGCCAGGGCGTATTATGAGGGCGGTTTTTAACGGAGAAAACATTCCAGGGAGGAATAGATCATGGACATAAATCACGACACAAAAAAGCTTTTTATGTACGCCATACTCTGCCTGTCGCTGGCCGTGGGCTTAAGCAGCGGGGTATTTTTCCAATTACTTTAAGGAGGTATTTGCCGTCGATTCGGTCCAGCGCGGGCTTTTAGAGATACCCAGGGAGACGCCTGGGATCCTGTGCGTGGTGATCCTGACGGCTCTTTCGGGGCTCGGAAACCTGTCCCTGATGGTCATGGCCTACGGCTTCTGTACCCTGGGACTGGCAGTTCTGGGCCTTTTATCGCCGTCATATTTTATCATGCAGATCTTTCTTTTTTCCTTTTCCCTGGGAGAGCATATGATGATGCCCCTGCGGGACAGCATTGCCATGGATCTGTCGGGAGAGGGGAAAACGGGAACCTTTTTAGGACAGCTTAAGGGAAGGATGACCTTGTCATCCATGGCCGCGTCGGCGGCTGTCTTTATTGGATACCGAACCGGGATCTTCTGGTTCGGGAACGGCGTGATCCCGTCCTTTGTGGCGGGGCTTCTCTTTACTGCCGCCGGTCTCTTTTTTGCAGTCCGGCTCAGAAAAACAGCTCCGGAGCTCAATGTGCCCCGGGCCAGGAACACCGGCCGCCGGGATACCTTGCATATCCGGAAGCGCTACATTCCCTATTATCTGATCACCGCCGTTTACGGCTGTCAGAAGCGGATGCGGATCGTATTTGCGCCCTGGCTCATTGTGGAGCTTTTAGCCATGGGAGCGGATACCCTGGCGCTTTTAGGCATGGCTGCCCATCTGATCGGGAGCCGCTTTTCCCCAGTCATCGGCCGGATGCTGGACCACCTGGGAGTTTCCAGATCCCTGGCCATAGAAGGCGGATACTTTGCCGGAGCGTTTCTCTTTGCGGCCTTTGCAGCCTGGGGCGCGGCTTCCGGCCGGTTCGGGGACGGACCACTGGGAGCGGTCCTGGTTTTCCTGGCCTATATCCTGGTGATGCTGACAGATCATTTTAATACTGTCCATACGGTGATGATGAAGCAGCTGAGCCTGCGCCCGGAGGATGTGATGGGAAATCTGTCTCTGGGCTTAAGTGTGGATCATGTGCTGGCAGTGACGGTATCCGGCGGCTTCGGGGTGATCTGGAAGGTATGGGGTCCACAGTATGTGTTCTTACTGGCAGCCGCCTGCAGCGCGGTGCATCTGGCTGTGGCCGGATACCTGGAGAGGTCGGCGATCTTAAAGAAGAGATAAAAAATACGGCCCGCCTTATGGGCGGGCCATGGCCAGGGGCCGCAGCGTATTTCCTACGCCGCGGCCTCCGTTTCGTTCTGGGAAACACGGCGGCTGCGGAGCCGGTATGCCAGATGGCTCATCAGAGCCGCAGCAGCGGCTGCACCGGCCCAGCCCAGTCCCAGGGAATAAAGCGGGAACGTATGGCAGAGGTCGGAGAGGAAGCCCAGAGGCATGTGCATGTTGTAATCCAGGCAGTAAACGCAGCTTACGATACCGGTGACAGTGATGACAGCCGGGTACATATACGGATTTTTTCCCAGCTTTTCATCCAGGAGTCCCAGGATGATGAGGACGATGGATACCGGATAGATGGCGTTTAACACCGGTACGGAGATCCCAAGGATCGTATTTAAGCCCTGGTTGCAGACCACAAAGGAGAAGCCGGCGATCAGGTACACCCACTGTCTGTATTTCAGACGGTCAGTGAGGGAAGAGAAGAACTGGGAGATGGAGGTGATGAGCCCCACGCAGGTGGTCAGGCAGGCCAGGGTGAAGATGGCGGCCAGAAGCACGGCACCCACGTCTCCGAACAGCTGTTTTACAATGAGGCGGAGCACCACAGCCCCGTTTTCCGGGATGGCATAAACGGCAGAGCTTTTCATTCCCATATAGGATAGCATCAGGTACACTGCAGAAAGGATGGCTCCAGCAGCCAGACCGGCGCGGGTGGTGTAATGGATCAGATCGTTCTTTTTCTCAACGCCCAGGGACCGCAGGGTGGTGGCGATCACAAGGCCGAAGTTTAAGGCTGCGATGGTGTCCATGGTCTGGTAGCCTTCCAGGAAGCCCTTGACCATGGGGTTCGCCTGGTAGTCCGCCTGGGCGGCGGCAACTCCGGCGTCGCCGCGGAGAACAAACTGGACAAACAGGAAAAGAAGAAGGAGCAGAAGGCTGGGAGTCAGGAATCTGCCGATCCTTTCCATCAGCTTGCTGGGGGTCAGGGCCAGCCATCCGGCGGTCAGGAAAAAGACCAGGGAGTACAGCAGCATAAATACAGGGAGGGGGGCTCCAGAGGGAAGATACGGAGCCACGGCCATCTCAAAGGGGACTGAGGCGGCGCGGGGGATCCCAAGGCCTGGTCCGATGGGGAGGTAGATCAGGATCGTGAACACCACAGCAAAGCGGGCGTCTACCTTACGGGCCAGCTTATCCAGACCGTCAAATTTTGCCACAACGATGACGCCGAGGACTGGAAGGATCACGGCGGTGATCAGAAAGGCCGCGATGGCAAAGGGCATTTTTTCCCCGGCATTCTGTCCCAGGAACGGCGGGAAGATCAGATTTCCGGCTCCGAAAAACAGGGAAAACAGCATAAAGCTCATCAGGACCATTTTTTTCTTACTCAGTTTCATAACATTTCCTCCTGGATACTCATTTCTGCCCATGGCGCGCTTTTCCATGAAACAGGAAAGAATTCTGCTCTTGCAGGATTCTCCGCCTGCGGCGG
>ERZ838118.3350-NODE-3350-length-15512-cov-3.706735_pt1 | contig 15512 bp, 13 predicted proteins | sample MGYA00519863_ERZ838118 | MGnify/ENA primary metagenome ERZ838118 (study PRJEB31850, sample SAMEA3708827) | human gut metagenome | biome: human gut; feature: human-associated habitat; material: faeces | place: China | collected 2014 ...
TATTCTTTCCCTTGTAATAACCTCATTAAAGTTGTTTTACCAGTTCCATTTTCTCCGCATATTATTTTTAAATTAATAGAATCCGGAAATATTTGAACATATTCAGGGTTATTAGTAATTATGACCGTATTATTTTTTTGATTATAATCAAATATGTATTTTGAGTTTAAATTAATTTTTTGATCGCATTTAAAAACTTTGTAATTTTTTACATACATAAATAACAATTCAACATTTTGTCTGAATATATAATCAATTTTTTTATTAGAAAAAAAACTAAAATTATCTCTGTCTTTAATTTTGTTACTTGTATACATACTACACCTTTAATTGTATTATTTGCTTAATTGTTCAACAATTTTGTAATTGTTATAATCTTCCTCCGACATTGAAAAGTCTTTATCAACAGTTAAGACTTCTTGATATGTCAAGTCGTAGAGTTTATAAACAATAATATCTATTTGTTTTTCATACTCTTTGACTGCTTCTTGCTTTTTAATAGATTCTGAATAATCATTTAAACCTGTCATATCGTAAATTGAATCAACTATATTAGAAATCATATTTTGTATTTCTGTTTTTGGCTTATTTATAGGGATATTTAATAAAGGCTCTTTATCTATTTGATAATTATCCCCCTGCATTTTTCCTTGCATTTTCAGCCAATATTCAATTAATTTTGAATTTAAAAGAGCAGTTAAATATTTTAAATTTATATCATTAGGTTTGATTGAATAAAATGTTTGCATTACATAGCAATCAAAATCAACATAAGAAAATGTTGGTTTTTGGCATTTTCTTAAAGATATAATTTTATTTCCAATAAAGAAATCATTATCTCTTGAACGGTGCAAGCCGTAGGGTTTATTATCTGATGTAATAATATTTGCATATTGGTCAAGATGTTTTTTTATATTTGGATATGGTTTAATTTCATTTGAATTTTTAAATTTTGAAGATGTATAAATAATCCAATATTTATTTTTATTTTCTGATTTATATCTATTGATTTCGTTAGAAGTATATAATGGTCTTATTAAATCGTTTATTTCATCTTCAGTTAAATTAAGATCGTTTTTTTCTGCGTCAGATAATATAAATATACCTTCACCAACCTTATGCTCTGCACCGAGTATTTGCTGACATTTTTTATTTAATGAGTCTTGTGGTGCAACAATACCCTGTGCGACATTTTTATCATTTAAATGATACTTACCATTAGCACTAATTTTGTTAATTAAATTGTTTATTTCAGGATTTAAAAAGGTTATAAATTTATCATAATAATTTGAGTTATCAAAGTTTAAATTATATTTTATATAGTAATTATTTTCGGCTTGATCGGACAAAAATGTTTCTAATTCATTTTTGCTGATATCATCTTTTAATAATTTTGAATAATTTAAGTTGTAACATTTATTATTTATTGTTTTGCATAATAAATACACCATTGTTTGTATACTTGCTGTATCAAAAACCTTATAATTACCAAAATCATTGAAGTTAATTATCTGCGATTCTTTCATTACTTTATTTCTAAAAATGGATGCACCTGCATTTGTAGTCCAATTATTTGGAGCTATAAAAGATTCAGTTCCGTTTGGTTTTATTATATCAAGTCCTTTACATCCAAAGAAATACCATAAATCCATTTTCCCTTGATAATATTGAGATTCTCTTAACCCATCAAAAGCACTTCTTTCTGTATATTCTTTAACGTATGGAGGATTTCCGATAACGACATCAAAACCACCATTATCGAACGCATCAGAGAAGAACAATTTCCATGGGAAGAAGTTTCTATTTTCAGTATTTTGTGCAAAATTTCTAATTTTATCTTCCATTTCATGAAGATTTAATTTACCTTCTTTTGCTTTTATTTCAAGCTTTGCTTTGACAATATTTATAATAATATCTTCAATTTCTTTCTTTAACTCAATCTTGCGTGTTGCGTACGGTGTTTTTAAGAATTCAGACTGTTTGTTTTTTAACTCAAGTTTCAAGTCTTGAGATCTATCACCCCATAAATTAATTGTAAGTTGAGTATTTGGTTTGTATTCATCTACTATTTCATCAAAATCTATACCTTCATAACTTGTTATAAGTGAATTACCCTGCATAATTTTATAATCCAAGTTAGGCAAAGGTTTGATATTTTTAATATCCTCTTCATCAACGACCAAAGAAAGCCAAAATCTTAGTTTAGCAATTTCAACGGCACCGCCATCTATATCAACTCCATAGATAGAATTTTCAATAGCATTTCTTTTTAGTTCATATATTGACCTGTTAGGCTGATTGATATACACACTTAAAGCCGCTCTTGCTCGTACTATTTCATTCATCATTCCAACAGGGAATGCCCCAGAACCGATTGCGGGGTCGCATACTTTTATTTCACAAAGAGCTTTATCTAAAACTCGTGCGTATTCAACAACCTTGCTTGGCATTTCTTCTTTAACAGTTTTATTTGAATAGTTTGAACAGCCTTTTTTAATCAGATGTTCAATATCCTCTTTTGAAATAATTTCTTCTATTACTTCTTGGGTAAGTTTTAGTTGTGATATTTTCTTTTTCTTAAATAAGGATTGTTGTTCAGCTTTTTCTTCCGGAGAAAGTTCGACTTCTTTTATATTCAATTTGTTATAAAGATAGTTAATTAAACTTTCTTGACACATATAATGCACAATTTCACGAGGAGTATAAAAGGCGCCATTACCTTTTTTTATGTTTTCTGGAAGCAGATTTTCAAAGACTTTTCCTAACATTTCCGGGTCAATTGCAACCTCTTTTTCTAATGGCTCATCTTCTTTTACTGTGAAATTGTACAAATCAAATGTATCAAATATTTCTTTAAACAAATTATTATCAATGGTTAAGTCTGTTTTTTGATATTCATAACCATTTACAGGTTCAAACAAGCCACCATTGAGGAATGGAATTCTACAATTTAATTTATCAAACCATGCACTTGGGCCTCTATCTGATGCTAGTGCTTCATAGAAAAGGTGTTCAAGAATATCATTAAAGAAGTTATTATAACTTCCATATTTACCCTCGAATAAGTTTCTTAAGAACTTCTTATCGCCAGTTCCCCAGTTTTTATCTCTATCAACACCAAGCCAACCTTTTTTCTGAATAAAATATAGGAAGACCAATTGTCCCAATGTTTTCTTCGCAAAGTCGTCAATATTGACATTATGAGTCTCAAAATCACTCCTCACAATCTCATCAACATCACAAAGTTTTTGCAATTCATTATACATCTTAAGGTAAAGATTTTTATATTTATCAAAGAATTCTTTTGAAACCTTTTCTATATCAAAAGCTGCAACTAAATCTTCAATGGTTATTTTTTCATTATTGGAAGCCTTATCAAGACAGCTTTTGAACTGAGCCTGTGCTGTATGAGTATCCTCATTTGCACCAACTAAGAAAGAAAACCTTTTTGCAGGAGTGAGTTCTACCTCTGTTTTTAACTTTTTCTTACCAGTTGTGGTTTCTACAAATTTTGTAACATAGTTCATTTGAACAAGTGAAAATCGCCAGTCTGGCGAAATATTACCATTTTCAGCTTCAGAATAAAAAGCAACTAATGCTGCATCAGTTAGGTAGCCTCTACTACCATTAAGATAACGTGCTACAAAGTTTCTTTGCGCTGTTCTCGCTCTATCAATAGAGGTTGTCCTTTTAAGTTTTACTGCTAAAACTGTTAATATGTTTTCATCAAATTCTGATGTTGAATATTTATATTTACAAATACGTTTAGCGCTTTTTATAAATTCTCGGTATTCTGCTGGTAATTAGATTTGACCTTCTTTAGTAAAATCCGCATCAGCCAATAAATCTTTGATAAAGAGTTTAAACTGCGTTTCGTTATATTCTTTGTTAAAAGTATCATTAACGATTTTAGTATTTAAAGTTGTTGCCATTATCCACCTCTATTATGCAAGTTCTAATTGCTTTTTCATACCGATAAAGTTATCTAAATATGCAAAAGATTGAGGAGGCACGAAATCTTCTTCGATTTCATAAGGATTTAACGGTGATTCAAGTTCATAAAAATCCTTTATTTCTATGGCATATCCTTCTTCTTTACCTTCAAAATATTTAAAGAAATCCTCTTTATTAATACCTGCCACTTGTTTAGTTTGTCTCCATAAATTTTTAGGAGAATCTTTTATAATATCTGAAACGATAATTTTGCCAACAATTTTCTTTGTTGGTGCTGATTCATATACCCATATTTCATTCGTGAATTGTTTGAATATTTGCTTACGGAATTCAAATAACTTACTTTTTTTCTTTATCTCTTCCACATATTTGGGCTTAATGGATAGTAAAACGCTCATCAATGTTTCCCCTTATGATTTTCCTATAATTTCCATCGGACAATGTTTGTATTCTTTGAATTTGTCCAGTAATAATACCTTCTCTTAATAAATCTGCATATCTAAATTCTTTATTCAAATGAGCACACCATCTAAACAAAATCACATGAGTCTCTTGCTCGCATAATCTCTCAATATCTTGACTTGAATATACTGTTCTTTTAGCCGTTAGTTTCTTTATTAATTCTGGATCTGTTATTTTGGTATGAACTTGTTCTACAACTCCAACGGAAGTAATTGCCATATAGTCTTCAGACCTATAAAATAAGACTAAATCCCCCGGTTTCATTGAACCCACAAAAGAATGTGATAAATAAGCCTTTTTAATACCATAGCCATGACTTTTAATCCTATCACTCAATGTAAACAGCTCCATTTGCGTTCCATGTTCATCTTCTTCATGTTTGTAATTTGGGAACAACATTTCATGATATACAGGTCTTATTGGAACAATAAATTTATTGATAATCGTTCCATCACAGAAACTTGGATAATATTTTGTATTAATTTCAACCGGGTCGTTTGATATTTCATGAATATTTGAAGGTGCAACAATCTCTTTTGTATATATTTCTTCACCTCGTATATTCTTACCTCTTAATACAAAACCATAACTTTCAATTAAGTATAATAAATAATCGTTTTCTTCCCTAAAATGTGTTAAATACAACTTATTTACATTATTTCGTTTCGCATACTCAATTGCTAATGTAAGAAGATGCTCTCCGAGTTTTAATCCTCTTGCTTGTTCTGAGACCTTAAATAAGCATATTTTTATGAATTTATCTCTTGGAATTTTAGGAGTACAGTCAATATCTTCCTCTTCTATTTTAGGAATTAAAATAGCATTAATTCTTGAGTTATAAGAATCCTTAAATAAGTAGATAGCTCTATCACTCTCTACAACTTTTTTCCACCAAGTATTTAAAAATTCTGGATAACTTTTCTTAAGAGTTTCAAATATAGGATCATTTATGTCAACATTATAAGGATGTTCAATTTTAAATGTCGAGGTTAAATTAATATCGGACTTTGGTAAATCGGAACTAAAAATTTCCAGTGCCTCATTAACACTATATACAGTACTTAGTCCTAATATATCCGCTTTATGTAACAGGGCTTGGTCTTCTGATATTAGATGAGATACAAGATTTTGATAAACACAATACAATAATTGATTATCAATTATATCATTTGTTGTAGTGGGTTCTGGTAATAAAGCAACAAATTCAGTATCTTCAAGATAATTAGGGTAACCATCCAATGTAGGGTATGAAGAGAGTTTTGATAAATTTACTTCCCTGCGAGAAACATTTCCATCTTTTCTAATCTCGGAAATAGATAATGGGTGAATACAAGTTTTATAATTAAGTTCTCCCATTATCTTTATCAGTTGTGCAATATTATCTGGAACAACGGTGTTGTTTTCTCTTTGTATTAGAATGTTTGTATCTAGTAATATCTTCATTTTACCCCTTACTTGCATACACAAATTCAGATAATATAATCTCTCTTTTGCTTGATTTTTTCAATTTCTTGTCTTGTAAATCTTGATTTAAATAAGATTCTGGCACTATATTTTTAATCCCAGCCAATATCTTTATAAAATCACCATCTGTGGAATCCCAGAAATCTGTTAGTCTCTTTGCAATAGCTTCCGGAATTTGTCTTGTTCCAAAAGCGTTAATAACAGATTGAATAAAGGCTTTTTCATCAGATGTATATTTAGGATAATTCAACAAACCTTTTAAATCCCTTACAATTACATCCATTTTTGAACGACCTTTACGAGTCATTAAAGGTTCGGTTTCCATAGGTCTACCAAAAACAGTTTTATTTTTAGATATGTAGTCAAAATAAACATTTGATAACTTTTTCTTTGGTTCATTTTCTTCACATTCGAAATACTGGATTGCTTCATCAAATGGTATTTCTTTAGATCCAATGCCATCTGTTATACAGAATTTTCTTAATTTTCCTTTTCTAAAGAATGTTACCAATGAATTTGTGAAAACTTTTTCGTATTCACGAGCAACTCTTATTTTCTTAGGAAGTTCAGCTATTTTTACATACAAATCAGTTCTTTTATCCCTTATTTCTCGAATAAGTTTTAAATACTTTAATTCTGGGCTTTCTTCTTTATCTTCGAGTGCCTCCGTAGAATTAATGGTATTATAGTATTTTTCTCCACGAAGATTGAAGGATTCAACTTCTTCTGTTTCACTTAAGTATTTTGCATCTTCGCCTAACGCATTATGAAACGCCTGTATCTTTGAAATGATATTTGCCTTAAGCCCAAGTTCTTTGTCTGTTTCTGAGGTAGGGAAGAAATTAAATATATAAACCTTATCATACTTTGTCCCAACACGATTTACACGACCAACTCTCTGTAGTACCCTCGTTGGATTCCATGGTAGGTCATAGTTAATAATAATGTTTGACCTATGTAAGTTGATACCTTCTGACAATACATCTGTAGTTATTAAATACTTCAAATCATCAACTTGGTAAGCTTCTTTTTGATTTGGATCGTAGTTATATTTGATAATATCTTTTAAGTCATCACTCTTAGCAGAAGAATAGAAAAGAACTTTATCACCATAAACTTTTCTGAGTGCTTCTGATAAATTTTCACCTGTTTCTGATGATTCTGTAAATATAACCATTTTCTTGTCTTTCAATAGTTTATTATTCTTTAATTCAGACAAGAATTTTTCTTGTTTATAATCATGTTGTATTGATTTCCAATCTCGCAATAATTCTTTTAAAAGATTTAAGTCTCGATTTAGATCTAGTGCAAAATCACTGCTAAATTCAGCTACAGGGAATGCTTCAAGGTCTTTATCCTTTGCTTTTTCCAACAAATCATCAATTGATTTCATATCATCGTCAATATAGTCAAGTACATTAATATCTTTGCTTATATAAACTGTTCCACTGTTTATCATAGAAATCATTTTTTCATGAGATTTAATAGAACGCTCTAATGTTTTCTGAAATGCATATTTTGAACTTTCAAGTCTTTTTACTAATCTGCTTTTCATAAAGCCAACATTGTTCATCTGTTGTTGATGTTCAAATGCTGATAGCTTCTTATTTTTTAGATATGTCTTTGGTGCATATCTTGCATAAGATAGACGTTCTTCTTTAGGAGTGTCTTTTGTTCCAATAGTTCTAATTGTCTTTTCAAAAATATCATTGGTATGTTTATCAAATTCATAGATAATTTCTTGTGGGGGTTGAACATCCGGGAAGAACAACCCTTGTTTTTTCATATCAGATTCAAAATACTTTTTAATATCTGTTCTTGTTCTTCTAATCATAAGATATGCAAGAATTTTATCTCTCACCTCTTTTGATACTTGTTTTACAGCATTTATGTATCTAGGATCATCTTTAGTACCACATTCTTTTTCTACTTGTTTAATTTTCCCCCTTCTGTTAGCAAAAAAGGCTTCTAAGTTTGGCATTCCAGGAATATCACTGTCAATTGGATTCTGAAATAGGGAAATTAAATAATAGAAATCAAAGAATGTATTATTTAGAGGGGTTGCACTAATAAGTACAACTTTCTTGTTTCTACAAATTCTTTTTAAAAGTTCATATTGAGAATTGTTACCGTTTCTAAATCTATGAGCTTCATCTATAAAGATATAGTCATAAGATTTTTCACCTAGTTTTTCAACTTTTTCAACTCGTTGTACAATTTTATGCAGCATGCCTGTTGACTCTACATCATAGTTTTTGCTTTTTATATTAAAATCTTTAAATGCTCCCTGCCAGTTTGTTATGACGGGAGGAGGAGCAATAACAAGGATTTTATTGTTTTCAAGCGTTTTTGCAAACATTGCCGCTATATATGTTTTCCCGAGACCAACAACATCTGAAATAAAAGCACCACCATATTCATTAACTATTTTATTAATTTTAGCAATAGCATTGATTTGATAATCCAATTTCATGTAATTGTCTGGCAAATCTTCTACATCAAAAACTTGTTCCATATTTATTTCGTCATAAAAATATTCGTACAAAAATTTTAAATATATTTCGTATGGGGTTACACTTTCATTCAACCAGGTTTTTGTTTCAATAGCGTTTATATATTCTTCACTAATAGGAACAGCTGTTTCCCATAATTCTTCAAACTTTTCTAGGGCATATTCCACATCGTCATCATCTCTCAGTTCAACATTAAATTCATATTGTGTATTCAAGCCGTTTTCTGTAAAATTGCTTGAACCAGTAACCACAGAGCCTAATATTGGAATTTCATTTTGATTATATCTTGTAATATATACCTTTGCATGTATATTTTGATCCCTGCAAGCTTTCATTTCAATTTTTCCGATAGCTAACAGTTCTCTAAATTTATTTACACCAAGTGCAATATCTTCAGTATCATCTGAATTTTCAAATTCAGATTTAACTTCTTGCACAAAGTGCTTTTTAATACTCGTTTGGCTTTCAAAATCTAACTTTTGTTGTCCAATATCGTGTAAAATATCAAAAGTTTGCCTATCAACATTCAATCCAACCAAAATTCGGATTTTTTCAACATTTTCAAGAGATTTGTATAAACGATAAAAGCCACTTGTTCTAAAGTAACCTACCAAAGAATCAAAATACTGAGCATGTTTTAATGTTTGATTAAATCTCTCATAAAGACCCACACCATCCTTGTTTGTATAAAACTTAGTATTTCGTCTTCTAACTTCCGCCATTCTTGCCCCACTTTATTTTTTATATCCTATCATAAAAATGATATAAATTCTTTTATGTAAAGAATTTATATGGATTTTTTATGGTAAAATGAATAAATCAAGGAGTTAGAATAGAAAATAATTATGAAAAATGAGATAAAGATTTTTGAGCAAAATAATATCCGTTCAGTTTATGACGAAGAAAATGAAAAGTGGTATTTTTCTGTAGTTGATTTGATTGCAATTTTAACAGATAGCGGAAAACCTGCAAACTATTGGAAAGTTCTAAAAAATCGGCTAAAAAAGGAAGGTAGTCAGTTGGTTACAATTTGTAACCAACTGAAAATGAAAGCTGCTGACGGCAAATTTTATAAGACGGATGCTCTTGATGTTGAGGGTTGTTTAAGGCTTGTTCAATCTGTTCCAAGTTCGAAAGCTGAACCAGTTAAATTATGGCTTGCTAAAGTTGGTTACGAACGAATGAAGGAAATGTCTGATCCATCAACAGCTATTGACAGAGCAAGAGAAACATACCAAAAACTTGGTCGTTCTGAAAAATGGATTCAGCAACGAATGATGGGACAGGAAACTCGAAACAAGTTGACTGATTATTGGAAAGACCACGAAATAACAGAAAGTGAAGAGTTTGCTATTCTTACAAATATAATCCATCAAGAATGGACGGGATTAAGTGTCAAAGAACACAAAAGTTTAAAGGGGCTGAAATCACAAAATTTGCGAGACCACATGTCTGAAGCAGAATTGATTTTTACAGCCTTAGCGGAACTTTCAACCCGTCAAATTGCAGAAAGCGAGAATGCTACAGGAATGGAAGAAAATAAAAAATCTGCAAAACGTGGCGGCAAAATAGCAAAAGAAGCCAAAGAAAAACTAGAGCTTGAAACCGGACAAAAGGTGGTTTCTGATGGTAATTTCTTGCAAACACAAAGAAAAGCAAAACAAATAACAAATAAAAAAGATTAATAAAATAACCATGAAAAAGAAATAATATAGTTCCTTATTTGCATTTAGAATTAATAACTCCAAAGTACGGATTATATTTGATATAACCTTCAAAAAAAGCATACTTCATAATACTTCCGACAAGTGTTACTCCGTTGCTTGCTGTTTTTGGTTTATATTTTGATTTCATCATAATCATAAAATCTATTAACATTTCATAAGTTATTTCATCAATATATTTTTCACCAAAGTATGGTAAAATATTATATTTCAGCTGATAGCGATATCCTTTATAGGTTGAGTAAGTTAAATTCCTGTTGTTTAGATAATATAAAGCCATATCTCTAAATAAAATTTTCTCATTTCCCCTGATTTTAGGTTTCGCAACAAAGTCAAAAGTTGTTAGAGGCATTGACTCTTGATATCTATACACACCCTGTTCAAAAGATATTTTATTACTGTTCAAAAGATGTTCAAGCTTTGTTTTACAATCACATTCTGCAATCATATTGATTTCATCAAGCGTAAATTCTTTTAAGTGTTTGGCTAAACGTTCAATATTCATATATTCCTTTCTGTCTTGGATTATTCGGGGTGTCGGCGGAGTAACGTCCGACCGACACCTTACGGGCTGGGTTCGCTATGCTCACACGGCGCCCTACCGAAAATCCGCTTTTTCTATGTTCATAAAATCTCCTTAATTACATCAAGATTTATTTCTTCTAAATTATTCTCTTTAGCAACTGTTTCAAGTTGGTTAATCAGTTGCACAATTTGTCGAAACCTATTGTATTTTCTATGTATAAATTCAATCGCATCAGGGGAAAATGGGACTTCAGATAATTGTTCAAAAATTTGTTTTAACTCACTAATTGAAAATGTTTCAAATTTAACTATTTCTGAAAACCTATCAAAAAGATGTTTGTATCGTTCCAGCTTTTTATGTGCTAATCCCATGCCAACAAAGATTATTGGACAATCTGTTTCATCGTGAATATCTCTCAAAATTTCTATTGTCTTCAAGTTGTTCATTAAGTAATCAATTTCATCAACAATGATTAATTGTGGTTTTCGCTTAAGTTTTTGTGTTATCAAATTGAAATTATCTGACGTCAAATATCTTGGAATTTCGTCCATTTCTTTTGCAACTTCTTCCAATAACCACCGTCCTGTCATCAAGTTTGTCGCCCTTAAATATATCGCATCATATTTGCACGCAAGCCATAAAGCAGTCTGCGATTTTCCTAACCCTGGTTCGCCATATATTAATCCCATTTTCGGAATATTCTTTGGTTTGTTAATTAAGTTTTCAACTAAACCAATAAAGTTTTTCACGTTAGTTGTTTTAACAAAAATTCTATTCATATAAAAGTTTGTACTCCTTAGTTTGTTTAAAATTCTCAATCCATTTATCATTCGGATTATTTTGGATTAAATACTCATATTTTTCTGAATTATTCTTAAAAACTTTCTGAACACCTTTTGAACGCTCTTTGAACTCTGTTTGAACAGGAGTTGAAATTTCTTCAAGCATTTTTGTTTCTAAATACTTAACTTCATCATTGGATAAATATTCTTTGACGGCGTTTATAGTTTTCTTATGCAATTTTCTTTGTTTAACAATTTTTTGTTTATAATCTTCAAAATCAGTAACCGTACCTAATAATTTTGCCATTGGATGAGTTTCAGTTATACGTTCTGCAGTGCATAAGTATTCACCCTTTGTCGTATAAACTTTAATACTCGTCAAATCAAATAAATTGTATTTAATTAGAACCTTACTTTTAAACCCATAAAGGCGTTCATCAAAATAATCACAATTTAAAAATCTTATACCGTTTCTCTGAATTGTTTTAACTTCGGTCGCAAGCATCAAATCATCAAGTAAATTAATATCTATATTTTGTCGCTTTCTACTTTCTAAAACTTCTGCTATTGTTTTATCTGGTGCGTTAGGACAAGGTTGAGAATTTTTGAAATTCAACCACATATCTATCATATTTATTGTTTCATCTAGTGTTGGTACAAAATCGTTATGTAGTTGTTTATGGAGTTTTTCATTTCTCATTAGATATGCTGGTTTATTGTCTATACTTGAACCTACATAACTCGGTAATAATTTTTCAAACCCTTCTTGAAATTCTTTGAAAAATCTTTCTATAACTTTTGCTCTAGCATTATATGGCCTAGCAAATACTGTTTCTATACCTAATTTTGAATATAGTCCATTAAATCCTAACTCGCTAAATCCTCTATCATCATTAAAGTATTTTGCCCTAAATGCTCTGCCGTTATCCTGATAAACAACTTTGGGTACCATATCTAGATTAATAATTGAATTTCTTAATGCACTTGCTATACATTGGGTGTTTTCTTCTAACATAATTTCATAACCAACTAATGCTGTTGATTTCCAATCAAGAAATCCTACTAATGTTGCTCTTGAGGGTTTACCTGTAAAAGGATTAATTACATTAAAATTTAGAACGTGTCCGTCAGCTACAAGAATATCTCCAACTTCTAATAAACTTGCATCACGTTTTATATATGGTTCAACTTTATCGGATAATGCTTTTTCACCATCTCTTGCTAAAATCCATTTGTCATAATTATTCCTTTTGAACCAATTAGCATATTTTCTAAAAGTAATATCTGCTGGGATATATGATTGTCCTTGTTGTTGAAGTTTGTATTTTGTTAATGCTATTGCTTTGCCGATACAAATTCTATTTGGATGTAAAAGTAGTCCCATAAATATTTTAATTTCTTCATCTGTCAAAATCGTACGATACTCGTCTACTTTTGCATATTTATATTGAGGAATTAATTTTGTATAATCTTCAGTTCCATTTAGAATTGTTTTCCAACGGTGTAAGCTGCCACGGCTAATTTTACCTAGAATTTCAAATAAGTGAGAATTTGAAGTATTATGCAATTTTACGAAATCATAATCGGCTTGAAGTTTGCTTTCAGACTTTCTTCTAAATTCTTTCCATTGACTTAGTAAATCTAATCTTGCTAATGCTATTTTCTTTGATTTTTCTGGAGTAAATGTAATTGAAGCTTCTGTCATTAATTTAGCCTTTCAATATACCAATTACTCATACCAAAATGATTAAAATTCCATTGAAGGTCAAAATAAAAATCAGATTCAAAATTTTTATTAAATTTAAAAGTTTGTTTATTATTTTGAGTTCTAATATAACTATCTAATGCGACTTGTATTTCTTTTGAAAACCTTGTTTTAAAGTCATTATAAGAAATATTTATGATTTCTTTAGTTAATTTATTTCTCAAAATCATCTTCAAAGCCTCTAATATTATCTAATTCAATATTGTATCTTTTACCTTGCTTATCTACACAAGTTGCATAATCAATTTCTCCATCAGCAAATTTATTTTTCCAAATACAAATTAATAAACCTATTTCTTTGGTTTTTAAATTTAAAATCTTTGTTCCATAAAGTTGATAATCTTTTTGCATATACACCTCCTTTGGTTGCATACACATCTATCACTCTTTGTCTTAAAGAAATCAACTCCTTGTCTCAATCTCAGAGATAATTCGACACATCTCAAAATCTAAAAAATTTCAAATTGGACTTTTTGTACTCATTCTGTTCAATGGCTAAAAGGTAAATGTTTCCAACGATAGAGGCAAATTTAATTAAATATTTAGAAATTTTTGTGGACTTTTGAGCACCCGAAAAGTCCCTTTTGGTGTACTTTGAAACTCAAATCTCATTATGAAAAAATAGCCTCTATTAGCCTAGAATTGGGAAAATTTATATAAATATGTAAATCCAAATTGGACTAATAAACCCCAACTGATCAAACAAGTCAAACAAAACAGGCTTGATATACAAAAATCAAATTTAAAATAATGGAGACGAGGGGAGTCGAACCCCTGTCCGAAATGGAATGCAGCAAACATCTACGAGCGTAGGAGTCTTTTATCTTATTTTAGCAAGGAAAGCTTCCTCAACCTGAGCTAAAACAAAGCAGTTTTAAGAGATACGCTCCTTGAGAAAAGTCTTGATACGGTTAATTCTCATCCCCGTACTGCGTCTTGCATAGTGGACTCCGTACAGCGGCAAGCTGGCCGTACAGAGTGGGCATAGTTCAGTCTGTCGAACTATCGGTTACTAAGCAGCGAGAGCTGCTCTTCTGCCGAAATTGCCTTCGATAACGTTGTTAGCGTTTAATTTAAGTTGCTCGTTGATAACCGAGAACAGCGCTCGGACCCGCAGTTTGATACAAACGATCACCCCGTCAAATCCAAAACGTCCCCATATGTAAGTTTCAAAGTACTGTAATATGTATTATACCACAATTTAAAACCGTTTATGCAAGTCTATCATTCAAAACATATGTATGCAGATGATTGTCAAGACCTTTAAGGTATTTTTCAATATCTGGGTTGTGGACAACATCAAAACAAAAATAAGATTTTACGGGTTCCATTCCACAAAATTGTTGAATTTTGTGCAAAGCAACAATAAGATCCTCTGGACTTTGTGTCCCAAAGAACAAATTTGGATTATCAAAAACATCTTCAGACGGATTACAGGTAATTGAATACATGTATTTTTTACCTTTGAAAAGGCCGCCCCTGCCATAGTCTGCTGTGCCTTTATAAAAAATATTGTGCAAGTAAACTTCATCAATATATTTTTTAAAACTCCACGGCACAGAAAACCAGTTCATAGGGGTTTGAAAAATTATAAAATCAGCCAGTTTGTACTTTTCAATTTCTTCTTTTACGTCGTAGCCGTTCTCAATTATTGTGGTTTGAACAGAATTCCCCGGTGAGACAATTTCTATAATTTTTTCAAACAATGTATGATTTAGCTCCCCTTTGGCATAGGGATAAAATTTATGTCCGTTAATTACAAAAAAGTTCATGATTTATATTAAAACCATACAGAAGAAAATTGCTTCAGTCTTCAGGTCATAGCACTACTACGAAATTATATCCATCAAAACTTTATAAAAGATACGAACATTAGCCTCGGATTGAGATTCTAAAACAGCATTGATTTCTTTAATCAAAACAGATTTTTCTCTCAGGTGTATAGTTTGAAACAACAAATAAGGCTCAATTTCCAGAATAGTTGCTATTTTGCTCAACAAATCAAGAGAAGGAAAATTCACACCACATTCTATCCTGCTGAGATGTTTGGAATCAATACCCGCTTTTTCTGACAACGCCTCTTGAGTGATACCTTTATTTTTTCTAAGTTCTTTTATTCTTTTTCCTAATAATTTTTTGATATTCATAACAATTATTTATTATTACAGTCTCGAATACTTTGCTAAACAACACAATTTATCAAGTTTTAGATACAATATTGACATGCAATGTCAAGTTGTCTACAATCTATGTAGATGTTTTAAAATAATTCTGTATCAAACATCACTTTGAGTTTAACTAGATTATTCAGTTATATTTATA
>ERZ838118.3353-NODE-3353-length-15502-cov-3.544572_pt1 | contig 15502 bp, 14 predicted proteins | sample MGYA00519863_ERZ838118 | MGnify/ENA primary metagenome ERZ838118 (study PRJEB31850, sample SAMEA3708827) | human gut metagenome | biome: human gut; feature: human-associated habitat; material: faeces | place: China | collected 2014 ...
CACAATAAAAGGAAATTATGTATATGCTAATTCTGGATGCTCAAAAAGAAAAATCAATCAAGCTCCCAATATGTTTTTGGATGAAACAATGCCAAATAAGACATATGTGATAGATGAATTAGACAGATGTCTGCATCCAAGTTTAACGTATAAATTTGTAGACACATTTTTGCAATTAGCGGCAAAGAGAAATATACAACTAATAGTGACAACCCATGAGTCGAGACTATTGGATTTTGATCTGCTGCGACGTGATGAAATCTGGTTTGTAAATAAAAGAAATTCAGATGAAAGTGATATTTATTCTTTGGAAGAATATAATACACGATTTGATCAGAAAATTGATAAGGCCTATTTAGAAGGCAGATATGGAGGTGTTCCGATATTTAGTACGGTATTTCCTGTTAGTGAAAGGGGATAATGTATGCGAGAAAAGAGAACATTTGCAGAGAGAACAAAAGTATTAAAATCAAATGAAGTCAGAAAGGACAAGTTATTGAAAAATCCAAAGATTACGAGAGAAAGAAGGTATACTGAACATTGCATGAGAAAATTGTATAAAGGATATAAAAAAGATGCATATCGTGCGAACGAGTTCGTAAAACGAATTGACAAAGCAATTGAAAATGAAAAACAGTTTTGTGAGGATATAGGGGCTTTGGAATATTCGGTAGGAAGCAATATAGGATGCTTGATTACTGAGCTGCGACAAAATTGAATGCCATATCAGTAGTTGATAATCAAAAATATGGCATCATATGAAACGTAGGGAGATATTAGTCTCTGTTCTTTTGACATATGAAAAGGAGAGGAGAGGAAATTATATGGCAAATGCAGTAGCTGCTAGAGATTATGGAGATCAATATCAAGCACTAGTGTTGGGGAAGAGAGCATGATTATGATAAAGAGATTTTTCAGGTATACGCGGTTTTGGGATGTTGCTTTATGTTCAGCCGAAAATGTGCATTAGATGTAACTCCGTTGGATGAAAAGCCATTTTTGTATGAAGAGGAATTGATACTTGGGATTTCTATGGAGAAGGCTGGCTGGAAGACTGTTTATGATCCAAAGAGTGTAGTCCATCATCTTCATGGAAACAGTACGGAAAAAGTGAAGGCATTTGCCTATACCTGTAATATCTACAGTGAGATATATTTTTGCAGAGAATATTTAAAGATGAAGAAATGGCATATTTTGCCGTTATATTGGTATCGAACCATCTTGTATGGGTTGAAAATGATTAAATATCAGGATTTTAGGAAATATGTAGGAGAATATCTGAGGAAGAGCAAAAAAGAATTACGAATGGCATTTTAAATGTGAAAGGGGCGCAAAATGGGGATTTTCGTAAATCCGGATAATGCAGCTTTTAGAGTAATGCTTAATTCAGAGATTTATGTGGATAAAATAGAAAAAGCATAACATGTATCAAAAAGCAGTTATCTGAAAAAGTAAGTAGTGTTCCAGACAACTGCTTTTAAAATATTAGATATGCAAGAATAAAGCTTTGGCGCTGATAAGATTACCCGATCAACTCCCGCAGTTCCTCCTGGCTAAGGCTTCCAAGGTTTCCGTTTTCACCCTTTAGGATCTCATCAGCAAGGTCTTTTTTGGCTTCCTGTAGTTTGAGGATCTTTTCTTCAATGGAGTCTTTCATGATCAGTTTGTATACAGTGACGGTTTTGGTCTGGCCTAAGCGGTGGGCGCGGTCAGTGGCCTGGTTTTGGACTGCCAGATTCCACCATGGATCGTAGTGGATGACGATGTCAGCACCGGTAAGGTTTAGACCGGTTCCGCCAGCTTTTAAGGAGATCAGGAAAACAGGAACAGAGTCTTCGTTAAATGCTTTTACCAGACGGATACGTTCTTCTTTTGGGGTGGAGCCGGTTATTTTATACCAGGAGAGACCGGATGCTTTCAGGTCTTTTTCCAGCAATTCGAGCATAGAAGTAAACTGGGAAAATACCAGCATTTTGTGGCCGCTTTCAGCTGCGCTTGCGATCAGCTCCATGCAGGCTTCCCGCTTGGCAGAACCGCCGTTGTAGTCTTCAAAACAAAGGGACGGGTCGCAGCAGATCTGGCGTATCCTTGTAAGTTCAGCCAGTACTTTCAGCTTGTTTTTGTTAAAATCGTCTTCGTTCTGGTTTTTTAGCAGTTTCTGCATATGCACCAGCTGGCCGTTGTACAGATCCAGCTGCTTTTTCTCCGGTTTTGCGTAGCGTACTTCTTCCAGCTTTTCCGGAAGATCCCGGAGAACGTTTTTTTTTAGGCGGCGCAGGATAAAGGGGGCAGTCATCTGTCGGAGTCTTTCGGATGCAGCCATATCCTTGTTTTTTATAATAGGTGTCTCAAAGCTTTTCTTAAAGGTTTCATATTTATACAGGAAACCAGGCATGAGATAATCAAAAATACTCCACAGTTCGCTGAGGCGGTTTTCAATCGGAGTGCCGGTTAATGCCAGCCGGGTCTTGCTATGGATCACTTTTACGGCTTTTGAAGCGGCTGTAGTGTGATTTTTAATATACTGCGCTTCATCCAGGATCTGGAAATCGAATCTCAGTGCGTCATACTGATCGATATCTCTTTTTAAAAGGTCATAGGATGTGACCAGAATATCGTAATCCCTCCGTTTTTCAAGGATCAGCTGCCGTTCTGTCTGGGTGCCGCTTACTGGAACTGCCTGCAATTTTGGGGCGAAACGATGTATTTCTTCGCACCAGTTGTATACAAGAGAAGCGGGAGTTACTACTAATGTATGGCAGTGTCCATTTTCTGCTTTACAGGCAGACAGGACAGAAATGGCCTGAAGGGTTTTTCCAAGACCCATTTCATCTGCAAGGATACCGCCAAAGCCAAAGTGGTCTAAAAGCCGGATCCATTTATATCCGTCTGACTGATAATTACGCATGGTGGCTTTTAAATGTTCTGGCACTTCAAAGTCAGTGTCATTAACAGATTTAAATTCACGGATCAGCTGTTTAAAATGGCGGTCGCGCTGTGTATACAGTTCTTCGGACTGTTCTATCAGACGGTTTAAGTACAGTGCCCGGTAAGCCGGAAGGTGCATTTTCCCTTTTACAAAGTCTTTTGGGGAGATCTGCAGCTGATCGAACAGACCTTCCAGTATGAGAAGATTGTCTTCAGCGTCCTCTTCTAATTTCAGAAAATCCCCATTTTTCAGGCGGAAGAATTTCTTCTTTTTCTGGTAGCTTTTCAGGATTTCCAGCAGCTCTTCGTTGGAAATGCCTTCTGCTGAAATAGACAGGTCCAGTAAGCCATTATCCAGGGAAATGCCCACGGAAAGCTTTGGTGTTTTGCGGATGGTGATCCTGCGGAAGCGGTCTGTGGTATGAACATCGCCAAGTGAGAGGAAGCGATCTATGCCTTCAGTTAAAATTTCAAAGATGGAACTCTCGTCTTTTTCGCTGTGGTAACGGCCATTTGCTTCTGTAAAGGGAAAGTAGCTTAAGACGGTTTGTGCAGCATCAAATTCCCGGTCTGGATCACGGAAGGTTTCCGGTAATATTTCTGACAGCTCTCTTTTAACCAGTGGGGCTGTAAACTGCTCACCATAGGAAACTTCTGCTTTACAGCTGATCCTGTTTTCTTCTGTGTCCAGATAGAAGGAAAAATGGGCTTTTGGGGGAAGCAGAGGCTGTATTTCGCCCAGCTTTGATTCGTCTACGTCTGCAATGCTTCGCATCCATGGCAGTGTTTTATAGTAAAACTGAGACAGATTTCGGCGGCCGATGGTGAATTGAAGCTGGCCGTCATAAGCCATAGCTGCCAGTGGAGCAATCTCTTTTATCCGGTCCTTGGAAATGCGGTTAAAATAAGGTGGCGCTACATAATAAGAAGCATTTGCACCGCCAATGGTTTCGTGGAGAGAACCGGTTACGCAGATGCCATCGAAATATTCATCAAATGGCAGTGAATTTTCACTGGCATCTGTCAAGGGTGCTGAGTAGCCTGTTACTGTGTACACAGGTGACAGTTCTAAGGAAAGAGGGAGAGATGCATCGCGGCAGGTGAGCATTTCTTTCTTCTTTTTGGAACTGTCATAGGAGGACAGCTCTATTGTGTGATTTCCGATGGCTTCGTACAGGTCATCAATGCGCTGGCCAAAGAGAGGCAGTTCCTGTTTTATCTCTTCTGCATAATATGACTGGCCAGGTGAATGGCGGTAATAAGCATTGTATCTGTTTTGCTCGGTAATGTATTTTTTTATGAAAGCATAGTAGCGTTTTCCCTGTTCTGTAAGGTATTCTTCTCCCAGTTTTAAGGTGGTTTTTGTGCCGAATGGGGCTACAGCCTTTTTCTCCATCTGATCTACAAAGTGTGTCAGATCTTTAATGATATACAGGGATTTAGTGCCAATACGGAAGGAAACAGTCAGCCCATTAAAGTATTTATCGTTAAGCCGGGCCTCTAATTCTAATGTTTCTCCAGGAAGCTGTTCTGCAATGTCCAAAAGCTTATTTTGAATATTAAAAAACTGAAAACGGCTGAGAAAATCCTGACCACTACGGTCAGTGGCATCACCGGGCTTTTCTTTTTTAATTTTTAAACCTGCAAGATAATACAGCCCAAGACCATGGATACAGGGGACCTTTGCACCGAAACGAGATCCGATGTCATAATGGGTATTGCAGCCTTTGTAAGTACAGTTACATTTGAGGATATGGGTGGAATCGCAGGTCATCCTGACTTCTGGCCGGGAGGTGGCGGATTCAGATTTTGGGAAGCTGCCGGTAATATCCAGCTTCAGGGAATCATCCTGGGAATAGTAGTATCCTCCGGAAAATGTGGTGTTCATGCTGCTTAATTTAAGCTTGCCTTCACGCACAAAATCCAGTGCCTTTTCCCACATGGAAGTGGTGATGGGAAGGGACTTTCCCATTTCTTCCGGGTGAAAGTAGGTGTATTTTCCGGGAGATGCCATAAGCTGATCTAAAATAAGTGGATCTAAAGGCGGATCCGGCTTTTCTGGTTTTGCAGGACCAGAGTCCTGGATCAGTTCAGGTTCCTGTTCGATCATGTATAAAACAGCAGCTTCGTGTTTACAACCGATCCTGCCCTGGGCATAGGGACAGGTGCAGGACATGGAGCGGACCACATCATTTTTTACCGTGACCGTGACCTGGTAGATATGAGAACTGGAACCGGTTACGGTTCCAGTATAAGTGTTGCCTGCTTTGTGGACTTTTTCTACATGTCCATTTTTATAATATAGAAATCCCCGGTTTCGGATTGTGCTGCTGAATAAGTGACTCCATCTCATGGTGTATATATCCTCGTTTTTTATCAGTATATTTTTGATTTATTTTAATAAACAGTGTATTTCGCCCGGTTGGGAGTGTATGTATCCCCGGTCTCATCCCACACACCATCTTCTCCGATCCGGTAATACAGATTTTCAGCAAGGGATTTTACATAGCAATTGCTTACCATATAGCCGTTTCCGTCAAAGTAGTACCATTTTTCTTTGATCTGGCGCCAGCTGAAGGTGGGGTAAGAGCCGTCCGTGTAGACGAAACGCCATTTATTTCCTACCTGTTTCCAGATGCCGTTGTCACTGTACCAGGCATCTTCTAAGGTGAGGATGTAAGGTTCAGAACCTGTGGACCAGGTGCTGTTCTGGCTGCTGGCGGTAGTGACGGCGCGGACTGTGAAGGTGTAGGAGCCGGCAATGTTGATGTAGTCAGAGAAGTCGTAGGAGGTTCCTTTAGAGTTTATGGTCACAAGTGTCTTGCCGTCTTTTTTCAGGCATACTTCGTAGCTGTCACTTCCTTCTATACTGTCCCATACAGCGTTTTTGCCGCTCCAGGAAAGGTCAGTGATCTTTGGCAGCTGGCCGCCGATACGGGATAAGTAGACCTGCAGGATAAGGGTACTTCCGTCACTGTCGATCTCAGCGCTCTTGTACTGGACATTGCAGCCGGACAATGAGAAGGTACGGCGGTTTGGTCTGGAAAAATGGTAGCCTTCTGCTGCGGAAAGTTCGATCTCAGCGCAGGGCCATTCACCGTAGGTCCAGGTATCGTCATCTTTTAAGTATTCGCTTCCTTCTACAATAAAGGCTTTGCTGGTGGTAGAAGCGGTCAGTGTGCCTACCATTTCTCCGCCTTTGGGGGCACCATCCCAGCTAAAGGAGAGCGGAACAGAGGAAATGGCCTCTTCTCCATAGGCGGAAAATGTCAGTCCTGCACTTAAACAGGCTGCTGTTGCCAGGATACGCAAGTGTTTTTTCTGCATAAAAATATCCCCTTTCTATAATGAGTATACAAGTTTACTGAATATGGATCGTGCATAGTATAGATACATATATTGTACATCATTTATAAGGGGATGTCTAAAAATATTTACGGTTTTATGAAAGCTTTTTTACAATGAGCATTTTTGCAAAAAATTGTGTTATACTACCCATTAGTCAAAGAGAGACTGGATCAGCATTTTGATCATGGAATCACAGGTGCGGATATGCAGCTCGTTTGCTCCCATACAGCGGATGGTAGTTGCCATTAAGGTATCTTTTAAACCTGGTTCGCAGATGCTGATCATATTTGCGCAGGATTCTACGATGGAGGTCAGGCGGCTGGCTTTCTGGATGAACCGGGTGATCTGGTCCTGGGTCAGGCAGAATACAAAGTCAGTCATGGTCTCCCCTGGTGTCTGGGTGTATGTTGCATTGGAAAAAGAATAGGTTTCTTTCAGTTCATTAAGTAATTGATTGATATCCATTTTTGCTCCTCTTTAGTAAATATAAGGTTGGCGGCAAAATATTTTTGCCCCTGACATTCTAATATAGGGCATCAGAACCTGCATTTCAAGTGAAAATTTTTCTTAGGAAGTGATATTTTATGATTTTAAGAGGTAAAAAAAGAATAAATTACATGAAAAAGGCAGTCTGTATGGTAACAGCCTGTTTGGTTTTGGGGCAGACGATGCCTGTATATGCACAGGGGACTTCCTGGATCGATCAGGTGGAGATCACGGCTCACAGAGGAGATTCCTTAAAGGCGCTGGAAAATACACTCCCTGCTTTTGAAAAGGCTATAGAGAGTGGTTCTGACTGGATCGAACTGGATGTAAATGAAACAAAGGATAATGTGCCGGTGGTTTTCCATGACTGTAATTTAAAACGGATCATGGGAAAGGATGCAAAGATCCGGGATCTGACGTTGGAGGAAATAAAAGCGGTTCATCCGGCGGACAGTATGGGACCGGCCTTTGGCGGCATAAGGATACCATCTCTGGAAGAGGCCTTAAATACCTGTAAGGGGAAGATCTCCTTAAATATTGAGATAAAAGAAGACGGGACCCAGAGTGGTGATTTTGTGGACAGAGTCATACAGCTGGTCCGGGATAAGAAAATGGTGGACCAGTGCATGATCACATCCTTTGATTATAATGTTTTAGTGAAGGTAAAGGCGCTGGAGCCTTCTTTTAAGACTGGTTATATCACTTCCAGGGATATAGGAGATCCGGGGCAGTATGTGGCTGCGGACCAGTTTATGATCAGCATCGAGCTGGTAAGGAAAGAACTGGTGGATCAGATACATGGTCTTGGAAAGAAGGCTGTGGCCTGGACCATTAATGATGCTTATTCTTTAAAAAAGTGCGAAGAGGCCCAGGTGGATAATATGATCACAGATAAGCCGGGATCCCTCCGTAGTCTTTAACGTTCATCCAGATCAATGTTGGGTGTGCTCACTGGCAGGCGGTTTGGCAGTGGCTGTATCCTCTGGAGGATTTTTCAACGAATCATCATTTTCAAGGCTGTTTAAGATCTCAGCCACATTTTTATCTGTGTAGCCCTTCTGTTCACGGATCATTTCCCAGATGGTGTCATGCATCCATTTGACAGTGTCGCTGAGTATTTTGTTTTCTGTGTCAAGGCGCATGATCTCAATGTTCATTTCTGCAATGATCTCACGGCTGTTGAAACGCTTATGTGGTGCGGTGATCCGTTTTATGTAAGACGGATTGCCCTTTAAGATCTCAAGGGCCAGATAATCGTCCCTTTCTTTACATCCCATGTCCATAAATTCCCTGTAATGCATACGCACCATATGCATCTCATCCGGATAGAAGCATCTGGGACACTGTGGATGGCGTGAAGTCTGGTAGTAGGCGTAGTATCCGCATTTTGGACAGTAAAAAACAGCAAGTTCTCTCATCACAAATCCCCCTTTGAGTAAAATGTTCGTTTAAAAAAATCCTTACACTATAAATAACGCGCGAATCCCCCAAATATACCGCCTGTTTTTAATTTTTTTCAAAATTCGTCAAAATGCACAAAAAAAGGCGCTCCTTTTTGTGAACGGATGATAAAGGAGCGCCGTTTTTGGTGAAAGCTGTATAGCCTGCCATAAAGTGTGGCAGAGATTTTATTACTGGATGATACCTTCTGTATTAACAGTCCAGATTACTTCATTTTCGTCTTTGAAGTCTTTATATCCGCTGCCAAGCTCTGGCTTAGATGCAGATTTGGAGGTTGAACCGGCTTTCTGGACTGTGCCGTTTACATTTACCAGGTAACGGATGCCGTCTAAGGACATTGGTGCAAAGCGCAGATCCCTGTCGGCTTCCTGGCGGAGACCATTTACATAGAGGGTGTTGTCTTTGATGCCGTGGTAGCCCTGACCTTTTTTGGTGCCTTCTGCGTGGAAGAGCCAGTTCTGGGTCTCGCCAAGATCCTCGTCATAGATGGTCTGTTTGCCGGTTTTCATAACACCTTCTTCATCAAAATAGTAGTTAGCGTAAACGCCTTCTGAGGTTTTTACAGACTGCTTTCCGGTCTGCATTTCACCGGCAGTGTTAAATGCGTATTTTTTGGACTCAATGGTGAAGATCTCAAGTCCTTCTTTTCCATAGTAAGGAGTACCGTTTTTAAAGTAGAAGCGGAAATATTCGCCGTCTTCGCTGATGTTTTCCACACCTTCAATGGTGCGCCAGCCGGAAGCACGTTTTCCGTCCTCGTCATAGTATTTGTAGCCTGAGATGGCTGGAAGAGAAGCAGTAGAAGCAGCAGTTTCCTCTGATCCGTTGTTTTCTGCAGCTTCAGCGTTTGAAACAGTGGCGGTCTCTGTGTTTTCAGCATCGGTATTTTCAGAACCGGAATTTTCAGTCAGCTTCTCAGCTGGATTTTTGTCAGCAGCAGGAAGCTTATACCAGCCGGTCTGCATTTTTCCGTCTTCAAAGGTATAGTAAGCACCGTCGATCTTTTTATCTACTTCATTTTCTACGCGGCGGCCGTTGCTATCAAAGTAGTACCATGCTTCCAGATCTTCCGGGTCATCTGTTTCTTCTTCTAAAAGGACCCAGCCGGTCTTTCTGCTGCCGTCTTCCCCAAGGTAATAGTTATAGCCGTCTACCTGGATGGAACCGGTTTCCATAATGCTGTCTTCGTTAAAGTAGTACCAGCTGCCGTTAATGGAAGCCCAGGTGGAAGTTAAGGCTTTGCCGTCTTTTCCATAATAGTAATAGAGGAATTCAGGTGCATCATCTTCGTTCCAGTAGTCTTCGTTTTCAATGGAGACCCACTGATAGGTGACGCGTTTACCTTCGTCGTTTACATAGTATTCATCTACCTGCTGTGAGTAAGCGCGGATCCCGTCTGAGTTTAAGTAGTACCAGTCATTTCCGGATTTTTTCCATGTATCAGTAAGGGGATCTCCGTAGGAATCGTAGTAGTACCAGTTGCCGTTATCTTCGGTCCAGCCTGCTGCTTTTGCATAAGCAGGGAACGCCATGGATGCAGTAAATACTGCAGTGGATAATACAGCCAGAAATGTTGCCTGTTTTTTCATAATATTAAATCTCTCCTTTTTAATGTGTTGATCGTAGTCTGCCGGTGGCTGTTGATCTGTTGTCTGCATTACGTAGGTCATTATAACCAGGCTGGATCTGCCTTTCTAGTGAAGGTTACTGGTAAGTCTGGGCATGGTTTCCACACCTGGGAACAGGTGAGAAGGGGGACCCCTTAAGGAAAAAGACAGTATGTTTTTTAAGGATTTTGTGGTATGCTTGTTTTCAGATAGATCAATGGGTAAACGGACTTAAAGGAGAAGACTATTATGAGGATGAAAGTTTCAAATTATATTTCTGAAATGTTAGTAAAGGCCGGTATCCACCAGGCATTTATGGTTACCGGAGGCGGTGCCATGCATCTGGATGATGCACTGGGACATCAGAAGGGACTTCATTGTATTTATGATCATCATGAGCAGGCCTGTGCCATTGCAGCAGAAGCATATGCCAGGATCCATAATAAAATGGCAGCTCTTTGCGTAACAACAGGACCTGGGGGCACCAATGCCATTACCGGTGTGCTGGGAGCGTGGCTGGATTCGATCCCTATGATCGTGCTTTCAGGACAGGTGCGCTATGATACCACAGCCCGCTGGTCAGGCACAGGCATCCGCGCTATGGGGGATCAGGAATTTGATATCTGTAAGGCCATTGACTGTATGACTAAGTATTCAGAAATGGTCATTGATCCTATGCGTATCCGTTATTGTATGGAAAAGGCATTGTATCTGGCTGATTCCGGCCGCAAGGGTCCAAGCTGGCTGGATATTCCTTTAAATGTCCAGGGCGCTTATGTGGAAACAGATGAGCTTGTTGGATTTGACCCGGAAGATTATGAAAAAGGGGGAAATGGCTGGGCAGAGAAGAAAAATGTGCCTGCTATCCCGGAAGATGAAGCGGGCGAAGGGGAAAAACGCCAGGTCCTTCCAGAGAAAGTGACAGAAGAGACAGCAAAGACTATTATCGCAAAGATCCGTCAGGCAAAACGCCCGGTGATCAATGCGGGAAATGGCATCCGTCTGGCTGGTGCCCATGAGACCTTTATGAAGGTAGCTGAAAAGCTGGGTATTCCGGTAGTTACCGGCTGGGACAGTGAGGACTGTATCTGGGATGAGCATCCATTATATACAGGCCGCGGTGGAAATATGGGAGACCGGGCGGGAAATTTTGCTATCCAGAACAGTGATCTGGTGCTGTCTATTGGCAGCCGTTTAAGCATCCGTCAGGTGGGTTATAACTATAAAACATGGGCCAGAGCTGCTTATGTGATTGTAAATGATATTGATGCGGAAGAGTTAAAGAAGCCTTCCATACATGTGGATATGCCGGTCCATGCAGATGCAGCAGACCTGCTGGCAGTGATGGATCAGTGCCTGGATCAGGTACTGGAGGCAGAAAAGGATACACTTCCAGATAGTTTAAGTGAGCCGGGGAAGAAGCAGGTCTTTGCTTATGGTGAAGGCATTAAGGGAATGACCTGGAATGAGACCTGTGCTATGTGGAAGAAAAAATATCCGGTGGTACAGGAGAAGCACTGGGCCCAGAGTGAAGAGAAGGCAGCTAATGTATACGCAGCTATTCAGGCTATCAGCAGCCGTTTGAAGGAAGACCAGATCACAGTAGTGGGAAATGGCTCTGCCTGCGTAGTAGGCGGTCATGCCCAGATCATTAAAAAGGGACAGAGATTTATCTCCAATTCAGCAGTGGCGTCCATGGGATATGATCTCCCGGCAGCGATCGGTATCTGGGCCGCTTCCAGAAAAGACGGTGCTTACAGCATGGGCGCTGCCAGAGAAGGGGAAGATGTGATACTGGTAACTGGTGACGGAAGCATCCAGATGAATATCCAGGAGCTGCAGACCATTATCCACCATAAAATGGGAATTAAGATCTTTCTGATCAACAATGGCGGCTATCATTCCATCCGCCAGACCCAGAAAAATTTCTTTGGTGAGCCGTTGATAGGTATTGGATATGACAGCGGCGACCTCAGCTTCCCGGATATGGAGAAATTGTCAGCTGCCTATGGTTATCCTTATGTGAGAGCAGAGCATAATGGGGAGCTGGCAGAGGCTGTGGAGAAAACACTGGCAATGGAAGGACCTGTGATCTGTGAGATCTTTGTATCTACGGATCAGAACTTTGAGCCTAAGTCATCTGCGAAACGTCTGCCGGATGGAACACTGGTATCTCCTCCATTGGAAGATCTGGCTCCCTTCCTTCCTGATGAGGAAATGGATGAGAACATGATCATTCCAAGGATCAAAGGATAAATGTAAGTAAAAAAGAGATGTAACTAAGCGATGTAAAAAATAAAAGATGTAACTAAGAAAGGACCGATCATCCTATGACTGTGATCGTTACAGGAGCTACCAGTTTTATTGGAAGGGTAGCTGTAAAGGAGCTTTTGGTAAATGGGGAAAATGTGCTTGCAGTATCCCGGCCTGCATCTGCCGGGGCCGGGGCATTACAGGAGCTTTTTAAGGATTTAAAACAGCAGGCAGAGCAAAAAGGAGAGAGCATTGGAAATCTGGAACTTTGCTTTTGTGAGCTGGGAGAGATTGAAAGACTGGAAAAAATTTACAATAAAGAGGAATTGCAGGCAAAAGCATGGCTTCATTTAGGCTGGGACGGCGCAGGCAGTGACAAGAGAAAGGATGTAAAACTGCAGGAAAAGAACATTGGTTACGCTATTCAGGCTCTTTATACAGCGGCGGCTCTTGGCTGCAGCCGTTTCCTGTTTTCCGGCTCTCAGGCAGAATATGGGATCTGTGATAGCTGGATGAAAGAGGAACAGCAGTGTCATCCTGTATCTGAATATGGAAAGGATAAGGTACTGGTGTATCAGCAGGCATCGAAGGCAGCAAAGGAACTGGGGGTAGATTACATCCATACCCGCATTTTCAGTGTATATGGCCCAGGTGATCATCCATGGTCCCTTATTGAGACCTGTATCCGTACCTTTTTATCCGGCGGACATATGGAAATGGGGCCATGTACCCAGCAGTGGAACTTCCTGTATGTAGGGGAAGCAGCCAGGATACTGGTAAAACTTCTTCTTGGCAAAGCCGCAGCAGGCGTGTATAATGTGGCAGGAGAAGATACAAGACCTTTAAAAGAGTATATAGAAGAGCTATTTATGATCTGCGGTGAAAAAGGAAGCTATGAATTCGGGTACCGGCCGCCGAATGCAGAAGGCTGTGTTTCCCTGATGCCGGAGCTTAGCAAGCTGAAAAATGCCATTGGTTTTCGTCAGCAGGTATCATTTAAAGAAGGAATTTTGGAGACTATAAAAGGAGAACAGGTTAAATGAAACGTTGTATTGCCTGCGGAGCTCCTCTTTGGGAGACCCCGCTTCTTACATTAGATAATATGCCGGCATCTGCACAGCATATGCCTGACGCAGACCATGTGGGAGCAGATAAGGGACTGACTTTGGATCTATGCCAGTGCAGCGGCTGTGGTCTGGTGCAGTTTGACTGCGAGCCTGTGGATTATTACCGGGATGTGATCCGTGCCGGTGGATATTCTACCACTATGGCAGAGCTTCGCAGAAAGCAGTATAAACATCTCATAGAGACCTATCACCTGGAGGGCAGACGATTTATTGAAGTTGGCTGCGGACAAGGGGAGTTTTTGCAGGTTTTAAAGGAATTCCCGGTAGAGGTCCATGGAATGGAACATGATCCGGAGTTAGTGAAGCTGGCAAAGAGCAAGGGTATTGATGTGGTACAGGGCTTTACAGAGACAGAGGATACAGTGATCCCAGGGGGACTTTATGATGTATTTTTGTCCTTTAATTTCCTGGAGCATCAGCCACAGCCTGGCGTAATGCTGGACTGCATCTCAAACAATCTGACAGAAGATGGCATGGGACTGATCACCGTGCCGAGTTTTGAGTATATCCTGGACAACGACGGTTATTATGAACTGATCCGGGATCACATTGCCTACTACACGTTTGAGACTCTGCGGTATCTGCTGGAGAGCCATGGATTCCAGGTATTAGAGGAAGAGATAGTAAACCGGGATACGCTTGCGGTGATCGTGAGAAAGACCGGAATAAAAAAAGAGGGACAAAAGCCAGCAGTTAAAAAAACAGTCGAAATAGTAAATGAGAAGGCGGATATATCTGGACTGGAAAAGAATCGGGATAAACTGGATCATGAGCTGGAAAACCTGTCAGACAGCCTGAAAAAAGAGAATAAGACCATGGCAGTCTGGGGTGCCAGCCATCAGGGCTTTACCTTGACGGCGACCACTCATTTAAAAGATTCCGTTTCTTACATCATTGATTCTGCCCCATTTAAACAAGGACGTTTCGCCCCAGGTTCCGGTCTGCCCATTGTGCCGCCGGATTATGTGACGGATCATATGGTAGATGCAATCCTGATCGTGGCTCCTGGTTATACAGAGGAGATCGCAGGGAACATCCGTAAATGGTGGGGAGAGCAGATACGGATTCTGACTCTCCGCAGTGAGAAAGTGGAGGAATTATCATGAGAGCCTTTGTGTTAAAAGAACCTGGAGTGGTGGGATATGTGGATGTACCGGAGCCCAGGCTGACTCCTTACGGAGCTATTTTGCGGCCAGTGGCAGTGGCACCATGCTCTTCCGATGTGCATACCGTATTTGGCGGCGGATCCAGAAAAGCACCGAACCTGGTTTTGGGACATGAGTGCGTGGCGGAGGTGCTGGAGGTAGGAGAACTGGTAGAAGAGTTTAGGCCGGGCGAGATCGTGGCAGTTCCGGCGATTACCCCTAACTGGCGGGACCGTGGCATCCAGGAGCGTAATTTTAAGCATGCCAGTGCCCCATTTTCCGGTCATCAGCTAGGCAGAAGTCAGCCAGGTGTCTTTGCAGAGAAGTTTCTGATCCCAGATGCGGATACCACTTTGGCGAAGATCCCTGCGTCCTTAAGTCTGGAGCAGGCATTGATGTGTGTGGATGTGGTGACAACCGGATTTACCGGAGCGGAAAATGCCAATATTAAGTTTGGTGATACGGTGGTAGTCATGGGAATCGGTCCCATCGGTCTCATGGCAGTGGCTGGTGCGGCACATTTAGGAGCGGCACGGATTCTGGCAGTGGGAAGCCGTCCGGTCTGTGTGGAATGTGCTTATGATTTTGGCGCATCTGAGGTATTAAGTTATAAAAATGGAGATCTGGTGCAGCAGGTGATGGAGCGGACAGACGGACTTGGAGCGGACAGCGTGATCATCTGCGGCGGTAATGACGAGACCTTTGCCCAGGCCATCGATATGGTGCGTTACGGTATTGGTACAGTTTCCAATGTCAATTATTTCGGTGGAACCGGCAATCTGCCATTTCCAAAATTCTCCGGTGGCCGCGGCATGGCTGGCAAAACCATCCATACGGAGCTGGCAGAAGGCGGCAGAGTGCGGATCGAGAGGATGCTTTCCATGGTAAAATATGGCCGGATACATCCAGAGCGTCTGGTGACTCATCACCTGACAGGACTTGACAAAATAGAAGAAGCATTGTATTTAATGAAAGAGAAACCAGCGGACTTGATCAAAGTCATGGTAACAATATAGAAAAAAGAGAACTGTTCAGCAGGTCTGCGTACCTGCTGCGCTGACTGTAAGAAAACATAGGCTGGAAATTGTGGGTCAGCGGGAGCAGTTACAGAAAATGAAAGGCTGGAACAAATGAAAACAATCAGCAT
>ERZ838118.3359-NODE-3359-length-15463-cov-5.617731_pt1 | contig 15463 bp, 17 predicted proteins | sample MGYA00519863_ERZ838118 | MGnify/ENA primary metagenome ERZ838118 (study PRJEB31850, sample SAMEA3708827) | human gut metagenome | biome: human gut; feature: human-associated habitat; material: faeces | place: China | collected 2014 ...
TGTCAAGTGTTTTTTGTAAAATTTTTATTATTTTTAATCTTATAAATATTAAAAAAAAACAACTTGACAAAGTAGTAAAAGAGAGCTATAATAAAGTCATAAAACAAGGAAATATAAAGGAGGATTTAAAAAATGAAAAGAAAAGTTTACGGTGTAGCAAGTAAGTATGAATTCGGAAGCTGGAACCACGATGTATATGTATTCGATACGAAAGATGAAGCTGAAGAATGGTTATATTCCAAAGAATATGATTTCCGTGAACGTGAAATCATGACAAAAAACAGCCGCAATCAAATTAGCAGGGAGAAAAGCTGTTTCTAACGCTATACCATATTATGATTATTATTAAAAACCACTTGACAAATTAACTAAAAAGAGCTATAATAAAGATGTAAACAATAGATATAATAAGGAGTGAAAAAAGTGACATATTCAAAATATGTAATTGAGAACTATCAACTATGTTCTCCGAATTCTGAATTTCGCAACCATGTAATCGATACAGTGACTATTCACTGTTACGTTGGCCAAGTTTCAGCGGATTCCATGGCTAACTGGCTCTGTAGTCCAGAATCTGTGGCATCAGCCAATTATGCAATAGCCTGTGATGGAACAATCGTTGGAATCTTACCAGAGGAGCGGCGTTCCTGGTGTAGCTCTAGTCCGGAAAACGATCACAGAGCAATCACGATTGAATGTGCGTCAGATGACTTTGAACCGTATAGAGTTAGGCCAGCAGTATACAATGCTTTGATTAAATTACTGGTAGATATCTGTGAACGTTATCCCACAATCGGAAAACTTCGATGGCGAGCCGACCCTACGATAACTTATAGAGCTGTCCAAAATATGACAGCGCACAGATGGTTTGCTCCAAAGGCGTGCCCTGGTGACTATTTATACAGCCGTTTTGGGAACATTGCTAGTGAGGTTAATAAAATCATTGATTCTAAGCGAAAACGTCCTTATAAAGATGGTAATAGGCTTAAAACGCTAAAGAGAATGACTATATATAAGGACTATAGACCTCGTAAGCCGATTTCTATTGAAGATGTGCCTTTGTCTACACGATCTAAGTATAATATAACAAAGGACGGCTACGTACAAATTAAAGCCGGTATCAAAGTAAAAGTAAGGGAACAGGTAGTAGTAAGGCCAGGTTGTACGTATGTTAAAATCGCAAGAGGGTGGATATTGGCCGAATATAATGGAGTAAAAGGTTTGGGTTAAAAAACCTATAAGGAGGTGATAAAATGAAGGTGAAGAGATTAGGAACGGAACTCGATGTTTTTTACAAGGACGGAACTAAGGCATTGCACTGGTTTCCAGAGGAAATTACACGTCCGAAGTATCTTGACTGGCTGTCAAAGCATGACCCTCAGGAGTACGAAAAAATAAAGAAAGCTAGAGTGTCAGCTTACCGCTATTTTGAGTATGATATTCCACCGGAAGTGATGAGGGCACATAAAGTAGCTGATCTTGGCTATAGTAACTGCGGAACCTATAGAAGAAAAAAGGAGAATGAAAAATGAAAAAAATCAATGTGAGATCGAAAGTAAAATATGCTGGAATCGAAGATGGAAAGGTTACATTAACATTGTCTTTAACGCCAGAACATGAATCTGCTCTAGATCGTGTATACGAAGAAGTAGATACAGAGGGATGTGCATCAACCCCAACGAAAGTTGATAGAGACGGTAAGCTGTATTTCAAGGCAGTGACCCGTTATGCAGTTAAAGTATATGAAAATGGAAAAGAATCTGATTCTATCTCAGTTGGAGATATTGGAGAAGGTTCCGAGGTGGTGGCAAACGTGTCAATTGGTATTAGCAAATACAGAGGAAGAGCTTTCCTTGTTGCCTATTTAAGTGCAATTAATATCATTGATATGGTTTGGAAAAAACCATTCAATCCGTTTGAAAATTCAGACGAAATTTAAAAAAAGAAATAAAAACACCCTTGACAGGGGTGTTTTTTTATTGTATAATTATATCATAAAGGAGGGTTTTTATTATGAGCGAATTAAAAAGAAGTTACCAGAAAGAGTATAAAAGAGTGAAAAGCCTTGTCAGGTCTTTTGAAAAACGCGGATATGTCGTTCCAGAATCCATAAAGTCAATTAAACCGATGTCAGAGACGAGGGTTTCAACCCGGTCGCTGACACGGTTAAAAAATATCACGCCGGAGTCCTTATATCGCAGATCACGCTACATTACACCAGAAGGAAAAGAAACGTCCGGTGTGCGTGGTAGAGACCTGGAAAGAGAAGCGTCAGCACGGAAATCCGCTGAAACAAGAAAGAAATCAAAGAACAAAGATTTATGGGTCGAAATAGTATGGAAAAACGTTGTCCAGCCGATGATCGACCGGTTGAAATCCGGTGTCCCGGAAACGTATTATAGCAAACGTGGATTAGTTCCAAAGGCCGATGAAGTCATTCAGTTGCAGAAAAAAGCGACTGGTGAACTTTTATCATGGTTGCAAAATACGGATAATCGTATAAAAATAGCAACAGCCGTTTTCTATGCGTATAAAAAAGGTTCTGATTTAGCAGATTCCCTGAATACATTTTTGGAAAGTGGGTATTTGAGAGATGTGCGTGGGTCACTGGAATTTTTAGCACAAAATATTGGATACACTGGCGACATTTCTATGATATCATTTTCGGACGGTGTGAATTATGAAGAAGAGATGCTTGGATGAATCAGACATATTTGCCTGCGACTTCGAGACTACGGTATATGCTGGTCAGGAAAGAACAGATGTTTGGGCTGCCGCCTGCGTTGCGTTGCATTCTGAGGATGTACGTATATTTGGAAATATTACGGATTTCTTTCAGTTTTTTGTGAATATGCGTAAAACAGTTCGCTTATATTTTCATAACCTTAAATTTGACGGAAATTTTATATTAGATGCCCTCATGTATAAATGGGGGTATCGACCAGCATATCTGCGATTACCAAATGGAGAAGTCAAGGAAATATCAGATAAGGATATGCTGCCGAAGACATATAAATATAGCATCTCAACAATGGGTCAATGGTACAAAATAATCATCCGGTCCAATAAGTACAAAACCATCGAGATATACGATTCCTTAAAACTTCTTCCATTTTCTCTTAAAGTTCTAGGAAAAAATTTTGGAACAAAGCATCAAAAGCTGGAAATGGAATACAATGGCTTTCGGTTCCCAGATTGCCCACGAACTCCGGAAGAAGATAAATACATCAGCAATGACGTACTTGTGCTAAAAGAAGCTCTTGAAATTATGTTTTCGCAGGGTCATAACTCGCTTACGATTGGGTCAGAGTGCTTAAAAACATACAAGGGAATGACAGACGATGGACTTGGAAAATGGGAATCCTATTTTCCAAATCTCTATGATATCCCTGGGGCAGAGGACTTATCCGCAGGCGAATGGATTCGGAAATCCTACAAAGGTGGGTGGTGCTATTTACGGAAAGGCTGTAGCGGAGTACCAGTATACAACGGTACTACTGCTGATGTGAATAGCCTGTATCCGTCCATGATGCACAGCATGAGCGGAAATTACTATCCAGTTGGAATCCCCCATTTTTGGAACGGTGACTATATCCCAGAGGATGCTTTGATAGATAAACGGTATTATTTTTTGCACGTGAGGACCGGATTTGAGCTAAAGAACGGGAAGTTGCCGTGTATCCAAATAAAAAACAGTGCTATGTATAAGTCCACGGAATGGCTGGAAAGTTCCTTGATTGATGGAAAATACCGGGAATTACCAGGGCCTGATTGTATCATTACTAGCACAGTTGACCTATATGTAACGATGACGGATTGGCAATTGATAAAAGAACATTATGAACTATGGGATACAGAAATCATGAATGGCTGCTGGTTTAGAACACAGATAGGGGTTTTTGACTCTTATATTGATTATTTCGCGAAAATTAAAAAAGAAGCAAAAGACAAATGCACAAGAACGATTGCAAAATTATTTTTAAACAATTTGTACGGGAAAATGGCGATGTCTACGGACTCCTCCTTTAAGTTTGCTGAACCTATGAATGACAGTTTTGTTTTCCACGACATTCACGCAAATGACAAACGTCCTGGTTACATTCCATGCGGTTCCGCCATTACCTCATATGCCAGATGCTTTACAATCCGGGCGGCGCAGGAAAATTATCACGGAAACAACCAGCCTGGCTTCCGTTATGCGGATACGGATTCCATCCACTGCGATTTACCGCCGGAAAAAATAAAAGGAATAAGGATACATGACAAGGACTTTTGCTGCTGGAAGCTGGAGTCTTGCTGGGACAGTGCGGTATTTGTACGGCAAAAAACATACATCGAACACGTTACGCACAATGACTTGAAACCAATTGAGCCTTATTATGACATCAAGGCTTGTGGTATGCCTGCCAGATCAAAGGAGTTGCTGTTATCTTCTATGCTTGGTACAGCAAAAATGGCGGATTGTAAAAATGTAGAAGAATTACAATTTCTATTTTCTAGTGGGAAACGCATTGTACGGACTTATGATGATTTTACTCCAGGGCTTAAAGTACCTGGAAAGCTACGGCCTGTGAGAATACCAGGTGGGGTTGTTTTACAGGATACTTTTTTCACTATGCGGAATAGTTAAAAAACAACTTGACAAAGTAGTAAAAATGAGCTATAATAAAGCCAGAAAGAAGGATGATAAAGATATGAAAGAATCCATAAAACTTATAATGTACTTTTTCTTTGGATGCCTTTTTGCATTACTTGCAATGTTTGCTTGGGTCGGATTTGAAACAATTTGTATGTAAAGGAGGAATTGAAATGAAATTTGGTGAATTAATAGGAGTTACGATTGAAGAAAGGTCACTCACGTTAATTGTGAGAAATATTATTGATAGCCGTGATTTGGGTAGGTTGATCGAGACTACCATAGGAACACCTAGTTATTATTTCCAAAATGCATCAGATGAGTTAATGAACAGTAACGTTAGAAGCATCCATTTAAATTCAGAACATGGAATGGAGGTATATGTGATATGAAAAACCAAATCAGCGAAGATATTAAAAGAGCGATCTGTAAACGTAATAATTACGAAACAGCAAAGAAACTGCTGGATGACTACTATTATGAGCAGTGTGGGCATATAGATGCATATTCCAGAGACAGGGATTTAAAGAGACTCTTTCCAATTAAAATTGTGTATCCAGTCAACGATCATTTGTGCTATGTGTTAGGATTGAAAGGCGTTAAATATGAAATTATTGGAAAGTGTAAGCATAAGTTCTTGCATGCCATGTACCATGATTTAAATGAAGTTTTTGAGGAACTTGGTGTAAAATTGACTTAAAAATAGGGTGACATTTCGCCACCCTATTTTTAACTCATCTTCCGAATCGTATATAACTGCTTGACGTTACAGGAGGGGCAGTCAAAGACAATGGTATCTCCAGTTTTGATGCTGATACGGTTTTCTACGACATAATAACCTGGATAATCAATCCTTGCATTGGTGGACAGCGTTGCGATCGCCGTTAATGTCCTTGTACTGGCTGTACTCTGCTTCAAGAACCCGTGTAAAATGCCGTTGACAACGATTAAGTTACTTTCTACAAAGGTGTCATTTGGGAACAATTTTCCCGCATCCACCTCGAATACCTTGCAATAATCCTGCGAGAAAGCCTGTGTTGTGCCATCGTCCAGAACAAATGTATCACCGTAGGAACTTGCACCACGGAGTTCAAACAGGCTGTTCGTTGCTTTCACAAAGGCGTGTCTCTTCTGTGTTTCATTTTCCGTGTGGAATCCACCGATGATTACCCCATCACAGTTTGTCACCTCAAAAGCACCGGCAGGTGTAGACACTGCCGTATTCTGGTGATCTTTGACCATGACAACGTCAAACCGACACCCTTTGCATGATTCTGCCACAAAGCAGGCCGCAGTACAATTTTCTGCCGCGCTGGACTGTACTGTCAGACCAAGACAGTTTCCGAACTGATACCCGTGTAAGCCGCCAGAATAACTGTCCGCAGCACAGTTTTGCAAGGTGCTGTAGTAGAGTTTTTCTAATCGGAAACCTATACCGGTATAATTAACTGCCCAGCAATTCTGAAACGTCATACTGGTTCCGTTTGCGCTGACCCCCCCATGATGAAATCCGTGATACCCACCATATGTGGAAACATCGTAGAACGTGCTTTTAAACAAATTGTCCATGTAAATACCTGCGCTATTTTCAACACCTGGCTTAATCCATACGTACACATGCTCTAAGTTTACATACCGCATTGCTTTGTTGGTGTTTGTAGCACCTGGCGCAATGACAATTCCGTGCACATTCGGCGCGCTTTCGTTTGTCACCTGGATGGCCATATTTTCGATTTTAACGCCCGGCACACTGATGAGGACTGCGGTGGACGCTGAATTAACCAAGCTGTGCTCGATAAATTGCTCCTGGCTAATATGATCTGTGCTGTCATCAAAAACCCAACCCGTGTAATTTCCTTTTAAGCAGATCGGCTTGTCAATCACCAGTGTTTCGTGCATGTTCACGGTTCGCCGCGGAAACATCACGGTACCATGTAACGGGCAGTCTTTTACAGCTTCTTTTATCGCTTCATTATCATCCATGCCTAAGTAATTAACATAATGCTGTACATACGTATAGTCTGGGATTTCCCCTTTTACAAATTTTTCTAAAAGATTCTGGAAATCATCGGATTCCAAATAATCCGTCAAAATCACGTTAAAGTTCTGGATGATCTGGTTGTACGTAATCGCTAACTCATTGACGTATTTCACCACCTTACACAGCACCTCATAATAACTCAAACTGTCATCATATGCAAGTGGCAATACTTTTTGGCAATAAAAACGTAGCTGTTCTCTTGTCACCATTTTTCTCCCTCCTCACCAAAGTCTCATAAACAAATCTCCAAGCTCCTCAATCACCATCAAATCCACGTTCAGAATCTGTTCCCGGTACTCTTTTATCGCCGCGGCATAACTCTGCCCGCCGCGTTTCCCCCAGACATGGATGTCTCCTGTTCCGGTTCCGGTATTATCCCGGTTTTCGCTTCTGCTCCCAGTTTCAGTTCCCGTTTCTTCCCTCGTTCCCTCTTCTTTTACGGTTCCGGTGTTTGCTCTTTTCCCGGTTTCCGTGGTTGTACCGGAGCTGGAGCCCTTGTCTGAGGTCGTTCCACTTGTTTCTGTTTTCCCCTCTGAGGTTCCGTTCCCGTCCTGCGTGGTGGAGTCCGTTGTTTTTTCCGCGCTGGTCAAATACTGCTCTGCGTCAAAATCGGTCAGGTCATTTTGTGGTGTGTCACTGCGAATCGTTTTGCTTGTTTTTGAGCCAGTTGTTTTATCGGTCGTTTTTCCGGTAGTTGAAACGGTAGTTGAAACGGTAGAGGAATCGGTGGTTGAACCGGTAGTCTCACTGGAGTTGGACGTTGCTTCACTCAAGTCATCTGTGCGAGTGTCCTTGCTTTTTCCGGTGGTGGAACTTTCCCTGGACGTTGTCCCCGTTGTGGTTTCTGAGAACGTGTCGTTATTCTCGTGATGTTCAAAATAATCAACATCCTCAAGCGGGGAATACTGGAAATCAAGCGTTTTGTACATCTCGTTGTAAAACGGCATGATCTCCTTCATTTTCCGATTTAAATGGAGCTTCCAAAGACCAACGGTTTCAAACCCAATTTCCCTGGTGTAGTAGTGTGCAAGGATTTTCTGGCAGAGTTCTGACCGTTTTTCTTCTTTGTAAAACGGGATGCTTGGGGAAAAGATTTTGTCCCAGCTCTTTTCCAGAACACTTTCTACGTCTGAGAATCCAACGGATTCTGAAAGCCCGGCAGCCGTTTCGCAGATGAAGCGGACTTCCGTGGTGTATTTACTCATCCAGTTCACCTCCGTCCGAAGTTTCTGTTTGTTCTTCTGTTTCCGCATCAAACCGGAACTTGACTGACGCATTCCAGCCAAACAATTTGTTTGCTCTCTCCAGCATCTGCTTTCTTGCTTCCAGTCGGCTATAACGGCCAGCAAGCGTTCCGCCAAGAGAACGGTTAACCTCATCGGTGACCATGCGTTCCTTTTTGGTGATGGAAACGTTACTGATGCCAAGATAGGTCATGGCTTCGTTCCAAATATTTGTTTTTAGCTCAAAAATCCGGTCTGCGATGTACGGGGCATCCGTGGAAAGCACGGAAAAGTCATGCATATCCAGGTCTTTATCCCCAAAAATGAATGGCTGATTTCCGTCATATTCCTTATACAGATTTAACATGGTTAAACGTTGGGATTCCGATGCACGCACCAACACGGGTGTCTTTTGCGCATTGGAATTAACGTCAATGATGCGATCAAGATTATAGAGACGCATTGCAAACATTTTCAACAGCGGCTTGATATCACGACGGGTCAAGTTGTTAAATCCGATAACAGATGTATCCAATGACAAGTCTCTTTGGTACCCGTTATACCGGGAGTAAGCGCGGAACTTCACGGGGTTCCCGTAAACATCAAAGTTGCCAGCTTGCGTGCAGGACAGTGATAGATAAGAGTCAACACCCTCATCATAGAAAAGTGCAATCTGTCCGTTCTCATACAATTCCAGTTCCATGTACCGGGGGTCTACCGTATCCGGTAGGCCCTCATAGGAAAAAGAAGTAATCGCAAGTTCAGAAAGGCGCTGGTAGTAGTCCTGCCAGGTACACATGTTTAAAAATAGTGACTGGCCGAACAAGGTTTTCTTTTTTGACATAGTTAGCTACCTCCAACTGTATTGTCAAGTTCATAATGGCCGACTTGGTCGCCAGATTTCCACCAGGTCATTCCAGACAAATAAGCATTCCGGATTTCATCTTGGTGCGGCTCTGGAATTCCTAAGTTGCCACCAGTTGTTGGTAAGAGATTCACTTCACTGCATTTCAGATACGTATACACCTTGCGTGCATTTCTTACCGGCTCCATGAACCTGTTGACTGCATATCCAAAGCGGTCAAAATATGCATCAATTCTCTGAGCAAACTGCGCCCGAATCGTTTTAAAATAAAATGCAAACCCAACATTGCCAATCGCTGTGTTCAGGCTGTCTGTCTGTGCTGACCCATATACCGGGTCTGGATGGCTGTCTATATCGTACTGCTGTGCCATTTGACCAGCGATGGAAGTTCCTGCTCCGACAGCCGCCCCGATTGCCGCCCCCGGTAAACCACCAGCAATACCGCCATGGATACCACCTGCTACACCGCTTACTACATTTTTCAAAATAGCGGCTTTGTTCTGTGCCAAATATGCTTTGTACGTGTCGCCTTCCCAGGCATTGACTGGAAAACTTGTCAGTGTAAGTCCACGGTCATAATCTTTCTCAATGCCTGCATGATTGACAGGGTAACAGATCATGGATGGCGACGAAAGGAAAGTGCCCTGGACTTCAAACTGCGCCCCTGCTAACCCCCATTCTTCCCAGCGATACTTAATCACTTGGCCAGACTTATTTGTAGCAACTAACTGCGTGTACGGGTACTGATACAATTTTTTGTTATGCGGCTTATACCCGTCAAAATTGTCTGGCATATGCATGACTGGCAAAAGCAAATCAAGAGTATCCGGTTCCGCACTGGAACCCAACACGGTAGGGTATTCATACATGGCAACAATTGCATTTTCTTTTCCAGAACCAATATAGGACTCAAGTAGTGCGTTTAACTGCGTCGCATCAGCCGTTACTGGCTGGGTCATAATATGCAATGGACTGTATATTTTATTGTAAAATTTCCCCGTTGGTTTCTCGCCTGTAGATGTAGTGCCAGTCATAATGCAAACAGACATATTGCTATAATCTGTAATGTATCTGTCGATTGTCACATAGTCACCTGTTTCCAGATTTTCAGGAACTAAATTTTCAAACAGACCGTCCGTAAGAGAATGCATACGCTCTACCCAACAATACCCTAATCGGTAGTTAAAATGGTACGTCTGTAAAGAGTCTATATGAAAATACATCCAGGTACATCCATCGTTAATGTATTCAACGCGGGTTACAAATGCGTAAAACCACTTACTGGAATAGGACGTATTTTGCCACATCAGATAGTTGATGTGATAGCAGTCGGAAACAGGACGGTTTACACGGATACGTTGTTCCTGACGCTGAAATGTACAGTCCAACATGGAAAACTTTGCTTTTCCTAAAAAATATTCTGCCTGTGCTTCCTGCGTTAAAAAATAGATACTATTTTTATAAGAGGGGTCCAATGGGACCCCTTCCAGGAAGTAGATTTTTGTTTGCTTTGTCATAGCTCATAAATTCCAGCATCAAATAAAGACACGGCAGATGTTTCCTTCGGTCTCAAAATATAAACACCAGTGCCGCCTGGCCCAGAATAAGTCGGAAATGTGATAGCGTATGAAATGTGAGTTCCAGAAACAGCAAAACTGGGCCCACCTGATAGAGAAATTGATCTCTCTATGTTTGTAGAAAGGTTAATTGCGTTAACATGTATTGTACTTTCATTAACTGTGACATTGCCGTCTATTGACCTAAGCAAAACAATATATGTTTTATCTTCGCTAAAAACAAACGGAATATCAAGTTTAACAAATGTTCCAACCTTCTCCTCATCACTCCAGGTATGCTTTATGTCTTTGAATAGCCTAAATATTGGCTTGTTCTTAATATTACCAAGATTAACAACACCCAAAATGCATTCACCTCCACTTTTAATACTTTACTATGATATCCCCGTTCACAAGTTTTACATCTTCTACCGGCACTACATATCTTGTTTCTTCTTCTACCGCTACCAGATTTCCGTCAGAATCCACATAAAACTGTGACACAACTTTTTTCGCATTTTCATTAATGTGAACGCTCAATTCTCCATTAGAACTCAGGGCTGGACTGGAGATATCCAGCCCCCAGATCAGTTTTTTCTTTCAAAAGTTAAGGTGCTGCCGACCTGCGCTGCCGTTGTTAAGTTTGTGGTAGCGTTGTACTCAACACCGTTTAAGATCAACTGCGGCTTGGTCGTAGTGGCAGAAGTCGGGAAAATAAACACACCGTATTTCTGCACGGCAATCATCTTTTCCACGGCGTCCTGCGTCTGCACAAAATTCCACTGCCCAATTAAACTGGGTGTATCCTCCTGTGGAGACAGGGTCAAAATCGTTCCACCCTCATTGATGACTTTATCAGTTACTTCTACTGTGAGTGTGGCAGGGGTATTCAGAGAAACGTTATCGGCTTCTACAAAAACAACTGCGTTTGAGAACGGGCTGTAGGATACTGTTTTCCAGACGTTTAAAAAGTAGTTCCAGTACATGCCGGCCGCAACGTACTTTTCCGTAAATCGTAAATTGTTGTCGTAGACCTGGAAGAACTCTTTATCTACCAGTACCGCTTTTACTTTTGCAGTAATTGCAAGTTCTTCTTCCGTTACAGGTTCAAACCCATCGGAACTTGCAACGATTTCGGAAAATGCATCGTTATCAAACGTTGACCAGTCATCAATAATTTTCAGCCGGCCCATAAAATCCGCCTTGTCCATGTGGAAAGCAGATGCAAGTACTTCTACATCGTACCTTGCGTTATACATCGCATCCATAAAGATATACTGGTCTTCTTTTGGTGTGTTTGTATGCACTCCTGATGCATTGTATTTCGGGGAAAGAATCGTAATCATGTTTGATACGCCACGGAATTTTTCTGCGTTGTCTTGCATATCGGTGGGAGATACCGCCTGTGGAAACATTTTCCCATGCGCTATCGATTTAATGAGCAAGTATTTAAACAACAGATACTCCACATACTCATTTGACCGATACACGGAATCAACCAGTTTTGCAATAAAATTGCTGACACCTTCTGCGGACAGAAAAGCCTGCCTTAAATCCTCATCCTGTACGGTTAACGGGAACTGATAACGCATATTCATCACGTGAAACGCACTGCGCACATCGGAAATAGTACGCTTAAATTCCCGAGTCTCTGCTTTCTCAACGGAAAATTCCCTGGCCTTGCAAATGTTTACAAAAACTTCTTCCACCGTTTCACCGTACCCCAAATACCCCTTTTTAAGGTCAGCATACGGGTTATTAAAAGTGGACGACTTGATTAACACCAATGCAATGCGGTTAATCAAAGCATTTAGGAACTGATTCTGCAATACTGGATTTCCGTAAAGAACTTCCCCAACTTTGGGGATCTCAGTTGTTTTTGTAACCTCTGGCACCATGCTCTGATATTCATAGGTCGCATTCTGCCGGATGACGTTCAAGATATCAATCGTACTGGCGTTAAGCCCGTTCACACCTACTCTAGTTGGCATCTTTAATCCTCCTTAAACAATGATTCATAAGTCTTTTTTTCTACCTCGTCATCTTTATCATCTTCCTTGCTCGTGGTTTCCTCCACAACGGAGAAAAAACGGTCATGGTATCTTTTTCTCCATTCCGCGTCATTTTCTTCGTATTTTCTCTTATAATCACCTGCCTGCAAGACCTGAGAAGATAAATCCTCAAACGTATCAGACAAATCCTCTAAAAGAGAGATTGACTCATCTGATTCAGCATTTTCTACGCCTGTTATCTCGCGTATTCGCTCTAACAGAGATTCTTTGCTAACTACTGACAAAATCACTCACCTCACTTATTGTAATACCGAATCATCCAGATTGGAAGCCCTTTTCGTTTCTTTGGCTCTGGGCCTGGACCAGGACCGGGCGGAACATACCCGTTCAAAAACCAATATGCACACATCACATTTGCATACTGTTCGTTGCTTAAATAGCCCAAATAAAAATTACCAGAAGTCCAAGTCCAGTTCGATGACGGTTCTGTTTTATGTGCATCAATGTAACGATAAAATGCCCTAGCCGCTTCCTGTCGCTCTGCAAGTGCATTTCCAGGCACTCCCTCCCAGCAAGCGAGAAATTCGGCAGTTAATGTGTCAATATCGGTAGAGGTAGAGGAAAGAAAATCAGAAAGCGTTGCGTATCCAAGAATTGAATTGGAAGCTGTCCAGTAGTTCTCATGGACCAAAAACGCCAGCTGACCGTTTCCATCACCGTCAGCATAACCGTTGGAAGTAACCCATTCATGCAAATTGTAGCATCTACCGTGCGGCGTTCCTACGTTTGTCCACTGACCTAATCCGTACCCTCCAATACCATCGTAATTGTATTCATGGTCCCAAGTAGTTGGAGTAAGACTTTCCCATATTCCAGGGTTCACGCCAGATTCACGTTTAAAGCATCCACACATAGCGGCGATCACGTATGCCGATACCGTTGTGCCAACTCCACCTGGGTAACGGAACAAGCGTGTGTAATAACCAGGTGTTGTCTGGAAGGTATTAATGGACACCTGTTCTGCCAATGGCACGGAATCACTATGCGCACCCATTGTATAGCCAGTCATCAGTGTTCCTGCATCAGAACGATATACCATTTCTGTATGCTGGACACTGGGCGACTCCACCCAAACAATGTCTCCTGGCATCCATTGCCCAGAGATATCCTGCTCCACAAAGCCAAGAGAAGAAAGAACAGGAAGCATCGTTGACGTGGTAAAAGCAGTGGCAGAACCGGCAGATGCTAAATCAAATCCACCTGCCTGTAATGCGTACCAGATAAAAGAAGAACAGTCATAACAAGTAGCACCAGTTGATGGGTCAACTTGTTGATTTCGGTAGGTCTCAGAATAACCCACATTTTCGGCGTTACATTGTGTAACCGCCCACGAATAACTCTGTGTCAAGTTTGGCATACTGACAACCTACCTTCCTGATTCCTATCTGTTATTCTGTCTCTTTTTCGGAAATCATCACGCACAACTTCTGTACCGCTAAAGTATTGTTTTCCAATGCCTGCTTTAGCTCATTCATTTCTGATCGATGAGATTCGGTCAGCTCTTTGATCTGCTCACTGTGCTGAACGTTCATTTTGTAAAACGCCCAACCAAGCGCACCGCAACACACAATCGGAAATCCAACTGTACTCACCGCTTGCATAACAAAATTGATGTCCATGTTTCAGTTTGTCGCAGAAAGCCGCCTGGGAGGGGCGATCAAAAAGTTTTTATAGCGTGAATACATTTCTTTTTCTGCGACACACCCTCCTTTCCTCCGTTATATAGATAGTATATCATTGGACTTGTAAAATGTCAAGAAATATAGTATACTATAAACAAAAAAGGTGATTATTATGAATGCAAAATATTATGATGGAACAAATCTGCTAAACATGAAAGATATAGATAACAAAGCTCCAGAAATATATATTGTAACGACAAATAGAACCGGTGGTAAAACAACGTATTTCAACCGTTTATGCATTAACCGGTTTCTAAAACAGGGTAAAAAATTTTGCTTGCTTTATCGCTATCAGTATGAGCTGGAACAAGTGGCCGAAAAATTTTTTAAGGACATTAAAGCACTCTTCTTCAACGACTATATGATGGAAGAAAAAACGCTTGGAAAATCAGGGTTTAAAGAACTGTTTATTGGAAAAAACTGGGAACATATGGCTAGTTGTGGCTATGCAATATCGCTCAATGCGTCTGACAATGTAAAAAAATATTCTCATTTTTTCAATGACGCAGAACTAATTCTATTCGACGAATTTCAAACAGAATCAAACAGGTATATCAGTGATGAAGTTGGAAAACTCCTTTCCATACACACTTCCCTTGCCAGAGGGAATGGAAAACAAGTGCGGTATCTACCAGTATTTATGCTAGCTAACCAAGTTACGTTGCTAAATCCTTATTACTCCGCACTTGGAATTGCAGAGCGGCTCAATTCAAAAACGCATTTTCTACGCGGAAACGGATGGGTACTCGAAACAGATTATATAGAATCGGCAGCGAATGCACAAAAAGAAAGTGCTTTTAACAGGGCTTTTTCAAGTCACAGGTATACTTCTTTCGCAACTGAAAACAATTACTTATTAGATAACTATGCGTTCATAGAACGACCGCATGGAAGATCACGGTATATCTGTACATTCAAAGTAGAGGGTGCTTCATTCTCCCTAAGAGAGTTCCCGGATTCCGGTATACTATATTGTGATGACAAATTTGACCCGGATTTCCCGACTAAGATAGCAGTCACTCTTGATGACCATTCAATCAATTATGTCATGCTATCTTCAAACAATGTACTAATTTCATTCCTGAGAGACTGCTTTCAAAAAGGAAAATTCCGCTTCAAAAACGCAAATGCAAAAAACGCTTGCATTTCTTTCCTTAGTTTTCATTAGTTGACATATCAGTTGTTCAGTGGTATACTATATATGTAACTTCATTCTTGTTTGGCTTCCTTATTGATGGGCGGGGCACCCGGGTGGAATATCCTGCCGCTCATCTTTCCTGGAGTGGTTCCCGGTTTGGTCGCCCGGAATGGTTAAGTTATAAAAAAGGACTATGTGTATACATAGTCCTTTTAAAAACACTTGACAAAATTTTGAATGTGTAGTATAT
>ERZ838118.3376-NODE-3376-length-15426-cov-2.883547_pt1 | contig 15426 bp, 12 predicted proteins | sample MGYA00519863_ERZ838118 | MGnify/ENA primary metagenome ERZ838118 (study PRJEB31850, sample SAMEA3708827) | human gut metagenome | biome: human gut; feature: human-associated habitat; material: faeces | place: China | collected 2014 ...
GGATGGAGTTCCACATCCCGGAGACGGGACGCACCGTCACCGCCAAGCACCGCCCCATCGTCATTATCACCTCCAATGCGGAGAAGGAGCTGCCCGACGCCTTCCTGCGCCGCTGCGTATTCCACTACATCGAGTTCCCAGACCGGGAGCTGATGGCAGAGATCGTCAACGTGCACTTCCAAGATCTGGACCAGCATCTGCTGGACCAGGTGCTGGAGGCATTCTACCGCATCCGCAGCCTGCCCCAGATCAAGAAAAAGCCCTCCACCAGCGAGATCATCGACTGGATACAGGCCCTGATCCACGGGGGCTATGACCCCGACCGCGTCGTGGCCGAGGTGCCCTATCTGGGCGTGCTGCTGAAGAAGAACGAGGACATCGACGCCCTGCGCAAGAGCTGGCGGTGATGGTATGTTCGGTGATTTTCTCTATCTGCTGCGCCGCAGCGGCCTGAAGATCTCCCTCACCGAGTGGATGGCTCTGATGGAAGCCCTGGACAAGGGGCTGGAGGGGGCCAGCCTCACTGGCTTTTACTACCTGTGCCGGGCACTGCTGGTGAAGACGGAGGCCGACTTCGACCGCTTTGACCGGGCTTTCCTGGAGTACTTCAAGGACGTGTCCTTCGAGCAGGAGGTGTCCCAGGAGCTGCTGGACTGGCTGGACCGCCCCGATGCTCTGATGGGCCGGTATGACGAGCAGCAGGCCGAGCTCAATGAGCTGCTGTCCAACACAGAGATCGAAGAGATGTTCCGAGAGCGGATGAACGAGCAGCGGGAGCAGCACAACTGCGGCAACTACTGGGTAGGCACCCACGGCATGTCCGTCTTCGGTAACTCGGGCATGAGCCCCAACGGCATCCGGGTGGGGGGCGAGGGCCAGGGCAAGCGGGCCTTCCGGGTGGCGGGCGAGCGCCGCTTCCGGGATTTCCGGGGGGACAACACCCTGGACACCCGCCAGTTCCAGGTGGCCCTGCGCCATCTGCGGCAGTTCTCCGGCCTGGTGGACCTGCCTGCCACTGAGTTCGATGTGGACAACACCATCAAGGACACCGCCAACAACGCCGGCTCCCTGAAGGTGCGCTATAAAAAGCCCCGGCAGAACACAGTGAAGGTGCTGCTGCTCATGGACTCCGGCGGGTCCATGGAGTATTACAGCCGCCTGTGCTCCGCTCTGTTCCAGGCGGTGAGCAAGTCGGGCCATTTCAAGGATCTGAAGGTGTACTATTTCCACAACTGCGTCTCCTCCCGCCTGTACACCGAGCCCACCCTCCGTCCCAGCAACACGGTGCCCACCGACTGGGTGCTGAGCAACCTGTCCAGCGAGTACAAGGTCATCCTGGTGGGGGACGCCCAGATGGCTCCCCACGAGCTGGTGACCCAGTTCCGCTACCGAACTCCGGATGGGGAGGAGCACAAGCGCTGCGGCTTGGAGTGGCTCCAGATGCTCAAGGGGAAATATCCCCATATCGTGTGGCTCAATCCCGGCGACCGGCCCACTTGGGGGGAGTACTGGACCCGGACCTATGATACCATCGGCCGGGAGTTCCCCATGTTCCCCCTGACAGTGGAGGGGCTGGAGGAGGCTATGAAGAAGCTTCTGGTGCGGTGAGCACCGGTTTTCCTGGAGCGGGCCAAGGCCGGACGCGGGGACCCCGTGCTCCGGCCTCCGTTTTTCTCTGTGCCCGGGGCGGAAGAGACCCATCTTGTACTTGTATTTTTACGGGAAATAGAATAAAATATGACCAGTATCAGTATGAAAGCCCATCCAGAGGGCGCGCCGCGGGAGAGCCCGCCTCAGGGCCCGCCGTCCGCCGCGGCCCCGGCCGCCCTGGTGAAAGGAAGGATGCAACCATGAAACTGGAAAACGATCTGGGCGAGATCCGCATCAGCAGCGATGTGTTTACTGCCATTACCGGCAGCGCCGCCACCAACTGCTATGGCGTGAAGGGCATGGCGGTCCGCTCCAAGACCGACGGCCTGGTCCATCTGCTCAAGCGGGAATCCATGGCCAAGGGAGTCAAAGTATATTACAACGAGGACGGGACCGTCTCCATCGAGCTGCACATCATCGTGGAAAACGGCGTCAATCTGGTCGCCGTCTGCCGCTCCATCATGAGCGAGGTGCGCTATGTGGTGAGCAAGACCACCGGCGTGGAAGTGAGATCCGTGGACGTCTTTGTGGACTCCATGCGGTTTTAACCATTTGTAGAAAGGAACATCGCCGATATGACACAGACCATTGACGCAGCGGCCTTTCAGCAGATGGTCATCCATGCCGCCGCCGCCATCAGTGCCCAGAAGCAGCACATCAACGACCTGAACGTATTCCCAGTCCCCGACGGGGATACCGGGACCAATATGAGCCTGACCATCAGCGCTGCCGCCGCGGAGCTGAAGAAAAAGCAGTGTGCCACCGTGGGAGAAGCGGCCCAGACAGCGGCCAGCGCCCTGCTTCGGGGGGCCCGGGGAAACTCCGGCGTCATCCTCTCCCTGCTGTTCCGCGGCATTGCAAAGTCCCTCAAGGACCGGGAGACCATCGACGGCCGGGATCTGGCCATCGCCCTGGACTTCGGCGTGGCCGCCGCCTATAAAGCGGTGATGAAGCCCGCGGAGGGCACCATCCTCACCGTGTCCCGCCTGGCTGCCGCTCAGGCCGCCGCCGCCGCCCGGGAGGAGAACGCGGCGGAGTCCGTGCTGGAGGCCGCCATTCGGGAGGGGCAGGAAGCCCTGGCCGACACCATCAACCAGAACCCGGTGCTGAAGAAGGCCGGCGTGGTGGACGCGGGGGGCAAGGGCTTCCTGGTGATCCTCCAGGGGATGCTGGACAGCCTGCGGGGAGAGCCCATGCCTCAGGTGGAGGAGGAGTCCGCCCCGGCGGACAAGGCCGACTTCGTGGCCATGGCCGCCGAGGACATCACCTTCGCCTTTGACACCGTATTCATCGTGCGCAAGCACACTGAGGAGGTGGATCTGGAGCCCTTCCGCACCTATCTGAACAGCATCGGGGACAGCCTGGTCATCGGAGAGGACGACACGGCCTTCAAGGTCCACGTCCATACCAACACCCCCGGCGCCGCCCTTACCGAGTCCCAGAAGTACGGCACCCTGGAGCTGGCCAAGATCGAGAACATGCGCACCCAGGCCGATGACCTGGCGGCGGGCAAGCATGTGCAGAGCACCGACGACCTGGAGGCGGTGGAGGCCGAACTGGAGGCCGGCGCCGACGGCGGGGCGCCGGTGAAGGCCGCCCCGGAGAAGAAGTATGGCTTTGTAGCCGTCTGTGCCGGACAGGGGCTGGAGGCTGTGTTCCGTGACCTGGGGGTGGACGGAGTCATCTCCGGCGGACAGACCATGAACCCCTCCACTGAGGACATCCTGCGGGAGGTGGATAAGACTCCCGCAGAGATCGTCTATGTGCTGCCCAATAACAAGAACATCATCATGGCCGCGGAGCAGTGCGTGCGGCTGTGCGAGGACAAGAGGGTGGTGGTCCTGCCCAGCAAAACGGTGCCCCAGGGCATCTCCGCCATGCTGGCGGTGGACTTGGATGCCCAGGAGGAGGACAACACCCAGGCCATGACTGGGGCGCTTCAGAATGTCCACACCGCGGAGGTCACCTATGCCGCCCGGGACTCCGACTTTGGCGGCTTCACCATCAAACAGGGGGACTATCTGGCCCTGGAGGAGCACCAGCTGTTCGGTACGGATCAGGACCTGGACACCCTGCTCACCCGGCTGGCCCAGGCCCCGGAGCACCAGGATGCCGGCTTCATCACCATCTTCTATGGCGAGGATGTGACGGAGGAGCAGGCCCAAAAGGCCGCGGATATCTTCACGGAGGCGTGTCCCTCCGCCGAGATCAACCTGCTGCCCGGCGGACAGCCTGTGTATTATTACATGATCTCCGCCGAATAAGTGCAAAAACATCGGGAGCAGCCTTAGGCTGCTCCCGATGTTTTTTAGATATTCCATGCAGGATGTAAAAGAAGAGGGGATGAGGAGCTCAGCCCTCCCCCTGGACATTGGGGTCGGCCTCCGGCTTGTAGAAGTTGGTCTTCACACGGACCTCCCGCTCATAGGGGACCACGCCGGCCTCGCGGGCGGCGGTCATGGAGCGGAGCAGCCAGGCCATATTGTCCCCCACCAGGCGCAGGGTCTGCATCCCCTCCAGATCCGCCCGGACCTCCTCCGGCCGGTCCCCATGGACGCCGTTCCAATACTGGGAGGACACCACCGGCATGGAGGAGATGGTGAAGTACTTGTTGAGCTGGTCAAAGGTGTTGCCGGCCCCGCCACGGCGGCAGGTGACCACGGCGGCGGCAGGTTTGTAGAAGAACAGCCGCTTGGCGTCGTAGAACACCCGGTCCAGCAGGCACTTCAGCCCCCCCGCGATGCCGCCGAAATAGACTGGGGAGCCCACCACCAGGCCGTCGGCCTGGATGATCTTCTGGATGCACTGATTGACGCTGTCATCGTCGAAAACACAGCGGCCCTTGCCCCAGCAGGATCTGCAGTCGATACACCCTCGGATGGGCTGATTGCCGATCCAGAAGATCTCGGTCTCAATCTCATGCTTCTGGAGCTGAGCCGCCACCTCGGACAGGGCGGTGTAGGTGCAGCCCTCTTTGTGGGGGCTGCCGTTGATGAGCAGGACTTTCACACGTATCTCCTCCTTTGGGCATCTTGAGCCCTTTCCCATATGCTCCCATTGTACCGCGCCGGGCCAGGATTTGCAATGAGAATCGAAAACACGGGAGAGATCGGGCAAAAGCGGGAAAAAATGGGAGTCTCCCAGGCGAAAGATTCTTTACCGGGCGTGCTCCGCGTGATACAATAAAAAAATAACCCGGAGGCGGCCCTGAGCGCGGACAGGCCGGCCTCGGAGGAGAAGAGAGGCGGAGCCTATGCATGAGAAGCTGATCCGAGAGATCAACGGGGAGATCGCCGACGCGCTGCTGGCGCGGAAGCTGCCCTTTGCCCCCAGCCGGAAGGCGGCGCTGGCCCTGCTGAAGGTGCCGGGATGGACGGAGGGGCTGGAGCAGATGCTGCCCATCCGGGGGCGGCTGGAGTGCGCCCATGTGCTGGAGCTGTGCTCCTGTGTACTGCCCCGGCTTGCCCCCCGGCCGGAGGAGGGGTGGCTGGCCTTCTGCACCCAGTACGCCCGGGAGCGGATGTACCCCGGTCAAGGCTTCGCCCCTGATCGGGAGGAGTATGAGGCGGGGGCCCTGTTTTTCCTCACCGTCCTCCAGGTGATGCTGGACCGGGAGCGGAGGGCGGTGCCCTTCGACCCCCTGAAGGACTTCCAGTTCCTCTCCTCAGAGGAAATGGGGGAATATGAGTGCGGGGAGGAGTACCGCCGCTTCCTGGCCGCCTTCCGGGAGGAGTACGTCTATGAGATGATGCGGCTGAGCGAGGAGACCACCCCCTTCCGCACCCTGGGGCACATCGCGGGGGTGCATTACATCGCCATGACCGTGGCCCGGGGCATCCGGGAGGCGGGGGAGAACGTAGACCTGGCGCTGGTGTCCGCTGCCGCCGCCGCCCACGACCTGGGCAAGTTCGGCTGCCGGCCCGGGGAGCGTGTCCCGCTCCTCCACTACTACTACACCGACCAGTGGCTGCTGGGGCGGGGGATGCCCGCCGTCAGCCACATCGCTGCCAACCACTCCACCTGGGACCTGGAGCTGGACACCCTCTCCATGGAGTCCCTGTGTCTGATCTACGCCGACTTCCGCAGCAAGCAGGGACGGGATGAGCAGGGGCGGGAGACCACCATCCTCTATCCCCTGGAGGAGTCCTTCCACATCATCCTGAGGAAGCTGGAGAATGTGGACCAGGCAAAGCGCCGCCGGTATGAGTTCGTCTACGGCAAGCTCCACGATTTCGAGGACTACATGCGCTCTCTGGGGGTGGACGTAGACCTGACCGGGCAGCCGGGGGCGCGGAAGCCCCCCAAGGACCCGGCCCTGATGCCCCCGGACGAGACGGTGGACAGCCTGATCCTGCTGTCGGTAGAGCACAACCTGAAGCTGATGCACCAGCTGAGCAGCGAGCGGAAGTTCGGCAACATCATCGAGGCCGCCCGCTCGGCCAAGAGCTGGCAGCAGCTGCGGGCCTATCTGGATGTGTTCGACGAGTACTGCACCTATCTGTCCGTGCGGCAGAAGACCCAGGCCCTGGCCTTCCTCTATGAGCTGCTGATCCACCGGGAGGGGGATATCCGGCGCCAGGCAGCCAGCCTCATCGGAAAGATCATCGCCAAATTCCACCTGGTCTACCGCAAGGAGGTGCCTGCCGACGCCCGCACTGACCCGGCGGAGGAGGTGCCCTTCACCCTGTGGGAGGAGTATCTGGACAAGCTCATCTACCCCGACCACAAGACCACCCCCCAGCAGCGGGGCCAGATCGGCTATACCCTGAAGCTGGTGGTGGACGCCCTGCTGGAGTACGGCCGGAGCGAGACCATGCCCCGCTTCATCGGGGCGCTGCTGCGCTACTATGACCGGCCGGAGGAGAAGGACGAGGATACCGCCTTCACCCTGCTGGACGCCATCCGCTATCTGCCCGCCCAGCAATATGACCAGGAGACCCGGGGCCGCCTCATCCGCTTTGCGGCCTGGTTCGCCGCCTCCGGCAACCTGCGCCTCCAGGCGGCGGCCCTCCGGTTCCTGCGGGAGGCCCAGCGCTCCCTGCCCCAGGATCACCCCCAGATGGCTCAGATCGCGGCGGCCGCCCGGTCTGCCGCCGGCGGGAGCCTGCCGCTGCTCTTCCTGCGGTATAAGGTCCTCCAGCGGGCGGGGGAGGACGTGTCCGACTATCAGGCGGCCCTGTATGAGCAGGACGTGACCAGCGAGATCTTCCTGGACAACCTGAAGAGCGCCACACACTGGATCATCAAGGTGGTGGGCATCGAGCTGCTCCAGGACCAGGTGGAGCACGGCCTGCGGGAGCACATGCTCCACATCGCCACCCACTTCTCCAACCTGGTGAAGGTGTCCGAGCGGGTGGGCGTCCGCCACGCCGCCGGCGAGGCCCTGGTCCGCCTGATCCCCCTGCTGCGCCGGGAGCAGCGCAACGAGGTGGTGGTGGAGCTGGGCAAGGGCCTGGAGATGGGCCAGTACCAGATCTCCAAGTATATCCCGGAGTATCTGGGCCGGGCTACCCTGTTCCTCCACCCCAGCGAGCTGGACGAGCAGGTGCTGTGGCTGAAGAACCTGCTGGGCTCCCCCACCAACATCGCCGTGTCCGGGGCGCTGAATACCGTGGGGGTGCTGCTCCAGCACTACCCCGCCTACCGGGGGCGCTTCCCTGAGCCGGAGCGGGCCTATGAGGTCCGCCGCCAGGAGCTGCTGGGCCTGCTGCTCCAGGGGCTGGCCCACTACCGGGAGGAGGTGCGGCAGGAGGCCCTTCTGGTCACCGGGACCATGCTCTTCGACAGCCCGGTGCTCTCCATGGAGGAGAAGTCCCGCCTGTTCTCCCTGTGCTACCGCAAGCTCCTCTTCCTCATCCAGGCGGGCCCCCGTCAGGACCCGCTGACCTTCTTCTACCGGGCTTCCGCCCTGGCCCACATCAACCGCTTCATCGCCCTGCGGCGGTTGGACAAGGGGCCCTTCGCCTTCTCCCAGCCCCGGAGGATCGCCTTTTTCCCCGGCACCTTTGACCCCTTCACCCTGTCCCACAAGGGCATCGCCCACGCCATTCGGGAGATGGGCTTTGAGGTGTATCTGGCGGTGGACGAGTTCTCCTGGTCCAAAAAGCCCCAGCCCCACATGATCCGCCGGCAGATCGTCAACCTGTCCATCGCCGGGGACTTCCACATCCACCTGTTTCCCAACGATATCCCGGTGAACCTGTCCAACCCCAGGGACCTGCGCCGCCTGCGGGAGCTCTTCCCCGGCCAGGAGGTCTATCTGGTGGTGGGCAGCGATGTGGTGGGCCACGCCAGCGCCTATCAGGCCGCCCCTGTGGACTGGTCGGTCCACTCCATGGACCACATCATCTTCCGCAGGGCGGGCCAGCCCCCCCTGCCGGAGGGAAAGGAGCTGGGCATCACCGGAAAAGTGATCCAGCTCCAGCTGCCCTCCCACCTGGAGGACATCAGCTCTACCCGTATCCGGGAGAACGTGGACATGAACCGGGACATCTCCGCCTTCATCGACCCGGTGATCCAGGACTTCATCTATCAGAACGGCCTGTACCTCCGCGACACCCAGGACAAGCCCCTGCTCAACGCCCGGGACCTGTCCTTCCAGTGGGTGGAGCGGCCGGACCCCCTGCTGGTGGCCGATGTCACTGCTGGGCACCGGGAACGGGAGAGCCTGCGGACCGCTATCCTCCGGGACGGGGACCAGCTGCTGGTGCTGCGCCACCGTCGAGAGGGCGGGGAGCCCATGCTGGGTTGGCTCAGCTTCCGCTATCTGTCTACAGCCGACCTCTACTCCGCGTTTCAAAACGCCGATCTGGCGGACCAGGTGCGCCTGCGGGCGGGAGGTAAGACTTTGTTCATCACCGGCCTGGCCGCCGAAGAGGAGCAGGAGAAGGACTATGCCCAGCTGCTGGTCAGCGAGGTGCTCTCCCACGCCCTGGAGGCGGAGTGCGTCTACGCTGTCTTCCACCCCCACGAGGGGCTGTGCTCCCCGGAGACAGAGGAGCTCTTCCGGCGGCAGGGCTTCATCCGCCGGGATGGGGGGCCGCTGGAGGCCGATCTGCGGGCCCCGGTGGTGCTGCTCCAGAATTTGGAGACCACCATTCAGGAGCCCCTGAGCCGCAACCCTAGGGTGCTCGCCGCCATCCGGCGGGGACACCAGCGGCTCCAGACCGCCCTCACCGGCCTGTATCCAGGCAACCTGGTCCTCACCCTGTCTGCCGACGTGATCCACCACCGGCTGCTGCGGATGATCACCCAGTTCAACCAGGTGCCCCAGGAGCCCACCAACCCCCGGAAGCTGGGGAAATATATGTGCGTCCCCTTCGGTAAGCTGCTCCGGGGCAAGACTGTGCCCAACACGGTCACCAAGACCATCCACACCGACCGGGTGTACTCCCCTGACCTCAGCGAGAGCACCATCGAGGCATTTCCCAACTACGCCTCCATCCCCTGCCAGGTGCGCACCATCAAATCCTTTGACCGGCCCGTCATCCTGGTAGACGACCTGATGCACCCCGGGGTGCGCATCAAGGCCCTGGACCCCGTCCTGCGCCAGGAGGGGGTGGACATCCAGCTTGTCCTGGTGGGCATCCTCTCCGGCTACGGCCGGGACCTGATGAGTCAGCAGAAGCGGCCGGTAGACAGCGTGTACTTCCTGCCCTCTCTGCGGCAGTGGTTCGTGGAGGCCACCCTGTACCCCTTCATCGGGGGCAACACAGTGCGCCGCTCCCGGCCCCCAGTCCCCGGCCTGCTGCCGGGAATCAACCACATCCTGCCCTATGCCGTCCCTCCCTTCGCCAAAGAGTGCGGGGAGGAGGCCGTCTTCCAACTCTCCCGCTGCTGCCTGGAGTCCGCCCGGGATGTGATCGGCACCCTGGAGCGGGAGTACCGGGCACTCTACGGTCGGAATCTGACTCTGGGCCGGCTGGCTGAGGCGGTCATCCTGCCCCTGTGTCCCGACAAGGGCACCTGCCTGGGTTATGACCCCAACTTGGCCGCGTCGGTCTATCTGGAGAACGACCTGGAGCAGCTGCTGAGGACCCACCCCCGGGGCTGACCTCCGCCGACTGCTGGAAATGATCTGCGGGAAACCATTACGAGGTGTAATATTATGTTCTATTATTATGAAAAGGCTGGAAAGCTCCTGGCCTCTGAGCGGAGGGACCTCCCCTATCTCAAGGCGGAGCCCGCCCCGGGGACTCCGATCTGCTATCTGGTGGAGGGGGACCCGGTGCTGGGCCGGGGCTCCTTCAAGGTAAACTGTCCGGGCCAGCTGAGGGCCCCCCACGGCCTGGAGGTGCTGGACGCCTCCCGCCTGCCCCAGGTGGAGGTGGACGAGGCCTGTGCCGCCGCCATCCAAGAGGGCCGTCTCACCGCCGTGAACATGAACCGCCCCGGGTGGGAGGCCCTGCTGGATCTTCAGCCCTCCCCCAAGAAGAAGCGGGTGAACGTGCTGGCCATCGGGGACGTGGGCTCCACCCTGCTCATGGGGCTGAAGCTGCTGGGGGGCGACGTGATCGACTCCATCGGCATCTGCGACCTGTCCGACCAGATCACCGCCCGGTGGGAGTTTGAGCTGGGCCAGATCGCCCTGCCCTGGAACTATAACGCCCTGCCCGAGGTGGAGGTCATCCCCCCGGAAAAGCTGTTTGACGGGGACGTGTTCGTCTTTGTGGCCTCCAAGGGCATCCCCCCGGTGGGTTCCCAGGTGAAGGACGTGCGCATGGCCCAGTTCGAAAACAACGCCGCCATTGTGAAGCAGTACGCCCGCATGGCACGGGCGGCCGACTTCCAGGGGCTGTGGTGCGCGGTGTCCGACCCAGTGGACCCCCTGGCCAAGACCGCCTATCTGGAGAGCAACCGGGACGAGAACGGCGTATGGGATGGAAAGGGCCTGCGGCCAGAGCAGATCCAGGGCTTCGGCCTGGGGGTGATGAACGCCCGGGCAGCCTACTTTGCAAAGCGGGACCCCAGGCTGGCCTCCTTCCTGACGGAGGGGCGCTCCTTCGGCCCCCACGGCACGGGACTGTTCATCGCTAACTCCATCGACCACTACGATGAGGAGGTCTCCCGGGAGCTGACCCACAGGACGGTCACCGCCAATCTGGTCATGCGGGAGATCGGCTTTAAGCCCTATGTAGCCCCTGCACTGTCCTCCGGAGCTCTGTCCATCCTGCTTACCCTGCGGGGGGCGTGGCACTGCGGCTCCGTCTTCCTGGACGGGGTCTTTATGGGGGTCAAGAACCGCTATACCCCTGCCGGGGTGGAGACCGAGCTGCTGCCCCGTATCCCGGACCCCCTGTTCGGCCATATCCGGGAGGCGGCGGAGCATTTAAAGTCGGTATTATAGAGGGAAAACCGGTAAGGACGCGATTTGTTGTGCCCCTGCATCCGAATGGAATAACTTGCCCTGCATGACAAAGGGAGTGTCCCATGAGAGAAAAAATTTTGGCCCACCGCATCCGCTGGCTTATCGGTCTCTGTATATTTCTGGTGCTTTTCGGCTGTTCTGGCTTCCCCATCTATAATTTCACCACAGGGCGGCAGCTTGGCAGCTGGTATTTTATGCTAATGCTCTGTATCGGTTACTTTGAAATCGGACAGCTCCTGGGTGTGCTGTATAGCCGGAACAAGGTGTGGAGATCAGCTGCTCTCGCCCTCGGTATGACGCTTTTGGGGCTGGCCTGCCGGTTTTTGATGGAGTTTGGTGAGGTGTCCAATACCTGCAACTTTACGCCCCCCAATGTGGCGCTCCACCTCTCTGGCGCTGCGGTGATCACCGCCCTGGGGTCCCTGTCCTTTGTGGACGGTCGGCGGCCACCCCTGGGAAAAGACTGAACTTTCCGGTCTCTCCGCACATCAACTTTTGAAGAAGGCGATCTCATGTCCATCATTTTGATCCATCCATACCCGGGCCGGCCGGAGGCGGACGTCCGCCTGTCCGGTATCCTCTCCCACGCCCTGGCGGACCGGGAGGGGAGGACCATCCGCACCGCGGAGGAGCTGGACCTGAGGCCGGGAGACCGGGTCCTGTTTGCCCTGGCCCTGGACGGGGCGGGACAGAATTTGGAGTATTACCGCATGCTCTCCCGGCTGCGGCGGGAGCCGGACCTGCTGGAGGGATGCACCGCCGCGCTGATCGTGGATGGCCCCGGAGAGCTGTACACCAAATCCACCGCCGGAGAGCTGGCCCTGGCCGCAGATATGGCGGGATGCGCCCTCATCGGGCGGCCGCTGGTGGAGGGGACGGGCTCCCTGGCCAACTTCCGCGTCCAGGCCAAAAACCTGGGCACCGACCTGATGGGGGCCTATCTGGCGGCGGCACAGGAGCTGGTCCAGCGTCTGGACACCTTCACTTTCCCCCAAAAGGAGCGGCCTGAGCTGCTGGTCCTCCACGCCTCCAGCCACCACACCTCCAACACCATGGCCCTGTGGGCAGGGGTGCGGGAGCGGCTGGGGGAGGTGTGCAGTGTCCAGGAGATCGGCCTGCGCAACGGGACACTGGACGACTGCTCCGGCTGTCCCTACACCATGTGTATCCACTTCGGGGAGAAGGGGGAGTGCTTCTATGGCGGAGTCATGTCCCGGGAGGTCTATCCCGCGGTGCGCCGGGCCGACGGGGTGGTCATGCTGTGCCCCAACTACAACGACGCACTCTCCGCTAATCTCACTGCCTTCATCAACCGCCTCACCGCCCTGTTCCGCCAGACCCGCTTCTATGACAAGGCCTTGTTCGCCCTGGTGGTCTCTGGCTATTCGGGCAGCGACTTGGTGGCCCGGCAGCTGATCTCGGCCATGAACATGAACAAGTCCTTCTATCTGCCAGGACGCTTTGCCCTGCTGGAGACAGCCAATGACCCAGGGGAGGCCATGGGGCTGCCCGGGGTCCGGGATCGGTTGGACCGGTTCGCGGACCATATGCTGGAAGTCCTGGCCCGGCGGGCTTGAAGAGGGCCCTTCTCCCTCGGTGAAAGGCATGGCGGGGCGGGGGATAAGATTATTCCGCAGACAGCAAAGGGCTCCACACCCATCAAGGGCGTGGAGCTCTTTTGATCCTTCAGCGCTGGGGCAGGTAGCTCACAGGGTCCACCGCCTTGCCGTCCTGGGCCATCTCCAGATGGAGATGGGAGGGGCGGCTGCTCTCGGCGATGGCGGTCTCACCCACCACGCCCAGCACGGTGCCGGTGCTGACGGTGTCGCCCTCCGAAACAGTTGGCTTGGCGCTGAGGTTGCAGTAGATGCTGGTCAGGCCGTCCCCGTGGTCCACTACCACGCAGGTGCCCATCAGGTCGTCATCGTAGACTCCCTGGACCGTGCCCGCGCTGATGGCCAGCACGTTGGTGCCCACGCTGGCGGCGATGTCCACGCCGCTGTGGGTGCGCCAGTCGCCCATGGTCTCATCATAGGCCAGCACCTCCAGGCTGAAGCCGGAGAGGATCTCCCCCTTTACCGGCCAGGTGAAGACAGCGGGAACAGGGTCCTCCTCCACCGGCTGGACCGTCTCGGCCGGCTCCTCCTCCACGGTCTGGGGGAGGGAAGCCTCCTGGCTCCCGCTGTCCTCTGGCTCGGTCACAGTAGGCGTGGTGGGTGTAGTGACAGAGGGAGTGGTATGGGGGGGAGCCGCATTCTGGCTGCTGTCGGGAAGGACCACGGTGGGGCTGCCGGTGACCGGTTCCGCCTCTCCGGGGGTGCTGCTGACGGTGCGAACAAGGTAATAGCCCGAAATTCCAATGGTGGCGACACAGAGGAAAAGGACTATGTAGAAGCCCTTTCCCAGTACGAAGTCGCCCAGTTTCTGAAATACGGTTCGTTTCATGGAACCACCTCCGAAGCCTATTGTGGACAGGCCCGGGGATGGTTATACATTCCAGAGAAAAAATTTTATGGAACTTCTGCTCTCTGAGCAAAAATCGACCGCGCGATGAGCGCGGCGGGGGACTGCCCTCAGATCATGGAAGGCAGTCCAGAGAAAAGCAGACCCGGTCCTCCTGCTCTTCAAAGCCGGTTTTTTGATAAAAGTGGTAAGCGGGCGCGTTTCTTTTGGTTTGGAGCGAGATGTTCCGAAAGCCGTGCTGACAGGCATAATTTCGGATCAGCTGGATCCACAGGGACCCGAACCCTTGTCCCTGATGTTCTGAGGCAATGCACAGGTCGTCAATGCAGTATTCAATGCCATTGTACCAGTGCCGCAGACGGCCCAGAGAGATCCCAATCAGGACATCTTCCGAAAAAAGTCCCAGGGCCAAAGAATTCTGATTGCCCATCACGTCCAGAATATAGGAATGAAACACATCCTCATCCTCCCAGCGGTCACACCAGGGTTCCGCCGAAAAGGCATCCCGGATCAGTCCTTTGACGGCCTGCTCATGCGCCATCCCCAATACTTTTAACATCATTTCTGTTGACCTCCTTTTCTCTGTTTCCATAAAAAAAGCCAGACTGAAACAGCCTGACTGATGGTAGGTGCTCACCCAATAGGTCTATTGTTATAATATCATATTGCCTGGCAAAAAGCAACCGGAGGGAAAAAGGTCGCCGGAGGAAATCGTCTCCTGATTCCGACCATGTTTTTCCAAATAATGGATTATAATGTGGGGCACAACGTTCCGGACAAGCCGGAAGCTACATAGGAGGAGACGAGATGGCGGCCAGAGAGGATCTGAAAATGCGGCTGACGAGGCTGCGGGGGCAGACGGCCCGGCTGGGGCGGACAGGGCTGAGCGGCCCGGCGGTGCTGCGGACGGCAGAGGTGGGCATCCATCTAATGCTGGCGGCGGTGCTGGCAGGCATGGCGGCGGGCCTTGTCACGGGGCTGCTCCATACGCTGTGCGGCATCCCGGCCATTTTAGCGGGCATTTTGACCCAATTGAGCCTGTGGTCTATCAACATGGCCATCATGAGCATGAAAGCCAGCGTGGCCATCAGCATTACAAACCCGGAGGTGCTGGAAAAGCTGCTGGTTTCTCTGCGGTTCGTGCAGGACGTTGCCAAGGGGACGCGGCCGTTTTACCGCCATCCCATCTTCGTAGTAGGCCTTTTTACGGTGGTGCTCATCGCGCTGCTGTACTGGTTCTTCGGCACGGAGCAGGGCTCCGCCCTGCGGGCCACCGGCGCCAACCAGAGCATGGCCCGGGCCCAGGGCATCAACACCAACACCGCCAAGGTCCTGGGCCTGGTGGTGTCCAACGGCCTGGTGGCCCTGGCCGGCGGCCTGCTGGCCCAGTATCAGGGCAGCGCCACCATCGACATGGGCCGCGGCGCAATTGTCATCGGCCTGGCGGCAGTCATCATCGGCGAGGTACTGCTGGACAAGGTGTTCCGCAACTTCGCCCTCAAGCTGCTCTCCGCGGTGATCGGCGCGATCATCTACTATGTGGTCATCACCGTGGTGCTCCGTCTGGGCCTGGAGTCCACCGATCTGAAGCTGCTCACCGCCCTGGTGGTGGCGGTGTTCCTGGCCGTCCCCTATTGGAAGGGCCGCTATTTCACCAAGCCCGTGCGGAAGGAGGGCGCTCCCCATGCTTGAAGTGCACGAAATTTATAAGACCTTCAACGCCGGCACCATCAACGAGAAGCGGGCCATGAACGGTGTCACCCTCACCCTCAACGAAGGGGACTTCGCCACCGTCATCGGCGGCAACGGCGCGGGCAAGTCCACCCTGCTCAATCTGGTGGCGGGCGTCTACCCGGTGGACAGCGGCTCCATCGCCATCGGCGGGCAGAATGTGACCCGCCTGCCGGAGCACAAGCGGGCCCGGTTCATCGGCCCGGTGTTTCAGG
>ERZ838118.3378-NODE-3378-length-15421-cov-7.307432_pt1 | contig 15421 bp, 11 predicted proteins | sample MGYA00519863_ERZ838118 | MGnify/ENA primary metagenome ERZ838118 (study PRJEB31850, sample SAMEA3708827) | human gut metagenome | biome: human gut; feature: human-associated habitat; material: faeces | place: China | collected 2014 ...
ATTTGCTATTACTCACCACCTGAAGAGGTGGGAGTCTTCTCGACTGAGATAAAAATCCGGATTGAACCGAAAAGATTCTTTTTACAGAAAACTCTCCAATCTCGTCTCCTGCCAGCTTATAATCTCCTGCTCCAATTTACAGTTGTGCTCCAGCATATACCGCAATATTCCCGCATAGCTGCTGCCCTGTTTTATCATTGCTTCCGCCTTCGCCCGATCGGGTGCTTCCAATGGCTTCGCATATGTCTGAAACCGCTGCAATTCCTGCACACCCATCGCGCACAGCTGAAACGGCAGTCCCGTCTTTCGGATCAGATGCCCCGCGATCGCCAGACCGTCTGGATCGAGATCGCCAAAATGATGCCAGGAAAGTCCCGGATTTTCTCTGGCGATCCGCTGCAATAGCGCCTGTTTCGTGCGGGTATGGTAGCCGCTCAGAAACAGATAAAATATATGTTCCCGCTCCAGCCGGTGAAACGAGGTCAGATTTTCCACCGTCATCAGCGCCGCATCCCGGATCTGGATGCTTTTTGCCTTCTGGAATGTCTCAAAAGGGATCGACATCGGCAGATCGTGATAAATCCGAAGTTCGCGTCCGTCTTCAAGGCAGATCCGCGCATCCCCTTTCAGATAGATATACGCCGGATTGGAATAAATGTAAAATTCCTCCAGAAGCGCCGTTTGCCGCTCCCGTTCTTCTTCCAGCTCCGCAAGCGGTTCATCATACCGCCCCGTGTGCTCCAAAATTCCACACACCTTTTTCCGGTATATCTTTTCCCACTGTTTACTGTCATGCAGAACTGCCTCTGACATTTCCCGCTCCAGCGTAGTTCTCTGCTTTTCCTGATTTTCTTTTAAAAATTGCACCAGATTCCAGATAGCTTCTGCCTCGGTTATCTCTTTTTCTACCTTCTTTTCATCCAGCTTTCTCGCACGGCTGTTTTTCAGTGTCTGAAGCTTTTCTTTTCCATATGCCTCCAATAAATCGCATTGGCAGAAGCGATGATAAACCTCTTCCAGCCGTTTTTTTAGAATATTCTTTTCTGTCCGGTTCAGGCAGGCATAGTAATCTTCCCAGCGTTCCGGGACAGCACAGATCTGACGGAGAATACCAGTATTCGGAGGAACTACATGAATAAGTCCCTCCGATTCCATCTGACGGATCAGTCGTTCAAATTCTTTTTCCTGGAAAAGCTGTTCCGGCGGGAGAAAATCTTTGTTGTAGCCCTTGAAAATATCGGATGGTTTGACCGAAAACACTTGTTTTACCTTATTTTCACCGACATAGGTGACGCTTTTTTCGTATTGATCCAGCAATTTACTTAAAAGCTGTTCTTTCCACTCTTTCCGATCCGCCATTTTTTCTCCTCTTTCCCTATGCCTGCTTCACCAATCCTTCTACCGCATTCGTATACCGTCCTGTCACGATGAGGCTGACGGTTGAATCGATGAACTGACCGATACTGTTGATCTTCTCCGGCGGGGCTGCATAGAATACCTGGAAGTGATTCTCTTCGAAATAACGGACCATCTGCTCGATCCGCTCTCTCGACAGCGCCGAGAATGCCTCGTCGATGAATGCCAGACGGGCGCAGCAGGTGTTTGCCGGGTAGCACTGCAAAAGACTCGCCGCCAGAATGATAAAATACGGGGTCTGCTTCTCGCCGTTGCTGGCGGAACCCTGTTTTTTTGATAACTCTGCCGTGATCTCGGTCTGTCCCTGACGGCTGCTGATCTCCATATCGTAAGAGAAATATCTCCTGTAATCCGTGTATTCCCACTCATCTTCTTCCGCCAGAATGATACTCATAAACTCCTGAATATCATTCTCCATCTCCTCGTCGTCGCGCGCCGAATTCATATAGACCTGCGGGGAACTCATATATTTTTCCAGACGCCTGCAGATGCGGAAGAAGAGAGCGCGGTCTGGCTTTTCTTTCATCACAAACTTGTAGGTATCGTTGCCAAACGGCATATGGCGCAGTTCACGGTTAATCGCGTCCATCTCACGTTTTGCCTCGCGGACATTCTCGTCAATCTCCGCCACGAAATCGTTCATAAACGCGCTCTCCAGCCGTCCTGCCTGCTCCTGCAGCTTCTGCTGGGCTTCCTCCACCTTGACGTGCGCCAGGTTCCGGTATTCTTCCCGGTACCACGGGATGTAACCAATGCCGCGCTTTCCGACGTCGATTCCCGCCAGGCGGCAATACGCCAGCTGTGCGTCCTCCAGCTGGCGCTCCCGCTCTGCCAGCATATTTTTGCTCTTGTCGATGGAAAGCTGTGTCGTCACGCGGATCGTGCCGCGCTTCTCGCTTTCGCGGTTATATTCCTCCAGCATCGCCTCTTTGAGTTCCATGTTGACAAGGCATTTTTCCTCATATGCCTTCTGGCATAAATAGATCTCCGTGCTGATACGGCTCAGTGTTCTTTCGCAGCCCTTTAAATCATTCTTACAGCCGCCAAGCTCACTCTGGTTCTGGTTCACACTCTCATTTGCCTCGCGTGCCAGCCGTCCCGCCGTCTCCAGTTCTTTCAGGACTGCGGTAAAGTCCGGATTTGCCTCGATCTCCTCGCGGTCCTTTACCAGGCTGTCCCTGCGCTTTTTGCAGTCCTTCAGCCCATATGCCGCGCCGAAATCGTAGTGTCCGCCGTCCCAGTCGATCTCCTTGATCGCATCACGGTATTTGATAACCTGTGAAAGTGCCTCTTTATCGGCCCGCTGAACCACCTGTAATTCTTCCAGTTCTTTTCTGGACTGTTCCAGCTGGCAGCGGATCGCGTCTGCGCCGAGACACAGCTCGGTCCGTCTCATATCCATCATCGCAACCGCATAGCTCTTCGCCAGCATGCCATCCCGCATGAGTCCGCCCTTCGGGTATTCATGCAGCTCTTCCAGATTTTCACAGAGATGAATGCCGTTTAACAGATAATTGGCGTAACGTCTCGCATAGACGTTCGGGATCCGCAGAATCTCCGCCGCGGAACCTTCCACCGCCTCTGTTTCCGGAAGCTTATCCGTGATCACGACATTTCCATCATAGATCCGCTCTTTCTGTAAAATCTGCATCGCCTTATGGCAGTGCGCGCCGTCCACGATGATATAGAAACGCTTTCTTCCCAGAAATGTCTCAACCGCCTTTCTCCACTCCGGAGCGGTCACCTCCTGGACCAATTCGGCAAAAATGTGGACCTCGGTCTGGATACCCTGTTTTTCCAACCCTCTCTGAATCTTATTCCGGGCATTTTCCACCTCCGCCGGGAACACAAGGATATTCGATTCCAGACGGCGGATCTTCTCCTGCAGCGCCCCTATCTCTTTTTCGCGCTCTTTACACTGATCCTGCAGGTGGATCTTATTTTCCTCATAGATGCCGTCCTGACGGTGCACCTTCTCGCGGAATGCGTCAAACGCCTCCCGCTTCTTCGCCGTCTCCCCATCCGCCTGTTCCAGTGTCTCCAGATAGGTGTTTTCCGAGGATAAGGACGGAAGATCTGCTTCCAGAAGCTTGATAAGCGCGCTTATCTTCTTCTTCAATTTCAAAATCTGCGCCAGCTTGTCCTCCCAGTTCTTTTTCTCACGATCCGCTTCCTCGATCTGGCGTTTCAGGGAATCCAGGCTTTCCTGCATTCCCTTGACCATATCGTTATTTTCTGCAATTCGCAGGCGTTCCTGTGCGGCTTCCTGCTGTCTTGCGAGCTCTCCCGCCCGCTCGGTCAGGCGCCCGTACTGGTCTTTTAAAGCCTGATAACGGTTTTTCGTCTGCTTTTCTTCCTCTTCCTTCTCCCGGAGCGCCTGGTACGAAAGCATCAGCTCCCGGATGCGGAGTACCCGCTTTTTCTTCTCGTATTCATCACTCTGGCGAAGCACCTCTTCGAGCTGGATTTTGCCCTGTCTGAGACTCTCATAGAGTTCCCGCAGGCGCTCAAACTGGCGCTTCTGCTCGCGCAGTTCCTCCAGCGACTGGACTTTTCCCGGTTCCAGGACACAGTCCTGAATAAACTGGTCGATATTATTTTCCGGGTTAAATGCCATCATTTTCAGAAGCTTTGTCCGGTATTTGGCTGCGTCCACGCGGAGTCCCAGCGCCCGGAGTACCGCCTCCGTGCCACGGTCCCGTCCCATAAAAGAGGAAAGCTTCATCGCCTCGCCATTCACTGTCAGCTCATTTTTCGGCGTGATGCGGAGTGCATTTCCCTCAATCCGTGTAAAATCGATATCGTCAATCGCCGCCCCTGGACAGATAAACCAGCTGCTGACCGGCTTGCCAGACTCACTTGGAGACTCAATGCATACTCCAACCGTGAGCGGCACTCCCAGCGTCGGATCGGAAAATTCCATCGCAATATAGCTGACAACGCTGCCATTTCTCAAATAACGCGCCTCGCCATTACTGCGCGTGTCGCCGCGCACATAGCCAAGCACCGTCCGGTCTCGGTCCTTCGCCGCCTTGTTAAACTGCGTGTTGCCCGTCAGGAGATAGGTCATCGCATCAAGCACCGTCGATTTTCCGCTTCCGTTGACACCGGTCACCAGGGTCGAACCTTCCAGCTCGATACAGACATTCTGGAAACGCGACCACTGGACCATCAAAAGTTTTTTCGCCGATTTCCTATTCATGATCGTCTGATTCTTCATCGCCGTCTTCCTCCTCTTTTGTCAGCTCCGTTTCCCATTCGTCCTCACGGCTCCACTTTTCCTGCATCCGCCGGTTGACATTTTCCACAAATTTGCCAAACTCCTGTGGTTCCAGCACAAACTGCATCGACGGATAAAGACAGATCCGGCAGTCCTCCTCGCCGAGCTTTCCAATCACCTGCAGAAGCTGATATTTGGTAAACAGCGTCAGAATCGATGCAAAACTGCTCTTGTCAATCTGATCCCGAATGCCGTATTTTTCCATCTCATAGCGCAGATCGGTCACCGAAATCTCAATATTTTTCGAAAGACTTCCAGAACGCACCCGGTCCGCATAGAGAGTCCAGAGGCAGCATAAAACCACACTCTCCATCTTTTTGAGTGTCACATGGTTGATCTGCAGTTTTCCATTCTCGCCGAGATCCCGGCAGTTCTGCAGCATAATCACGCCATTTTCCCGGTCAATTACAATATCATATCCGATATATCCCAGGTACGCTGAAAATGGTTCCGAACGCTTGGAGACAAAATAGTACGCTTTTTTGCTGTCCTCGTCACGGTCGCGCACGATAAAGGTCTGCTTCAGAAGACGCCTGACACTTTTCTGGAACATGTCCTTCTCAGAGGATGTATATTCATTCCATATTTCTTCAAATCCCATGCCTTATTTTTAGTAGTAGACTGTATCATATGTCTGAAAGCATTATAAAATAAGCATTTATTACTTTCTTTACACAAAATACTGTCTACTACGTTCTCCTTTCTATTATTTTTATCTCTTTGCTAACTGTTTCTTTAGTCGCTCATTCTCGGATTTAAGTTCTTCGTAATCGACTAACTGAACAATCAGTTTCTTTTTATCATCCTCTAACTTTTTAACCTGTTCCCTAAGAGTAGCAATCTTTTCGTCCTTGAGCTGTATCTTATCCTTTTTAACAGCAACCACATCATCTAAAGGGCTTGCCTTTGAGATAGCTCTAAGGCTTAAAATACGCTCCTTAACTTGTGCATTGTTATAAAGGGTTGCCCTTGATACGCCTGCCTCTTTGCTTACAGTTTCAAAGTTAATAGGCTTGTTCTTTCTTTTAAGTTTATCAATAGCCTTGCTGACCTTATCAATAGTTTCTTTATTCTTTGCCTCTGCATGAGCCTTAATACCTGCAACCTGACTATCCGACACTTTCTTTGCCATTTAACTGCACCTCCAGACTTTCTACCAATGGTTTTAGATACTTGTACTTAACTGCCTGCACTTGATATGCTGGCTCTTGACCAAGTTCCTTTAGTCTTGCCATTTCCTTTTCAAGTAAATCCAGTTCATCCTTCAAAATCGGATAGAACTGAACCTCCGTGATGTAGTTCGGGCAATTGTAAAAGAAGCAACCATCTCCATCGGTACAATTACCTCGTCTAAAATCGTACAAGCATACTCCTGTAGGCAATGGATTGAAACTCATTGTTTTTGCCAAACCAGAGATTACATCATCAATCTCAGCTTCGGTCTTGCCATGAAATAAATCATCAAGTTTTCCCTTGATCTCCTTTGCACGAAGCCCTGCAATCTTTGATTCTGGACTTAAAATCATATCAGAATAGATTTCTTTAACCTCTTCTTCCTGCAAAGTAAGATAATGTGCTGTCATTTCAATAGAAACATGCGAATACTGTTTCATAATCATTGCGATAGGCACTTTTCTTTTGGTAAGCTCCCTTACAAATGTCGCTCTGAACTGATGTGATGTAAGTGGATATAACTCGCCTTTGTTGTCTCGAATATCGTGCCTTTCAATGAAGTGGGGTAATCTTTGTCCTACCCATTTAGAAACATTCAAAGCTCTAATCCCATGATTTCTGACAATAAACAGTTCCTTTAATCCACTTTCCTTACGAAGCTCTGCTGTGTGTTTTGTAAGTTCTGCAATAGCATCTTTTACAAGGTCATTGATAAACACCTTATGGATGATAGGCTCACCTTTTTCGGTCTTGCCAAGTGTCACTTCCATGTAATCATATCCGTCTGCGGTACGCTTTACACAGCCTTCCTGTATGGATAAAACCTCATTGATACGAAGTCCTGTCTGACTCTGAATGATAATACCTGCCTTTGTAAGCACATCCTTTTCATCATGTACCACATGGTATAAAATCTTATCAAACACATCCTCTGGAATAGGCTTCGTCTTGTTGGTTCTCATAGACTTATTAGTATTCCATAACTGATTCGCTGTTTCTGTCTTTGGAAGATGAAACTGTGGTACATCCCATCCTTTTATCTGACCGATACGGATGATTTCTTCTACCACATGACACGACATAAAGCCTGTCTGTAGTGCCACTTTCTTTTCATCCTTCATCCAAAGATTGAAGTTAAGGTAATTCTCTAAAGTTACATCTGCAAAGCTATGAATACCATTTAAAGAACAGTATTCTATGAATTGTGGAAGTGATGTATTTATATAATCTCTAACCGTTTTAGGTTTCGTTTTCCCAAGTTTATAGTAGGCATACTGTTTCACAGTTTCCTTCATATCTGCATCAGATATGTACTCAAAACGGATATATTTCTGTGATTCCTTTGTTGATTTAGCCGTAATAAAAGGTCTTAAATCCCACACATCATCACTGTACCGGGAATTGCCTATCATTATGCTATTTAAGTCTGTATCAGGCTCTATGACCTGTAACTGTAAAGCTAGGTTAGTTGCCATTCTGCAATCCCTCCAATCTTTCAATGATGACTTTTAATACCTCTATGGTAGGTATAAAGTGTTCTGCGTAATGCTCGCCATAAATAGCACCTTCTTCAAGCTGTTTTTCAAGGTTTGCCAAATGCTGTTTATGAGCCTCTAAATACTCTGGTGTAGTGATATAACGACTGCAAGTGTAGCATTTCTGTCTTTTAAGAAGTCTCGGACAGATGTTTCCATTTGTAACAGGCTTCGTGCAGTAGCCATCACATAACCCTGCAACACACTTATCTTTATTAGCCTTAAACCATTCAAACTCTGATACATTATCAAAAGCACTACTTTGTATCTGATTGATGTTGCCGATAACACCGATACTCTTAAATACTTCTGCTCGTTCCTTGTCCTTTACATCTGCATAGAAACGCTTTGTAACAGATGGATCTGAATGACCTAACACATGCTGAATGACATTTATGTTAGTTCCCTTAGAGAGCATATCTGTTCCGAGAGTTCTTCTGAACTGATGGCTTGTAAGGTTGTAGTAATCGCCGTTAGCATCTTTGATGTTATGTTCTTTCGTGAAATCATCTAACCAATACATAAAAGCTCTTTCTGTTGGAACATACACTTGTCCTGCTTTTTTTCCACCTTTAGCTCGCCAAATCATCAAAGTATCTTTATCTTTTTCATCAGCTTCATCACGAAATTCCGCTGTTATCTCAATAAGTTTCTCTATTGCTGCAACACATTCACTTCTGACAGGCATAGGAGCCTTATCCTTGCGTCCTTTATACTGAGTCCACTCGATTGTATAACCACTAATCAAATGTGGCTTAATGCAGTCAATACGAAGTTTTAAGAGGTCTCCAATACGCATTCCTGTCGATTGAAGAATGATAATGCCATACTTTAGATATGGATTTTCTTCTTTTTTAAGAGCCTCATTTATCTGTGCTACAACATCATCTGGAATGAAGTCGATTTTTAGCTTACGATTAACACCGACATACTCATTTCCTGTAAAGATTTCTGTTACAGGCACATCATTAGGTCTGTGAAGTTGACACCAACGAATAACTGATTTTAATGTATCAAGTGCTATTTTCTGTGATGTGTAAGCTAAAGGTTTTTTTATTTTTGGAGATATAGTTGTACGAAGAAAAGATACGAAACTATCTACACATACATTATCTAAACCCTTTAGAGAAGTAACTCTATTAGCATCTGCAAACATTGAAAACCATTTAAAGTGATTTTGCACCTCATCATACAATCGCTTTAATACCTTATTTCCAACCCTATAATTCTGCCAAACATAATCCTTTACAACATCCTTGATTTCTTCGCTTGATATATAGGAAAAATTAAGTCTAAAGTCTCTTCCATAGTGCTGTGAATCTTTATCATTATCAACAATGTTCCATACATCACCATCTGGTCTACCTGCCATCAGAGCCACCTCCAATCAATGTACTCTGATTCCAATACCTTGAAAGACTGTCCTCAATATATGGATTAGAGAGATGTGTATACTTCTGAGTAGTAGATAAATGTTCATGTCCCATAATCATTCTTACAACACTTACATCCATTCCAGACTGTACAAGATTTGAACAGAAGGTATGTCTTAAATCATGGAAGTTGAAATCAACACCGATTTCTTCCTGTACCTTTTTAAGCTTGTCATAGGCTGCACGATAGGTAAGCTGTTTGCCAAGCTGTCTTTTCTGCTCTGATACAAAGATATAACTATGGTCTGTATCAATAAGGTTTCTTTCTTCCATGATGAAATCGTCAAGGTCCTTTATTAGTGACATAGGAACATACAAATCTCTGGTCTTACCCTTTGACTTTATCTGTCGAAAACATCCTACCAACTGTGACATATCAGGTAGTGGTACAGAGTCTATTTCAAGGTCTAAAACCTCTTGTATTCTTGCACCTGTAAGATAAAGCATCTTGTATAAAAGAATGTCTCTACGCTTGTCTAGACGACTTAGAAACAGTTCCATTTCATCATCAGTAACAAGCCTTACCTTGTAGTCACTTTCCTTTACCTTGAAGATAGACTGCTTTGTTTTGTTATCAGACTTTGCGTGTTCCAAGATACCCTTGAACGCATTGAATGGTCTGTTTACATCATGCATCAAGATAGGATTGTCTATTTCCTGCATATCTGCTTCAAACTGATAAAACATATGGATTGTACTTAAAATACGGTTGATTGTTTTATTCGTCCTCTTGCTTTCTTTATTCAATGCTATCACATCATCATCTGATGCTCTGAGATAGTCTATAAACTCAGCAATCATCTTTGGTGTAACCTTGTCATACTCATATCCATTTGTCTCAAGAAACTCCCAATAGGTTCGCAAATCACTACCACTTGCCTTTAAGGTATTAAGAGCCTTATCTTTTTGTCTTTGAAATTTCAGATAGTCGTATACTGGCTTTACAATTCTCATCTCATTATCCAGTAGAACAACTGTCTCTTTTCCTTCACGTTCTATAACATGTAGTTCCATGTATCAAATACCTCCAATACATTTACGATATGTCTATAATGTTAAAATATCTCTTATTACTTTATATTTTATCATAAACAGAACATATGTTCAATCATCGTTCTACTGTTTAATAATTATTTAATATTCAATTTTTAAGGTACACATACTTTACACAGTTATACCCTAACAAGCCCTTATATTTACTGGATTTATTAGGATATAATTATTATTTAACATACTATACATTAACTACTAAAGATAACATGTTTTATTTCTCCTTCCGGCGTTCGATTTTAAAGCGCCGCAGAAGCATCTGCTGCGTTTCCAGATAACCATCCTCCGCCTGTATCTCATACCCATTTTCCGAACCATAGGCAACCGCCGAGAGCGCGCTTAAAAGATCCCGCTTGCTCTTCATCGGAACCTCCTCGCTGGATATCTCCGTCCGATCTCCTAAAAGCGCCTCCAGATAATTCTTCATCTTATCCTTCGAATACGGGTTCTCTGCCTCCCTCTCCTGTGCCTCCCTCGCACGATCGATGTCCTCCTGTGTCATTTCTTCCAGCTTTGCATAGGTTGCCTCGCGGATCATCTGCTCCCGTCGCGGATAGCGGATCGAGTCGGTATCGATAAACTCATTATTTTCCAGCAAAAACAACCCGTTCATCGACTCCGGTAGTTCTTCCTTCCAACCGAGTGTGTTCATCTCCGCCGCAATCACGCGGATCGTCTGCTCGACATGCCCGCGCACATCGCTGTCCCGGTTTTGAAGAAATCTCGCGCGTCCAATCGCAATCTGTAAATAGATATTAATTTTATGCTTGATATCCCGCATGATCTGGTCGTAATCGACTGAGAAAAACTGCAGAATCGTCTGGATCATATCCAGCACCTTATTCTCCGCCTCAATGTGTTCCAGTTCTTCTTCCTTCGCGCATCCCGCCACCAGGCCCTCAAACAGCTCCTGCCGGTTCTGCATCGCTTCCAGCTTTGACCGGATAAAGGAACGGTACATATGAATATTCTGCTGTTTCGTCAGACGCGCGTACTCGCGGATAAAATCGCCCTCACAGTATTCGAGGACGTTCTCGGTCAGACTTTCCAGGCTTTCCTCGCGCACCATCCGCTCGATGATTTTTTTGATAAAGGTCGCCAGGCGCTTGAGCGCACCGGAGAGCTGTTTCGCGTTGCGGTAGACCGAGCGCAGCGCATTGACATAGATATCCGGTTCCCACTGGTCTGGATTCTGCAAAATATTATAAATATTGAAAATATAACTTGAAAATTCTTCCCACTCCGGCTTCATCATCTTCTGGAGAAATTCTGCCAGAAAGACGCCCTGCTCCGTCATCATGATATGCTTCTCATACGTCGCATCGTCCGTGTCCTCCTCCAGCCATCCGACCTCTTTCGAGCAGAATTTGCGGATCACGGAATTGGCAAGCTGGTTGTAATTCCGGTCGGTTGTCATCTCATCGTCCAAATAATCAATGTGATTTTCCAGAAGATAGATGGCAAGCGCATCCCGGATGCGGCTGCGGGCAATGCGGTAGGTGATCTCCCGGTCATACTCATGATAAATGAGCAGAAGACAGTCCGAATAAATGCGGTTGCTGCTGCCGCTTGCCAGGCAGTTGAAAAAGCCGATTGGGAGAGCGTCAAAAAGGTTTTTATTTATACTCACGGTGTATTCCTTCCATATATTTATCTGTATTTATGTTTCTGATTTTCCTGAATATTTCAATATCTGAAAACACCTAACTACCAGCTCTTCCAAAAAACGAAAAGCCGGCAGTCTCAGTCGTTTCTTCTTAATAATTATATACTCTATACCGGGAAAATGGCAAGGCTGGGACTGTTTGGACTTTGATTCCGGTTATTTCAAAGAGACGTTTCTTCCTTTATTTAACGTACTCACAAACTGCATCACACATTTCGTCAGCTTCGCAATGCTTTCACTTTCCTCCGCCCCCGGCTTCATACCCATTCCTATTTCCCGGATGCAGGTCGGGGAAACCGGAACGCAGTAGACATCTTCCGTATTTCCGCGGATCATCAGTTCAGACATCATTGAAATGCCCAGTCCTTTTCCCACCATGCGGATCACCGTCTCGTCATCCACATAGACGGACTGCTCCTTTGCCCTGACTCCCTCTTTTGCAAATGCGGCGTGTACATCGATGTCAAACCGCCCGTAAGGCATCAGGAAATCTTTTCCTTCAAATTCACGCAGCGGAAATTCTTTGCGCCCATTTAAGGGATACTGCTTTGGCAGAATCGCATACAAAAGTTCATGATACAGCGGAATCCACTCGCATTTCGGTTCTTTCTGTCTACTCGCAAAAATGACATCCGTCTTTCCGCTCTGTAATAATTCAAATGGTTCCAGCGCATGATCGACCATGCGGAGATCAACGTCCACCTTCGGGCAGAGGCGGCGGAACCGGTATAAAATCTCCGGCATCCAGTACATCGCGATGCTCGCATATGCCGCCACACGGATCGACTCCTCCTGCTGTTCCCGCACCGCCTGAATCTTATTTTCCAGGGTGGCATTTGCCTGCAAAAACTGGCGGATATCCGGCAACAGGTTTTCTCCCGCCTCCGTCAGCGCGATGCCGCTGTAACTGCGGCGGATCAACGGAAATCCAATCTCCCGCTCCAGGCTGTCCACCAGATGGGTCAGCCCCGACTGCGTGTAGCCAACCACCTCGGATGCTTTCGAAAAACTCCCAAGATCTACCGCTGTCATCAATATTTCCAGTTTTTTGGCATCCATTCCGCACCTCCTTTTAGAATATTACATTTTGTCATATTTCTATTATAAACTAGATTTTCACAAACCGCAAGGAAGGCTTTATAATGATGATTAGAAAAGAGTTTTCAATTGTTATTGTTCACGGGTAGGCACTTTTGGAACCGAAAGTGCCGTAAGAAAACGTGGTGGCAGCAGGAATTTGCCGTATTTAAATGCGAAGCCACGGCAAATTCCGTTACTGGACACGTATGCGTGAACAGTAACTTTCAATTCTCATGTAAAAGGAGTGAATATCTATGACGCAGACCTGTCTTTCCCATAAGCAGCGGCTTTTAGTTGCCGGAACATTATTCGGCATGTTCTTTGGCGCCGGAAATCTGATTTTTCCGGTACATCTCGGTCAGCTTGCCGGACGCCAGTTTCTCCCGGCAGCGATTGGATTTATTCTGACTGCCGTCGGCATTCCGATCCTGGGTGTTGCCGCGATCGGAAGCACACATTCGGAGGGACTTCAGGATCTGTCCCGCCGCGTCGGACACAGATATAGCTATTTCTTTACCTGTCTGCTCTACCTGACAATCGGACCGTTTTTCGCTATTCCGCGGTGCGCTACGACCTCCTTTACCGCCGGAGTCAGACCTCTTTTAGGAACACAGCTTTCCGAACAGACTATGCTGTTTTTGTTTTCGCTGATCTTCTTTGCGCTGGTGTTTGTATTTTCCATTCGTCCAGGCAGCATCACGCTCTGGATCGGAAAAATCATCAATCCGCTGTTTCTTCTGTTTCTAGGCGTTCTGATTGTGACTGCCCTGCTTCATCCGAGCATCGAGGTTTCAGCGGCAGTTCCCGATGCCTCTTATCAGAATGGAGCTTTCTTTTCCGCGCTCTCCCAGGGCTATGAAACCATGGATGCGATTGCCGGACTCGCATTCGGGATCGTGGTCATTTCGGTTATCCGCCAGATGGGCGTGCGGGAAGATTCAACCATTGCAAAAGAGGTTCTGCATTCCGGTATGCTGGCTGGGCTTCTGATGGCATTTATCTATCTGCTTACCATCCTGATTGGAGTACAGTCACTGGGACAATTCGAACTTTCAGAAAACGGCGGCATTGCCCTCTCCCAGATTGCAGACTACTACCTTGGACGGATGGGCTCCTGGATCCTCGCCATCGCGATCACATTCGCCTGCCTCAAGACCTCCATCGGGCTTGTAACCAGCTGTGCGGAAACCTTTGTGAAACTGTTTCCCCATGCCCTTTCCTACCGTGCATGGGCGGTCGTTTTTACCCTTTTTTCACTCATTGTGTCAAATATAGGACTGTCCGCTATCATCACTTACTCGGTTCCTGTTTTGATGCTGATTTACCCGCCAGCCATCACGCTGATTCTCCTCGCGCTGCTTGGAAATGCATTCCAGCATAACAAAAAAGTCTATGTCTGCGTTACCATTTGTTCCTGGGCAGCTTCCATCTTTGACTTTTTAGCAGCTCTGCCGTACGAAATGCAGTCTGCCCTACATCTGGAACCCGTCATCGCATTTGCCAGACATACGCTTCCGCTGTTTGATTTGAACCTCGGATGGATTCTGCCGTCGCTTGTCGGGCTTTGTATTGGACTTCTCTGGAGACAGAAAGAAAAATCAGCAGACCGCTCACACCTTCCTGTATTCCCCATATCTTAATAGTATGAACGAACCGCAGGAGGCAACCATGAAACGAACTAAATTTGCAGCTGCCCTGGCTGTGCTCACTCTGCTTACCACCCTGACCGGGTGTGGACAGGCGAAGGAGGCGGACGGGGCGCTTGAACCGGTCACACTCAATGAGGTAGCCCACTCGATTTTTTATGCGCCGCAGTACGCCGCCATCGAGCTGGGCTATTTTAAGGATGAAGGCATCGCTCTGACACTCGTAAACGGTGCCGGTGCCGACAAGGTTATGACCTCGCTCATCTCCGGGGATGCCGATATCGGATTCATGGGCTCAGAGGCAAGTATCTATGTCTACCAGGAAGGTTCCGCCGATTATGCTGTCAATTTTGCCCAGCTGACCCAGCGTGCCGGAAACTTTCTCGTTGGACGAAGTGCCGAACCAGACTTTTCCTGGCAGGATCTGAAAGGCAAAAAGGTGCTTGGCGGGCGCGCGGGTGGAATGCCGGAAATGGTCTTTGAGTATATTTTAAAGAAAAATGGCATCGATCCAAAAAATGACCTGACCATCGATCAGAGTATCAATTTCGGGCTGACAGCGGCGGCGTTTACGAGTAATGATGCGGATTACACGGTCGAGTTCGAGCCCTTCGCCACCACCCTTGAAACCGAAGGAAATGGCACCGTTGTCGCCTCGCTCGGCGTCGATTCCGGTTATGTCCCCTACACCGCCTACTGTGCAAAGCAGAGCTATCTAAATAGGCATCCGGAAATTATCCAGTCGTTCACGAATGCCATCCAGAAGGGCTTAGCTTACGTCAACTCCCACAGTGCGGACGAAATCGCCGAGACAATCCAACCTCAGTTTCCGGAAACAGACCGCGCGGCAATCGCCCGCATCGTTGAACGCTACAAAGCGCAGGACACCTGGAAAAATGATACCATTTTCCACAAGGACAGCTTTGAGCTTCTGGAAAATATTCTGGAAGAAGCAGGTGAACTCAAGGAACGGATTCCTTATGAAAAACTGGTAACGACCACGTATTCTGAAAAAGCGGCTGGATTGCAGAATGAATAACCAGCAAAAAAGAATGTGCCTTGGCACATTCTCGCGCCGAGCGCGGTCGCTTGCGACAACCTACATCTTCGCGCGAGTGCGCATCATTGGCACGTTAGTGCCT
>ERZ838118.3386-NODE-3386-length-15380-cov-3.235563_pt1 | contig 15380 bp, 10 predicted proteins | sample MGYA00519863_ERZ838118 | MGnify/ENA primary metagenome ERZ838118 (study PRJEB31850, sample SAMEA3708827) | human gut metagenome | biome: human gut; feature: human-associated habitat; material: faeces | place: China | collected 2014 ...
TCAATGCAGCGTCTGGTTACAATTTCCTCGATCGTGTAAGAAGTCAGGCTGTAAATGCCCGGAAGGTCAATGACCTTGATCGGTCTTCCCTTATAATTGGTGCGGCCCTCCACACGCTCTACCGTAACACCGGGCCAGTTTGCCACCTTCAGATTCGCGCCGGTAAACGCATTAAAGAGCGTCGTTTTTCCGCAGTTCGGGTTTCCGACGAAACCGACACGGATTTCGCGGTTGTCTGTTTTTTTGCCAGACTGGTTCGCGCTTTTCTCCGTTGGATTTTCCGGCTGTCCTGCCTTATCTTTGTTCTGCTGCATCTCAGTCATGGCTTCGCACCTCCATTTCTGAAATCTCGATTCCGTCACTGATGCGCTTACCCACAGCCAGCCTTGTACCGCGCACCTTAAAGATCACGGAACCGCTTCCTTTCTTATTTAAAAGAGTCACCGGAGTCATGTTATTAACCCCCAGTGCCTCCAGACGTCTGGTAATCGTCTCATTCACTGCCACACTTTCCACCCGGTATGTGCAGCCGATGATGCCTTCATTTAGCTTCATAGATATTCTCCTTCTAGTTAGCAGTTCATAACTCGTGTAAAAAAAATATACCCTTATTGAGAATTTTTGTCAATAAGAGTATATTTTTATCGAACTGCCTGTTTTTCAGGATTCCAGATCCAGTAATGCTTTTTTTACCTCCAGCATCCGGTCACGCAGCACGGCCGCTTCCTCGAAGTTTAACTCGGCTGCCGCCTGGTGCATCTTCTTCTGGATTTCCTTCAGCAGCTTGTTCAGTTCTTTTGCGCTCATGGATTCCAGATCCTTTTCGTCCGCGGACGGCGCTTTCTCTGCCGCCTTGGAAATTGCGATCAGGTCACGCACTGCCTTTTTGATGGTGGTCGGCGTGATGCCATGTTCCTCGTTGTAGGCCTGCTGAATCTGACGGCGGCGGTTCGTCTCATCAATGGCCACCCGCATAGAATCGGTAATGGTATCCGCGTACATGATGACATGGCCCTCAGAATTTCGGGCCGCACGGCCAATGGTCTGGATCAGGGAAGTTTCCGAACGCAGGAAGCCTTCTTTATCTGCATCCAGAATCGCCACCAGCGTGATCTCCGGGATATCCAGGCCTTCTCGCAGCAGGTTGATGCCTACCAGCACATCGAACACATCCAGGCGCATGTCGCGGATGATTTCCGCACGCTCCAGCGTATCAATGTCGGAATGCAGATACTTGACCCGGATACCGATTTCTTTCATGTAATCCGTCAGATCTTCTGCCATCCGCTTAGTCAGCGTTGTGATCAGTACCTTGTGATGGCCTGCCACTTCTTTGTTGACCGCACTCACAAGATCATCAATCTGGCCTTCCACCGGACGGACCGAAATCTCCGGATCCAGAAGACCGGTCGGGCGGATGATCTGCTCGGCACGCAGAAGCTCATGGTCTGCCTCATAAGGCCCCGGCGTTGCCGATACAAACATCATCTGGTCAATCTTGCTCTCAAACTCGGTAAAGTTTAACGGACGGTTGTCTAATGCGGACGGAAGCCGGAAGCCATAATCCACCAGCGTAGTCTTGCGGGAGCGGTCACCCGCATACATGCCGCGTACCTGCGGCAGCGTGATATGGGACTCATCCACAATGATCAGAAAATCATCCGGGAAATAGTCGATCAGCGTCCACGGCGGCTCTCCGGGCTTTCCGAAGTTTAAGTGGCGGGAATAGTTCTCAATGCCGGAACAAAAGCCAGTCTCCCGCATCATCTCCACATCAAAGTTGGTACGCTCGGAAATACGCTGCGCCTCCAGCAGCTTATCTTCACTCTTAAAAAAAGTCACCCGCTCCTTTAGCTCTTCCAGAATATTTTCTGTGGCAAGCTGCATCTTCTCCTTCGGCACGACATAATGAGAAGCCGGAAAAATAGCAATGTGATTTAACTGCAGCTTTGCCTCGCCGGTCAGCGTGTCAATCTCCATTATGCGGTCAATCTCGTCTCCGAAAAACTCCACCCGGTAGGCCACACTGTCAGAATAGGCCGGAAAAATCTCCAGGACATCTCCCCGCACCCGGAAGGTACCGCGGTGAAAGTCCATGTCATTGCGGGCATACTGAATATCGATCAGCTTGTGAATCACCTCATCTCGGTCCTTCTCCATGCCCGGACGAAGAGAAATGACCATCTCCTGATAATCGATCGGAGAGCCCAGACCATAAATGCAGGAAACCGAAGCCACTATGATCACATCCTTCCGCTCGGAAAGAGCTGCCGTAGCGGAGTGGCGAAGCTTATCAATCTCGTCATTGATGGCGGAATCTTTCTCAATATAGGTGTCCGTGGATGGCACATAGGCCTCCGGTTGGTAATAATCATAATAGGAGACAAAATATTCTACGGCATTTTCCGGAAAAAATTCCTTCATCTCCCCGTAAAGCTGTGCCGCCAGCGTTTTGTTGTGGGCAATGATCAGAGTAGGCTTGTTCAGTGCCTGAATGACATTGGCCATGGTAAAGGTCTTACCGGAACCGGTAACACCCAGCAGTGTCTCAAACTGATTGCCCTGCCGGAAGCCTTCCACCAGCTCCGCAATCGCCTGCGGCTGGTCTCCGGTAGGCTGATATTCGGAATGTAATTTGAAATGATCCATATTCCTTCTCCTGATTTTCGCTTCTATCTGTAAAACTCTATCTGTAAAAATAGGAAGTCTCTATCATCTTCTTAGTATGATTACCCGTCTAGTATATCATTCAAAAATAAAAAAGTACAGAGCAAAATCGAATGTTTGTTCTGTACTTTTTTATCATACGCCTCTTTACTGCATGATATCGCCAACACCATTATCCCGAATCACTTGCTGATACCAATAAAAGGAATCTTTCGGAATTCGCTGCTGTGATCTATAGTCCACATAAACTAATCCAAATCTCGGGTCGCATCCTTCCGCCCACTCAAAATTATCTGTAAATGCCCATGCCGTATATCCTATCACAGGAATCCCATCATTCATTGCACGATACAATTTACTCAGATAGCAATACATATAATCAATCCTCTGAGGGTCATGTACCTTACCGTCACTCATTACAAAATCAAGATTGGACATACCATTCTCCGTAATCAGAATTGGAAGATGATATCGTTCATACAGGAATTTCGGAGACCAGTAAAGTACCTCGGGGGTAATCGCCCATCCTAACTGTGTACGTGGCATTCCGGGCCAGCCGAGATCGGGAGATTTTGCATCTGCATTATAATTGTTAGCAAAATAAATATTATACCCAAAAAAGTTCAACGGCTGGCAGATTACTTTCAAATCCTCTTGTGTCAAAACCTTTTCCAGATACTGTGGTGCTTTTCCCAAAATCATTGGATCTGCCCACCAGTTTACCGCCATGGAAAATCCCTTTTCAATATCAAACATTTCATTTCTTGCTTTTTCGATTCCATCAGTCGTTTCATCATACGCCACAAAATTGCGTCCATTCAAGGCGAATCCAATCTGCGGATCTGCAAGTTTCGAACGTTCTCTAATAATTTTCACCGCATATCCGTGACATAATAATACATTCCTGCTGATGTAAGCCAGATCACTGAATCGTTGCTCTTTTGTCATCGTATTTGTCTTAAACGGAGCTTGTCGACCTTCAAAATAACCGAACCCGATAAAGCATGCCGGCTCGTTGAACGTTATCCAATAACGCACTTTATCAGATAAAGCGTCTACCACAGTCTGAACATATTCTTTAAATTCATCAATAATCTGTGGATTCTCCCATCCTCCTTCGTTGTAAGCCCACATAGGAAGATCCCAATGATACAAAGTACACAGCGGCTCAATCCCGGCACGACGCAGTTCGCCTGTCAGATCTCGATAAAACTGAAGTCCTTTTTCGTTGATAATACCTCTTTGAGGCATAACTCTCGGCCAACTGACGGAAAACCGGTAACTCTTCAATCCCAGCTCTTTCATCAGAGCGATATCCTCTCTGTAACGATGATAATGATCACAAGCCTTATCCCCATTTAGGTTCCGCTTGATGTGTCCATCTGCAGTAGCGTCCCAGATACTGTCGGTCTTACCATCCTCATTTCTGGCTCCCTCTATCTGGAAGGAAGCACTGGCTGCTCCCCATAAAAAATTCTCCGGAAATAATTTCATTTTCCTGTTCCTCCTGCTCTTGTTATTTTTTGTGATATAAATGTACTTCTCCGCATAAACCGATCTGATTCTCCGGTTTCCAGTTCTCCTGTTTTCTCTTTGGTGGTATTCTCCGCTCCAATGTAGTAGCAACTTCGATTACAATCCGGTTTTTTCCTGTTATAAGTAACTTATCAATCTCATACCGATACGGTGGAATAATCTGTATTCCACAATCTGCTCCGTTTACAAATACTTGTACGGCTTCCCCTGCGTCACTGATCTCTAAAACTGCATGTTGTATTTCTTCCGGTCTCAGTTCCACTTCCTGTTCATAACGAATCACACCGCCGAAATCCGGCATTTCCTTCTCTGCATGATCTGGTAATTCTACCGCTACAGGCTGTTCAAATACAGGATAATGAATGCTATCGCACACCGAGCGTGTCCATCCTTTATTCAGATTTCTGCCTCCTGTTACCGTATACGTCGATTGCTTTTTCAAACAGTCCGGGGTTTCCGTATCAAATATGATGATCCAACTTTTTCCGGGTTCTATCCGCACATTAAACTCTATCGAATTTCCTTCTTTTAGCTGTAGCTCTTCCAGTTCATTTTCCCATGCATTATACCGATAGCATATCTCTCTTTTATCTGACAAGAGCACCGTGCCTTCATATATCGTCGTTCCTTCATTCACAAGGTACAAGAGTTCCGGGTCTCCATGATACCTGTAACTGCGAATATCTTTATTCTCCGGAATCATCTGTATTTCCGGCATCCTGTGCTTTCTCATGTACTCCAAAAGTTTCGTTACCGGCAATGTTTCTGCGTATTTGCGTATTTGTGACAACCTTTCCGCTTCACTATTACTGTCGATCCAACTGCATATTCCTTTGGGATAGGCATTTAGGAATACACAGGGGAATCCCTGTTTTCCCAGTCGGATAACAGCTTCTGCCGTTTCCTTTGTTATATAATCGGTCTGTGGAATAATGAAAATCTTATATTTCTGTGTATGGACCTGTAATCCGTCACTCAGATCCGTTTCATAACAACTGTCTGTAAAAATATCTGACGGCAAGAAGTCAAATCCAATCTGTGCTTCCGTCAGAATTCTCGCCGGTTCCTGAATATACATGCATGTCATTCCCGTCCACTCGGCTTCGCCATGATACAAAATCGCCGCTTCGCTCTCATGATGTCCACCGTTTATCAGATTGCAGATACGATTCATATAATTCATCAGCACTCCAAAGTGACGGTATTGCGGATTATGTCCATGTGCATAAAAATGCGGTGGGCAGTCCTGATCCGGGAAATCCTTGGCCGAAAAAGCATGCGGAACAAAATGATTCACACCTCGAACCATAAAATGATCCGCCAGATATGCCTCCAGTCTCACCCCTTCTTTCCAGCCATAATTTCCAAAAATTTCGCACATGGAGCGATCTTTTTTACGACGATCTATTGCTGCTGCGCTGGAAGCAAGACGCCCCAATGTGAAATGATAAAACACACCGTCACGCGGTGTCCCCAGATGAGAGACATAAGCAATATCTTCTCCCTGTGGTAATACCTGTCCTCCAATATCATCTATTCCTGACATATCCTGTCCTGCCAGTCCGCGGAAATAGTGTCCCAGACTCGATCCGCAGCGAGCATGCTGGTTATTGTCTTCGATCAGGTGGCCTATGTATTCGACACCGTGTTTGTGACACCAGTCTCCTATCTGCCGGGAAAAATCCCTTTCCACGCATCTGGTAACTTTATCCATGTAACTGAAACGCACCTTGGCCGTCAGATTCTCATCAAATTCCCTTTCCCATAAAAGCGGCAGATATTTTGCATATTCCGTTCCAAACGTTTTCTCAAGATCCTGTGCAAGTTCCCTGCTCCAAGGTTGATCTTCCATCTGATAGATCTTCTGATCCATCTGATAGAGATGACCGTTCCCGATCTCCGGTTCATCCGAGAAAAATCCTGCAATGGTATCTCCGAAATCCTCTTGATAATGTGCATAGTGTGGCTCATACACAGCCTCGATCAGTGTATGACAGGCCTCCTCATCCAACATATTCATGTAATTACGATGTGACCCACGATTTCTCGTCAGATGAAGTGCATATACTTTCCATTCTCCTTCCGTCGGGGCATACGCTATCTCTCCGTTTTTTTCCTCCAGCAATATCAGATCTTTTTCCACTGATCCGTTTTTCCGCACCGCTATTATCCCCAGTGTCTGATCTCCCGGGAATGTTTCAAATTCCATGTGAAAATAATTCTCGATCCAGGATGGAACAAACGGTTCTGCTCTATCGTAGCTTGGTTTCTTCCAGACTTTTCTTTCTCCCGGAGCCACCCTGTCCAACACTCGGTAGGTCAGGAACCATCTCTTGCAGGTGTCCGGTTTTTCCTCAATTTTTCCGTTACAATATCCTGTGGGGAAATGACTGTCATCCAGTATCCAGACCTTCATTTTCCGTTTTCTTGCTTCCTCCAAAATAATGTCCATATCCCGCCACCAGCCGGCCCCCACAAAATCCGGATGTGGGCGGCTTTCTATACACACCGCACGAATATTTGCATCATAAATTACCTGCATGTATTTTCTCAGCACTGCTTCCGATTCACCGTGTTGCCAGAAAAAGGGGAAAATATAATTTTCCATCTCTCCATGCAACAGGCTGTTTATTTTGGAATTCATAAACGCCTCCTCATCTGCTGTCAATTCTCTTCCTGTTTGTATTTTTGTCTGTACTCGCTGGGTTTCATTCCTTCCACCCGTTCAAATGTCTGATTAAAATGGTTTACATCACTATATCCCACCGCTTTACACACCTCATAAATATGCAGTTCCGTCTCTGCCAACAGCTTTTTGGCACGATCCACACGATAATCTGTCAGATACTTCTGATAGGTCATTCCGGTTTTTTTCTTAAACAATTGACTGAAATAGTAAGGATTAATATAAAATTTCCCAGATATGTCATTCAATGAAATATTCTGATTATAGTTTTGCCTGATGTACTCCTTTGCTTCTGCAATAACGTCCTTCTTTTTCGGCATATTATCTTTCAGCATAACTTCGTTGACACTGCTGACCATATTCATGATCCAGTTTTCCAACTGTTCCATTGTCTTGAATTTTTCAATACTCTTCAAAGTAAATAAATTCTTTCCAAAGTATTCATTCATCTGAAGCTGTGCCGTCGGTATGTTATGTAATCCCAGAAGCACAATATTCAAGCTCAGTTTCTGCAATTCTGGAAGTGTCAATGTATTCTCTGAAAGAATTCTGTGAAAAATTCCTTTCACGGTAATTCGGAAGCCATTCTGGTCAAAACGATCAATTCTATCCTTTAATTGCTCTGTCTCTTCTTCCGTAAGCAGTTCCGGCCGGTTTTCCATATTGCAAAGTTCTTCAAATAAAATAGCGGTTCCGCAGCCTTTCAAAATACGGTAATTGATAGCTACACAAGCTTCCTCATATGCTTTAGGGAGATCTTCATACTCTTTATAAGTACTTCCGATTCCTATACTGAACCGACCTGCGTCCTTCGTGTTTTGAATCATATACTTTCCGACAAGCGTCTTCTTATCTTCCGTCGTAAAATTGTTTGCTCCGATGATTACCGCTGTTTGTGCATTCCCGATGCGGATACTGTAAAGGAACTGTTCCCCCTGTAGAATCAAGCCTTCTACAGGCAGTATATTCTCCTCTTGATTTTCTGCAGCAAGTACCAGACAGGTATACTGACTGTAATTTTCTAAAACTCTCATTTCCTTCAGGAATTCTCCCACCTTATAGCGGCTGTCCGTGCCACCTGTCAGGAAATCCCTCAATGCATAGTTACGCATATCATCATTCAATTTTCCCAAGGAATCCTGTGTCTTTCTCCTGGTTGCAATTTCTCCGCACACCCTGGTTATTGTCTCACTCAGTTCTTTCTCATCAACCGGTTTTGTGATAAAATCTCTGACTCCCAGTTCGATTGCCTTTTTTGCGTAGCTGAATTCTGCATATCCGCTTAATACAATAAACTCAGCTGAGCATCCTGCCTTTTTCAGTTCCCGGATCATTTCCAATCCGTCCATTTCAGGCATTCTGATATCCGTAACAATAATATCCGGCTGCTCTGCGGTGGCTTTCTCATATCCTTCTCTTCCGTCATGTGCCAGCAGAACCGGTCTGCACTCCGGATTATACTTTCCAGTCAAATAGGCAATTCCGGTTGCCTTTTCCTTTTCATCCTCAACAATCAATAACTTATATGCCATATTGATCAGCCTCTTTCCTGCTCCATATAAGGAATTCGAATTTCCACCACTGTTCCGTACTCATCACTTGATAAGATACTCAGCTTTCCTTCATTTCCATAGCGCAATCTGATCCGCTCTGCTATATTGCGAAGACCGATTCGATGAGAGTTTTGTGTTTCCTCGCTCTGTGATGTTTCCGACAATGCCTCCAGGCTGTGTCGAACTTCTTCCAGTCTCTCACCGGACATACCGGCACCATCATCCTGAATGGTAAACACCATAATATGTTCATCAACCAGTCTTCCTGATATAGATATTTTGATCGGTATACCACTCTCTCTGCTTCCGTATTTGAATGAATTTTCAATGACCGGCTGAAACAGAATCGGCATGATACGTGCCTGACAGAGCTTCCGATCCACATCCTCATGCAAAGTAATCACATTGTCAAAACGGATATTCTGAAGACAGATATAAGACCGAATATTGTCAAGTTCATCGTTTACTGTGTAATTCTTTTTATCACTGTCCAGGACATTACGAAACATTTTTGCCAGAATCTTAACCATATCGGCCACATCATCATCTCCGTTCAGGATAGCCTTAATGCGAATGGATTCCAGGGTATTAAACAGAAAATGGGGATTAATCTGGGTACGAAGTGCCAGAAACTGTGCATTTTTCTGGCGTACACCTGCCTGATATATCTCCTCAAGCAGTGCTTCCATCTTACCGACCATATGATTATAGCTTTTTACCAGGCTTCCGAGTTCATCATTTCCAACCGTTTCCTCAATCAACTCATAGTTTCCATTTTCCAGTCTTTTCATACTACTCTGCAACTTCCGGATTAAATATACCATTTGTTTGCTGAATAAAACGGAAGCGGAAATAATGATTGCAATCAGAACCGCCACCAGTATCCATGTCACCTTCTGGATAAAGCTGACACGCAGATACATCTTGCTCCTCGGGATCACAGTATTCACCTTAATTCCCAACTGTTTCGTCGTATCTTCTATTACGATATAATCGTCAGGGTTCTTTTCATAAAACAGCAGGCTTTCTTTGTCAATCTCGCTATAATGAGCTCTGCCGCTGGACAAATCAGAATCATATATCAGTCCCCCCTGTGCATCTGTAATATTAATTTTGATATTATATTGATTGCGTTCCAGAAGAAACATATCACTCAATTTGATAATACTGGACGGAGCAAGGTCTATCAGTATCATCCCGGCATATTTTCCGTTTACACCGTATACACGACGTCCAAATGTAACCAATATCTGATCTCTGTTTCTATCATAATAAGAACAGTCATGCAACGGTGTCAGAAACAGAACTTCCGAATTCTCCTGTTCTTTTAAAAACCAGTCCTGCCGCAACAATTCTTCATAACTCAAAGATCTTCCGGTACGATCATACTGAAAATATCCGCCTTCCTCATTCATGATCGTCACAGACTGAATTTCGCTTTCCATCGTCATCAGTCTCATTACCAGTTCACGATAAAACAGTTTATTCTCTATTCTCTGTGATATCGGAATCTCTGTGTCCAGACGATCCATCAGACCTTCATTCACCAGCAGAGATTTTGTAAGCGCATCATAATCGCTGATAAACCCATTCATGTCAGAGGCTATTTGTGAACTGAAAATAGATGCAGTTTCCTCCATGGTGGATTCCAGACTATTAGCGGAAATATGATATAGTACAAAGCTCATAACCAACAATGGCATCACACTGACCATCGAGAATACAAGAATCAATTTTATCGCTATATTCAGGTTGTTCCACATTTTCTTCATTGTCATCACACCGCCCATAGATTATTCGCTGTTCTATTCTAAAGAGATTTCAAGCATATCCAACATTCCCCGTCCGTGATATTCCAACATCAAAGTACCAATACCTCTCCATTCTTTTATATCAGTTTGGTTCTTTTCCCAGTCTTCTGACGGTGTCACAAGAATACGCCCTATCTCCTTATCATTTTCCTGTATTCTAACACAGATTTCTCCTTTTGCGCATCCTCTGGTCGTTATCGTTATCTTTTTCAGGTCATCGAATTGAAAATATTTATACCCTGCGCATCCTCCGTCTTCTATGCAGGTAATGTATTGCTTGGGCGCTGCATTTTCATCTTGTATCTCATCCGGATTTTTATCCGGAGCATCCTGTGTCACATAGGGCTGCGCATTGCTGTCCGGCCTGGATATCTCAGGTTCTAATTTTCCATGCAGTATGCATGCTATGGACGCAGGATATGTACCTTTTTCCAGCGGAGCTCCGTTGAATCCCTGTGATGTCATCTCTGCCTGTTGAAACCTGCCATCCGGCAACATAACTAACTCTTCAACGCAGGCTTGTCTTGAAAACTGTGTCTTATTAGTAGGTCTATGATAAAAGACGTACCATTTACCATTGATCTGCTCAATACTTCCATGATTGTTTCCCCACATGATCTGTATCCGGTTCTTATCCTGTTCTTCTATTACGCCGGAGTTATCGGACAGTACTCCTGCATAACGATACTCACGATCCGGTTTTTCACTTATGGCATAGCATAATTCTCTCGACCGAACAGAAGAATAAATCAAATAGTACTTTCCGTTTATCTTCCTGACAGAACTTGCTTCAAAAAACTCATGTCCCTCAAATCCGGTATCCTTTGCTTTTCCCAATATTGGAAGCAGAATTCTTGGTTCTTCTATGACTGTAAGCATATCGTCACTTAATTCCATGACACAGGAATTTTTAGGTGTTTTCCCTATATCCTTCTCTGTCTTTGGACCATTTCCTGAATACAGGTAAATTTTACTGTCTTCATCTATAAAAACACCGGGATCAAACTGCCAGATATCCCCTTCCCGTTTTCCGATCCATTGTCCTTTTTTATCCTGCACAATTCCATAGAATTGATATTGTCCTGCAGGTTCATTGCATACAGCTACACCGATTGCCTCTCCGTCACCGTCCGGGCAATAATATAAATAGTATCTTCCATCCTTGCCTCTTGCGACATCCGGTGCCCAGATTTGTCTGTTACCATCCGGCATTCTTGGATCCTGGCTGCTCCGGTAGATAATGCCTTCGTATCTCCATTCCTTTAGGTCATGAACATTGGCAGACCAACAGACATAATCGTTCATGCAATACTTATTTCCGCCAAACCCGTCATGGCTTCCGTATAGATAAACCCTGTCACCAAATACATGTGGTTCTCCGTCCGGAATATATTCCCACAAAGGCAGATATGGATTATAGCTCTGCATTCTTTTGTACTCCTGTTTCTACAAAGGAGTCCCGGAGAAATAAACTCTCAGGACTCCTCATCTTCTTGCAGAATATTACTGTGCTTTTTTTGCGTACCACTCTCTTGCTTTCTCAGTTACTTCCGTTCCACCGGTGGCATACCATTTTTCTACAAATTCATCAAACTTATCAATGGAGTATTCTCCGGTGATAATCTTGGTAGCATATTCAATATATAAAGTCCGGTTAGCAATATCCGGATAATCAGAAGTAATCGATTCCGGCATACCGTCCCCAGCAAAACTCTTTACATATTTCTGGTTTTCCTGAACATTCTCAATTGCCTGAGATACTGCCCATGCTCTGTCATCTGTTAACTGGGAAGACAGTACATTCACTTGGAAATCAATGGTTGCAATTTGGTTGAAAGGTACTAATACCAAATTCTGCTGCGTGGATGGATCATCCGGCAGACGAACGGATTCCCCGTTTACCACTTCACTGTGCATACCTTCCACACCATTATAAAATTTCATCCACAGATCCTGGTTTCCATAAGCATCTAATACTTTCATGATTCTGTCAATCTTCGCTTCATCATCCGTATTTGCTACAACAAATCCTCCGCCGTTCATCTGATGCATTGTATAATATCCTTCATATCCGGGTGCTGAAATGGCAGGTAATACAGCGATTTCCGGTTTTACTCCGGTACCATTATAAATATTTTCCGCATAATTATAGCATTCCTGAGGCAAATGTTCCCAAATACCAACCACACCTGAATTGATTTTACCGTCCCACGCAGCCTTATCATTCAGAAAAGTCTCTGGGTCGAGCAATCCTTCTGCATATAACCCGGACATCCACTCCAGACAATCTCGCATATTCTTGGTTACTGCAGAGTAAGTAAGTTCTCCATCATAAATATCCCACTGAGGATATCCTTCCCACATTGCAATTCCGTACTGTCCAAACAACTGTCCCATCCATCTTGCTTCTGCACGACCACCTGTAGGGATTTCATCTGCCACCCCATTGCCATTGGGATCATCGTTTTTAAATGCTCTGAGTACTTCTACAAACTCTTCCTGGGTTGTGGGCATGTCCAGACCGAGATTATCCAGCCAGTCCTTACGAATCATAGCGCCATTTCTTCCGTAACTCATAACCTGCGGAATCACATAGATGCGGTTTTGCCCGGTCGGATCATTCGCTTTTACTGCGTCCCAGATATCCTCCGGAATGCTCTCCCACAAATGAGGTGCTTTTTCAGGCAACAGATCTGTCAGATCCAGTAATGCTCCATTCTCAATTAATTCTGTCTCTACACCATTCCAGGGAGTAAACATATCCGGCATATCTCCGGCAGCAATTCTGAGATTCAACTGCTCCAAATAGGTTTCTCCACCATTCCACTCTACATAAGGCTGTACAATCCCGACACCTATGATATCTTTATAAAAATTATACAGTTCACTTCCTGCTTCCACCGGAAGGTATCCATTGTTGGTGCTCCAGATTTCAATATCCTCATCTGTAGAAGCCTCTGCCGTCTGTTCTGTTGCTTCTGTGCTCTTAGAATCAGCACTTCCACACCCCGACAACATTGACATCACCATCACCGATGCCAGCGTTGCACTCATTAGTTTCTTTGCATACCTTTTTTTCATACCTTTCCACCTCGTTCTTTCTTTTGGTAATTCTATTTTATCAGCTCCTATTTCTTTTGAAATATGGGCTTTTTAGTTCTTACTCTGTGTTTCTTTAGTTTTTATTTATCCCTTTACAGACCCTAGCATTGCACCTTTCGCAAAATATTTCTGTATCCAGGGATACGCGACCAAAACCGGAAGAATCGCAAATACAACCGCTGCTGCGCTGAGAGTTGCGGATGTATAATTTGCTGTCTGTGCCATGGTAACTGCCTGTAATTCTCCACCTCCGTCAACAATTGTTCGAATCTTCATTTGTAAAGGAAACAGGTTCATATTTTGTATAAACATCATCGGATGCTCATATTGGTTCCACATTGTCACTCCGTAAAATAATCCTACCGTAGCCAGCACTGCTTTCGAAGCCGGAAGCACAATTTGAAGCAAAATACGAAATTTTCCACATCCATCAATCATTGCAGCTTCTTCCAACTCCCGGGGAAACTGTTTGAAAAATGTTCTGACTATAATCAGGTTATACGCTGTCATAATATGAGGAAGAATTAACACCCAGTAATTATTGTATAATCCATAAGAACGTAACGTCAAAAAATAAGGAACTTTAGGAGCAGCAAACACCATAGTAAATACCACAAATAACATAATATATTTGGACGGTCGGAATTCTGTTTTCGACAACGGATATGCCATTAAAACATTTAGTAATAATGCTATCGCCACACCCAACACTGTGGAAGAAACCGAAATCAAGAAAGGCGTCCATATTTTTCCTTTCATAAAAAGATATTTCCAGGAATCAAACGTAAATCCTACCGGTAATAAATTAATCTGATTCATCTGTGATGCCGTTTTGGAGCTCAATGATACTGCAACCTCAGAAATAAGCGGGATGGCCGTAATAACGGCAAACAATATTAGAATCAAGCTAATTACAAACCCAAAGATTTTATCGTTTGCAGATTCCCGTACATGTGATTTTTTCGTATAAGCCTTCATTACCACAATCCTCCGTCTTCTGAAACTTTATTTGCAATTTTATTGAAAGTAACTACCATAAACAGACCTACTACCGACTGGAACAATCCTACCGCTGTTGCGAAACTGTATTGTGCCTGTTGAATTCCGACACGGAAAACATACGTATCAAAAATATCTGCCACTGAATAAGTCATTGGTGTGTATAAATTATATACTTGATCAAATCCCAGTGTTAAAAAGCTTCCGATGTTCAAAAGTAAAAGTGTAAGCACCGTAGGCACTAAAAGAGGAAATGTAATGAATTTCATTTTCTGGAATCGCGACGCACCATCAATAGAAGCTGATTCATACAAACTCGGATCCATTCCGCTAATTGCCGCCAGATATACTACCGTACCCCAGCCAGATTCTTTCCATATCGTAGAAAGAACATAAATAGGACGAAACCAGCTTTCTTTCTGCATTACCAGTAAGGGAGACATTCCCAGAAATTCTCTTACGTTATTAAACAGTCCACCAATGCCAAAAATATCGAATACCAGTCCTCCTACCACTACCCAGGATACAAAATATGGGATACAAATAATCGTCTGTATTCCCTTTTTCACCTTAGCATTTCGTAGTTCATTTAACATCAATGCCAAAATGACGGGAACCGGAAATGTCAAAACAGTCTTCAGCAATCCCAGAACAACCGTATTTCTGAGGATTTTGTAAAAATCCGGATATGTAAACAGCTTTTTAAAATTAGTCAATCCACACCATGCACTATCCCAAATTCCTTTATATGCAGAATAATCTTTAAATGCGATTACGCTACCAAGCATAGGAATATACTTAAACATAACAAGATATATAATTCCAGGCAACATCATCACATAATAAGGCCAGTTTCTTTTAAAATGCTCCTTTAAATTACCGGATCCAGCCTCCGTTCTTTTCATTTTTGTTTTTCCCATAAACTCACTCCTTCTTCTTTCTTTTTGGAATGATTTCATTTTAACATTTGTGTTTTTTTTGAAAATATGAGAATTTTAGTGATTGCTATGGTTTTTTTTAGAATTT
>ERZ838118.3394-NODE-3394-length-15355-cov-4.648366_pt1 | contig 15355 bp, 11 predicted proteins | sample MGYA00519863_ERZ838118 | MGnify/ENA primary metagenome ERZ838118 (study PRJEB31850, sample SAMEA3708827) | human gut metagenome | biome: human gut; feature: human-associated habitat; material: faeces | place: China | collected 2014 ...
AGACCCAAGGGAAGCAAGAATAAGGCTCGTACTGTAAAGGCCAGCGTTGATTATGCAGCCGTCGTTGCAGAAAAGACCGCTGAAAAGGAAAAAGTCGAATCTGAGGTTGCTACGCTGACTGCAAATCTCGATGATCTGAAAACGCAGCTGAAAGCCAAGAAAGCAGAATTGAAAGCCGTCACCAAGGAACTTACCAAAGCCGAAAACAAAAAAGCTGCCGCCGAAGCAAAGGCAATGGAAGAAGCAAAGAAAGGCGAAGCAGAAGATGTGCTGAAGAAGCTGCTGGCCAGCGGTATGACGGCTGAGGAAATCCTTGCAAAACTCCAGTAATGCAATGCCGAGAGGAGGGAACACGATGACCGAGCAGGAACAGCCCAAAAACGATTTTATGCACAAGCTCGCGCTGCAAATTGTTGAGCGGCGCAACCTTGTGTTCCTCATTGTCATTCTGGGGGCCGTCTTCACCATCTTCTCCCGCAGCTGGGTCAAGGTGGAAAGCGACCTGACCACCTATCTGCCCAAGACCAGCGAGACCCGCATGGGCCTGGACATTATGGAAAAAGAGTTTACCACCTACGGTTCTGCCGATGTCATGGTGGCAAACATCACGCCGGACGAGGCAGACCAGCTGAACGACGAGCTGGCGGGCCTCAGGGGCATCCAGATGATCGAGTACGATGATACCACCGCCCATTATAATAATGTATCGGCGCTGTACTCCATCACATTCGATTACCCCGAGGACGACGACCAGTGCCTGGAAACGCTGGAAAGCGTCAAGGAGTACCTGAAAGACTACGATATCTACGTTTCCACCTCGCTGGGCAATACGCAGGAGGAGACGATTGAGCGTGAAGTCAATGTCATCATGGTGTATGTTGCCATCATCATTGTGGTGGTGCTGATCTTCACCTCCCAGACCTATGCGGAAGTTCCCGTGCTGCTGCTCACTTTCGTGGTGGGCATGATCCTCAACATGGGCACCAACTTCCTGCTGGGCACCATCTCGTTCGTTTCCAACTCGGTCACGAACATTCTGCAGCTGGCCCTTTCGCTGGACTACGCCATCATCTTCTGCAACCATTTTAAAGAAGAACACGAGACCCTGCCCTTGAAAGAGGCGGTCATCGAGTCGCTGGCCAAGAGTATCCCGGAGATCAGTTCCAGCTCCCTGACCACCATCGGCGGTCTGGTGGCCATGCTGTTCATGCAGTTCAAGATCGGCCCGGATATGGCCATCTGCCTCATCAAGGCCATCCTGTTCTCCATGCTGTCGGTCTTCGTGGTCATGCCCGGCCTGCTGATGCTGTTTGGCCCTTACATGAGCAAGACCAAGCACCGCAACTTTGTGCCCAAGATCTCGTTCGTGGGCCGCTATGCTTACAAAACCCGCAAGATCGTTCCCATCGTCTTTGCAGTGGTGCTGGTGTTTGCCTACCATTTCCAGACACAGTGCCCCTACGCCTATGGCTACGGCCCGATCAAGACGCCAGTGCTGAATGAGACGCAGATCGCCGATAACATGATCGACGAAAACTTTACCAAGTCCAACCTGGTGGCTCTCGTCGTACCAAAGAACGACGATTACCGGGTGGAAGCAGCCATGATCAAAGAACTGGAAAGCCACGATGAGGTGGACCACACCCGCGGCCTTTCCAACATCGAGGCCATGGACGGCTACATGCTGGAAGACCGGCTCACTTCCCGCCAGTTCTCTGAGATGGCGGGCCTGGATTACGAGCTGGCCCAAGTGGTCTACACAGGCTACGCGTTGGAAAATGATGAGTACGGCCAGGTCATTGGTAACTTCTCCAACTACAGTGTGCCGCTCATTGATATGTTCCTCTACGTCTGTGACGAGGTCGATTCCGGCATTGTCAGTCTGGACCAGGATCAGATCGACGACCTGCATGATGCCCAGACCCAGATGCTGAGCGCAAAGGCCCAGCTGCAGGGCGCGGATTACAACCGTATTCTGGTCTACCTGAACCCCAGCCTCCAGAGCGGGGATGAAATGTATGAGTTCACCGACCAGATGCGCACCATCGCCCGGAAGTATTACCCGGACGGCGACATCTATCTGGCGGGCGACGCCACCAACGAGTACGACTTCCAGAAGTCGTTTGCCATCGACAACATCGTGGTCAGCGTGGTCTCCGTGCTGATCGTCCTGATCGTCCTGCTGTTCACGTTCCAGTCAGTGGCAATGCCCATCCTGCTGATCCTCGTCATCGAGGGCGCGATCTGGGTCAACTTCTCCATCCCCGCTTTTATCCACACGCCGCTGTACTTTATGGGCTACCTGATCGTCAGCTCCATCCAGATGGGTGCAAACATCGATTACGCCATCGTTATTGCAACCCGCTACAACGAGCTGCGGGATAAGATGGACCATAAGACAGCCATGATCGAGACGCTGAACTTTGCGTTCCCCACCATCCTCACTTCCGGCACCATCATGACGGTGGCCGGTACCCTTATCGGTCAGATGACGTCCGATGCCTGCATCGTGGGCATCGGCCAGTGCCTGGGCCGCGGTACCATCATCTCCATCTTCCTGGTGCTGTTCGTCCTGCCGCAGATCCTGCTGGTGGGTGGCAAGCTGGTGGATAAAACTTCGTTCTCCATGCATCATGTGGTGCTGCACACCAACACGGCCAGCGGCCGGGTGCGTGTCAATGGCATGGTGCAGGGCGAGGTGAACGGCTCCGTGGCCGGTACCATGAACGCCATTGTGGATGGAAACGTACATCTTACCGTTCTTTCTGGTAAAATCTCACAGGAGGTGCAGGATGAAAACGACTCCCATGCGGACGAATGAGTCTGCGGCGGGCAGCACCCGGCTGCTGCACCGCCTGACCGCTGCGCTGCTGGCACTGGTGCTGGCGGCTTCGGCGGCGCTGCCGGTATTTGCGGCCGACACCGCGCCGACGGATACCATTTACATCAACAGTGTTTCGGACCTGCTGGCCTTTGCCGACAAATGCGGCTTTGATCAGTGGTCCAAAGGCAAGACCGTGATCCTGCAGGAAGACCTCTCGCTGGAGGATACGGAGTGGGCCCCCGTTGCGTCGTTCAGCGGCGCGTTCAAGGGCAACGGCCACACCATCTCGGATGTCAGCCTCATGGGGGCTTATTCTCCAGCCGGCTTCTTCGGCATCCTGGAAGAGGGCGGCTCCATTCAGGACCTTACCATCAAGGGTGTGGTCAATCCCGCTGGTACCCAGAAGACCGCAGGCGGCCTGGTGGGCACCAACTACGGCACCATCATCAACTGCACGTTCTCCGGTGCTGTCCACGGCGAGGAGGAGGCGGGCGGTCTGGTGGGCCGCAATGAGACGAGCGGAACCATCGACCACAGCACTTCCCGTGCCATGGTCAGCGGTGCGTATGCCACCGGCGGCATCGTGGGCTACAACCTCGGTGTCATCACCGGCTGCACCAATGTGGGTGCCGTCAACTCCGAGTATCAGGAGTCCGCCCTCGATATGGAGGGCCTCCCGGCCACCCTGCTGGAGCTGGTCAAGAAGGATATGGGCGATGACCTGAGCAATAACATCTCCAATGTCTCCTCGGATACCGGCGGCATTGCAGGCCGCTCCTCCGGCCTGATCCTCAGCAGTGCCAACGCGGGCGACGTGGGCTATGCCCATGTAGGCTATAACGTGGGCGGCATCGTGGGCCGGACCGATGGCCTGATCTCCGGCTGTGTCAACCAGGGCCTGGTACAGGGCCGCAAGGACGTGGGCGGCATTGCCGGCCAGGCAGAGCCCTATGTGGAGCTGGACCTGGACCAGAGCACCATCAACCGTCTGCGCACCGAGCTGGACACGCTGCACACCATGGTCAACGGCGCGGCCGATGACATGGACGGCAGCACCAGCCTCCTCAATACCGACCTCAACACCCTGAACTCTCAGATGGACACCGCCGTGCAGGCAGCCCGCCGTCTGCAGGAGCAGGGAGGCGATTACTTTGACGAAGTGGCGGACGAGGTGGACCGCACGGGAGACCTCATCTCCGATACATTTACCCGGCTGGAGCCCGTGATGGACACGGGTGCCGACGCACTGGATAAGATGACCACCGCCGTGGGCCAGCTCAAGTGGGTCACCGCGGAGATGGCGGCCGAGATGCTGACCGCCTCCACGGCACTGGCCAAGGCTTCTTCCGGCGCGCACAAGGCCAGCGACGCGCTGGATTCCAGCAAGCAGGGTCTGGAGCAGATCAGCAAGGGCCTGGACGACCTGATCGCCTCGCTGCCGGGCAAGGATGACAGCGGCCTGGGCAGCGCCATCAGCACCATTCTGGGCGGCTATTCCAGCGTGTCCGGTGACGCGGTGGACGATCACATCAAAACAGCCATCTCCCTGCTGCAGGTGGCGAATTCCGCCATGAGCATCCTCTCGTTGGGCTCCGGCATGAGCGGCCAGATGAAGCTGCTGACCACCGGCCTGGGTCTGCTGCGGAGCGCCACGCTGCTGGCCGATGACGGCCAGCTGGCTTCCGCCGGCAAGCAGGTCACCCGCGCCGTGGGCAACATGGCAGGCCTGGCCACGCAGATCGGCGCGCTGCTGGGAAACACCGCCAACCTCGTTTCGGAGCAGGGCGATACCCAGATGGCTTCTGCCCTTACCAGCATGTCCGGCGCGCTTGGCAATGTGGGCGACCAGCTGGGCAATCTGGAAGATATTCTGGATAAGCTGGGCTTCAACACCGGCAACATCAGTTCCGGCAATGCCTCCATTCAGGCGGGTCTGGATTCCCTGAGCGATGCCGCACAGGATCTGGGCAAGGCTGCGGATGATTTTGACAAGTCTCTGGATATCCTCAAGACGGATTCCGCCCTCACCAGCGCAACGCTGGGCCACATGTCCGCCAGCCTCGGCATCATGGCGGAGGGCATGAGCGGCCTGACCAGCATGACCAGCCAGGCGGCGGATATCGTTCACTGGCTGGCGGAGCAGGATCCCATCCATGTGCCGCGCCCCTCTTCCGAGATGACCGCGACCAAGGATGAACTGTTTGACGCTGTGACGAACATGACCGACCAGATGAGCACCCTCAACCGGGATATGCTCTCGGCCAGCAACACCCTCACCAGCAACCTCCGCTCCATCAACGACCAGATCAATGTGGTCTCCAACCTGCTGCTGGATGCTGTGGAAGAGATCAGCGACCCGGGCAGCAAGAACATCTTTGAAGATGAGTCCGAGAACCTGACGGCTCAGAACGAGGGCAAGATCGAGGGCTGCACCAACCGCGGCACCGTGGAAGCCGACATGAATGTGGGCGGCATCGCGGGTACCATGGCGGTGGAAAACACCCTTGACCCCGAAGACGACGATAAGGATGAGAACCGTTCGCTCCTGCGCACCGAGTACACCATCAGCGCGGTGGCCATGAACTGTGTCAACGAGGGCACCGTTACCTCCAAGAAAGAGGCGGCGGGCGGCATCTGCGGCGAGATGGATCTGGGCTACATCACGGGCTGCGAAGCTTACGGCAAAGTGGATGGCAACAACAAGGTGGGCGGCATTGCAGGCCGTTCCTCCGCAAAGCTGATCTCCAACTGGGCCAAGTGTGAGCTGACCGGCAGCAAGTACATTGGCGGCATCGTGGGCCAGGGCGCGGACAGTGTCCTGACCGGCAACAGCTGCATCATCAAGGATAACCGCGCCATGGTGGATATCCATGAGCCGGACGATGACGGGGATGACTCCGAAGTGGCCCTCTCCACGAGCAGCAGCAACACCGACGGTCAGTATTGGGGCGCCATTTCCGGCGGCCAGGATGGTACGTTCACGGGGAACCTGTTTGTCTCCGATACCCTGCACGGCGTTGACCGCATCAGCCGTGCCGGTCAGGCAGAGCCCATTGATTACGATACCATGCGGGCACTGGAGGGCGCGCCCAAGGGCTTCCAGAAGCTGACGCTGACCTTTATGGCCGACGGCCACATCGTGGACCAGCGCACCTTTACTTACGGTGCATCGTTTACCGAGGCGGATTACCCCGAGCTGCCCCAGAAAGACGGCTACTTTGCCGAGTGGAACACCCCGGTGCTGGATGACCTCCATCTGGACACCGTGGTCACGGCGCTGTACACCTCTTACACCCCGGCACTGAAGAGCATTGATGTCCGCATCAACGGCCGTCCGATCTTCTATGTGGATGGCCTGTTTGGCGGCTCCAATGCCCTGAGCGTTACCTCCCAGACGCCGTCCGGCGTGGCCAATGCCACCGAGCAGTGGCTGCTGGACTTCTCGGACGACGGGCAGGAGACCCACACCATCCGCTATCTGCCGCAGGGCAAGCAGGGCAGCGTCTATGTCCAGCAGGATGGCAAATGGATCAAAGTGCCTACCGATACCTTTGGCAGCTACATCACCTTTACGGCTGCCGGGACCGAGATCGTCATGGCCTTTGTGCCCAAGGGCATCCCGCTCTGGGAGCTCTGCGGCGGCACGGCAGCCGCGCTGCTGGTGGCAGCATTCCTCGCACGGAAGCTGATCCACAAGCGTAAGGCCCGTAAGGCCAAAAAGAACGCTGCCCCTGTGGAGGAACTGGATACGCCGATTGAATCGGATGACCAGAGCACCGAGCAGCACACCAAATAAAAACCAGCCCTTGGGCTGAAACGGAAAAGGCTCCGGGCTTGCCTCCCTGTGAAAGGGGAGTGCAGGCCCGGAGCCTTTTTTGCGTATACGGAAAACGTGTCAGACGCTCTTTTTGTAGACGATAAGGGAAACGATGGCGGAGAGCACTTCCGTGGCCCAGAACGCGTTCCAGACGCCCACAGGGCCAAACTGTCGGCAGAGCACCCAGGCCAGCAGCATGATGAAGACGATGTAGCGGCACAGGGAGATCACCAACGACTGCGTGCCCTTGCCCAGACCCTCCAGCGCGCCGGAAGAGGTGGTGGAGATGGCGGAGACCACAAAGCCCAGGCAGATGATCCGCAGAGCAACTTTTCCGGCTTCCACCGTCTCCGGGGTAGAGGTAAAGAGCCGCATGAGAGGCTCCGAGGCCACCAGACAGCCAAGGGTGCCCGCTGCCATGATGGCGGCGCTCAGGATGAGGGTGATCTGGTAGAGCTGGCGTACCCGTTTGTGCTCCCCGGCACCGTAGTTGTAACCGATGAGGGGACGCATTCCCTGCACGATGCCGTTGGCGGGCAGGTAGAGGAATGTCTGTAGTTTGTAGTAGATGCCCAGCACCACCACATAGCTGCCCGAGAACGCGGCCAGCAGGCTGTTGAGGAACGTGACCAGCAGAGAGGGAAGCGCCAGGTTGAGGATGGCCGGGATGCCGATGGAGTAGAGCCGGGTGTCCAGCTCTTTGTCCAGCTTCAGGCAGGCACGGCGCAGCCGGACGGGCAGCTCCGTGGAAGCGTACACCACGAGGTAGACACCAGTGCTCAGTGCCTGGCCGATACCGGTGGCCAGCGCCGCGCCTGCAATGCCCATGGCAGGGAACGGCCCGATGCCAAAGATGAGCAGCGGGTCCAGGATGATGTTGCCCACACAGCCCACGATGAGGGCTACCATGGTTACTTTCATCCGGCCCACGGACTGGAAGATCTTCTCAAAAGCCAGGGAGGCCATGTTGACCGTGGCAAAGCCAAACACGATGTGGGAATAGGTCAGGCCCATGGAGAGCACTTCGGCATCCGTTGTAAAGCGCCCCAGGAAAGACGGCATGATGGCAATGGCAATGGCCGAGCCGAGGATGCCGTGCAGCAGGGAAAACGCCATGCCGTGGGTAGCGGCCTGATCGGCTTTTTCGTGCTCCCCGGCACCCAGGCAGAGGGCCACCAGTGCATTGATGCCGATGCCAAAGCCGATGGCAATGGCGTTGAGCAGGTTCTGCACCGGGAAGACCAGCGAGAGGGCCGTCATGGCGGATTCGTTGATGCGGGCCACAAACAGGCTGTCCACAATGTTGTACAGCGAGTTGACCAGCATGGAAATGACATTGGGCAGCGCCATGGACATCAAAAGCGGGAAGACCGGGCGCTCTTTCATAAAGGTGTTGTTCACAGAAGAGATCTCCTTTCATCGGGTGGGGGCTGCAGAGGTTTGGACGCAAAAAAGCCACACAATGGCTTTTGCACCATTGTGTGGCGAAAAATAGCTTGATACTGTAAAAATCCACACGATATTTTAGGAGCTTTAGGATATCACAGCCGAGGCGATTTGTCAAGAGGGCCGGGCGCTCAATCCTGCATGGTCAGGTTGCCGCCTGCGGAAAGGCCCTCTTTCACGCCTGCATCGGTATAGCTGTAGGTGCCGCCTTTCCGCGCTTTGCCTGCTTTCCAGGTGCCGCGGTAGGTGGTGCCATTGGCCCAGGTGTAGGTGCCGCTGCCGTCCCGCAGGTCGGCGGCAAAGCTGCCGGAGAACTGATCCCCGTTGGCGTAATTCACCGTGCCGGAGCCGCTGCGCTGGCCATCGGCCCAGCTGCCCGTGTAGGTGCTGCCGTTGGCATACTTCATGGTACCGGAGCCGCTGGGCTGGCCGCCTGCAAAATTGCCGTCATAGCTGTTGCCGCTGGCGGCTTTCAGGGTACCTTTGCCCTCCAGCTTGCCGTCCGTAAAGGTGCCGGTATAGACATCGCCGTTGGGTTTGGTCAGGGTGCCGGTCTGCTTGGAGCCGTCCACCTTGCCCACAAACTTGCTGCCGTCGGCAAGGGTCAGCGTCTGGGTCACGTTTTCCGGGGCCGCGGAGCTGGCAGCAGCCTCCGAAGAAGCCGTGCTGGATGCACTGCTGGCCGAAGAAGCGGGCCTCTCCTCTTTTTTGCTGGAAGCGCTGGCGGTCTTGGAACTGCTGGCTGCACTGGATGCCGCCTTGGAAGAAGCCGCGCTGCTGGCGGGCTCCTCCGGCTTAGTGGAGGGAGCGCTGGCCGGAGCTTCGCTGGCGGCGGGGGAGGAGGCAGCAGCCTCACTGGAAGAAGCTGCTTCGCTCTCTGCCGCACTGGAAGCGGCTTCACGTTCCGGTTCCGCGGCTTTGGAGCTGCTGGAAGTCTTGGCCGTTGCCGTGGGCAGGAAGAGCTCTTCCGCCGTCGGGGTACCCCGCAGGGTGAACTGATAGGCCAGCAGGCCGCCCAGGAACGCAACCGAGAGGACAGCCACCGGGAGCAGGGGGCCAAGCTTGACGGATTTTTTCTGGGCCGTGGGTTTGTAGACCGCCTGCGGCCCCTTGGGTGCATCGACGGTGCGTACCTTGCTCAGGTCCAGCTGGCCTGCCTGCAGGGCGGGGGTGTCGTTGGTTTTTTCAGGAGTGTCATCCACCGCGATCTCAATTTTGGTGGCATCGACCAGAGCCGCCCGGAATGCCTCCAGCGACGGCCAGCGGTCGGCTGCGTTCAGAGCAAGGCCTTTCTGGAGCACGTTGTTCAGCGCGTCCGGGATGTCGGGCAGGGTGCGAAGCGCCGCACCGTTCAGCCGGGCTTTGGCCGCCATGGGCAGGTGGCCGCTCAGAGCGCCGAACAGGCAGGCCGCGACCGGGTAGACCTGAGCAGCCGGGGTGCGGGCACTCCAGGCGTTCCAAAACTCCCAGGGCAGCAGCTGCGGGTTGGCGGCATCGGCGGCGTCCCACTCTTTCAGGGAGTGGGGCTTACCGCAGGAGAGCACTTCCCGGGCGTCTTTGCTCGGTACGCTCTGGTCCGGGCAGACATCCATATAGGTGGTTTCCGGGTCTGCCTGAGCCGAAATGGTTTGGATGGTCAGCAGCGTCAGGCGCACAGCGTCCTGCCAGGGCAGGGAACCGCCGTTTGCCGCAATGTGCTGCGAAAATGTGAATTGTTCCACGCTGGTTCCTCCAAAGGGTGATCAAAAAGCGGCTCAGCCGTAAAGCTGGCTCATCAGAGCCGCCCGCCGGGCGCTCTTCTGGCTCTTGTAACTGCTCATGGCCTGGTCTGCCAGGGCGGTGCTCTGGCCGTTGGCCTTGAGCACCGAGCGCATCTGGCTCACAATGCGGTTGACCTCACTGTCGCAGGAGGCCTGCAGGGCCGAGAGTTGGCCGGCTTTGGACATGCAGATGGCAATTTTGCGGCTGCGAGTCTGCTGCTCCGGCGGCAGAGATTTATACTCTGCCTTGGCGGAAGCAATGCAGGCATTCAGGCCGCCTTCCGCCCGGCCTTTCACAGCATAGAGCTGCTGGACCAGTGCCTTGACTTCGCCCTCATAGGCGGCCTCCGAGATGCTGGCATTGCCGGAAGTGCCGGTGCTGCCGGAGACAGCACTGGTCTGGGTGGGCGTTTCTGCATCGGCCTGTGCCTCACGGGAAGCAGCGTCCGAAGAAGCTTCGCTCTCTGCAATGGAAGAAGCGGAAGTCTCGTCCGCAGGGGAGCGATTGGCCGCGCCGCCGCTCTGGGCGGCACCTGCCGTGGTGCCGACGGGCTCCACGGTGATGACGCCGGGCAGGTCGGCCAGTGCATCCAGGGTCAGCTCACCGCTGATGAGCTGGGAAAGTTCGGTATCCGAGATGGTGACCACCTCCCGCGTGCTGCTTTCGGCTTCCAGGATGGTCTCATCCAGCGGAGCCGTGCGGGCCTTGATGTAATTGCTCACCGGCACGAGCCAGAAGCCGATCACGGCAGCCAGAACCGCGCCCACAGCCAGAAGCACGAGCTGAAAAATTTGTTTCTTTTGCATATACGTTACTTTTTAATTAGCCCAGGTAGCCCTTAACGTCTCTCCAGATGTGCCAGAAGCCGTAGAAGTAGCCCAGGTGTGCAATGACACCCATGTCGTCCACGTTCTTGAACCAGTTGGCAATGGGAGTGAAAGAACTCTGCTTGGCGCTGTTCCAGATGGCGTTGCGGACGTCACTCTTGACGGTGTCACGCAGGAAGTCGCCGATGAAGTAGTTGAACAGCTTCTCGTACTGGACATCGCCGCTGCCGACGATGTAGGTCTTTTCTTCTTCGGGGATCACGGCATAAGCAACAGGATAGTTCATAATAAAATTCCTCTTTTTCAAAGTTTATAATAAAAATATCGGATTTTCAATAAAAAACAAAAGATGATCAAATCCACATGCCCAGCATCTTTTTGGGCTGGTGCGGGGAGATGATGTCCAGCTCCTGGTCGTCAAACAGCTCGTCACCGTTGCGGACGATCCGGTCAGCGATCTCAGTGCCCAGAGTCTTCTGCAGCATCTGGATGCCCTTCGCCATCCGGGGCGGGCGCTTGTCCGGGGAGTGGGTGTCCGTGGAGAGCACATGCACGAGCCCCCACGAGATGAATTTGCAGAGCTTCTTGCGGAGCTTTGCATCTTGCAGCAGGGCCCCGGCGTTGATCTGCGCGTAAGCACCGGCGGCCACCCACTCATACAGCAGGGTGGGGTCGTCCAGCACATAGGGGTAACGCTCAATGTGCGCGATCAGCGGCAGGATGCCCTGCTCCTGCAAAGCGTACAGGGTCTGCTTGATAAAATGAGGCTTATGGGTGGTTGGAAACTCAATGAGCATGTAGGCGGTGTCGCCCATGCAGAGGGCCTTGGCGTCCAGCTCACAGAGCTTGGGAGAAAAGTAAACTTCGCTGCCCAGCTTGAACCGGAAGTCCATCGGCTCTTCTTTCAGTGCCTCGGTCAGCCGCGCGTAGGCGGCGGCACGCTTTTCCAGAAAAGCTTCCACCGTGGTGCGCTCGCTGTTGAAATGGCTGGTGAACGCGATGTTGCGCACGCCGTCCTCATACTCCTTGTGGAGCAGCTCCAGCGAGACCGAGACATCTTTGGCACCATCGTCAATACCGGGCAGGATATGGCAGTGCAGATCAGTCATGGTTCGTTACCCTTTCGGCTGGCTTTGCGTGCTTTCGCTTTTCTGGGCTTTGCGATGCCGCCGGATCCATCTGGGGGGTACCGTAGGAGTAGCCGTAGCTATAATAGTTGTAAGCGTAGTTGGAGCCCTTGAGCGCCGTCTTGGCGTCATAGCGGGTCAGCACGGCACCCAGCACTTTTACGCCGGTGTCTTTCAGCTTCTTGACAGCGGCCTCCACGGACTCGGCCGGGGCGTAGCTGGAACGAACAACAAACAGAGCACCGTCCACCTGATTGCCGATGACCGCCGCGTCTGTCACCATGGAGATGGGAGGCGCGTCAAAGATGACATAATCAAAAGTGGCGCGCAGCTGCTGGATCATCTGCTGCATCCGGGCCGAGCCCAGCAGCTCCGAGGGGTTCGGAGGGGGCGTGCCGGCGGGCAGGAACGTGATCTTGAACTGTTCCAGCCGCAGCAGAGCCTCTTCCAGCTTGCACTGGTTGGAGACAATATTGGAAACGCCTTTCACATTGTGACCGGCTTTCAGGTACTTGTGCAGTACGGGCTTGCGCAGGTCGCAGTCCACCAGGGCTACATTTTTGCCGTCTTCGGCCAAGGTCAGGGCCAGGTTGACCGAGACGTTGCTCTTGGCCTCTTCCGGCATGGTACTGGTGACCACAATGGCGCGGGCTCCGGTGGAGCTGGTCAGAAAGTTCAGGTTGGTGCGCAGGGATTTGTAAGCTTCCACATACGCAAAGGGCATTCCTTTCTGGGAGATCAGCTGCAGGGAGCGCTGGCCGGGGTCAGAGTTTTCAATTTTCGGTTTGAACGGATTCCACATCTTACATCACACCTCAGGGATAAAGCCCAAAACAGGGAGGTCCAGCTTCTTCTGAACATCTTCGTCGTCTACAATGTAGTTGTGCAGCAGGTGGCTGACCACCAGCAGAGCGCAGGCCGCTACCATACCGGCCAGAGCGCAGAGCAGCGTGGTCTTCTTGGTCTGGGGATAGACAGGCGTGGTGTCGATCTCCACGTCGCTCACTGCCTTGCAGGAGCCTGCCTCGACCTTTTCCACGATCACGTCCGGCGCGACCTCCGCGATCGTCTGCGCGATCTTGCCCGCCAGGCCCGGGTTCTCATTGGTCACCGTAATGGCCATGATCTGGGTGGAGTTGACGCTGCCCACCGTGATGTTGTTTGCCAGCTGGCTGTAGGTCATGTCCAGGCCCATCCGCTGGATGACATCGTTGAGCACGAGGTTGCTCTTGATGATGACTGCATAGGTGTCGATCATGTTTTTTGCCGAGGTGATGTTGTCGTTGCTCACGGTCGTCGTGTTATCCTGCCGGGTATTGACGATCATGTTGACGGACGCCTGATACCGGGGCGTCAGCGCGAACGTGCATACCAGAAAGCTGATCACCGCCGCCACAAGGCCCACCGCCACGATCTGCAGCACATGGCTCCACAAAAGCCGCAGCAGCTCGCTCAGGTCGATCACTTCTTCTTCCATTTCCATTTGTCTCATCGCCTTTCTCAGTTGAAATTACGTGGGAACATGCCTTTCGCCTCTCTAAAAATTGACGCAGAAAAACAAAGGCTCTAACATCCCATCTAATTTTAAACGGTATGTCCCCACAATTCAAGCAAAATTGGAAAAAAACCCGGAATATGCAAAAGATTGGCGAAATTTACAAACGGAAGTAAAACTCTGGCAATGATTTTGGAGCGGGTACCGTGCAGGGGTGGAACAGAAACCTGACCGGAGTTGTAAAATGCGGCTGCCCGACAGGAACAGAATTTCTCCGGGCAAAAAAGGACCCCTGCAACGGGTACCGGGGATATTCCGGCACAAATTGCAGGGGAAACGCGTTCGGCGCTCAGCCGTAGAGTTTGCTGGTGAGGGAAGAGACCATTTCGCTCTTCTGGGCCTTGTAGGCAGCCAGTGCCTCGTCGGCCAGGGCGGTGCTCTGGCCGTTCTGGGTCAGCAGGGCGCGCATCTGGTTTACGATGTCGTCCACCTCTTTGTCACAGGAAGCCTCCATGGCTTTCAGCTCACTGGCCTTGCCCATCACGATGGCGATTTTGCGGCTCTTGGTCTGCTTGGCGGCAGGCAGAGCCTTGTACTCTGCCGTGGCCGACTGGATGGTGTTGTTCAGGCTGCTCTCGGCCCGGGCCTTGACGGCGTAGAGCTGGTTGATGAGAGCCTGCAGCTGCTGCTCATACTCCGGCAGGGCAGTGGTGCTCCCCGTGCCGGGGTCAGCGGCCTCGGCACGCTGCTGGGTCAGCTGCTCCAGCGTGGTGCTGCCGGAGACGAGTTCCTGCAGCTCGGAGGAGGTCAGGCTACCCAGCACCTCGGTCTGCTGGCTGGCAGAGGGAGTCCCGGCGGAAGTGTCCTGCTGGGCGGTGCTCTGGGCAGGCTGCGTGGTCTGGGTGATGCCCGATGCGGCGGAGCCGTCAGCCGTCTCGGAGCAGGCGGTTAGAGTCAGTGCCAACACAGCGGTCAGTGCCAGCACGCAAAAACGATTGTTCTGTTTCATAAAACCCCTCGTAAGATCATATACGATAAAATGGAAGCGATTGCCCGTTTACTGTACCACGTTTCACTGCCTTTGACAAGAGACGATTTTTTACGCTGTGGACCTGGATGCACCGCTTGCGCATTCCCCATCTCTGTGGTATGATAAAAGCAGAAATCAGGCTCTGATCCCGCCGCGGGGCGGGCCGCTGTCCGGTGTGCTTCCGGACAGCGATTTGTTTGGTTTGCTGGTTAGCTTCTGCTAACAAAATGCCTAAATTTAAGCCGCTGCCTTTGTGCAATCTGCAAAAGCTGCGGCAGAGGCAAAAAATTCTTGGAGGTTTTCTCAGATGATCGAGACGATTTTAAAAGTAGATGGCATGATGTGCGGCATGTGCGAGAGCCACGTCAATGAGACGGTCCGCAAGGCGGCGGATGTCAAAAAGGTGACCTCTTCCCACACCAAGGGCGAGACGGTCATCCTCTCGGAGCAGGAGCTGGACATTGACGCCCTCAAGGCGGCCATTGCCGAGACAGGCTATACCGTCAAGGGTGCCCGGAGCCATCCCTATGAGAAAAAAGGTTTTTTAAGCTCGTTGTTCCATAAATAACCATCTTTCATTGCAGGAGGTGCGTTTCCATGAGGATCTTAGTGTACGGTGCAGGCGTGCAGGGCTGTGAGCTGGCCCACCGGCTGGCACAAAACGAGAAAAACACGGTGACTCTGCTGGCGCGGGGCGAGTGGAAAGAGCGGATCGACCAGAAAGGCCTCACCATCCGCCACTGGGCCCAGCTCAAAACGACTGTGGACCGTGTGCCGACCATTGAAACGCTGGCCCCGGAGGAAAGCTATGACATCGTGTTTGTCACGGTGCAGGCAGGCCAGTTGCCGGAGATCCTGCCCGTCCTCAAGCAGAACAAGAGCGAGTTTTTTGTGTTTGTGGGCAACCAGCCCCATGCTCGCTCTGTCCTGCAGGCCATGCAGCGCCCGGCGGATAAGATCGCGTTCGGCTTCCAGAACAACGGCGGACGCCGGGAGAACGGCCAGGTCATCAGTGTCCACGCGGGCAT
>ERZ838118.3416-NODE-3416-length-15246-cov-5.104865_pt1 | contig 15246 bp, 10 predicted proteins | sample MGYA00519863_ERZ838118 | MGnify/ENA primary metagenome ERZ838118 (study PRJEB31850, sample SAMEA3708827) | human gut metagenome | biome: human gut; feature: human-associated habitat; material: faeces | place: China | collected 2014 ...
GCACGGCGAGCTGGCAGATTTCGTCCGAAGCGTTGTAAAGCTCCTTGCCGTGGCCTGCCTCCATGCCGAACGCCCGGCCCTGTTCGCAGATGTGGTTCCAGTCCTTTTCGATGTTGGCGGCATTGACGCAGAGCATGTAGGTCTCGGCATCGACCCGGTAGACGAGGATGTCGTCCACGATACCGCCACGGCCGTTGGGCATGCAGGTATACTGCACCTTGCCGTCGTAAAGTTTCGACACGTCGTTGGTCGTGATGCGCTGCAGCAGGTCGAGGGCCTTGGGTCCCTTGACCCAGATTTCGCCCATGTGGCTCACGTCGAAGACGCCGGCGCCGCCGCGGACGGCCATGTGCTCGTCGTTAATGCCCGTGAACTCGATGGGCATATTGTATCCCGCGAATTCGGCCATTTTAGCCCCCGCGGCAATGTGGTACTTGGTGAATGCAGTGGTTTTCATATCAGGATTTTAAGGTTTTATTCGCGGCGTTTGACACCCAGACGCGGACAGCGGTGGAACTCCTTCGTCCGGTCGAACAGGTAGCGGTAGGTGGTGTGCATCTTGTGGCGCGTGGCGCAGACGTAGCTTTCGATCATGCGGTTCATCACCGGATTGAAGTCGCCCACCCATGCGAACTCGATGGTCTTGTAGTGGTTGCGCGGCGTGCGCATGTATTTTTCGAGGATGAAGCGCATCATGCCCGACTCGACGCCCTTGCCGTGGAATTCGGGCGCGATGCCGAAGATGATGCCGAAAATGCGGTCGCTGGCCTTGCGGACCTTCAGGTCCCAGAGCATCCGCAGCTTCTGAATGAGTCCGAATTTGCCGTTGAACTTGCCGATGATGCGGTTCAGGTCGGGGACCATGATGAAGAAACCGATCGGCTCGTCGTTGAAATAGGCGAAGAAGATGATCTCCGGGTCGATGATCGGCTTCATCGTCTCCATGATCTTCATCGCCTCCTCCTGCGTCATGGGCTTCACGCCCGAAAAGAGCGACCACGCCTTATTATATATGATGCGGAAGTTCTCGGCCTCCTCCTCGATGCGCGACATGTCGATCTGGCGGAAACCGTAGCCCGGCGTCGAGAAGAGACGCTTGGCCCGGTCGTGGACCATGGCGTTCACGTCGTCGTCGTAGATTTTCCAGATGTAGGTGTTCTGGTTGAAGTAGTTCCGGAATCCGTAGTTCTCGAACAGCTCCTTGTAATAAGGCGGGTTGTAGGGGTTCTCGTACAGCGGCTGGAACTCGTAGCCCTCGACCAGCAGGCCCCACCACGCGTCGCGCTGTCCGAAATTGATCGGGCCGTCCATGGCCTCCATGCCGCGGCTGGCCAGCCACATGCGCGAAGCGTCGAACATCAGGTCGGCGACCTGCTGGTCGTCGATCGACTCGAAAAATCCGCAGCCGCCCGTGGGCTGCTCTTCGAGTGCGGCCTTCTCGCGGTTGTAGAACGCCGCGATGCGCCCCACGACCTCGCCGGCACGGTTGCGCACCACCCAGCGGACGGCTTCGCCGTCGGCGAACTGCTCGTTGCGGGCAGGATCGAAAACCTTGCGGATATCGGTATCCAGCGGGCAGACCCAGTTGCGGTTGCCCTTGTAAATCTTCTTGGGGAGGTCGAGCCACTCGCGTTCGAGTGCGGGCGTGACGACCTCCTGAAGCACGTATTTGTCACTGTTCATTCATGCATGTTTTTTATAGACCAGAACAAAGATAGAAATAAAAAACGAAAATGGAATGAAACGGGCGGGAAAGTCGCAAAGCCGCAGACCCGTACGCGGCGGCCGGTTCGCTTGTCCGCAAGGAAAAATTGTTTATCTTTGTGGAAACTGCGTCCGCACAATCCCCCGATCCCCATGACAACAGACTACAGCGAATTCGGCTGGAGCGATGCTCAGCCCGCATTCTACCACCAACTCCTCTGCAAATACATCGAGCGGCTGCTTCCGGCCGACGGCTCCCCGATTCTGGACGTGGGCTGCGGCAACGGCTTCACCGCAAATTATCTGGCCGGCAAGGGCTACGACGTTTACGGCATCGACGCATCGCGGCAGGGCATAGCCATCGCCAATCGGACGGGGGGGGGAATCCCGGCCGTTTCTTCGTCTGCGACGTAACGACGGGCGAGCTGCCGCCCGAACTGCGGAAGATCCCCTTCAGGACCGTGATCTCGATGGAGGTCATCGAGCACCTTTACAGCCCGCGGACATTCGCCACCTTCATCCGCAGCATCCTCGAAGCCAACGGCGGCGGACGTTTCATACTCACCACGCCTTACCACGGGTACCTGAAAAACCTCTCGATAGCCCTCGCCGGCAAAGCGGACCGCCACTACAGCGCATTGTGGGAGGGCGGCCATATCAAATTCTGGTCCCGCAGGACGCTCGCCATCCTGCTGCGGGAAGCCGGGTTCCGCAACATGGCCTTCACCGGCGCGGGGCGCATCCCGTACCTGTGGCGGCACATGGTGTTCAGCGCCGAAGCGCCGGCGGCCGCGGAAGTCCGGGCCTGCGACCCGGCTGCGGAACCGTGAAAACCCCGCCGCCGTTCCGGCCGGCGGAGCCGTACGGAGACAGATGCCGCCGAAACAGCGCGGAGACGGTACAGAGGCAGCACAGGGTATGGTGCGGAAGCAGTACGGGGTACGGCACGGAAGCAGCACGGAGACGGCAGGGCGGCGGCACGGAGGTAAAAACGCACGGTTTCTCATTTCGCGGATTTTTTTCTATTTTTGTTAAAACAAATCAGGCGACACGATGAACAAGAATCTCGAACAATCCCTTTCGGACGGAAACAGGCCCCAGTACCGCTTCATGAAATACCGCATCCACAAAATCCTGCTGGTCTGCTGCAGCTACGACGGGTATATTCTCGAAGAAGACGGACATATCGAGTCGCAGATCAATCAGGAGTACCTCGACCTGAACATGTCGAACCCGCCGTCATTCACACGCGTCAGCTCGACGCGCGAGGCGCTGGACCTGCTCGGACGCGACGATTCGTTCGACTTCATCCTGACGATGTACAACGTGGGGGAACTAGACGTCTTCACGTTCGCCAAGATCGTCAAGGAGCGCCATCCGCAGATTCCCGTGGCGCTGCTCACCTCCTTCTCGAAAGACATCTACCGCCGCATCGAGGAGCAGGACCGTTCGGGACTCGACTACATCTTCGGCTGGCACGGCAACACCGACCTGATCATGGCGATCATCAAGCTGGTCGAGGACAAGATGAACGCCGAGGAGGATATCGTCGAGGGCGGCGTGCAGGCCATTCTGCTGGTCGAGGACTCGATCCGCTTCTACTCGACCTACCTGCCCGAACTCTACAAACTGATCCTGCTGCAGAACACCGAATTCCTGAAGGACGCCCTCAACGAACAGCAGCAGATCCTGCGCAAACGCGCACGCCCCAAGATCCTGCTCGCCACCAACTACGAGGAGGCTGTGGAGCTTTACGACCGTTACAAGAAGAACATGCTGGGCGTGATTTCCGACGTGGGGTTCGTACTCCACCGCAACGACCCGCCCGAAAGCGAGAAGCGCGACGCCGGCATCGACCTCTGCCGCCGCATCAAGGAGGACAACCCGCTGATGCCCGTACTGCTGCAGTCGTCGCAGACCGAATTCGAGGCGCAGGCCCGCGGGCTGGGAGCCGGATTCATCGCCAAGAATTCGAAAACGCTGCTCTCGCAGCTGCACGAATATATCGCCAAGGAGTTCGCATTCGGCGACTTCCTCTTCAAGGACCCCGATACGGGAGCTGTCATCGGCCGCGCCAAGGATCTGGCGCAGATGCAGGAGATGATCGCCACGATTCCCGACAAGGCGTTCGAATACCACACCTCGCAGAACCACCTCTCGAAATGGCTCTACTCGCGGGGCCTCTTCCCGCTGGCCGCGGCCATCCGCCGGGGCAACAAGAGCCAGTTCGCCACCACCGAAGAACACCGCCAGCGTATCGTGAACCTCATCAAGGACTACCGCATCCTGCTCGGACAGGGCGTAGTGGCGCGCTTCGACACCGAGACCTACAGCGACGCGGTGGCTTTCGCCCGCATCGGCGAAGGGTCGCTCGGCGGCAAGGCCCGCGGTCTGGCGTTCATGAACTCGATGCTGCTCAAGCACCGCCAGTACGACAAGCACGACAACCTGCGCATCATGATTCCCCGCTCGGTGGTGATCGCAACGGACTATTTCGACGAATTCATCCGCAACAACGGACTCAAATACATCATTTCGCAGGAGTTTTCGGACGAGGAGATACTCTCGGAGTTCGTCAGTTCGACGATTCCCGTCAAACTGCAGCGCGAGCTGAAAGCCTACATCAAGACCGTCAGTACGCCGCTGGCCGTGCGGTCGTCGTCGAAGCTGGAGGATTCGCACTACCAGCCGTTCGCCGGCATCTACTCGACCTACATGATCCCCTATGTGGACAACGAGGACCAGATGCTGCGTCTGCTGCTCAAGGCGGTCAAGAGCGTATACGCCTCGGTCTACTTCGCATCGTCGAGAGCCTACCTCTCCTCGTCGCAGAACCTGATCTCGGAGGAGAAGATGGCCGTCATCATACAGGAGGTGTGCGGCACGGAGCAGAACGGACTTTTCTTCCCGACCTTTTCGGGCGTGGCGCGTTCGATCAACTACTACCCCATCGGCGACGAAGCTCCCGAAGACGGCGTGTGCAACGTCGCCATGGGACTGGGCAAGCTGGTCGTGGACGGAGGGCGCACGCTGCGCTTCTCGCCCCGCTATCCGCAGAAGGTGCTCCAGACCTCGACGCCCGAACTGGCGCTGCACGACACGCAGAACGAAGTGCTGGCCCTGAGCCTGCAGCCCGAAGAGTTCCGCACGTCGATCGACGACGCGGTGAACCTGCGGCGGCTCGACATCGCCCAGATCGCCGAGCTGCGCAATTCGCGCTTCGTCTGCTCGGTGTGGGACCGCGAGAACGAGCGCATCTCGGACAGCCCCTTCGACCGGGGCCGCAAAGTCATAACATTCAACAACATACTGAAATACAACACCTTCCCGCTGGCGGAGATCGTCACCGACATCCTGCACATGGGCGCCGAGGAGATGCGCTGCCCCGTGGAGGTCGAATTCGCCGTCAATATGGACGTGGCGCCGGGGGAGCAGCAGATTTTCAACCTGCTGCAAATCCGCCCGATCATCGACAATCAGGACAACCGGCCGATCGACTGGAGCGCGGTGGACACCTCCGATGCGCTGGTCTACGGCGAGAACGCCCTCGGCATCGGCATGATGAACGACATCTCGGACGTCATCTACATCAAAAGCGGCACGTTCAACTCGCTTTCGACCGAGAAAATCGCCGACGAACTGCTGGAGCTGAACCGCCGCATGCGCGACGAAAAACGCTCCTACATCCTCGTCGGTCCCGGCCGCTGGGGTTCGTCGGACCCGTTCCTCGGCGTGCCCGTCAAGTGGAACCACATCTCCGAAGCCAAGGTGATCGTCGAATGCGGCATCGAGAAATTCGACGTCGAGCCGTCGCAGGGCACGCACTTCTTCCAGAACGTCACCTCGCTGGGCGTGGGTTACCTGACGATCAGCCCCTTCCGCGGCGACGGCGTATTCCGCGAAGAGACGCTCGACAAATGCGCCGCGATCTACGAAGGCAGCTTCCTGCGGCAGGTGCGTTTCGAGCGTCCGCTGTGGGTCTGCATCGACGGCCGCTCGAACAAAGGCATCGTCAAAGAGACGCCGGACGAAGCGCGGGAGGAATAGCCCGCAGCGCACCGATACGACATTTTCCGGAGAAAAGGAGAAATAAATAACGAATTTTCGGAAAAAATCATGTTGCAGTTACAATTTATAAGAAATAGTTTTATATTTGTAATAAAGAAACAACCTTTAAAACTTCAGGCAATATGAACGTAAACAAATTAATGGCGGAACTTGAGCGCAAGCATCCCGGCGAAAGCGAATACCTGCAGGCCGTGCGCGAAGTTCTCATGACGGTAGAGGAAACCTACAACCAGCACCCGGAATTCGAGGCCAACCGTATCGCAGAGCGCATCGTGGAGCCTGACCGCAGTTTTACCTTCAAGGTGGTCTGGGTAGACGACAAGGGCGAGGTACAGGTCAATACCGGTTACCGCGTGCAGTTCAACAACGCGATCGGTCCCTACAAGGGAGGTCTGCGTTTCCACCCCTCGGTGAATCCCTCGATCCTGAAATTCCTCGGTTTCGAGCAGATTTTCAAGAATGCGCTGACGACGCTTCCGATGGGCGGCGCCAAGGGCGGCTCGGACTTCAACCCCAAAGGCAAGTCGGACCGCGAGGTGATGCGCTTCTGCCAAGCCTTCATGGTCGAACTGTGGCGTCATATCGGTCCTGAAACCGACGTTCCGGCCGGTGACATCGGCGTGGGCGGCCGCGAAATCGGCTATCTGTACGGCATGTACCGCAAGCTGGCGCGCGAGAACACGGGCGTGCTGACCGGCAAGGGCATGACCTACGGCGGTTCGCTGATACGTCCCGAAGCGACGGGATTCGGCGCGGTGTACTTCCTGCGCCAGATGCTCGAAAAGGCAGGCATGGACATCAAGGGCCAGACCATCGCCATATCGGGCTTCGGCAACGTGGCGTGGGGTGCGGCGACGAAGGCGACCGAGCTGGGCGCCAAGGTCGTGACGATTTCCGGCCCGGACGGCTACATCTACGATCCCGAAGGTCTCGACGCCGAAAAGATCGCCTACATGCTCGAACTGCGCGCCTCGAACAACGACGTGGTCGAGCCTTACGTACATAAGTTCCCGAACGCGCAATTCTTCGCCGGCAAGAAACCGTGGGAGGTCAAGGTGGACATCGCCATGCCCTGCGCCACGCAGAACGAGCTGGACGGCGAGGACGCCAAGAAACTGCTGGCCAACGGCGTGAAGATCGTGGCCGAAGTCTCGAACATGGGCTGCCGCCCCGAAGCGATCGACGCCTTCATCGCGGCGAAGATCCCCTACGGACCGGGCAAGGCCGTCAATGCGGGCGGCGTAGCGACGTCGGGACTCGAAATGAGCCAGAACTCGCAGAAATTCAACTGGACGGCCGAGGAGGTCGATGCCAAGCTGCATCAGATCATGTCGTCGATCCACCACGCATGTCTGGAATACGGCACCGAGAAGGACGGCTTCATCAACTACATGAAGGGCGCCAACATCGCGGGCTTCATGAAGGTCGCCAAGTCGATGGTCGAGCAGGGCATCCTGTAGACCGGCGAATACAATTTAATAAAAGAAGAGCGGACTTGCGGTCCGCTCTTCTTTTATTAAGTCCGCACATTTTCTCAGGACATCCTCCCTGCCAGCGTCAGTCTGTAAATGACTCGGAAAAGGCGGCAGCGAGCGGCGGGACATCCCTCTAACGTTTCCGCCGCAGAGCGCGGACCGCTTCGCCGCCGATAGCCAGCAGCGAGGTGCAGCCGATGACGGCCGCCCATTCGCGCCACGCAAGCGGTTCGGTGCGGAACACCTCGCCGCCGAACTCGACGATGAGCACCTGTCCCGCGGCGATGGCCAGCAGGATGAGGAAAAACTCACGGCACCCGCGCAGGCAGGTAAAGACCGAATGGCGCGTCTCGAAGCCTTTGGCGTTGAACATGTTCCAGAACTGCAGGAAGACGAACGTCGAGAAGAAAAGCGTCAGCTGGCGCACGGTAAGCCCGCCTTCGGTGATCGTCCACCAGAAGAGCATGCCCAGCAGGACGGCGACCATGATGCCGCCGCAGATGAAGAGCGTACGGGCCATGCCGGGCGTAATGATAAACTCGTCGCGCGGACGGGGTTTTTCGAGCATCACTTCAGGATTGGGCGGCAGCGAGGCCATCGCCATCGCCGCAAAGGTGTCCATGATGATATTGACCCAGAGAATCTGCACCACCGTCAGCGGCATGTCGGTGCCGAAAACCGCGCCGACGAAGCAGATCACGATCGCCGCGAAGTTGATCGTCAGCTGGAAAAGTACGAAACGCTGGATGTTGCGGTAAAGCGAGCGGCCCCACATGACGGCCGTCGCGATCGAAGCGAACGAATCGTCGAGCAGCGTGATGTCGCTGGCGTCCTTGGCAACGGAGGTGCCCGATCCCATCGACAGCCCCACATTGGCGAAGTTGAGCGCCGGGGCGTCGTTCGTGCCGTCGCCCGTCACGGCCACCACCTCGCCGCACTGCTGCAACAGCCGCACGAGCCGCTGTTTGTCGAGCGGCCGGGCGCGGGACATGATCTTCAGCTCCTGCACGCGTCCGAGCAGCTCCTCGTCGCTCATCGCCGCGAACTCCGTACCGGTCATGTGGTTGCGGTCGTTGTCGCGGGCGTCGTCCCACAAGCCGATCTGGCGGGCGATCTCGCGCGCCGTGGCGGGAGTGTCGCCCGTGACGATCTTGACGTCTATCCCGGCGTTCAGGCAGCGCCGCACGGCGTCGGGCACATCCTCGCGCACCGGATCGGAGATAGCCGCCACACCCGAAAAATGCAGCTGCGACGCCGCTACGGCACGCAGACAGTCGTCCTCGGCGGTTTCGGCCCACGCCACGGCGAGCGTACGCATCGCGCGGCCCTGAAACCCGGCCAGCTGCTCGGCGACCTGCGCATCCTTGCCGTCGGGGGCGCACATGGCGCGCACGATTTCGGGCGCACCCTTGACACAGACGATCCGGCGGCCCGAAACGCCGCTTTCGATGATCGTCGCCATATATTTGCGTTCGGTCGAGAAGGTCAGCCGGTCGACGATCTTCGCCTCCGAGCGCAGGGGTTCGTAATCCTCGCCCTGCGAGCGCATCCACTCCAGCAGGGCGCCCTCGGTCGGGTTGCCTATAACGGCGCCCGAAGCGTCGAGGAAAGCCGTGGAGTTGGCCGCCACGATCTCGGCGAAATCATGCGCCGGAAGCGCATCGTAACGCACCAGTTCCTGCACGTGCATCCGGTTCTGGGTCAGCGTGCCGGTCTTGTCGGTGCAGATGACCGTCACGGCGCCCATCGTTTCGCAGGCGTGCATGCGCCGCACGAGGTTGTTGGTCTTGAGCATGCGCCGCATGGACATCGCCAGCGACAATGTAATGCTCATCGGAAGTCCTTCGGGAACGGCCATCACGATGATGGCCACCGAGACCATGAAAATATGCAGCACCTGCTGCGATATTTCGAGCCAGTCGCGCTCGAACAGCCCACCGACGAAGACCGCCTTGCCGAGCATGACGCAGAAAATAGCGACCGCAAGCGCAATGCCGGCCCGGCCGATGAGTTTCGAGAGGCGCGTCAGCTGGCGGTTGAGCGGCGTCTGCTCGTCGCTCTGGACGGTCGCCTGCTCGGTGACGCGGCCCGCTTCGGTCGCATCGCCCACGGCCGTAGCAACCAGAACGCCGTAACCGTCCGCCACGGTCGTACCGCGCAGTGCGACGTTCGAAGGATAGGTCGCTTCGGAATCGAAATGCGCCTCGTCGACGGTTTTGTCCACCTCCAGTTCGCCCGTGAGGGTCGACTCGTTGATGCGCAGCGACACGGCTTCGACCAGCTCGCCGTCCGCGGGCACGGTTTCGCCGCTTTCGATATAGACCACGTCGCCCACGACCACGTCGCGGCGGGGAATCTCGCGGATCGAGCCGTCGCGCATCACCTTGACCGGAATATCGTCGTTGACCTGATTCAGCCGGCGGAAACGCCGCATGGCGTCCCACTCGAACCAGAACCCGACGCAGGTCGCCAGAATAATGGCGCATATGATGCCGATCGACTCGGTGAAATCCTTGTGAACGAACCCGATGGCGAGCGACAGCACCGCGGCCAGCAGCAGAATGCGGATGATCGGGTCCTTGAACTTCTCGACGAAAAGCTTCCATGCCGAATCGTCTTTGGGCGGCGTGATGACGTTGTCGCCATGCGCCCGCCGGCTGTCTGCGGCCTCTTGCGAGGATAAACCTTTGGGATTGTAACGGATCATTGGTATGCAGTATTTAATTCAGGGAAAACTGCCGCGTCGAAGCGTCGAGCCGCACGGCGATGAACAACAAAATGGTAAACGCAATAAGCGACGAACCGCCGTAGCTCATGAACGGCAGCGGAATGCCCATCACGGGCATCAGGCCGATGGTCATGCCCACGTTCACCAGCACGTGGAACAACAGGATCGCGGCCACGCAGTAGCAGTAAATCCGGCCGAAAGGCTCCTGCTGCCGTTCGCCCATGCGCATCAAGCGCAGGATCAGCATGCAGAGCAGGGCCAGCACGACCATCGTCCCCAGAAAGCCCCACTCTTCGCCGACCGTACAGAAGATGAAGTCGGTATGCCGTTCGGGCACGAAGCCGTACTTGATCTGCGTGCCTTCGAGAAATCCCTTGCCCCAGAATCCGCCCGAACCGATGGCGATTTTCGACTGGTTGACGTTGTAGTCCGTGCCGAGGGGATCGCTGATGATGCCCAGAAAACTCAGGATGCGGTCGCGCTGGTGCTGTTTGAGAATCGAATTGAAGATATAGTCGGTGGTGGGGAGGAAGATCATCGTGCAGAGAAAAAGCCCCACGGTAATCAGGGTGCTGCTCAGGTTCATGCGGAAGGCATAGACGAGCACGCCGACCAGCGACAGCAGCGTCACGGTCAGCAGGCAGGCGTGCAGGTCCATCACGCCGGGCGCGACGAGCGCCATCGTCATGCAGAGCAGGATGCTCGCCAGCGCCAGCGACGCCAGATAGATCAGGCGCGAGCGCCACTCCCCGGTCATCATCGCTTCGGAGAGCGTGCAGACCAGAATGATCGACACGAGCAGCGTCATGGGCGAAAGCAGGAACGACACGATGAACAGCGCGGCGATCAGCAGCACCGGAATGCAGAGCCACTTGTTGAGTCCCTCGCGGTAAAGCACGAAGAGGAACGAGCCGAGCACGATGCCCGAACCGGTGTCGTTCTGCAGGATGATGATGAAAAGCGGGATGCAGATCACCACGCCCACCTTGAAGAGGTCGCCCGGACGGTTGATCGAGAAGGAGTAGGCGCTCATCACGCGGGCCAGCGCGAGAGCCGTGGCGATCTTCACGAATTCGACGGGCTGCAGGCGGAACGAACCGAATTCGAACCACGCCTTGGCGCCGTTCACCTCGCGGCCGAACAGCAGCGCGCCCAGCAGCAGCGCCAATCCCGCGAAATAGGCCGGATAGGCGAACATATGGTAGAACCGTTCGTCGAGCAGCAGCACCACGAGCGCCGTGGTCCACGCCACGCCGATCCACATCAGCTGCTTCATGTAGAAGTGCGAGAAGGAGAAGATATCGGCCGTGCCCTCGTCGTACGACGCCGAGGTGATCGACACCCACCCCGCCAGCACGATCAGCACGTACAGCAGGACCGTCCAGAGGTCCACTCCGTAAAAGATACTATGGCGGTTAGCGGTCATACGAAGGGTAATAGATGTTCATATTCTTGATATGCTCCAGCAGGGCCGGACGGCGGATCGTGTCGGTCAGGTAGTACTCCTCCAGCAGGCTGGCGATCGGCAGGGCCGCCGAAGCGCCGAAACCGCCGTTTTCGACATAGACCGAAATGGCGATCTTCGGATTGTCCTTGGGCGCGAACGAGAGGAAGGTCGAGTGGTCGCGGCCGCGGGGATTCTCGGCCGTGCCGGTCTTGCCGCAGACGTCGAGTCCTTCCAGACGCGCCGCCGTGGAGGTGCCGCCGACGTTGACGCCCCGCCACATGCCGTCGACGATCGGTTCGAAGTGCTTGGGATCGACCTTGGTATAGTGGCGTTCGTAAAAACGGCGGTCGAGCGAATCCTGTCCCTCGATCTTCTTGACGATATGCGGAATGTAGTAGTAACCCCGGTTGGCGACGATGGCCGCGAGATTGGCCAGCTGCAAGGGCGTACAGCCCAGCGCATCCTGACCGATGGCCAGCGAAATGACCGTCAGCGAATTCCACGAGCCCCTGTACTGGCGGTCGTAGTACGAGCGGTCGGGCACGTAGCCGTTGCCCTCGTCGAGGAAGTCGGAGCCGAGTTTGCGGCCGAAACCGAAACTCTCGACATACTCTTTCCAGACGTCATAACCGTCTTTCACGCTCTCGTATTTGCGGTTGTCAAGAATGTCGCGGAAGACATAGCAGAAATAGGCGTTGCACGAGGTCGCCACGGCGAAGCGCAGGTCCAGCGGCGAAGCGTGGGCGTGGCATTTCATGCGCCGGCGGCCGACCTGATAGCCTTCGTGGCAGACGTGCAGGTCCGAGGGTCTGAGCACGCCCTCCTGCAGCCCGATCAGGCCCTGCACGAGCTTGAAGGTCGATCCCGGCGGGTATTTGGCCTTCACGGCACGGCTGAAAAGCGGATGCCGCTTGTTGTAGATCATCTTCATGTAGTTGTTGCCGCGCTCCCGGCCGACCAGTTCGTCGGGATCGTACGTCGGCGAGGAGACCATCATCAGGATCTCGCCCGTCGAGGGTTCGATCGCCACGGCCGCCCCGACCTTGCCGCGCATCAGCTCCTCGCCCAGCAGCTGCAGGCGGGCGTCGATCGTGCTGACGAGGTAGCGCCCCGGTTCGGGCAGCGAGTCGTAAACGCCGTTCATATAGGAACCCTTGATCGCCCCGTGGGTGTCGATCTCCTGAATCTTCACGCCCTTCTTGCCTTTCAGCAGGGGTTCGTAAGCCGACTCCACGCCGCTCATACCCACGTAATCGCCGGACTTGTAGTCCGGGTGGCGCTTCAGGAAATCGGCGTTCACCTCACCCACGAATCCCAGCAGGTTGCCGCCCACCTTGCGGGGATAACGGCGGACCGTACGGTAGACGGCATAGAATCCCCGGAAGTTGCATTCATCGAAACGCAGCTTGTCTTCCTTGGAAATATAGCTCGTCACCACGCGGGGCGCACGGGGGCGCATCCGGGCATTGGCAAGCTCCTTTTCGAGCTTTTCGCGCGAAAGGCCCAGCACCTCGCACATGCGCAGGGTGTCGAAGCCCTTCTTGTCGATCTCGCTGTAGATCACCATCAGGTCATAGCACTCGCGGCTCTGGACCAGATACTCCCCGTTGCGGTCGAAGACTTCGCCGCGCGGCGGATACTGCACCACATGGCGCAGCACGTTGGCTTTGGCCAGTTCGTTGTAGCGCGAGTCGACAAGCTGGATATAGGCCAGACGGCCGCCGATCAGCAGGAAGACGAAGAGCACCACGCACTGCAGGGTGCGCATCCGGACGAATCCTTCGGAGTCTCTCATACGCGCACGGGAAGTTTTGCGGTGAAAATACGGGCGATAATCCAGATAAAGGCCACCGACACGGCGCCGCTGACGACGATACGCACCAATGTGCGCACGACATGCATCCACGAAAGGGCCTCAAGCGAGAAGAATACGGCATGGTGCAGGAGCACCAGCACGATCAGGTAATTCAGGAATACGCGCCGTCCGAGCCGCCCGGCGCAGGGGACGCCGCCTTCGCGGAGATCGTCACGGGTATACAGCGTCCGCAGGAGCGCCGGACGCACGAAGGCGACAAGCAGCGTGGCAATGGTGTTCACGCCCGCGGCTCCCATGGCGAAATCCATCGTCACGCCCATGGCCAGTCCCGATGCGAGCAGCACCACGGGCGGCGTATCCAGCGGCAGCAGGGCGACGAACGCCACGTAGACGAGCGGATTGAGGTAGATGCTGATCGAGAGATTGTCGAACAGAAAGACCTGCAAAAGCACCGTCACGACGAAAAGCGAAATGTATGGAAGCGTTCTGTGCATTTAGTTCAGCCGGGTATGTTGTTCTACTTTTTCACTGTTCTGCAAATCGCGGATTTCGGTCAGGTCGCGGTTCTCGACCAGAATCACATCCGTCAGGCGCGACATTTCGGCCGCCAGCCGCACGCGCACCTTGAACGCCGTGCGGGTTTCGTTCAGCTCAGCGCTTTCGACCCAGCCGATCAGCACGTCGGCGGGGAAATACTGCGAAAAACCGGTCGTCACGACCTCCTGTCCGGGCTGCGGGTCGGCGTACTTCGACAGTTCGTCCAGCACTACGGTATGAGGGTCGGCGCCGTCCCAGTAGATCGAGCCGAAATAATCGGCGCCCACCAGCTTGCCGCTGGCGCGGAACGAGGTATTGAGCACCGACATCGCCACCGAATAGCGCTCCGTGCAGTCGACCACATAGCCCGCCATCGAGCCGTCGGACGCCAGCAGCGCCATCTCCTCGGCCACTCCGTCGCGGCGGCCGCGGTTGAGGACGATGAGGTTCTGCGCACGGTTGACCGTATTCGAAGCCACCGACGCGGTGATGACGCGGTATTTCGAGATTCCGACGTCCTGCATGTAGCTGTCCAGCCGCGCGGCGGTCTCGGCCTCCTCGTACACGGCCAGCCGCTCTTTCATCTCGGCCACGTGCGCGAGCAGGTCGCGGTTCTCGCGTCCGAGCGAAAAGTAATGCCGGATGCCCGCGAACACGCCGTGCACGCCGCCGACCACCTGATTCGAACGCGCCAGCAGCCGGGCCTGCGTGTAGTAGGTCGAGTGGGCGTAATAGCCGACGGCTATCGCTTCGAGCACGACGAACAGCACCATGACATAGATGCTTCGGATAAACTCTAAGAGCTTGCGCACGGTTTCTCGTTAATTTAAGATTGCGGACACTATGCCCGCAATCCGTATTCATTTATTCACCTCTCACCTCCGGTCCGGCCGGAGTGCATTACAACTATTTCATTAAGAACGAGAAGCGGTTGATGTTCTTCAGCGCGATGCCCGTACCGCGCGCAATGGCGCGCAGGGGGTCTTCGGCGATGTGGAACGGAATGCCGGTTTTCTCGTTCAGGCGCCGGTCCAGCCCCTTGATCAGGGCGCCGCCGCCAGCCAGATAGATGCCGTTCTTCACGATGTCGGCGTACAGTTCGGGCGGCATCGATTCGAGCACCTTCATCAGCGCGGCGTCGATCTTCGTGAGCGACTTTTCGAGCGCATAGGCGATCTCGCTATAGCTGAGCGACACGGTCTGGGGCAGGGCCGTCAGCATGTTGGGACCCGTCACCACGAAGTCTTCGGGCTCCTCGTCCAGATCGGAGACGGCCGCACCGATCGAGCACTTGATGGCTTCGGCCGTACGTTCGCCGATACGGATATTGTGCTGCTGGCGCACGTAACTCTGAATGTCGTTGGTGAAGACGTCGCCGGCGGTGTTGATCGACTCGGAGCAGACGATGCCGCCCAGCGAGATGCAGGCGATCTCCGACGTACCGCCGCCGATGTCGATGACCATGTTGCCT
>ERZ838118.3418-NODE-3418-length-15238-cov-5.859580_pt1 | contig 15238 bp, 8 predicted proteins | sample MGYA00519863_ERZ838118 | MGnify/ENA primary metagenome ERZ838118 (study PRJEB31850, sample SAMEA3708827) | human gut metagenome | biome: human gut; feature: human-associated habitat; material: faeces | place: China | collected 2014 ...
TATATGGCTCTCATTCTCCGGAATGGTGGCTCTCAAAGTCCGGACAGGTGGCTCAAAGAGCCCTGGAATAATCACTCGTTCCTTATTATTCACGAAAAAAGAGCTTGTAATCACAAACCAGTTACGTTCAAAAACACGCAAAAGAGAAGCAAGATCAAGACCAGCAACATTACGAATATTACTCTTTTCAACCTTGTCCTTTTGCAGCGAACTTAGATTGTTCAATACAAGCTCCTGCCACCAGTTATTTGTAATCTGGGGAAGGCTCTTATCAAGCCATTTCCCCATTTTCTGATTCAACTGGAACATATATTCATTCATTTTGCTTATAATATAGCTATCATTCATCTCTTGTTCCCTCATTTATTACAGGGTTCCTGCAATATCAATCTCAAATCTGTATCTCTGATGTTCTTTCTCCTCATTCTCCATATCTGCTAAAACCAGATAATAATTTTTGCCTCTACTATAGTTGCCACTCTTAAGAATGAATTTTTCTCTCATCATACGTTTTCTTGGATCTGTTTCCGTACTATCTGCTATGATCGGCACATCATATGATATCCTAGTTCCATTCTCATCTACAAAAAATGCAATCAGTTTTCTAGGTTTCATTGTATCAGTCACTGCTTCCATCTGCATGAAATCCAGATATACCATAATATCTGTAATGCGGTTTGAACTATATGATAATTCAACATTAACAGCACTGGTATCCTGTTTTCCCTTGTAAGTGATTACCTTCAAAACTGGAATAATCATTTCCTGCAACGATGATCCGCCATGTACATAGTTCTGTCCACCGCCTGGAGCCTTAATAATATCCACGCCCATAGGTGTTGTCACATAAAACTGATTAAGTTTTCCAAGATATGTCATTGCTCTACTTACCAATGCTTCGTTTTTCACTGGTTCCAATGACAACAAATATCTTTTATTTACAAGTGAAATCTGTGCTTTATCCATGGAAATCTTATCATATTCCTGCAATCTATCTCTCTTATATATGAATCCATGATCCGCTGTAATTAGAAATCTTGTAGCAGATACATATCCTGTCAGCTTACGAATCAACTTCTGGATCTCATCTATAGCCTCCTGGCATGCATTAAATACTTCATTCTCTGATTTTTTACTTTCACCACGGTCATCAATCTGATTCTGATAAATGTAGACTACATCTTTATCCTGCAGCATTTCCCGGACTTCTGCTTGTTTTGCATTTTTTATAATATCAAAATCATAGCAATCCGCTCTCTTCACTGAGTTTTGCAGTATTTTTCGACGATCTGCCATGCTATTTCCACATTTCATATCGTCAACCACTACATCCAACCCAGATTGAACTACTATTTCCCGGTGCGGTAATAACGAAGCCATTCCTAATGTTGTTTCTGAAGGAAGTACACTAAGCATATGATTCATTTTAGCATCACATTTTTCATCCAGATCCAGATTCCTCTGTAATTCTTTTGCACATTCATAACGAAATGCGTCTGAGATGATTACAATAACTCGTCCTTCCCTGCCGCCTTCCCGGAGAAATGGTGTTACAAATCGACTATAAAAATCTTCCTGACGTGTTCCTGTATAATTTTGATAGATATCCGGTGTAAGACTTTGATTCCACTTATACGCATAACTTCCAAGATATTTATTGGTATACATATTCTCAACTAAATCACGGATTTTCTCTACATTTTCGGACATGCCAACTCTGTCCAGACAATAATAAAACTTTCGATACCAGGTATCAATCTGATAAGTATTCTCGGTATAATCTCGTATAACTTCTTCCAGTGTTGGCTGGTACTGGTGAGCCGGAACTTCCTTCAAAATCTTATACCCATTGTAAAGCATCTGATATGTCATATCAAATTGCAAGGCATAATGATAACAACTCTTCCGTCGATTCTCACATATTTCAGGAATTGTCATTCCACCGATTTTTTCATCCAACATTCCATCTTCAAGTTTGGCAATGATCCATGAAATAATGTTTTTGTCAAAATCTTCGAAGGCATCACTTGCTACGATATTATCAAGTGGTATCTGTATAATGTGCTTCTCCAATTCCAGCTCTTTAGCTATATTAGATGATGTAATGTCATAGAACGCCTTTGTTTCCTCATTATTCATCAGGTTCTTTACAAATACGATTACATCATTTTGCTTACCGGAAAGGAAAATCTTCCATGCTTTTGGTATATTTCCCTCTGCCACAGTATCGGTATATGTCATAATCATCGTAACCAAGAATTTCTGAATAGATGGTGATGGATCTTTATACCCATATTGTTTCTCACACATCTGCCAGAACACCATATCTATCTTATTCGTCTTAAACTTCTTTATGATCGGATTATCTTCTACACCACCAAGCAGAATTTTTCGCATAAGTTCTTCAAAATTGCAGCTCTTTACACCTGCAAGTACACACATAACACCAAGATCTATACTAGTAATCGTATACTCTGCAATCTGTAATTTCTGGAATTTTCCAGTATTTGTTGCTGTCCAAAACTTCTTAAATCGCTTTACTTCATCTTGACAATCCACTGGTATTCCAAGATCACCACATAACTGAATCATCTTATCCGAATAAAAATGTCCCGAATAATAATAAATGTCTGCCAAAAAATTTTCTTTGTCTTCCGGTCTTGAAAACGGAGCATAAACTAAGTAGTTGGAGGTTGTGTCCTGCACTTCTAAAAGTAGTTTTGTCTCGAACCAATTATCTGTAGTAAGTATCCACTTCTTATTTCCAGAAGTCAATTCCAACTGCTCTATGTCCTCTTCATAAGCTGCATCATCATCATACCAGAAGACAATTTTCCGATCTGTTCCAGAAAGTAAAATATTTAATTTATTTTGAATGTCTTGTAATTCCATGTTCATGTCTCCTGTTTCATCAAATTATAAATAGGATAGTTTTCAAATTCTTTTCTATCCAATTCATCCAACTGTTCCAAATAAATTGTTGCAAGTTGATAATTTTCAAGCAAAATTTGTATCCCTGCTAATAAAGCTTTGGTAATATCTGCTTTTCTTCCAATCTCGTTCAATTTTAAAACATCTTTATCTGACAGTGTTCCTCTACGCTTATGACATTGTATTAAATTTATCTGATATATATCCTCATCTGGTTGTTCGCTGATTAACCATTCATATAAATGTTCAGCCAAATCGAGCAAATCACCTCTTGAATTGTCCCGATCATACGCATTAAGTATATTTAATACGCTAAAATTAGTTTGTGAATAATGGCTTATGTTTTTATGCTTTTTAAAAGATACTTCAACCATCTCTCGGGAAAAATTATCAGCTTTAAGATAATCTTCAACACTCATTAAGGAATACTGCGATGTTTGCGTACTTGGAGTTTTATCCATTGAACAACTTATTTCTTTTCTAAAAAAATCTTCCAGAAGATATGTTCCATCTTCCATTTTTGTACACATTACCAACAAATTTATATTGGCAATACTTATATATCCAACTACTGGTATGTCATCGTTTTCTTGAAACGACGCTCTTTTCCCATACAATTGTGTATCTATCAGCATCCTGATATCTTTTTCATTTTTCTTAGAAAGATTATCAGCTTCTAACGGTTTATTTACACCAAACTTGTCCAACAGCTCTTTTACAAGATTAAGATATTGTAATTTCTCTCTGTGTTCATCTACATCCAGTTTCTCCTTTATTTGCTCAAAGCCAAATTTGGTTCCATCCAGATAAAATCCCCGATCCTCGTACATGGCAAGCATAAACTCAATCGTTATAATTCTCTCATCCAGATTTCCTTTTAATGTATATTTAAAAGTTCCCTTCCCGTTTTTCTCATATTTAATATAAATGCTTTTCCCAATATGAACCGTTATTGTCCCATCTCTGTGGCGTTCTACTCTTATTCTGTCATAAAACTTTTTATTTTGAGCAGATATTACACATTCACGTTCACAGGTAATAACTTCTATATTTTCAATATGTTCAACAGGAAATTGTATCGAATTATCTTTATTTCCAGCATACATATAAAACTCATTATTCTTCAGATATGGAAATGGATCATTCCTGTCGTACCCGATACATGTAACAGAAAAATTCAAACACATATTTTCAATTCCAACGAGTTTTTCAACTTCAGGAATTGTCCAATTTTTTCCATTTTGAGCTATTGCCTGCTTCCTACTATCATTTACGAAATTGATAACAATATTCTCAATATCATTTTTCTTCTCTGGTAACTCTGAAAATGTTAAACTTGGAGTTTTCTTTCCCTTGTAAATTTTCAGATACTGATTTATCTTAAACGGCGGCAATGCTAAATAATATATCTTCTCTTCCAGTTCAGAAGTTATTCCAACAACAAAAAATATCGTTCCGCCATCATTTCGATAATTTTCCAAATCAACCATGGATACCGGATATTGAATGCTTTTCTTTTTTACATTCTTCACCTGTTTCCCCTTTACCTGAACTGCTGCACGACCCGTCAGATTTTTCTTTGCCTGATTCTTATTGGAATAAGCATAGATAAATCCATCCCATGATGGTTCTCTATCTCCTTCACTAATCCAAGGGGACAGAAAATCTGTCCCCGCTATACAATTTGTTATTGCACTTGTTGCAAGTTTTTCAATATCCAAATGATCACCTATATCTTTGCCAGTAAATCAACCTTTTGTTTCTTTCCATTTTCATCTACTGTTTCAATGCCCTGGAATTTTGCATAGTTTGTTTTTACACCATCATCCAAATCAATTTCTATTCTCTGTAAAGCCATATGTGAGAGTGCCGGATAATAAGCCCTAATTTCATTCAACTGCTTAATGTATTTATCACGTTTTCTGGTTGCTGTTGCCCGGTCTACAGCACTGGATGAATTATCTACAGCATATTCTGCATTTTTCAATGCTCCTTCAATAGCATCCTGCATTTTCTTCAAATATTCTGATCGAACTCGGTTAACTGTGTCTTTATCGTATCTGTGCATATAAATCAGACACTTGAATCCATTTTGTTTACCAGCATCAAATAACCAGTAAATCGGACGTTTACCGGATCCTGTTACAGAATAAGTACTGCAATGGTCTTTGAAGAAATCATTTAAGAAGTAATTTCGTATGATTTCTCTACTGGTGTTTCCTTTATGACCAAGAGCTTGTGCCACATAATTCAGATTTTCTTCCAAAGACTCTTCTCCAAATACAACCTTTAAGAACTCACAGAATCTTCCAACAATGTCATCCTCAAAATATTCTTCATCTGTAATCGGAATGCAATTATCATCGTCCGGAATAAATGTCTTATACTTACTACTATCCCACTCGCCACCAGTATATGCTAATCCTTCAACATCAAGAGAATAGCGTCCAAACATACAACCAACAGCATAAGAAATTAAGCTACGAATATCACGCTTTAAATCTGCTTTTCTAACTGTAACATCTTTTTCATCCACATTTGGTGACAGTTCATCCTGTAAACCGTAGATATCAATAAAGATTTGATTTAATTCTTCTTCATTTGATTTTAACTGTTCAAATCGTTCCTGACACTCCCTTTGCCAAAGAAGAAAACTCTGTTCTATGAAACAATAACTATCAGATATTGAAGTATACTTTTCGTTTAATGTACCTGTCACATTTTTTACTTCTTCATTACAACGAATTAATGGATGTTTCATGAAATCCCATGATGTTTCAAAAGAATCCCAATCATTTCTCGCCAACTTAATATTTTCCTTTACCTTTAATTCAACCCTATCCTTACATTGTACAATAATCGGTCGAGAGATAACTGCTCCATTTCCATAGTGTAACCCCTGACATATGATTGCAATTAATGATTGAAATACAGTTGTATTCATAAATGCCATAATATACAGTGTCAACGAATCATCAAATGGAATGATAACCGGTCCTGCTGCATCAAATAATTGTCCTGCTTCAAACTGTCTTGCACTAAATAACCCAGTTGAAATATCTGACCATGTTATACCTGATTTGAAAAAAAGCTGTCTATTTTCAGTTCGTGAACGAACAAAATCTCTTCCATCATTTTTCCAGTGTATAATATAATTGTTATTTCCATACCATCTTCTGAAGCTACCGCCCTTTGCATAAGGGAAAAAGGCATCTATATTCTTCAAAACAGCTGGCTCAAAATACTTTCTTTCAACTCTATTAAACATGACTTCTTGCCATAGCTTTAAATATTCCGGCTTTCCTGGTATAATTCCTTGAAAATTATGTACATATGAAGAAATAGTATTATTCGTTAATGCCTTCACAACTTTATCAGATAACCAATAGGCTAATATCCCACCTGGTGTATCAGCAAACCTTGATAAATCTATTCTTTTTAATGGAATTGAAAAATAATCTTGTTCCTTATTTTTACTGTCTACCAATCTTGAAATTGTTGTTCTATACCCCTTAATTTTCCATTTGTTAATAGAAAAAGCAGACGTCTGAACAACTTCTCCACTAATTTCTTCAAATGCACTACTTCCTAAATGAATCATACTAGAAAAACTATATTGTGATAATTCACTTCTTAATTTTTCATATGTTGTTTGAAACATCCAAGCATGCTGTGTTATTGATGCAAAAACACCTGTTGCTTTTGTCATTAAAATTCCTTTTACCATAAATACTGTTGCAAGATCTGCTTTTGCAATTGAGTACTCCGATGTTATCTTTTCAACCAAAGGTCCTGTCATTTTTTTTAGTCCCATGTATGGAGGATTAGTTGAAATTACCCAATACTTTTGAGCCATAACTTTGCCAATTTCAATAAGATTCAGCATTTTCTTCTGCGTCTCAAGAATACCGTATGAATCAAAATTCATCTGCCCCAGTGTTTCCATATTCCCTGCAAACCTGTTCAGAAGTTTCCAGTCGTAACTCTCCACTGCAAGAATCGATCCATACTCTTTACCATCTGTAAATGTATCCAGTAATCCATTCATCTGTTCCAATGCAGTTGCTTTTTCTGACTCTGACAATCCAGCTCCAAAATATTTTAACTGTTCTCTTTTTACAGTATTGCTTTCCTGAATGGCATATACATGTGGTTGTGGCTGTTCTTCTCTATTGAAAAATCTTTTATCATACTCCAAGGCTTTCATCATCACAGCAAAATATGATAACTGTGCTGCACGATCGTCAATATCCAATCCGTACAAATTATGTTTCAAAATTTCCTGTACAGCCATTCTTCTGGAATATCCCATACTCTCATATATCTGTATCAGCACATCAAAAGCATAGACAAGAATATGCCCGCTTCCCATACAGCAATCCATAAATGTCAGATCTTCCGGATTTAACTGTGCATACTCTTTGCGAATCTCTGCAAGCTGCAACTGCACTTCTGGTTCTTGCTGTGCTTCTTCTAGATAATACTTCCAGTTATCTTTCAACAATTCCCACGTATCTGGATGACCTTCTACCCATAAACGTCCCAGACTGTTTTCAACCATATACCGTACAATCCAGTCTGGTGTGAATAACTGTGTAACTGCAGGAATCTCCTCTTTTGTAATTTTACCTTTTTTTCCAAATGCTGCACTTTTAGGCTCGGTATTGTAATACTGATACATCCAACCGATGATTTCAACCTGTCCTTCATCTTGTACATTAAAATTGCGTTCAGGAATGGTATCTACAAGCATACGAACCACACCATCATTGATATATGAAAGTTTCAATAATAGTTCCATGTAGTCATCTGTCTTTTTAAATAACTTTGGAAGGACACGTTTTAATTCCTTGCACTGTTTTACAAAAAGGTATTCAAATGCATCGTCGTATTTATTTTCTTTAATATGAATCTGAACTTTTTCCAAATCTTCGTCGGTCAAGTTCAGATTAACTTCCCTATATTCCGTCACTATATCTGGTGTTTTACTTCCAGTTGCGGAAGACAATACTCTTGTACGAGTAGGCAGGTAATCGTTCACTTCCATAAAACGAATAGCAATCAGTCGATTAAACCATGTATAGGCTGCTTTTTCCATCACCTGGGCGAAGCCAATTTCGTTAACGGCATCTACAAGATCTCGCCGTTTGCTGATATCCTCACCATAGATTCTATTTTCTGTACCAGCTACTGTCTGATAGACTTCAAATCCAGCTCCTTTTTGAATCGGATTAGCACATCCATCTTTAGTAACACCATAAAGCCCTGCTTGTACTTCTGCTGATCGCATCAAAATTTTTCTGGCTTCTATTGCAAAATTCTTTATCGCTGTTTTTTCCATTTTTCTTTTCCTTTTTAACTCAGTTTAATAACCTTGTCATCTCCAAGCTTCGCCATCAGTTCTCTCCTGATCTCCTGTAAGAACGCTTCTACATCATCGCTGTCTTTAATAGAATATGATTTTCCTCTGGTTAATGTACGCATAGTAATCGGTTCTGTATGAATTACTTTTACAGGCGTTACATCTGGTTGTTCCTTTGTTTTATCCCCTGAAGTCTGTTGCTGAACCTGTGCTCTTTGGTACGCTGCCTCTTCATTTTTGATGTCTGCTAAACAATTTTCCAACAAAGCATTGCTTTCAGATGGAATTCCATTTAATGCAGCAATATCATTTGTTCGTTTCAGTTTATCCAGTAATGCCTCAAACTTCTGGTTAATTTTCTTACTCACAATATCTGCATATGGACGGTCTTCTAACACCGCTTCCATAGCTATTTTTCGATCTGCGTACACATCTGGTTCTATTCTCTTCGCATCTTTCTCCAATAATTCTGTAATTGCATTCTGTAATCTGATTGCGAATTCCTCTAGTTTATTGATAAAGTTATATGGTTCAGACAAATTGATCAGTCTTTCCACTTGCTTTGCATATCCAATCACGTCTGCATCTGAAATATAATTTTCACTTTTTTTGAAGATGGATAAAACAAAGCATGCTTTATTAAATTTGTCCTTCTGTGCTCCTTCTAAAAATGCCGTAAGATCTGCAAGTCCTTCTGCCGCTTCATCAAAATCTCCATAAAGCTCGTCTACTCTCTTATAAAAGGTCATCGGATCATTAATCTGCAGGACATCATCAATCAGGCGAACTGACTTCTCCAACAGTTTTTTTCCAGGCAGTTTTTCATTTTTTTGGTATTCTTCACGAAGTAATGTCTGCATGGAAGCTTTTTTTGTCTGTGCATATCCTCTGAAATCACGCATTAACACATCTGTATCATCTGTTACTACTGTTCGTCCCAAAAAGTCTGTAATAACCGTTTTCACTGACTTTATCCACTGAGTCTTCGGAATTTCTTTCATTGCAAGACTGATTTTTTCCCGATATTCCTTTTTCGTAATATATTTATATGCATCATCTGGATTAGTGCTTGCCGGACTGTAAATCACACTATTCATTTTCAATGCAATCTGACCTTTTTTGTACAATGTTGCAATCAGATATTCCACATCTAGTTCTGTATATCCATATGGTGCATCTTCAAAATCTGTTAATGCCTGTTTAATAGAATAAATTCTTCCGTAACGCTCTGCTTCCTGTACTTTCGCCAAAAGCTCCCGAAGTGCATCCGCATTTTCTTCTCTCATATCAGGAAGATTTAATGTCATTTGAGCTTTTGTCTTTTTAAGCATATTTTGGATATCAGATGCTTCCGGAGCTGTTTCCATATCCCCAAGTTTACTGAATTCGCTGGCAACCAACTTTCCGAAAGCTTCATTAATTCGAGCAACCACATCTTTTGCTTTCGTCGTAACTTTTTCGCCACGCACATAGATGTCTGCTGACTCCAGTGCCATACGCACATAATCACTGATTCTCTTTACTCTGTCATTACGTTCCTTTTGCTTATTAATCCGAATGACTTCATAATTTGTCAAATTTGCAAGATCTGGTTTTCCTAAAAATGCCTCTACTTTTTTCATGCTTTCTGTTTCTGTCAGATATGCATAATCATCAGACATACGGACAACAACACTCTTTTCATCGGCTGAAAGCAATCCAAGACTGAGATCGTCATCTTTACCACAATATGCTGTTAGAAGATGCAAAGTCAGATGATTTGCCGGATTGCTTCGAATTACTCGATCATCAATCTGCTGGTTAAACCCAAATTGGTACCGATTATTATATTTATATTTATTATTTGTTAATGCAATTGCCTCTTCAAAAGCAACCGATGCAACATAATTTACCGTATCTTTTGGATCAATATTTATAGTACGAATTACATTCTCTGCATCCTGTTCTTCATTAGTAAGGAATGTATATTCGTCACCATTTTTCTGTACTACACCTTCATTTGCCAGGACTCGGAAAGACGCATCCACTTTTTTCCGAAGTTCCAAAATATCTTCTGTCATACTGGATATCATCAATGTAGCAACATTTTCCACATTACTTTTGAAGTTATTAACATGTTTGATCATGAAAAGAACTTTCAGTACTTCAACATCAAAAGGATTTAAACGACTATTTCTGGATGCCTGTGAAATAACAATCCTATGAGTGTGATCAATAAAATCATCCAGTGCACTGTAAAAAGCATTAAATGGTACCAAAATTCCTTCACGTTCATTTTCATATTTTTCAGCAGCTTCTTTAAACAAAGCCAGCATAGATCTCTCACCGTCTGCCAGATGTTTACCACTGGAACTATACTGTCTGACTGATGTCAATACATTTCCGAGTAATTTGAACTGATATGGAATAAATGGATATACTTCCGCAAAATCTTCTGCATCTTTATATAAAGGCATATCCGGTGTTCCTTCGCTGAATGTAATCATGCCTTTTAAAACTGCTTCAGAATCTCCATATAAATCTCTTAAAATAGCAGCTGCAATCTCTTTTTTGTAAAGGATACGCTTACGGATAACTTCATCCACGTTCGCAGAAGACAAAGCGATTCTTGTGTCAAAACGACCCTGGATTTTAGAAAAATCATTACCCATCGTTTTTGTAATTGAATCTATATCCTGCTGACTTGTAACTACGATCCAGGCTTTACCCTTACAAGCTGTTCCTAAATCTTCTGCCACTGTCTGGAGATTTACCATCAATTGGCTATCATCTGCAATATACTGTCCAATCTCATCAACCAGAAATACCACATGATGTTTTTTCCCTTTGCTTGCACAATAACAGTGTACACACTGAGCAAATTTTTCAACAGACATGCTATATGTATTCTGAGCATTTTCTGCCCAGTTATTTGCTTCTTTTTCACTCATGATTCCCAATTCAGTTACCGTTTCAATAATTTCATCCTGAATGAAATAGAAGTCTTCTCTTGTATCTACCCAAGAAGAACCATTTATTTCTTCAAATTTCGTTTTAAAAGATTCATATACACCATCGGCATCCAGCTTCCGTTCGAATTCTGCAAGAAATGGAATAGAGCCACAATATCCAAGATAATCATTGAAAACTTTCATAAATACATCACGAATAGCTTCTTTGTTCATCTTGGAATCGCTTTCACTTTTAGAGTCTATATTAAATAAAATGACATCCACATCATTGCTGTAATCTGCAATTGTTTGAATTTCTTTCTTTAAATCAGTATTCTGAACCTTTACTCCTTCGGTAAAGAAACTGGTTGCATGATGTAATTTACCCTCCTCGTCATATACCTGCTTATTATCCAGAAGGTAAGATAAAATTTTCAGAAAATGTGATTTACCACTACCAAAGAAACCGGAAATCCATACGCCCATTTTATCCGTTCTATTTTCTAATCCGTTTATGTATGCCTGAAAAAACTTCATCATATAGGATTCTAGCTCTGATGTTACAACGTATTCATCTAATTCCTGGTATACATTCTCATCGTCTGCCTGACCGACTTTAATTACACCTTTAATATCACGGTCAATCTCTTTGTAAAACATATCTTTGATTTTCATATTGCTTTGTCCTCCTATACGATAAGCGGAAATGCTCTGTAGTAATTACCATCATTTATTGTTCCAAACAAACTTAACGATTCACCACTCCATCTTCCCGGATAGAACATAACAACCGGAGATGAATCGAGAATCTGATGAAGATTATTTAAAACATTATGTGATCTGACAAATGGGAAAACCTTTCCTACGCCAGTCAAAAAAACCACAGCATGTTCTGGTGTCTGCTGCACAATTCTATTAACAATCAAATTATTATCTGATGTAAGTCGCAATAATTTTGCCACTGCAGTATAAAGGTAGTCCCGCCCTTTTGTTTTTTCGAATTTAATACATTTTTCCAGATATCCCTTTTCATTTAAAATGTCCAGTACCATCTGATATAAATCATACTCAACAATCTCAAATCCATCTGCTTCCGGATTATTCTGTTTTCGTAACTGTCTTATTTTATCCCGTACTATCAATTCCATAGAGGCATCGTAATCAAATACATAATAGCGTACTTCGCCTCCTGTTCCTCGGTTTGCAAGGAACTCTTCATCTGATATTCGCTTCCAGATACCGTCTAATTTATCCTGAAATTCCATCACATTTCTCCTGTAAGTGCATAATAATACTTTTCCATCTGATTTCTTAACAAAATATCCCTAATATCTGTATCTATGTAAGGACGTTCAATCTTCTTTTCAGAAGTCTTTCCAGATATCAGTCCTGTTTCAAACATATATTTTGAATAATTCTGTTTCAATTTTCGAATTGTAAGATCAGAAAAGCCCGCCATTTTTTCACTCTGATCTCTTTTATCATTCATAAAAATATTCAAATCAGCATCTGTGATACTTTCTTCACCATAATGGACTTTATTTCTATACACTTCATACATTAGTTCAAAAAGAAGGCGATCTGTTACCATGCAGGCAATAAATGTGACAATTTTTGTAGTTTGAATATCTGACTGTATTAGTTTTTGAATCAGTTCCTCTGGCAATGCCTGAAGACGCTTCTTAATACAGCTGAATTCACTCTGTGCACGCTCTCTTGATTTTTGTTGATATATGTTGTCTTCTAATACCATTTTTCGTATTTCGTCAAAACTATGTTTCTGCAGCAATTTTGCTGTTTCCTTTGTTTCAACATGCCAAAGAAGAAATTTGACACTGGCCGCATTATATTCCATCATTTTTTTGCCCCTTTCCGATCATAGCTGATAAGATCGCCAAAATCGCAATTTAGCTCATCACAGATTTTTTCCAAAACAGTCAGTGATACAATTTTTCCCTTGCTCATTTTAGCTAACGTGCTACTACTAATACCTACACGTTCTACCAAATCCATTTTTTTCATATTGTTATCAATCAGTAATTTCCATAATCCGTTATATGAAACTGCCATGTATGTACCTCTCTTCGATATAAACACGATTCTTCACTTAATCCTTTTTATCCTTTTTATTATATAACGGATTCTGTTATATGGCAATGTATTGTTTTGATAACTCGAAAATAAATTTTATTTTATATTTGATAATTTTTAGGAAATCCTAGGTATTTTTCAGTCAAAATCATAGTCATCTGGATCCAAACCCGCATCTTCTATTGCTTCTCGTCTTTCCTCCTCATCCATCATAGATAATTCCATTGTATCTAAGCCAGCAATCTCTAGCTCATCCATTTCGTCTGCAAACCGGTCCTGCACATTGGTTCCCGCACCCATTTTTGCTGTTGAGCCAATCAAAAAACGAACCTGCCCGGATTTCACTTTTCCAAACAGCTCCGTCTTTTTTGCTTCTGTATTTGCATCATGAATAAACGCAATCTCTTTTTCCGGTACACCTTTCTCTATCAGCTTCCGTTTCAGGTCATCGTAGACATTAAAACTGCCATCGCCTTTTGGTGTGCTCAAATCACAGAAAATTGTATAAAAGCGACGATTCCATCCAAAAGGAGTGAAAATTTCCCCTTCATCTCACCGTAAAGCTGAAAGAATGGTTTTCTTAAGCTTTTCTGCATCAACAGGCTTTGCAATATGTCCGTTCATTCCTTTTGCCAATGCCTTTTTTCTGTCTTCCTCAAATGCATTGGCTGTCATAGCTATGATTGGAATACAGGCTTTCTTCTCATCTGCCAGTCTTCTGATTGTCTGAGTTGCCTTATATCCATCCATGTTCGGCATCTGAATATCCATAAGGATCAGATCATAGGTTCCTGCCGGTTTCTGTTCCATCCTTGCCACACACTGAATTCCATCCTCAACACGATCAACTATAAGTCCCATATCCTCCAGAATAAACTCTGCGATTTCCGCATTCAGCTCATTATCCTCAGCCAGCAGAACATGTTTTCCGCTAATCCAGTCTGTTTCCTCTGTATCCGGGGACGGATCTGTAACCTGCTCGTAGTAACCCTTATCCGCAATCCTGTATTCCATGATAACTGTAAATTTGCTTCCTTCTCCCAGCTTACTTTCTGCTTTAATGGTTCCGCCCATCATATCAACATATTTCTTTATGATCGGCATTCCCAGACCTGTTCCTGCAACCTTTGCGGCTGTTGTATTGCGTTCCCGGGCAAAAGCCTCAAACAGGGATGGCAGGAATTCTTCACTCATTCCAATACCGGTATCAATTAGCTGAGTCTGTATCCTCACACAGTCTTTCCTGTCACAGTCAAGCTCTGTAATCCTTATGGTAACTGCTCCCCCTGAAGCTGTATATTTTACCGCATTGCTGATCAGATTGAGGAAAATTTCCCTGTTCTTTGTCTCATCGCAGATTACATGTTCATGCTGCACCTCATATTCCATCTCAAGGTGAATACCCTTTTTCTCCGCTTCTGCCTGGAAAATTTTGTAAACTCCCTGATAAACATCTCTGATCTTCACATAATTCTCATCCAGTTCCATCTTACCGCTTTCAATTTTGGCCATGTCCAGCACATTATTGATAATAGACAGCAGCAGATTTCCGGACTGTTCCATCTTCTCCTGATAATCCAAAAGCTTTGGATCTGTCAGTTCCCTTTTCATCAGCCCGTTGTATCCCAGCAGGGCATTCATCGGTGTACGGATATCATGTGACATATTGAAAAGAAAATCCGATTTGGCAGCATTAGCCTTTTCTGCCTGAATCTGGGCTTTCCTTGCTTTCATCATCAGGTAAACTATAATCAGTATAATAACCAGGGTCACACTTACAAAACTCATGGAAACTACCCGCAAATTATCCTTTATGTATTCTGCCAGAGTAACCCTTCCCGGTGCGTTTTCATATACAGAAAACAGGCCTGAAAGTCTGGAAGCAGGCAGAGTCTGAATGGTTTTATTCAGGATATTCATTAAT
>ERZ838118.3431-NODE-3431-length-15211-cov-4.871008_pt1 | contig 15211 bp, 17 predicted proteins | sample MGYA00519863_ERZ838118 | MGnify/ENA primary metagenome ERZ838118 (study PRJEB31850, sample SAMEA3708827) | human gut metagenome | biome: human gut; feature: human-associated habitat; material: faeces | place: China | collected 2014 ...
ACTTGCAATTGTAGATGACAGAAGAATCTGGAAGATAGCTGAAGGTTTAAGAAGACACATTTCTGCAGCCAAGATGCATGATATTACTAAGATTGACTTATGGTTTATTGATAAGCTCCAGATTATTGTTGATATGGAGAATGCTCTTAAGAGGGGACCTCTTACAGAGAGCCTTTTAAGAGAAGCTAAGAGAATTGAATTCCCTGACAATGTTATCGGTGATTTAACAGGTCACACAGAAAGAGAAATTAAGGAATTAAGAGACAAGTATAATATTCATGCTGCATTTAAGATGGTTGATACATGTGCAGCAGAGTTTGCAGCTACAACACCATACTATTATTCAGTATATGGCAGTGAGAATGAAGCTGTAGAGACTAAGGATAAGAAGAAGGTTCTTGTACTTGGTTCTGGTCCAATCAGAATCGGACAGGGTATCGAGTTCGACTTCTGTTCAGTTCATTGTACATGGGCATTCAAGAAAGAAGGTTTCGAGACAGTTATTGTAAATAATAACCCAGAGACAGTTTCTACTGACTTTGATATTGCTGATAAGCTTTACTTTGAACCACTTACAGCAGAAGATGTTGAATCAATTGTAGAATTTGAGAAGCCGGACGGTGCAGTTGTACAGTTTGGTGGACAGACAGCTATCAAGCTTACAGAAGCACTTATGAAGATGGGAGTTCCTATTCTTGGAACTAAGGCCGAAGATGTAGATGCTGCTGAGGATAGAGAGCTTTTTGATGAGATTCTTGAGCAGACACAGATTCCAAGAGCTAAGGGACAGACTGTATTTACAGTTGATGAAGCTCTTAAGGCTGCCAATGAGCTTGGATATCCTGTGCTTGTAAGACCTTCATATGTACTTGGTGGACAGGGTATGCAGATTGCTGTATCTGATGAAGATGTAGTTGAATTCATGAACATCATCAACAGAATTAAGCAGGATCACCCAATCCTTGTTGATAAGTACCTTATGGGTAAGGAAATCGAAGTTGATGCTGTATGCGATGGTCAGGATATTCTTATTCCTGGTATCATGGAGCATATTGAGAGAGCCGGTATCCACTCAGGAGACAGTATTTCAGTATATCCAGCTAAGTCTATATCACCTAAGATTGTAGACATGATTGAAGATTATACAGGAAGACTTGCAAGAGCTCTTCATGTAAAGGGTATGATTAACATTCAGTTTATCGTATATAATGACCAGGTATATGTAATTGAGGTTAACCCTCGTTCAAGCCGTACAGTACCATACATCAGCAAGGTTACAGGTATTCCTATTGTTAAGCTTGCAACACAGGTTATTATCGGTAAGACAATTAAGGAATTAGGATATGAGCCGGGACTTCAGAAGGCAGCAGATTACTATGCAATTAAGATGCCTGTATTTTCATTTGAGAAGATCAGAGGAGCCGATATCAGTCTCGGACCAGAGATGAAGTCTACTGGTGAGTGTCTTGGTATATCTAAGAGTTTTGATGAGGCACTTTATAAGGCATTCGAGGGAGCTGGAATCAGACTTCCAAAGCATAAACAGATTATCATGACTCTGGCAGATAAGGATAAGCAGGATGGTATTGATATCGCACAGAGATTCGAAGCATTAGGTTATAAGATATATGCTTCAAGAGGAACAGCCAAGGTTCTTAAGGAAAATGGCGTACATGCAATTCAGGTTAATAAGATTGGGCAGGAAGCACCTACACTTCTTGACCTTATCTTAGAACATAAGATTGACCTTGTAATTGATACACCAGAGAATGGAATTGAGAGAGCTAAGGACGGATTCCTTATCAGAAGATATGCTATCGAGACAGGCGTTCACTGCCTTACAAGTCTTGATACAGCCCATGCACTTATATCAAGTCTTGAGCATGCATTCAATAATCAGGAATTATCTATAGTTGATATTGCTAAGATTGATAATCGTGGTAATAACTAATCTGATAATAATTAAATAACGTAATGAAAATAAGGGGTATCATATCATTTTGATATGATATCTCTTATTTTTTATGGGAATAATATAGCATGTTATTTGCATTAGTTGCAGAGTTATCTGTTATCATGCTCTTACTTTACAAAGATATTTCAACAACAGGATAAGTGAATCAAACGGGTGTATTTTAATAAAAACATAGGAAAAAGGTATGGTGTTTTTTTGACAGATAAAAAGAGGATGATATAATTCTATCTGCGAAGTTAGCAGATGCTAACCTATTGACACATTAAACAGGAGATTTTTGATTATGCCACTAAATCTTGCAGATAAAAACAAAATATATATAATTCAGAGAATTGTTGGAAACAAAGATATGGTACACAGGCTTCAAAGTCTTGGATTTGTTGTGGGTAGTAAGATAAGTGTACTATCTGAAATCAATGGAAATTATGTAGTAGTTATTAAGGATATTAAAATAGGGCTTGCTAAGGAGTATGTTAAGCGTATTATAGTTGCCTGATGTAAAGGAGAGAATTATGTCTAATAGGAAATATATTAAAAGCTTACTCCTTGGAATGAGTGTCATGATGACTATATTGAGAGCTATACAGATATATCTTACTGTTTTTGTGCTAAAACATAACGAAATGCTTCCGAGGATTCTTTCGTGTACAGCACTGATTCTTGATATAATCATACTTGCTGTATTCTTTGTCAGTTCAAGGATAAACGCAGATGTTGACAGTATGGCTTATATAGATGTAACAGGGATTAATAACAAGCTGGCATACCAGAATCATATAATCAGACTTAATAATGCAGATGATACATTTTTAGTGGGAGTTATAATGTTTGATCTTAATAATCTGAAAAGAGTTAATGATACTCTTGGACACGAGATGGGGGACAGATATATTGAGAGCTTTTCAGCTATACTTGCAGGCGTGCAGAATGAACGTATTAGTGCGTACCGTATAGGTGGTGATGAATTCTGCGTTATTCTGGAGAAGACAAATGCAGTAGAGATACACCAGATTCTGGATAGTCTTGAAAGAAAAATAAATGTTTACAATGAAAAAAACAATATTAAGATTTCATATGCCAAAGGATATGAAATAAGCACAAGAGAGCATTATTATCTTATGGAAGAGCTTACTAAGCGTGCAGACAGCCGCATGTATGAAAACAAGCGGTTAATGAAGGGAAAAAGATTGGATGGCAGAAGGTTAAACGTATGATAACAGGAATTGTAGTAGCATTATTATTAGCAGTAATAGTGTTTCAGTATATGATTATAAAAATAGACAAGGATAAAAGACATGAGGCCGGACATGATAAGCTTACTGGATTATGCAATCCTGAGCATCTTATGCAGAAAATGAAAGAACTGCCAGATAAGAAAAAGAACAGACTTATCATTTATTCAGATATAGCAGAATTCAAGCTTATTAATGAAATATTTGGAATAGAAAAAGGTAATGAAATATTGCTTAAGCAGGCAGATATAATAAAAAAACATGCGGTAGATGGATATTTATACGGAAGAGTTGGTGAAGATCATTTCGTAGTGATTGCAGATGAAGCTACATTTAATGAAGAACATCTTTATGAATGCAGGGAGACATTACAGAATGTGCTTTCTGATTCAGTATATAATGTCAGAGTCTGTTTTGGAATATACAGGACTGATAATATGAATGAATCATTATCATTTATGTGTGACAAGGCTTCATTTGCAGTAGCCTCGATTAAGGATGATACACATAGCTTTATTGCTTATTATGATGACACAATGCTTGAAGCTGCTATTAAATATAAGACAATAGTTGATGAATTTGATGATGCTATAAAAGCCAGTGAGTTCAAGATGTATCTTCAGCCACAGATCTCTGCAAAAACAAGGAGGCTTACAGGTGCAGAAGCTTTAGTAAGAAGAATAAAGCCAGATGTACCTAATCTGATGGGAGAGCTGGAAGAACTAAGAAAAGCAGGATTCACTATTGAAATGGATGATTTTGGAAGCGGTTATTCATCGCTTAATACATTAAAGGATATTAATGTTGATGTATTAAAGGTTGATATGGGCTTTATAAAAGAGACTAAGAATGTTAAGAAAAGCCGCATAATACTTGCTTCTGTGATAAAAATGGCAAAGGAGCTTAATCTTTTGATTATTACAGAGGGGGTTGAAACAGAAGAGCAGGTTGATAATCTGACAAAGCTGGGATGTGATGTATTTCAGGGGTATTATTTTTCTAAAGCTATTGATGTTAACGAGTTTGAAAAGAGATATCTATATAGGAAAAAAGCTGGGTGAATATAATTATAAAACATATATTATTCTGGAATTACACAGATAAAGTAAAGTCATAACATAAAGAGAAAGACAGATAAAGCCAGATAGATGTGAGGATGTGGGAGAAAATCCTGCGTCCTTTTTTGTCGCCTATGATGCGACATAGATATTTTGAATTTTGTTATAATTAGTGCATAAAGAAGCAACTATAAGTCCTGTTTTTTGGACATAAAGAGAGTATAATGATTGGTATAAAGTATGACAGTTTTATAGATCCGGACGATTATGATTTTGATTAACCCAGAGCAAAGAAAGGTTCGTTTGGAACATATTTAGCAACGTTTTTAGTAGTTATTGGCATATTTTACATCATTGGTGCAATCGGTGAAGCAAGTGAACCAAGGTGTATTAAAGCAGGATGTGACAACAAACAAGCATCTGGCAGCAGTAGCAAAAAGACAGGAACTTCAAGTGGTTCCAGCAGCAGTTATTCGACAAAGAGTCATTCTTCTAGCAATAAGAGCAATCCATATGCTTCTTATGATAGCGGATATGATTCTATCTATGATGATGGAGATTATGACTGGAACAGATATCAGAAAGATAAGGACTATGCTGATGGTGTAGATGATGCGATGGAAGAACTTGATGAGGACTGGTAATATGGCAGGTAACTGGAAAGAACCGGAGTTTGATTTTTCAGAGCGTTCAGATAGAGTGACATTAAAACTGGAAGTTGGACAGGTTGTTTATATTCCGGGTGCGGCAGATATTAGAAATGAAAATACAGACCAAGCGGAACTAAAGTCAATGTCGAAAGAAGAAAGAATATTATAGTATATCAGACAGAATGGAAATATTTCAACGCAGAAGGTTATGGATTTGTGCAATTACAAGTCTAGAACAAGTGCAAGAAATTTATTAGAGAAATTAATAAAATCCGGCAAGATTGAAAAAGTTGGAGAGAATACAAATACCATTTATACAATATTGGAATAGAGATAGTGGTCAGTGCTGGTCATTTTTATTTAAAAGTGACCAGTAGGTGGTCACTAATATATGATAAGTGACCAGTAGTGACCAGTAAATGACCAATAGTATCCGATAAGTGTCCGATTAGTGACCACCTATCGGACACTCGTAATCACTAGATTAAATAAAATGAATTTATGCAGACCGATGTTATTTTCTGTACTCTCTGGGTATAAGATGATTTCGGTCAAAGGTGCAGTTAAGAAAAGTGAAGAAGTAGAAAAAAATTAGAATATTTATGCAATTTGGTAACATATGTTACGGAATATGGTTTGCCTAAATACTATAATACATACATAAGATAAATAAAACAGAATCTGAAAGGAGATTTTTATTATGAAGAAATATGTATGTGGACCATGTGGTTATGTGTACGATCCAGAGGTAGGAGATCCAGATGGAGGAATTGCACCTGGAACACCATTTGAAGATATTCCAGATGATTGGGTATGTCCAATCTGTGGATTGGGTAAAGATGTTTTTGAAGAACTAAGCGAATAAGAAGACTGGTTTATTCGATATAGAGTAAAGCCTCAGCATCAAGAATTTTGATTGATTTCCTTGAAGACAGATGAATAAATCCGTCCTCCTGAAGTGATAAAAGCGTCCTTGAAAGGGAAGGTCTGGTTGTATTCAGATACAGAGCCAGTTCTTCTCTATTCATGGATAATGATACAAGATTGTTGTTATCTGCATGCTCTAATAGGTATGTGGCAATGCGCTGTTTGAGATTACCGCTGGTAAGGACTTCAAGCTGTTGGTTATTTTCATCAGTTCTTTTGGCAAAGAGTTCCAGCATATTAAAAACTACTTTGCTGTGATGAGAGCAGTTTTTTTCACATCTGCCACCAAAGAAGTCCTTTGCAATCTCAAGAAGCTTTACATCAGTTTTTGCTTTTGCATATCCGCTATAGCGGTCTTTATTAAGAAAAAGTTCAACTTCGCCAAAATCTTCCCCTTCGGAAATGTTGGTAATACGAAGAACTTTACCATTAACATTGATGGAGCCAAGTTCTACTTCACCATTGAGAATGAGGTAGAGCTTATTGGGAACATCACCCTGAAAGAATATATAATCGTTTTTCTTATATTCATGAATGACGGACTGAGTACAAACGAGACTTTTCTTAAATTCAGTGTCATCCAGATTATGGAAAATAGACAGGTCTTTGATTTGCATATAAGTACCAGCTTTCTATTATAGTAACATTTATTTTAACATATATGAGGTGGATTGTAAGGAGGTTTTTATGACAGTAATTACATTTGATGATAATTTAATAACAGGCAATAAGACAATAGACGAGCAGCATAAGGAGCTGATTGATCGTATTCAGCAGTTTGTGAGTGCATGTGAATCAGAAGATGCAAGAGTAAAGGCAATTAAAATGCTTGATTATCTTGATGAATATACGGAATTTCATTTCAAAGAAGAAGAAAAACTGCAGAAAGACGTTGATTACCCAGGCTTGGAGGAACATATAAAGAAGCATGAGGAGTTCAGGCATACTGTTAAGGAACTCTATGATTATCTGGATGAAAATGAGGGACCAGATGAAAAGTTTATGGAGCAGGTAAAAATCAATGTTATTGACTGGCTGTTTGGTCATATCAAGACATTTGACAGATCTGTAGCTGAATATATAAATATATATGATAATCCTGAAAGATTATAGAACTGTTTGTTACGCAATTATATTTTAATAAAGTATGCCCCAGTCAGACAAAATAACTGGCTGGGGCAATCAATAATCTTTAACTTAAAAAAGATATTTCATTATTGATGAAAATTATAGTATCACCAGCACAGAACATAGCGAGAATTAATTCTATGAATCTGTATAAACTACTTACACCTACTGTTTTGGTTATGTATTCAGAGACGAAATTTCGTCAGGTAATGAATACATATTTGAAAGAATTGTAGAATAACAAAAGGAAGGGATGATTGAATGAATAAGAAAAAATCAAATTCAAAAAAGGCAGTTATGATAGGCTGCGGATTCGTAGGCTCAGCATCTGTATTTGCGCTTATGCAGAGTGGATTATTCACTGAAATTGCCTTGATAGATGCGGATAAGAATAAGGCAGAGGGAGAGGCTATGGATATCAGTCATGGAATACCATTTGCCAGCCCAATGAAAATATATGCTGGTGATTATGATGATGTGGCAGATGCTGCAATTGTAATTATATCAGCAGGTGCAGGACAAAAGCCAGGAGAAACAAGACTTGATCTGGTAAATAAGAATGTGGCAATATTTAAGTCCATTATTCCGGAAATTACCAAAAGAGATTTTGGAGGAATCCTTCTGGTTGTAGCAAATCCTGTGGATATTCTGACACAGGTTGCAATCAAACTGTCAGGACTTCCGGAGGAAAGAGTTATCGGCTCAGGAACAGTTCTTGACAGTGCAAGACTTAGGAGCAAGCTTGGACAGCATTTATCAGTGGACAGCCGAAGCGTGCATGCATTTATAGTAGGAGAGCATGGAGACAGTGAAGTTGTGGCATGGTCATCTGCCAATGTATCCGGTGTTCCGCTTAGTGACATGTGTGAGATGAGAGGACATTATAACCATAAGGAAAACACGAAGGAAATCGCAGATGCTGTCAAAAACAGTGCCTATGAGATTATCAATAAGAAGCATGCGACATATTATGGAATTGCAATGTCAGTAAAACGTATCTGTGAAGTAATTATGCGTGACGAAAAATCAATACTTCCTGTATCGCACATGATACATGGAGTATATGAGATTGATGATGTTGTATTAAGTATGCCTGTTATTGTTGGTGCAGACGGAATTGAATCTGATATACCGATTAATCTTAGTGGAGAAGAAGCATTGAAGCTAAAAGAATCAGCAGACGCATTAAAGAATATAATTGAAACATTAGAGCTGTAGTAAGAGTAGATAATATACCAGCTTACGTGTAGATTGGAGGAAACGTTATGTTAGAAGTAGGAACAAAGGCACCGGATTTTGAATTACCAGATCAGAATGGAGAATTGCATAAATTAAGCGAATATCTTGGAAAGAAGGTAATTCTGTATTTTTATCCAAAGGATAATACATCTGGATGTACAAAGCAGGCTTGTGGTTTCTCAGAAAGATATCCGCAGATTTGCGAAAAGGGAGCTGTTGTACTCGGGGTGAGCAAGGATTCTGTTGCATCCCACAAGAAGTTTGAGGAAAAATATGGACTTGCATTTACACTTTTATCTGACACTGAGCGCAAAGTGATTGAGGCTTATGATGTATGGAAAGAAAAGAAGAATTATGGAAAAGTGTCAATGGGAGTTGTCAGAACAACATATCTTATTGATGAGAATGGTATCATAATAAAGGCAAATGACAAAGTAAAAGCTGCAGATGATCCGGAAAAAATGTTACAGGAATTAAGCTGATGAAGATAATATTATCACCTGCAAAGAAGATGAAAGTGGATACTGACAGCATAGATACCATGAGTAGTCCGGTATTTTTAGAGAAAGCAGAAGAAATTCTTGGGTGGATGCAGGGAAGAACGGAAGAAGAATTAAAGAAATTGTGGAAATGCAATGATAAAATTACGACAGAGAATATTGAACGGATTAAGACAATGAATTTTCAAAAGCAGCTTACTCCGGCAGTATTGGCATATGAAGGGATTGCTTATCAATATATGGCACCAGCTGTATTTGAAGATGGGCATTTTGATTATGTGCAGGAACACCTGAGGATATTATCAGCATTTTATGGAGTATTAAAACCTATGGATGGTATCACACCATATAGGCTTGAAATGCAGGCAAAGGCAGCGATAGGTGATTTCACGAATCTGTATGATTTCTGGGGAGATAATTTGTATCGGGAAGTTATAGATGACAGCAGGATTATTATTAATCTGGCTTCAAAAGAATACTCTAAATGTATTGAAAAATATCTGACACCTGATGACAGGTATATAACTATTTCATTTTGTGAGCAGTCTGGTGGCAGGCTTATCACAAAAGGCACATATGCCAAGATGGCTCGTGGTGAAATGGTACGATATATGGCAGAAAATCATATTGAAAATCCAGATGACATTAAGGAATTTGACCATCTTGGATATGTGTTCAGAGATGATATATCATCGGATAGAGAATATATATTTGAAAGAAAAACTGTAAAATAAAAACATGGTTGATTACTGGATAAGATAATTGCGAAGGATAGAACAGGAGCAATAAGGGTAAGAAAAATTTTTGAAGTATAAAGTTACGGAGGAAACAGAAATTGAATACAAAGAAAAAATGGCTGATTCCACTTGGAATGTGGCTTGTATTTGAAATTGTTGCAGTTACATTATGGTTGACCAAGGATAATCTGTTTTATCTTCTGAATTTCAGTTATATAGGCTCGGCAATAGCGTTAGGGCTGTTACTTTTTCAGTTAAACTATAGACATGCCAGAAGAATCGGTTTTATTCGATATATCACCTTTACCGCATCACTTGTTTTTGTGGGAGCACTGTTTTTATGCCACGTGGAGAATATCGAGCAAATTATGTTCTGGGCATTTCTTGTTGGCAATATCCTGTATTATGCCATTGGAATCATTCTGGCATTTGCGTTTCGGGATAATAGGGCATTCTGTAAATATATCTGCCCAATTACCGTATTCTTAATGCCTATGAGTTATTTTATAGCCTACTTCGTGTGAAGTGTGATAAGGAAAGATGTGTTTCCTGTGGAAAGTGCAAGCGAGTATGTCCGATGAATGTTGATGTAACAGATAATTCCCGTAAAAGAGAAAATGGAACAGAGTGTATTCTGTGTATGGAATGCGTCAAAGCATGTCCTAAGAAGGCATTATAGTGACTAAAAATGTATGTACAGGAGACTCTATAGGAGCTGGGTGGCATCTACCCAGCTCAATCGTATGGAATTATATTGATAGTTATCGGTATAATATTGGCTGCTCTTCATTTTATTGTGGCTGGAGATGGTATCAGAGATTTATCCTGATAGTGTTCGGCCACTTCCGACCACCACGCAACAACCTTTTCTATATTTTTATCACTTGGGTCATTTTTGAATGCATCCGCCTGATAAGCTATAATGGGAATAATCCCATTATCAAGGCAGTCCCGAATCTGCCGATCAAGTCCCTCCAACAGTTCTTGGTCCACTTTGTCCGCAATACGGATTCTTACATGCGAAATCCCCGCCGCCGCAAAATCCACAGCCGACTGTCTGTTATAGTATTTGCGCCCCTGATTTGTTTTTGACCAATCCACATCCATTCCCTTTCCCAGAAGGGTTTTATACCCTCAAAGAGAAGGTGTTTTTCTTGTAAGAGAGTACACCTTCTTTTTGTAATTTACTCAATTCACTAGATAGAGCACTTCGGTCTGCATTCAGATAATCTGCCAGCCCTTGTCTATCGTAAGGGATTGTAAATGTGTTAGAGCCAGCGTGCATAGATTCGCTAGACAAGTAATTAAGTATCTTGTCACGTAAATTTTTCTTAGAAACATGATCTATTTTGTTCATCAATCTTACATTTTTTCGTGCTATTATCTCTAAAAGGTTATGAATCAATCTTGTATGGAAACTACAAGATGAAGAACAGGTTGTAACAATATGATTTATATTGAAAAGCATGACAGTGAGATTTTCATTAGCAATAACACTGATTTGAGCAGGAACACTGCTGATGCAGGCATAGCTTTCGCCATAGAGCATTCCTGATGACAGCTCTGTAATAATATTGCGATTTCCCCAAACATCATCATTTATTATGAGAGCCTGACCAGATAGAATCATGCCGATAGTTTGTACCTTATCGCCACTTCTTAGCAGGTATTCACCTTTTGAATAATTTTTAATGCTGACAGATAGACATTTAAGCATTGGAAGAATTTCTGCTTCTGAAATTCCTTGAAACAAAGGTGTATTCTTTAAAATGTTAATATATTTTTCCATGAGATTTTTCATCCTTCTTTTTATCTTTTCCTTAGTATATCACAAAAGTTGAAAATAATACGAAAATGTTGCCTAGACAACAGAATGATTAATGTAAGTTTGATATAGTTCCATTAAGCAACAAAAGATGATGAATAAAGCAATAGAAAAGGAGAAGAACATGGAAAATAAGATGTTTTGTTATCAATGTGAACAGACAGCAGGATGCACAGGATGTACCGGAAATACAGGAGTATGCGGAAAGTCTGCCAATACTGCAAGATTACAGGATGAGCTTACAGGAGCATTAATTGGACTTGCTCGTGCAACTGAGGGTAATGAGCAGCTTGTAACTGAAGAGATGAATCAATTAGTTCTTGAGGGATTGTTTACAACCGTTACAAATGTAAACTTTAATGATGAGACATTAAAAATTTTAATTTATAAGATAGAAAATGCAAAAAAGAAATTAGTACCAAATTGCTTTACATGCTCTGACTCATGTGGAAGAAACAATAATTTTGATATGAGTACTCTCTGGACTACTGATGAAGATATTCGTTCATTAAAATCCTTAATACTTTTTGGAATTCGTGGAATGGCTGCATATGCATATCATGCAAGTGTGCTTGGATATACCGATGAAACAATCAGCAAATTCTTCTATAAGGCACTTTTTGCAATCGGAATGAAAGATTGGGGAATGGATAAACTACTTCCTATCGTATTAGAGGTTGGAAAAGTTAATTTAAGATGTATGGAGCTTTTAGATCAAGCAAATACTACAACTTATGGAACTCCTGTACCAACAACGGTACCTCTTACAATTGAAAAAGGACCATTTATTATTATTACAGGTCATGATTTAAAAGATTTACAACTTTTATTAGAGCAGACAAAAGATAAGGGAATCAATATCTATACACATGGTGAAATGCTTCCAGCACATGCATATCCAGAACTCAAGAAGTACTCTCATCTAAAGGGAAACTTTGGTACAGCATGGCAGAATCAGCAGAAAGAGTTTGATAATATTCCTGGAGCAATTCTGTATACAACGAACTGTCTTATGCCTGTAAAACCAAGCTACGCAGACAGAGTATTTACAACAGAAGTTGTATCTTATCCGGAAATGGTACACATAGGAGAAGAAAAGGATTTTACACCAGTTATTGAAAAGGCACTCGCCTTAGGTGGATATACCAAAGATCAGCATATGACTGGAATTAATGGTGGAATACAGGTAACAACTGGTTTCTCACATGGAACTGTATTATCTGTAGCAGATCAGGTGATTGAAGCGGTAAAGAATGGAGATATTAAACATTTCTTCTTGGTTGGTGGATGTGATGGAGCCAGAGTAGGAAGAAATTACTACACAGAGTTTGTAAAACAGTCTCCTGCAGATAGCATTATTTTGACGCTTGCATGTGGAAAATACAGATTCAATGATTTAGATTTAGGAACAATCGGAGGACTTCCAAGAATCATGGATATGGGACAGTGTAATGATGCTTATAGTGCAATCAAGGTCGCAATCGCTTTAGCAGAAGCATTTGAATGTGATGTGAATGAACTTCCGCTATCGATGGTACTTTCATGGTACGAGCAGAAGGCTGTATGTATTTTACTTACGCTTCTTTATCTTGGAATAAAGAACATTCACATAGGACCAACATTACCAGCATTCATTTCGCCAAATGTGCTGAATTTCCTTGTAGAGAATTATGGGCTTTCTCCAATTAGTACACCTGAAGAGGATATAAAAAAGTTATTAAATAAATAATCATGAGGGAACCAAACAAAATAGGTGAAAGGTGGTAAAATATTATGAATAAAAAAATGAATTTAAACTGGTCGGTGGATGAAATTACTGGTAATAGGCCAGATATTTCTTCTATGAGAAGCAAAGAATTTCAAGTCAAAGAGACTAGCAATACAGAATTGCTGAAGGATTATTTAAAGAGACTTGGAAATGGAGAAGATTTAGAAAGTGTTAAAAAAGATTTTGTTCAAAATTTTTCTGATGTAGAAGCTTCTGAAATCATGAAGGCAGAGCAGAAACTTATAAAAGAGGGAACACCTATTACAGAGGTGCAGAAACTGTGTGATGTGCATAGTGCATTGTTTCATGGCTTAACTAAAGAAGAAAAAATAGCAAATGCTGAAAAGGCAGTCGAAGAATCTTTAAAAAAAGAAGAAAGATCCGAAATGAAAATTATGCCGGATGCGTATGTCAGAAAACATGAGCTTGCAAAAGCACTCAGAGAAACAAAGGGGCATCCTCTTTATTCTTTTACAGAAGAAAATGAGAAGTTTAGTAAAGAAATATCAGATATTAGAGGTGCACTAGAAAAGGGCGAAGATGTAAGCAAAAAAATATCAGATTTTAGACAAATAGCAATACACTATGCAAAAAAGGGTGATTTGATTTATCCACTCCTTAAAGTTCGCTATGAAATTTCAGGGCCATCGGATGTTATGTGGACTGTTGATGATGAAATCAGAGATGAATTAGCAGCAATAGATAAAGAAAGCAATCATGACGAAGAATGGATTAATAGAGTACAGGCTGTTTTAACAAGAGCGGATGAAATGATTTATAAAGAGACTAATATACTGTTCCCTATCTGCGCAATGAATTTTACAGCCGAAGAATGGTATGAAATCTATGAAGATGCCAAAGACTATGCATTAGTGTATGGCATTGAGAATAGATGGGAAGAAGCAGAAAAATATGTGCAGGATAAAAAGAATCGTCATAAGGCGGCTATTAATGAAGGTGAAATAGTAATGGGAGGTGGACATATGAGTGTAGCACAGCTGGAAGCTATGCTTAATACATTGCCAATAGAGATTACATTTATCGATGATAATAATATAAATCGTTTCTTTAATGAAGGAGCGAAAGTGTTCAAACGCCCTGGCATGGCAATTGACAGAGAAGTATTCTCTTGTCATCCGCCTAAGATAGAGCCAATGGTTCGTTCCATTATAGAAAGTTTTAAAAATCATACTCGTGATAGCGTTCCGGTTTGGATGGAAAAGCAGGGAAAACCATTTTTAGTTACTTATTATGCAGTGAGAGACAAAAAAGATAATTATCTTGGAACTGTAGAAGTGGTACAGGATATGCAGTTTGCAAAAGAGCACTTTACAAGTTAAAACGCATAAAACCATAGATTGTAATCGAATAAAAAGGGAAATATTCTATGAGGTGTCGGATAAAACTGACACCTCAATGAGATGAATAAAAAGAATAAAGTAGAAAAAAGCGGTAGAAAGAACAGTATGTTCTGGAAGAGGTGATCGAGAGGGCGATACTGATCCTGATACTTGTACTGGTGGTCATACGATTAAAGGTTACTGGTAATTGCAGAATTTCTGTGATACACTGTTATAGAACTTTGTGAAAGAAGGAGGAATCAGTATGGCTACTTTAAAAGATATAGCATCAAAGGCTGGGGTTTCACAAAGTACGGTTTCAAGGATATTGAATAATGATCAGACGTTAAATGTAACAGATCAGACAAGACAAAAAGTTCTTGAAGTTGCGCAGGAATTAAATTACCGTTCTTTGTCGCAAAGATATAACCGGGGAAATTCCCAGTCGGAAGAAGAGAAGAACATCTGTATCGGAGTTGCGCAAATGCTTCAGATGGAGGAACTTCAGGACGATATTTATTATCTTCTTATGAAAAATATGTTAGATAGTGAATGTTTTGAAAAAGGGTGGACAACTGTTCCGTTGTATCGAGATGAAACTGGTCGTTTCGGAACGGGACGTGAGATAGAGCTTGACGGAATCGTTGCAATTGGAAGATTTACGAAAGAAGAGGTGAAAGATTTTCACCAGTATACAGATCACATTGTATTTATAGATTCGTCACCGGATGAGATGAAGTATTACAGTATTTTACCGAATTATCATATGGCGGTAAGAAATGCGCTGAATTATTTTGAAGAGATGGGATATGAAAAGATTGCCTACGTTGGT
>ERZ838118.3443-NODE-3443-length-15177-cov-3.976061_pt1 | contig 15177 bp, 16 predicted proteins | sample MGYA00519863_ERZ838118 | MGnify/ENA primary metagenome ERZ838118 (study PRJEB31850, sample SAMEA3708827) | human gut metagenome | biome: human gut; feature: human-associated habitat; material: faeces | place: China | collected 2014 ...
CCGCCGCCGAGCGTTTTCTGCATCCTCTCTTTTTCTTTCTCCATCTTCTTTTCCCCCCAGCGGAAAAGCGCCGCGCAGAGCGATCTGCACGGCGCTTTTTCCATGTCCGGACGCAGGGCTGCACGGTGACCGCCGCAGCGCACGGCACAACAAAAACCGGCAGCCAGAAGGCTGCCGGTTGCGGTTTCTTTGTTTCGTTGTACGAACTGTTTACACTGCTGCGATCACTCGAACCAGCCGAAGCCGAAGAACGTGCTCAGCTGCACGAGCAGGATGAAGACCATCGCGATCGGGCAGACATACTTGATGCAGAAGGAGTAGAAGCCGTGGATCTTGCCGTTGTAGCCGCTGTCGATCTCGTCGTACAGGGATTTCGGCTTGATCTCCCAGCCGATCATGACGGACATGAGCAGGGCGCCGAGCGGCATCGCAACGCCTTCGGACCAGGTGTCCATGAAGTCGAGCCAGCAGTCATTCCACGGAGCGGCCTCAGAGCCGATGCCAAAGAACTGCCACGGGGCGAACGGACGAGAGCCAAGACCGTCGGAAGCGACGAAGCAGGACAGCAGGAAGATGACGATGCACACGAGGGTGATCGTACGCGGACGGCTGGGCTCCTCACCGCGCGCGCTGGCGCGGTCGATGAACGTGACGGAGACCGCCTCGATCAGGGAGATGGCGGACGAGATGGCCGCGATCAGAACGAGGGCGTAGAAGATGAAGCCGAAGACGCCGCCGATGGTGCCCATGTCATGGAACACGTCCTGCAGGGTGGCGAACAGAAGGGTCGGGCCGCCGAGCTGGATCTCGGAGACGGCCATGCCCTTGGCGATGCCGTTGGCGACGGCCGCCGGGATAACGGCGAGACCGGCCATGATGGCGACCAGGGTATCAGCGATCACGATGATGACGGAGTTTTTCGGCAGGTTCTCATCCTTGCCGAGGTAGGAGCCATAGGTGATCATGGCGCCCATCGCCAGCGACAGGGAGAAGAACATCTGACCGCCGGCCGTCGCCAGAACGGACATGACGCCGGGTGCCTTGTCGATGAAGCCGCCCTTGACCGCGTAGCCGGGGACGAACATGAACTTCAGGCCTTCCGCAGCGTGCGGGAGCGTCCAGGCACGGATGATGACGATGACGAGCATGACGAACAGAGCGGGCATGCCGATCTTGTTGAACTTCTCAATGCCGCCGCCGACACCGTTGAGGTTGATGAGGTAGCAGATGATCATGAAGCCGAGCATCACAAGGATGCTCATGCCGGGGTTGGTGAGCAGCGCGCCAAAGCTCTCAGCGCCGGGCACACCCTTGAACAGGCCGACAATGTTGAGGACGATGTAGTAGATGCAGTAGCCGCCGAGAACCGAGTAGAAGGTCATGATCAGGAACGGGGCCAGGATTGCCAGCCAGCCGACCCACTTGAACTTCTTCGACACAGTCTTGTAGGCGTTGACCGGGCCGAGGCCGGTCTTACGACCAATCGCCAGCTCGGACAGCATGATCGCAAAGCCGACGAAGACCGCGAGGATCAGGTAGATGATCAGGAACGTAAAGCCGCCGCTCTTGCCCATTTTGTACGGGAAGCCCCAGATATTGCCGAGGCCGACGGCGGAACCGATGGCAGACATCAGAAAGCCGATATTGCTGCCAAATGAACCACGTTTGTTTTCGTCCATTGTTTTTCCTCCAATTTCAAATTGCTTTTCCCCGGAACTCCCCCCAATAGCGCCGGACGATAACCGCTTCGTCCGGGCATCCATAACCGCAAGTGGGAAATTCTCGATGAACTTATTGCTAATTTACACTAAAAACCCGAAATTCGCAACCGTTTTTCGTGAATTTCGTTCACAAACTGTTCATTTTAGACGATGCCATAGATTGGGCCAGCCGAACGCGACCACTTTTTAGATATTCTGACGGCGTCACGAAAATGGCAACTCCCATTATTTTGATATTCTGTTTTCGAATGGGTAACTTTACTGAAATATATTCGAAACACATTCGTCCATATGACACATACACAAAGGCATCTTTTGCCGTCGGGAGTCTTGCATTTTTCCGGCGTTCATGTATAATGTCTTTGTTACCCTGTGATTATGATTAGGAGGAATTTCAAATGACATATGAGATGGATATCGCCGGGCTAAAGCGCGATCTGCCCCTGTGCAAGGTCTCCGATGACCTGTACATCGGCGCGTTCGTCATGTTTGGCGATGTGGAGCTGACCGTGCACTGCGCGGCCGAGCTGCTCAAGCTGACGCCGGAATATGACTATCTGATCGCCCCCGAAGCGAAAGCCATCCCGCTGGTGTATGAAATGGCCCGTCAGAGCGGTGCGGACAAGTACTTCGTCGCCCGCAAGAAGGCCAAGGCCTACATGAGCAGCGTGTTTCAGGTGCACGTCAAGTCCATCACGACGCAGGGCGTGCAGACGCTCGTGCTCGACCAGACGGACGCGGAGCTGATCCACGGCAAACGCATCGTCATCGTGGACGACGTGATCTCGACCGGCGAGTCGCTGCGCGCGATGGAGGAGCTCGTCAACGAGGCCGGCGGCATCATCGTCGGCAAGATGGCCGTGCTCGCCGAGGGCGACGCCAACGACCGCCCCGACATCACCGTGCTGGGCAAGCTGCCGCTGTTTAACCCCGACGGCACGCCGAAGGCATAATAACACACAGACTTTCGCGGGCGCTGCATCGGCAGCGCCCGCGCGTCATATGACCGTCTGCATTTTGCAGCGCATTCGGGAGGAACGCGTATGAACCTGCTCTTTGCGATCAACGGGGGCTATATCCCCACATTTCTCAATTGTATGCGCAGCGTGCTGCTGCACGGCGGCGCGAGCCATTACGAGGTCTTTCTCCTGCACTCCGATCTCACCCCCGCCGATGAGGAGCGCGTGCGCGCGGCGCTGCCCGCGGTCGGGCTGCACTTTGTGTTCGTCGACCCCGCGATGTTCGACGGCTTTCCGGAGTCGAAGCGCTACCCGCGCCAGATATATTACCGCATCGCAGCGCCCCTGCTGCTGCCGGACACGCTCGAGCGCATCCTCTACCTCGATGCGGACACGGTCATCATCAATCCCCTCACGCAGCTGTATGCCGCGCCGTTCGGAGATGCGTATTTCATGGCCTGCACGCACACGCGCAAGCTGCTCGAAAAGCTCAACGCCGCGCGTCTGGGCATGGACGAGGCCGCGCCCTACATCAATACCGGCGTGCTGCTGTATAACCTCCCGGCCCTGCGTGCCGACCTCGACATGGAGCGTGTGCGCGCCTTTGCCGATGAAAAGCAGGACGTGTTCCTGCTGCCGGATCAGGACATTCTCACCGCGCTCTACGGCGACCGGGTGCACCTGCTCGACAGCATGGTCTACAACCTCAGCGACCGCATCCTTGCGCTGCACAACGCGCAGCTGCTTGCTGAGCCGGTCGATCTCGACTGGGTGCGCGCGCACACGGTCATCATCCACTACTGCGGCCGGCTCAAACCGTGGAAGCCGCACTACGTCGGCGTGCTCGACGTGTTTTACCACGAGCTGATGGATGAGATTCAGAAATAAATAAAAAGCATGCGTCCCGAACGATCGGGACGCATGCTTTTTATCCGCGCAGACCGCCGAAGAACGCGCGCAGCGCGGCCGCACAGTCATCCGAGAGCACGCCGCCGTAGATGGCGGGGTGGTGACCGTAGCGCTCCTCAAAGAGGTTGAGCACGCTGCCGCAGGAGCCGAAGTTCGGCTCTTTCGCGCCGTAGACGACGACCGGAATGCGGGCGTTGATGATCGCCCCGGCGCACATGGGGCACGGCTCGAGCGTGACATAGAGCGTGCAGCCGTCGAGCCGCCACGTGCCGAGCGCGCGGCACGCCTCGGCAATGGCCTCCATCTCTGCGTGGGCATCGGCGCGGTGCGTGCGCTCGCGGCGGTTTCGGCCGCGGCCGATGATGCGGCCCCCGGCGTCGACGATCACGCAGCCTACCGGCACCTCCCCGTCGGCCGCCGCGGCGTGCGCGAGCGTGAGCGCCGCGCGCATATATTCCTCGCGCTCCACAGGCGCTCTCCCCTTTCAAAAAACCGGCGCTGCTGAAATAACAGCGCCGGAAACACGTTTTGGACGAAAACCGATCAGGCCAGAGCCGCCGTGATGATGGACATCTGGTAGACCTCCTCGGCGTCGCAGCCGCGGGACAGGTCGTTGATGGGGGCGTTCAGACCCTGCAGGATCGGGCCGTAGGCCGCAAAGCCGCCCAGACGCTGTGCGATCTTATAGCCGATGTTGCCGGCCTCGATGCACGGGAAGATGAAGGTGTTGGCATGGCCCGCGACCGGAGAGCCGGGGAACTTCAGCTGGCCGACGACCGGGGAGACGGCAGCGTCAAACTGCATCTCGCCGTCGAGCTTCAGCTCGGGCGCGAGCTCCTTGGCGATGACGGTGGCGTCATGGCTGAGCGCGACCGTGCCGCCCTTGCCGGAGCCCTTGGTGGAGAAGCTCAGCATGGCGACCTTCGGATCCATGCCGAAGATCTCGGCAGTCTTGGCGGTCTCGATGGCGACCTCGGCCAGCTTCTGCGCGGCGGAGAAGGTGACCTCACCGGTGGCCTTGTCGACGGTATCCTGATAGTCGATGTTGATGGCGCAGTCGCCCATGGCGAGCATCTCGTCGCCGCGGACCATGATGAAGCAGGAGCTCACGAGGTGGGCACCCTTCTTGGTCTTGATGAGCTGCAGCGCCGGACGGACGGTGTCCGCGGTGGAGTAGGTCGCGCCGCCGAGCAGGGCATCGGCCACGCCCATCTTCACGAGCATGGTGCCGAAGTAGTTGCCCTTCTGGAGGTTGGCGCGGACTTCTTCCATGGTCATTTTGCCCTTGCGCAGGTCAAACATGCACTGGGCCATCTCGTCCATCTTGTCATAGTTGGCGGGATCGATGATCTCGAGCCCCTCGATGTCAAAGTTGCCGGCCTTGGCCGCAGCCTTCACGTCCTCGACGTTGCCGACGAGGATCGGCGTCAGGAAGCCGCCCTGCTTCAGGCGGGCAGCGGACTCGAGGATGCGGGCATCGGTGCCCTCGGTGTAGACGATCTTGCGCGGATTGGCTTTGAGAACTTCAACCAGATTTTCAAACATGGTGTTTTCCTCCAATATGTTCATCTATTTTCTGTTTTTCTGTGAACATGGTTTCACAATTAAATAGTGTAACACCACCTCCGACGTTTTTCAACCCCCGCACACAATTTTAAAAAGAGGTTGTTGCCGTTTGTGCGCGGGCGTGGTAAAATACAGACCGTTATCAGAACGTTACAGGAGGTGCGGCATGGAACGCAATTTCGCTGCCGTCATGTCGGAGCTGCGCCACGCGCGCGGGCTGTCCCAGCGCAAGGTTGCGGCCGACCTGAAGATCAGTCAGGCGCTGCTGTCCCACTACGAAAACGGCGCGCGTGAGCCCGGGCTCGCGTTCGTGTGCAGGGCGTGCGATTACTACGGCGTGAGCGCCGACTTTCTGCTCGGCCGTGCGCCGAGCCCGACCTGCACGCCCGAACAGCTCGAGGCACTGCGCGCGCTCGTGCAGGACGTGCGCACAGCCGCTGACCGCGCCGAGGCCGCACTGGAGGAGATTTCCCTATGATCCCACAAGAAAACATCCGCAATTTTTCGATCATCGCGCACATCGACCACGGCAAGTCCACCCTGTCCGACCGGCTCATCGAGCTGTGCGGCGCAGTGGATCAGCGCGAAATGGAGGACCAGCTGCTCGACAACATGGATCTCGAGCGCGAGCGCGGCATCACGATCAAAGCGCGCGCCGTCGGGCTGACCTATCACCGTGACGGCAAGGTCTACACGCTCAACCTCATCGACACGCCGGGCCACGTGGACTTCAACTATGAGGTCAGCCGCTCGCTCGCCGCGTGTGAAGGCGCCGTGCTGATCGTGGATGCCTCACAGGGCGTGGAGGCGCAGACGCTCGCCAACACCTACCTCGCGCTCGACCACGATCTGGAGATCCTGCCGGTCATCAACAAGATCGACCTGCCCGCCGCCGACCCCCAGCGCACCAAGGCCGAGATCGAGGACATCATCGGCATCCCGGCTATGGACGCGCCTGAGATCTCGGCCAAGCAGGGCATCAACATTCAGGCCGTGCTCGACGACATTGTCGACCATGTCCCCGCCCCGCAGGGCGACCCGAATGCCCCGCTGCAGGCGCTCGTGTTCGACAGCCAGTATGACAGCTACCGCGGCGTCATCGTGCTCATGCGCATCGTGGCCGGCACGCTCCGGCGCGGCATGGAGGTAACGCTCATGTCCACCGGCGCATCCTACAAGGTGCTCGAGGTCGGGCATCTGCGTCCCATCGGGCTTGACCCGTGCGACGAGCTCGGCTGCGGCGACGTGGGCTACTTCACCGCAAGCATCAAAAACGTGGAGGACCCGCGCGTGGGCGACACCGTGACCGAGACGGCCCGCCCCGCTGCCGAGCCGCTGCCCGGCTACCGTCCGGCACGCTCGATGGTCTACTGCGGCATCTACACCGAGGACGGCTCAAAGTACCCCGACCTGCGCGACGCGCTCGAAAAGCTCAAGCTCAACGATGCCTCGCTCTCGTTCGAGCCGGAGTCGTCGGTCGCGCTCGGCTTCGGCTTCCGGTGCGGCTTTCTCGGTATGCTGCACATGGAGATCATTCAGGAACGCCTCGAGCGCGAGTTCGACCTCGATCTCATCACGACGCTGCCGAGCGTTATCTACCGCATCACCAAGACCGACGGCACGGTGCTCATGATCGATAACCCCCATGACTACCCGAACCCTGCGTCCATCGAAGTCGCGGAGGAGCCGTATGTGAACGTGTCGATCATCACGCCGCAGGAATTTGTCGGCAACATCATGCCGCTGTGTCAGGATCTGCGCGGCGAGTATAAGAACATGCAGTATCTCGACAGCCGCCTCGTGGAGCTGCACTACGAGATGCCGCTCAACGAGATCGTCTACAACTTCTTTGACACGCTCAAGGCGCGCACGAAGGGGTACGCCTCGCTTGACTACGAATTTTCCAGCTATCACCCGAGCGAGCTCGTGAAGGTGGACATGCTGCTCAACGGCGACCAGGTCGACGCGCTGAGCTTCATCGCCCACAAGGACAAGGCCTACGGCCGGGCGCGCAAGCTGTGCGAGAAGCTCAAGGAGAACATCCCGCGGCAGCTGTTCGAGATCCCGGTGCAGGCCGCAATCGGCGGCAAGATCATTGCGCGCGAGACCGTCAAGGCCCTGCGCAAGGACGTGCTCGCCAAGTGCTACGGCGGCGACATCACGCGCAAGAAAAAGCTGCTCGAAAAGCAAAAGGAAGGCAAGAAGAAAATGCGCCAGCTCGGCACGGTTCAGATTCCCACGGAGGCATTTCTCGCCGTGCTCAAGCTTGATGACTAAGGAGGCTCACCATGCTCGAATTCCGTTTTGACACCCAGCTGCTCATCGAGGGTCACGGCCTCGATGAGGACGCGATCCACGACTACATCCTCGCCAACATCGCGGGCGACTGTCTGCTCGCCGTGGGCGACGAGGACCTCATCAAGATCCACTTCCACACGAACACGCCCTGGAAGGTGCTCGAATACTGCGCCGGTCTCGGCGACATCCACGACATCGTCATCGAAAACATGGAGCGTCAGGAAAACGGCCTGCACGGCTGAGCGATCCGGGCGCAAAAACCGGCAGAGCGTTGGCTCTGCCGGTTTTTCATGTTTCGTATGCAGTCAGTTCGCGTAGGCCTCCGCCACGAGCTTGCCCTGCACCAGATAGCGCTGGTGATTGTCCCCGCGGTAGCAGGTCGAAAGCGTCAGCACGCGGTCGCCCGGCTGTGGCCATGCGTCCTCGCGGACATTGGCCTGCAGACTTTTTTGCGCGCGCACATCGTCAAAATATGCCGTGAAATCCTCTGCGTCCGCAAAATCATGGCACAGCAGCAGATGCTCGCTCGAGTGCGGATAGGCCGCGAAGATCTCATACACGAGCATCCGGTCCGGGAGATAGACGTAGATATAGCGGTGCGACTCAAAGACCTCCGCGTCCGAAAAGTCGTTGAGCTGGGCAAACATGCGTCCGTTGCGCAGATTGTGCCCGTAGAGCACGGTCATGGGGTCGGAAAAGTCCTTCCGGTTGTAGCTCTGGCTGAAGATGCTGCCGCCGCTGTAGTACACGCCGTTTTCGCTGTGCTTGGAGTAATACTCCTGATCGTCATCGCCGTCACGCTGCAGCACGGCATAGCTGATGTCGGTATCCGGGATCTTGATCCACGCATAGATATCCGGATTCATGGTCTGCAGCTCGTCAAAATCGACCGGGATCTTCACGCGCTCAAGCTGAAAGCTGCCGCCGTCGTCGGAAATGTTGGTGCGCATCCGGTCGCCGAAGGCCTGCCCCTGATAGTACTGCACGATATACCACACGCACCACGCACACGCGCACAGTGCCGTGAGCGCCACGAGCACCAGCACGCTGCGCACAAGGATCTTTTTCTTCTTCATCGTTCACCTCATAAAAACAAAAGCCCCATGAAGATCATGGGGCTTTGTTATCCATGTGACCGCTGGTTCACTTGACGCGAATCAGCTTTTTGCCGCAAAACAGCACCGCTCCGACCGCTGCGATGGCCGCAAGGATCACCCACAGGATGCTGAAGGACTCGCCGGTCTGCGGAGAGGTCGTGCCCTTGTCAGGCGTGACAGTTGTATCGGTATTGTTCTTCTCGGGGCTGACGACCGCGCCGGCGGCAAACGCCGTCGCCGACAGGGCAAACACGAGAACGAGTATCAAAAGAATGGCCACAAAACGCTTCATTGTGAACTCCTCCATTCATATTTCAGCAATTTTAAATACAGTATGATTTTACACCAACCGCACACAAATTGCAAGAGGGTAATTGCAAAAAATATCCGTTTCCCGGTTACCCCTCCACCGGCTCGTAGAAAATGCTCAGGATCAGCTCCAGCAGCGCGTCCGAATCGACCTGATACTCCGCGTGCCGCTGCTCGCCCATGACCGACGTGCCGGGGACATTGACGATGTCGTCCGAGAAGTGCATCCCGCTCGCCTGCTGCGCCAGATAGACCATCATGGCGGTGTTGATGTTCGTCGTGGTGTTGCGCCGGACGTTGTTGTAGAGTGCGAGAATGCTTGCCGGATCCTCCTTGACCTGCGCGAGCATCTTGTGCATGAGCGCAAGCACGACCTGCTTTTGCCGCTGCATGCGCTGGTTGTTGCCCTCGGTTGAGTCGGCGCGGTAGCGGATATAGCTTTCCGTGAGCTGGCCGGTGAGCGTCACGGGCTGCCCGGCGGCAAAGCCGGGGATGCTCGTGTCCGGCGTGACCGTCACGCCGCCGACGCTGTCGACGAGCTGGCGGATACCCTGCATATAGATCGAGCCGTAGACCGGGATCGGCAGATCGTAAAACAGGCGCGAGACAGCCGCGCTCGTCAGCTCACAGCTTCGCTCCGCCCCGTCGCCGTAGGCATAGGCAAGCGCCAGCTGCGCCGTAGCCGTGCCGACATGCTCGCCCGCGCTGTCGAGAATATCGAGCGTACACATCGCGTCGCGTGAGATGGAGATGAGCGTCATCTCCTTGTTGCGCAGATCGAGCACCGCGAGAATGTTCACATCCGACTGGTTGGCATTTCCGTAGATGCCGCTGGCATCCTGCTTGACCTGCTCGTCCACGCCCATGAGCAGGATCGTGACGATATCGGTGTTGTAGCGGTAGAGCCGGTCATTGTAGCGCACCGTGCCCGAGCCGAGCGACTCCACATTGTCCCCGGAAATATTCATCCCGTTGTCACCGGTCAGCGCATTGCGGCCAATCGCCGACAGGATCAGCACCGTGCCGACCAGCAGCAGCGCGATGGCGAGCAGCACACACACGATGATGACCAGCACGCGCGTACCGCGGCTCATGCGCTTTTTCGGCGACTTGACCGCCGGAGCCTGTCGTTCGTCTGGCACAGCTGTCCCCTCCTTCGTCCTGCAGATATTTCTCTGCGCATGATACCACGTTTTGGTCCGTGTTGTAAAGCCGGGAGCGGCGTTTGCGGTTGACTTTTGCGTGCCGCGCGCCTATCTTAAAGGCAGAAGCACACAAAATTCCGGAGGTCTTGCTATGGACGAAATCAGCATCCGCAGCCACTGGGTCAGCGCATGGAGCACCAGCCCCATCGACGCGAGCCTGTCCGAGACCGGCATCCTCGACCGGCTCGGCGTCGCCGTGACGGAGATATCCGCGCGCACGGCCGTGCAGCTCACGGCCGGCGGCACGCACGTGCGCCTGACGCTCTCGAACGTGTTCGGCGTGCTGCCGCTGCACGTGGCCGCCTGCACCGTCGCCATCGGCGCGGACGATGCGCGCGGCATCGAGCCCGACACGCTGCACACCGTGACCTTCGGCGGCAAGGGTCATGTCCGCATCGCCGCCGGGACGAGCTGCACCTCCGATGCCGCCGCGCTGCCGGTCGCCGCCGGACAGACGCTGACCGTCACGGTCTTTTACCGCGGCATCAACGCCATGCGCACGATCGGACTCATCGGCGGATGCAGCTACGCCGAGCTCGGCAACTGCACGCGCCGCCCCCTGCTGCATCTGGCCATACCGATGCAGCACACGGCGGAGACCGGCGCATATGAGGTCATCCCAGCGCTCACGGAGATCGACGTGCTGGCAGCGCCCGGGACGCACACGTGCGTCATCTTCGGCGACTCGACCGTGGCAAACGAGCTGCCGCGGCTGCTGGCGGCGCGCCTGCGCGCCGACGGGATCGAAAACGTCAGCGTTACACAGGCCGCCATCAAGGGCGACCGGCTGGTGGCCGACGGCGTCGGCCGCGCGGCGAAGCTCCTCGGCGGCGCAGGCGTGAAGCGCTTCGGGCGCGACGTGCTCGGCCAGGCGGGCGCGGACATGGTGCTCGTCAAGCTCGGCGCAAACGATCTCATCCACCCGCATTGCCGCAGCAAGCAGGGACTGCTGACCCCGGTCACGTTCGCGCAGATGACAGCGGGCTACCGCGCGCTCGCCGACATGGCGCACGCGCAGGGCGTGCGCATCTGGTTTTGCGAGCTCACGCCGTGGAAGGGCTACACGCGAAACCTCTTCGGCCGCGGGGACGACATTCACTGGTCGCCGGAGCTCGACACGCTGCGGCCGGAGCTCAACGCGTGGTTTCAGAGCGCGGACTGCCCCGCCGACGGCTACATCCCGCTGGGCGCTCTGGCAGACCCCGACGACCCGGACGCGCTCATCCCGGCCTACACGACCGACGGCGTGCACCACACGCCCGCCGGACAACGCGCGCTCGCAGCCCTGATCCCGGAGGACATCTTCCGGGCACCGCAGAAGGAGGTATCTCCATGATCGACATCCGTCCCGCGACCGCAGACGATCTGCCGCGCATCGAGCAGATCTACGACGCGATCCACACCGCGGAGGAGAACGGCACCGCCAGCGTCGGCTGGGCGCGCGGCGTCTATCCGACGCACGCGACCGCACAAGCCGCGCTTGATGCCGGGGCACTGTTTGTGCTCACTGACGACAGTGCGCTCGTCGCCGCCGGGCGCATTGACCGGACGCAGGTGCCAGTATATGCGCAGGTGCCGTGGCAATACGCAGCACCGCCGGAGCAGGTGCTCGTGCTGCACACGCTCGTCGTTGACCCGACGATCGCCGGGCACGGCTACGGCACGCAGTTCGTGCGCTTTTATGCCCGGCGCGCCCGCGCGCTCGGCTGCACGGTGCTGCGCATCGACACGAATGCAAAAAACACCGCTGCCCGCCGGCTCTACGCCCGTCTCGGCTTCCGCGAGGCCGCCATCGTGCCGTGCACCTTCAACGGCATCGCCGGCGTAGAGCTCGTCTGTCTGGAAAAACGGCTGGACGCAGAATAGACGCCATACAGAAAAAACCGCAGTCCGTGGACTGCGGTTTTTTCATTGCTCCGTTTTCAGCGCCGGGCGCTCGCCGTACATCCGCGCGTAGTAGCTCCGGTATTCGCCGGAGACGATCTCCTCCCACCAGGGGCGGTTGGCGAGATACCAGTCGATCGTGCGGCCGATGCCGTCGGCAAAGCGCGTCTCCGGCAGCCAGCCGAGCTCCGTGTGGATCTTCGTGGGGTCGATGGCATAGCGCAGGTCATGCCCCTGCCGGTCGGTGACGTAAGTGATGAGGCTTTCAGGCTTGCCGAGCTTGCGGCAGATCAGGCGCACGATGTCGATGTTGCGCATCTCGTTGTGGCCGCCGATGTTGTACACCTCGCCGATGCGCCCGCGCGCGACCACGAGGTCGATGGCCTTGCAGTGGTCGGTGACATACAGCCAGTCGCGCACATTCAGCCCCCGGCCGTAGACCGGCAGCGGACGGTCGGCGAGGGCGCTCACGATCATGAGCGGGATGAGCTTTTCCGGAAACTGATACGGCCCGTAGTTATTCGAGCAGCGCGAGATCGTGACCGGCAGGCCGTAGGTACGTCCATACGCGCCCACGAGCAGGTCGGCCGCGGCCTTGGAGCTGCTGTAGGGCGAGCTCGTGTGCAGCGGCGTCTGCTCGGTGAACAGCAGCTCCGGCCGGTCGAGCGGCAGGTCGCCGTAGACCTCGTCGGTCGAGACCTGATGGAAGCGGACATTCCCATATTCGCGGCAGGCGTCCATGAGCACGGACGTGCCGATGATGTTCGTCTGCAAAAACAGCGACGGGTCGGCGATCGAGCGGTCCACGTGGCTCTCGGCGGCAAAGTTGATGACCACGTCGGGGCGCTCCTCGGCAAAGAGGGCGTAGACCGCCTCACGGTCGCAGATGTCCACTTTGGCAAAGCGGAAATTTGGCTGCCCGAGCAGCGGCGCGAGCGTGGAGAGATTGCCGGCATAGGTGAGCTTGTCGATGCACACAAGCCGGTCGTCCGGATAGCGCTCGCGCAGGTAAAACAGGAAATTCGCGCCGATGAAGCCGGCGCCGCCGGTTACGAATCTAGTCATGCAGTTCCCTCTCAAACACCAGCTTGTCCTCCGCGACCGCGCGCAGATGCGCACCGTAGGGCGCGTTTTGATACTGCGCGGCGGCAGCCAGCAGCTGCGCCTTCGTGAGCCAGCCCATGTGATAGGCCACCTCTTCCGGCGCGGAAATGATGACGTCCTGCCGGTTCTGTACCGTCTGGACAAAGACCGCCGCGTCCATGAGGCTCTCGACCGTACCGGTATCGAGCCACGCAAAGCCCCGGCCGAGCAGCTGCACCTTCAGCCGATCGTCCTCGAGATAGAGCCGGTTGAGGTCTGTGATCTCCAGCTCGCCGCGCGCCGACGGGCGCACCTGCCGTGCCTTTTCCACGACACGGTTGTCGTAAAAATACAGCCCCGTGACGCAGTAATTCGAGCGTGGGCTTCTGGGCTTTTCCTCGACGGACAGCACACGCTTGTTCTGGTCGAACTCCACAACGCCGAAGCGCTCGGGGTCCTTGACATGATAGCCGAAGATCGTGGCATAGCCCGCCTCGGCATCCTTGACCGCCTCGCGCAGATTGCTTCGAAAGCGGTTGCCGTAGAAAATATTGTCGCCGAGGATCATGGCGCACGTGTCATCGCCGATGAAATCCTCTCCGATCAGAAACGCCTGCGCCAGACCGTCCGGATGCGGCTGCACCGCGTAGGACAGCCGGATGCCGAACTGGCTGCCGTCGCCGAGCAGACGCTCGAAGCGCGGCGTGTCCTCCGGCGTGGAGATGATGAGGATATCGCGGATGCCCGCGAGCATGAGCGTCGAGAGCGGGTAGTAGATCATGGGCTTGTCGTACACCGGCAGCAGCTGCTTGGACGTGACCCGCGTGAGCGGGTACAGCCGTGTGCCGGAGCCTCCGGCGAGGATGATGCCTTTCATCGTCTGTGCCTCCCTTTTCAGTCTCTGCGGTACAGGTCGCGGGTGTATACCTTCTCCGGTACGTCGTCGAGCGCGGACTCGGCGCGGTTGGCAACAATGACGGCCGCCATGCGCTTGAATTCCGTCAGCGACGCGATTACCGGCAGACCGTCAAAGGAGGCGGCCCTGAGCGTCGGCTCATAGATCACGACGCTGGCGCCCGCGCGGCGCAGCCGCTCGATGACGCCGCGGATGCTCGACTCGCGGAAGTTGTCCGAGTCGGCCTTCATCGTCAGACGGTACACACCGACGACGCCGCCCGCCGCCTTGCGCAGGATCTGACGGGCGATGTGATCCTTGCGCTCGTCATTGGCCGTGACGGCGGCACTGATGATCCGGTTCGGAATGTCGCCGAAGTTCGCCACCAGCTGGCGCGTGTCCTTCGGCAGGCAGTAGCCGCCGTAGCCGAACGACGGATTGTTGTAGTGTGCGCCGATGCGCGGGTCAAGGCACACGCCGTCGATGACCTGTCGCGTGTCGAGCCCCTTGAGCTCGCAGTAGGTATCGAGCTCATTGAAGTAGCTCACGCGCACGGCGAGATAGGTGTTGGCAAAGAGCTTGATGGCTTCGGCCTCTGTCGCGTTCGGGTACAGCGTCGGGATGTCCTGCTCCGCCGCGCCCTGCTGCAGCAGGGCCGCAAACAGGCGCGCATCCGCCTCCGTCGCCGTGCCGCCGTGCGGACGGCCGACCACGATGCGGCTCGGGTGCAGGTTGTCATACAGTGCCCTGCCCTCGCGCAGAAATTCCGGCGAGAACAGCAGCCGCCTGCAGCCGAACGCCCCCACGGCGCGCTCCGTGTAGCCGACCGGCACCGTGGACTTGATGACCACGAGCGCGCCGGGATTGACCCTGCCCACGAGCGAGAGCACCGCCTCGACGGTCGAGGTGTTGAAGATCTGCCGCTCGGGGTCGTAGTCCGTCGGCGTGGCGATGATGACCACGTCCGCCGTGCGGTAGGCCTGCCCGGCGTCCACGGTCGCCGTGAGCGTGAGGGGCTTTGCGCGCAGGAACTCCGTGATCTCGGCGTCGGCAATCGGCGAGACGCCGCGGTTGATGTTTTCGGCTTTGGCGGGGGTCGTGGTCACGGCGGTGACGGCGTTGTGCTTCATGCCACATACGCATATGTAACAAGCAGCTTCCTTTCAATGACATTCTCACAGTTTGCAAACATACTTGTTCCCGTATTCGGTCTTTTAATTCTTGGTGCAATAGGCATTGCAATACTCGGCT
>ERZ838118.3448-NODE-3448-length-15167-cov-10.230082_pt1 | contig 15167 bp, 7 predicted proteins | sample MGYA00519863_ERZ838118 | MGnify/ENA primary metagenome ERZ838118 (study PRJEB31850, sample SAMEA3708827) | human gut metagenome | biome: human gut; feature: human-associated habitat; material: faeces | place: China | collected 2014 ...
TTTTATTTTGCCCCATTTTGTACATTTTCCTGAAAATGTACACGGTTTGATGGGTCAGACAAAAAAAGCGCACACCCCTCGGTGTGCGCTCGGATTTCACGTCTGCGTCGATTCCCGCAGGCTTACCTGGTAACCCAACTCCATGCGGGTTTCAACAGGCTGCCCCTGCAAGGCGCACAGCAGCTGCTGCGTTGCTTTTAAGCCAAGGATATCCGCATTAAACTGCACGGCGGAGATGGGCGGCACGGTATTGACCAGATTCTCATTATCATACAGCGACGCCAGCCGGATATCCTGCGGCACGCGCAGGTTCAGCTGCTTGAGCATATTCAGCGTCAGCTGTGCCAGCCGTTCGTCCATGCACAGGATGCAATCCGCCCCGCGCTCTACAGCCTGCTGCACAGCCTCCATGCGCAAATCGTCGCTTTCCAGCTCCAAAAACAGCAGGTTTTCGTCAATTTTTTGCCCCATCTTGACATAAGCCTGCCGGAAACCCTCCAATCGGGATTGGTTGACGGTGTACAGCATACTGCCGCCCAGCAGCGCGATATGCTTCATGCCCTTCATCAGCAGCAGACTGGTCATCTCACGGCAGCCGCCCACCTGGTCATGGTCAACGGAAAGTACCTGATCGTCCTCCGGCTGACCGATGGCGACAAACGGCACCTTGCGCGCCTTCAGCAGCGGGATCAAGGGGTCACGCTCCAGTGTGCGGGTCAAGATCAGACCATCGATTTTGCGGTTATCCAGCAGTCGCTCCACAGGACGGGTTTCGTTTTCGTCCACCAGCGTCAGCAGGACATCGTAGTCGGAATCCCCGGCAACCTGATAGACAGAGCGCATCACCTTGCGCAAAAAGGGCAGCTCAAAGTCGGAAAATTGCGTGGAAATCACCAGCGAAATATTGTAGGAGCAGCGCTTCACCAGCCCGCGCGCCATCATACTGGGGGTATAGTTATGCGCTTTTACATAGTCCAGCACGCGCTGGCGGGTTGCTGCGCTGATGCGCCCGTTGCCGGATATGGCACGGGACACGGTTGTCTTGGATATGCCAAGCGCCTGCGCGATTTGCGTGATATCGATCAACTTGTCGTTCTTCGGCAAAGGTGGCATGGTTTCTCATCTCCGATATGTATTTACCATTATCATAATCGTTTTTTGCCGAATCGTCAATTATTTCTTGCGTAAAGCTTCCCCTTGCACAGCCCTCACACCGTTCGTCTGCACAGTTTTTTGCGTAATTTACGGCACAGGGTCTGTATCTCCTGCGCGGTTTCGGCGGTGCATGGATCGGGCGCAAACTGTGCCGCCTGTACGGCATCCAGCAGGTGCTGCACGGTTTCACGGTCCGTCTGCGGGCAATGCGTTTGCAGAAATTCCGCAAATGCCGATTCGTCAGAGGACACCTCCGCCGCCAGCCCGCAGCGCCGCATCTTGCGATGGAGCGCACAAAATTCTGCCTGTACGGTCTGCAAAGGTGTGCGCCTTGCACGGCGCAGAAGTGCCAAGGCCAAGACGAGCAGCAGCAAAACCGTAGGCAGCACCCACAAAAGCGGGACACTTTGCGGCGTTTCGGCAGGGGAGTCGGCCTCCTGCCGCGCGAGCAGGGATGTATCACTGTCTGCGGTATTTTGCCCTGCCTGTGCGGCATCGGCGGCAAGCTCGCCCTCGGTCAGTTCGGCTGTCATACCGGGGGTGACCTCCAGCGGCGTCCAGCCCTGCCCGGAAAGGTAAATCTCTGCCCAGGCGTGGGCGTTATCGTCCTGCAAAACGGCACGGCAGCTGCCGTCGCCCACAGCGGTAAACAGACTTTGCGGTGCGGCGTAGCCTACCACATATCGGGCGGGCAGCCCCACCATGCGGCACAGCAGCACCGCTGCCGAGGCAAACTGTGTGCTGCTGCCCGCGTGGCTCTCGCTCAGGAAATACAGCAGCGGGTCGGTGTCGTCGGGTGTCTCGGCGTCCGCGCTGTAACGGCAGTGCTCGTTCAGCCAGCTGCGCACCAGTGCGCGTCGGCCATCGGTGTCATCATCCCTGAGTTTGCGCTCCTTCACCAGCGCAGCCAGTTCCTTGTCTATGGCATCGTACCCGGCACCGTCGGGCACATCCAGGCAGCGCGCACGAACATACGCGGCGTAGGCGCTTTCCAGACGGTCCAGCACCCCCGCGTCATCATCGTCACGGGCCTCCAGCAGCTCCTTTGCCTGTTTGCGCGGAAAATAGTAGAACATATCGTCCTGCACGGTCTGCCCCGCTATGGCTCCGTCGCCGTCCGGCGTGTAGTAGTCGTTAAAATATGCGTTGTACGGCGCAAACGTGTAGGCATCGTTTGCATGCAGACGCTGTACGGTCATTTGCTGCGGCTGTGCGCCGCTGTATGCCGCGCGCAAAAACGGTAGGTTCGCAATGGCAAGCCGCCCGTCGCCGTCGGTTTTCCAGTTTGCTGCGGCACTGTCGAAGGCAGCGGCATTCCCTGCCTGCCAGCTTGTGCCGTCATAGTCCACGCCGATAAACCCGCGCAGGTAGACGGTCTCCTCCGGCTTGGCGTCGGTCGTGACCATTATATCCTCCAGCCCCGTCAGCGCCAGGCCGTCGCCCCGTGTCAGGCTGCCGTCCTCCACGCCGCCCGCAGCAGCGCTGACATGGAAATTCAGTGCCCCGCCGCTGATTTTCGGCAGCCACTCGATCGCCGCGCTCAGCCCGGCCGCGCAGACTTTGTCGGTCACAGGCTGCAGCGCGTTCAAGGGCAGCATTAGCACGGGGCGCAGTGCCAGGGCAGGCAAAAACAGCACCGCGCAAATGGCAGCCATGCCGACACCGGCCAGCCTTTGGTTTGTGCGGTGGGTCTGCAGGTTGGCGGCATAGACAGCGGAATCCTTGCCGCGCCACAGCCGTTTGCGCACCAGCGACCGCGCCGCCGCACAGCTTCCCAACCAGCCCGGCAAAAGCAGCAGCCAGCCCAAAACGGCACGGCCCGTCCCCGCCAACAGCGTGAACACCACGATCGGCAGAAGCACCGCCCCCAGCAGCAACGCGTCGGTGTGGCGGGCTGTCAGCGTGGTCAAAAACATTGTAAACGGCACTGCCGTCAGCAGCGCAAACAGGCCCATCTGCGCCGAAACCGGCGAGGCGGACACCACAAAATTTGCGTTGAAGCGTGTATTCAAGCACAGCCTGACGGCATCCGCGCACTGTGCCGCACCGGCCAAAAACGGCTGCTGCACGGCAAACAGCAGCACCAGATACCCCACGGCCAGCGCCAGCGCCGCGCCGTAACGGCCCGCCTTGGAAAGCGGGACGCGGTGCAGTGCCGGCCACGCCGCACACAGTGCCGCCACGCCGAGCCACACCCAAATCGGCAATGCCAGTGCAAACGCACCGTTCAGTGCCGTCAGCAAGCCCAAGTCCAGCAGTTCCGAAATCAGCAGATCCGCCGCCGTTTCCGCCATGGGGTGGGCAGCGGCCTTGGTGCGGGGCAGCAGCACACGGTCCACAAATACCAGCCCCGTAGCGGGGTCGGTGTCCTTGCGGCGGGTCAATCTGCGCAGCCGCTTTACGGCGGCCTGCCCAAAGTGCAGCAACTGCTGCGGCGCGTCGGCCCCCTCTGCCAAAACGCCGCCCGCAGGGTCAGCGCGGTAGGCTGCGCACAACGGCTCACGCACGGTCAACTCGCCCACGCGGGCGGTCAGTTTCCAGTGGATCAGCTTCGGTGAATCGCCTGCACGGTAGGGGCGCAGATCATAAACGCCGTCGGTCAAATCGCAGCCCGCCGCGGTCACTTTTTCGGCGCAGTTCTGCGGTTTTGTGCCTGCGCCGTCGTCCTCGCCCTCGGCGGGGGGCAGCACACACAGTTCTCTGCTTTGGGGCGGCACGGCGCAGTGCGCGGCAAACAGCCCCAACAGGTCGCGCACGGTGGCTTCCCGCACACGGAACCGCCACAGACCGCTTTTTGCTGCGCGCAGGGTCACGCGCAAATCGGCACACTGATGCGGGGCCAGCATCGCGCCGCAGGGCAGTTCAATGGCCGTTCCGCTTTCGGCGTCCACGGCCTGCAAAACGACACGCAGCTCCGGCATGGGCCGCCGCCCGTTGTTGTGCAGTTTCACCAGTACGGCAAAATCCTCGTCGGGGTGCACGGGGCGGGCAGGCAGCTGCAGCGTTACCGTCACATCCCTGCGCAGTGTGCGGACATACCACGCCAAAAAGCCGACCAGCAGCACCGCCAGTGCCGCCAAAAAGACCGCAAACGACGTGCGGCTGACCGCTGCCGCGGCAAACAGCACGGCCAGCAGCAGCGCGCAGCCCACCTTACCTGCCATGGAACGGTTTCTCCGGGCGAGGGCGCGGCACGGTGTGCAGAACATCGTCAAGGATATTCTGCACTGTATCGCCGCCGGTGCGGGCCTGTTCGGTCAGGCGCAGACGGTGGCGGGCCGCATCGGCAAAAATCGCGGTAATATCCTGCGGGGCCACATAATTGCGCCCGCCCAGAAAAGCCGCCGCGCGCGCCATACCGGCCACTGCCAGCGACGCACGGGGCGAAAGCCCCAGCATCAGGCGGCTGTCCTGCCGCGTTGCGCGGGAGAGTTCCACGATATACCGTCTGATTTCATCGCTCATATATACTTCGTCTACCTGCTGCTGCATAGCCAGCAGGTCGTTTTTGTCCATCACCGGCTGCACACGGTCCAGCAGGGCGCGGCGCGGCTGGCGGGACAAAATCTCCATTTCCGCCTCCGCATCGGGGTAGCCCATGACCACGCAGACCATAAAACGGTCCAGCTGGGATTCCGGCAGCATCTGCGTACCCACCGAGCCGACGGGGTTTTCCGTTGCAAAAACGGTAAACGGCTGCGGCAGAACGCGCGTCACGCCGTCCACCGTGACGGCGCTTTCCTCCATGACTTCCAGCAAGGCGGACTGGGTGCGGGCGCTGGTACGGTTGATTTCATCGGCCAAAAACAGGTTGCACATCACCGCGCCGGGGTGGTACACAAATTTGCCGGTTTCCTTTTGGTACAGCGAGAACCCCACAATGTCGGACGGCAGAACGTCAGGGGTAAACTGCACGCGGTTTTGGGTCAGGTCCATAGCGCGGGCAAACGCCTGTGCCAGCGTAGTTTTGCCCACGCCGGGGATATCCTCAATCAGCACATGGCCGCGGGCCAGTATCGCCATCATGATTTTCAGCACGACTTCCGGCTTGCCCAGCACCGCCTTGCTTACCTCGGCTGTAACGGCCAGCGCCTTTTCGTTGATATTCTGCATGGGTCAATCCTTTCTATGCCTGCGCCAAATCAGCATACAGCCGATCACGGCGGCAATCAGCAGGCATCCCGCCCACAGGGCGTTGTTTTCCAGCCAAATCACCCAGTTGGAGTACGCGCCGCCCGCGTTTTCGCCGCCGCCCTCGTGGGGCAGGGGAGTGATACTTTCGGGGGTGACTTCCTCCAGCGCGGAGGTACCGTCGGCCTCCACCGTCACTTGGCGCGGTGCGGCGTCCCAGGTTTCGTCACACTCGGCCAGGTCTGCCGCATGGGTGGCGGCCTCTGCGTCGGGGTCGCGCTCGGCTATCACCAGGTAGCGCTGGGTGTTTTGGGTGTAGGGGTGGCAGGTCGTCAGGGTAAGCAGGTCGCGGCCGGGCTGTATCAGCACGGCGTTTATGTCGTCCGGCTGTATGATTTTTAGCTCGCACACGCGGTAAACCAGCGTGTCCCACGGCGTTGTCATAGTAATTTTGTCGCCGATTTGTATCTGCTGCACGTTGCGCAGCATTTCCGCGCCGTAATAGCCGCGGTGGGCGGCAATGACGGTGTTGGTGTTTTCGCCGCCCAGCGGCATGGAGGTCTGCCCCAGCAGCGCGCCGCCGCGGGCCATGTTGGCCGCGTTGGCCCCCAGATAAACAGGCAGTTCCAAGTCCAGACGCGGTATCCACAGCGCGGCGATAACGTCGTCTGGCAAGCCGCAGCCCGTCAGGTCAAAGGCGGGGGTCTCGTAGGCAAAGGGGTCTTTCAGGCCGCTTTGGCCTTGGGCAAAAAGCTGTTGGTTGTAGGCCAGAAACGCGTCGTACAGTTCGGGGTAGGCGCGCGCGGGTTCGGCGGCGGAGGTTTCGGGCGCGGCGGGGGCGGCAGCTTCGGCGGCCTGCACAAATTTTTGCACGGTTTTTGTGCTTTTCTGCTCCGTCAGATATCGGCTGACCGTGGGCTGCAGCATCAGCCCTACGCCCAGCAAAATTGCCAGCCATGCAAAAATTTGCAGAAACAGGCGTTTCATCAGTCTTCCTCCTCGCGCTTTTTGCAGCGGTGCAACAGCAGCAGCAACAGCAGCGCCTCGCCGCCGATAACCACACTGCCCGTCACGCTGATCCACGGCCAGGCGTCCACAATGCGCTTTACCACGTTGCCGGTATTCAGCTGTTGGTACTGCACGGTCTGCGGCGTGTCGGGCTGCTCGTCCTCTCCGGTATACGGCACACGGGCGCCGCGCACAAGCATACGGTGGGTGTTAATGGCATAGGGTGTGCAGGTGACCAGCGTGCAGTAGTCCCCGCCGGGGATAATTTCCAAATCCTCGGTGTTTTCCGGCTCCACGACCTTGACCTGGTCTACCTGATACGCCAGCACCTCGTCCATGATGTGGAGGTAAAAACGGTCGCCCTCGCCCAGCTTGTCCAGGTCGGTAAACAGTACCGCCTCGGCCATACCGCGATGCCCCGTCAGCACACTGTGGGTGCCCGCGCCGCCCAGCGGATAGCTGGAGCCTTCCAGATGTCCGACGCCCTTTACCAGCACATCGTCGCTTGTGCCCTCATAAATGGGCAGGTTTACGTCAATTTTGGGTATGGTAATGTAGCCAAGGCTCTCGCCCACATCCAGCATGTCCACATAGCTTGTGCCGATGTCGTCCGCTTCGCCCGCCGCGTCGCGGTCGATGGCATTGTTCAGTTGTTGGTTGTAGCGGCGCGCAGCCTCCTTGGCGGCGTCGATTTTCTCGGCGTCCATCGACTGCACGGTGTCGTTGTAGCTTTCAATGACCGAGCTTGCGTGGCGCTGTGCCACCGCGTTGCTGACAACGGGGTACATGGCCACGCCGATGCCGGAGACGATCATCAGCGCAGCAAAGCCAAGTTTTAATTTGACGGTGGTTTCCATAGCAAAGAGCCTTTCTGTAAAGGGTTGGCGTACTGCCACAACCGCCCATAGGGGAAGAGCCGTTTCCGGCCCTTCCCCTATGGATTACCCGTTTATTTTACTGTGGGTGTTTGTATGGTGTGCATTACGCACGGTTGGGTTTCTTTTTCAGGCTGAACAGAACGCTGACGCCCGCCAGAACCAGCAGCACACCGATACCGCTGAACAGCAGCGTACCGAAACCGCCGGTGACAGGCAGCGTAAAGCCCGCACGGTTGACGATTTCAACCGTTTCTTTGCTGGGGTCGGCCACAGGAGCGCTATCTCTCGTGTAGGTCGGCGTAGTTATTGTAGACTTGGTCTGGTTGCCATTTGCATCATACGTTGTCGTGGTTGTCCATGCAGCAGTATAGGTAAGGTTCAGTTTTGCATCCACAGGCTTAGACAGCAGGTTGTAGCCGTCCACGGTCTTGGTCTCGACCAGTTTGTAGGTGCCGGAGGGCAGACCCGCTGCGGAGACGTAGCCGTTTTCGCCCGTTGTAAGGGTCTTGACCTTGATCCAATTTTCAGCAGAGTTAGTGGTCAAGCCCAGTTTTACGGCATCGTCACCACTGATAGCGGCGTATTCTTGGCCGCAGAAGGGATACTTACTATTTCCATTCAGTGTTTCCGTATCCACCTTCTTGTACAGGTCAAAGGTAACGTCCTTAAGACCCGCTCCGTCCTTGGTGCCGCCCTTGGCAGTCTTGTGGATGTTCAGACCAAAGGTGTAAACAACGCCCTTGTCCGTGATTTCGTAGGGCTGGTTGCTGTCAGGTCCTTCTTCGATATCGGTGCCGGTTTTGCGGGAATAGACGATCTTGGCAGTGTTCACGTTGCCATCACCGGCAACAATTGCACCACTCTGAACGGTAGCGGTATAGGTAATAATGATTTTACCACCTGCAACAGACTGGAACTTATCGCTCTTCTTCGCACCAAAGTCAACCGTCATGGTTCCGTTGGTATCAATATTCAGCGTATAATCCGTGTTTTCCTCAAACTTAACCTCGGTTTTGCCCGCGTCAGCCTTAATGCCCTTGACGGTAACGGGATTTGCATTATGTTTCAACTGTTTTACATCCGTGGTATCGGTAACCTTGAAGGTTTTCAGGCTGGCGACGTTTTCAGGGACTTTGATAGTCAGGGTAAACGGCACGGCATCGCCAATACCGTAATCCGCTTCATGTTCAGTTGTGGTGCCGTCGCGCTTGGTGACGGTCTTTTCAATGTCGGGCTTGTAGTTTGTGACGGTCAAAGTAGTGCCGGTAGTGTCAATGGTAAAGCTTGCGTCACTCACTTTATTCGTATCGGTAATGGCAGGGTCAGTTGCCGCCACAGCCTTGCCATTTTTGTCAATGTCAAAGTAGAATTTGCCTGTGGTGTTCAGGATATAGCCCTTGTCATTATTTGCGGTATAACCTGTTTCTTGCAGATAGTAGCGGCCTTTGGTAAGGTCTTTCAAAGCGATTTCGCCGTTAGCATCAGTTACCAAGGGATCGGCAGTTTGTACCGGAGTATATTCATCTTTTGTGTCACTCTTCCTGTACAGGGTAAATTGGACGTCTGCCAGCTTTGTTGTTTTATCTCCCTGTTTGCCTAGCTTGACAAGTTTTACCGTGCCCTTGGCAATGCTGTTTTTGGGGTAGACAGTCACATCATACAGCCATTGCTTTTGGTTTTGACTGGCCTCACCCTCTGCCGTGTCGCCAATGCGGGTCATAGGAATCGAAACCAGGAACGGCTCCGCGGGTACGGTAACAGCCTGCGGGGCTTGGGTTTCAATCACAAGGTACATACCGACATCGAGTCCGGTGAATTGGGCCACGCCTTGCGCATTTGTAAGCACTTGTTCCCTATAAGCAGTAATCCCTTTTATCAGCCCTGCTTCCGTCTTATTTTCATTATAGTTAGTAAAGTAGTCCTCAACTTCTACCTGCTTGCCAGTTGGGTTATCATTATAGTAGGCAAGCAATGCGTCTGTATCCATGACCTGATAGAGGGTAAAGCCTGTATCCTTCAATGCAGTACCCTGCGGTTTCCCCGTCATCGTTTCGCCATCACCATGGTCACCTTCTTTTTCGCCACTATCCATTGCGCGCTTATAGATGGTGATAGAGCCTTCTTTTTGGGTATCAATCGTGCTGGTGCTCGTCGTGAGCGTCGGCGTCGTGTCGTCTGCCGCCATGGCGGGCATGGCGCAGAGGCTCAGGGCCAGGGCGGCGCTGAGGACTGCGGTAAATAAACGTTTCAGTTTCATCTTGTTGCATACCTCTTTCTTTCTATGTTGTTTTGTGTAGAGGGCTTTTTTAGGGGGTTCAGGAATGTTTGCCCCCTTTCTTATTGTATCGGAACACCAGCACCAGCAGCACAGCCACCAGTGCGGGCAAACCTATCAGCAGCCACAGGCTGGGTGCGTCCGCGCCCGTGTGCGGCAAGGTAAAGCCCTTGCGGTTGTAAATGGTCAGGGCAATGTTGCACACGCCGTCGGCATCTGTGGTTTTCGCGCCAAACGCCGCGCCATCGCGTAGGCATTGCCCGTCCGCTTTCAGCGTAAATTCGATGGGCTCGGCCAGCAGGGTGTAGCCCGCGGCGGTTTTGGTTTCGGTCAGGCGGTACTCGCCGGGGGATAGGTCTGCAAAGGTAAGTTGACCTGTTCCCGCGCTTGCGCTGCCCGTCACGCCTGTGCCGATTGTCACAAACGTGGTGTTGTCATCGTTCAGTTTTTCCAGCTTGAACTCCACACCGCCCAGCAGGGGAGTGGTTGTACCGTCTATGCCCATTTTGGTAAGGTTCAGGGCAAATTTCGGGTCGGTGCGCTTGTTGATCAGGGTGATTTTGCCATCGGCAAGGGGGTTCTGCGATGCGGTGTAGGTATATGTGCCAATCGTAACCGTACCTTTTGCCGTAAACGTGCCGTTTTGGGTTGCGCACTCCGCCACGCGGTACACATAGTCGGGGGTGCCGATGACGTTGACATCCGTCTTGTCCAGACGTTTAAACGTGTGCGTCCACGTTTTGGACATATAGTCGTATTTTAGCTCGACAGCGTCCATAGACGGCACGTCTTGCCACGCGCCGGTTGTGTCATTCACATGGCGGCGCTCCAGCTTGACCCAAATCGCATCCGGCAGTTTATCGGTCAGCGGTTTGCCCTTTGCATCCTGCCACTGCTTTTCTACCTCAATATCCATCAATTGGTGTGCCGTGTTAGTAAAGGTGGCGGTGACTTGTGCTTCGCCGGTAACCGTGCCGCGCACACCGTTGTCCACGTCGTACTTTGCGTCAGTGGCATTGCAGGTTACGCTTTTCAGGCTGCCATCGGTGGGCGGTGTTTCAACTACCCGGAAGCGTGTGCCAACGGGGATGCCGGTAATTTCCCAGCTTCCGCCAACTGGTATGGTATTGGTCATTGGTTGTACGCTGTCCGCGCTGCCCAAGCCGATACCGCCAACGTTGCTGAAGGTGACGGTAAACGTGTATTTGCCTGTCAGCGGTGTTTCGCCGGTCGGCTGTTCCTTTTTAATTACCAGCGTACCGACCTTGACGGTGTTAATGAACTTGACCTTCAATTCGGGGAATTCTTCTTCCGGCGCGGCGTAACTGCGGAACACCAGCGTATTCGTGCCTTTGGGCTTGTTGCCGTTGTAGCTGCTGCCTGTTGATGTGGTGTCCCTCGCTTCGGTTCTGCCGTCCTCCGGGTTTGTGTTGTCGCCTTGCAGCGGGGTGGTGATTGTGCCGCTTACAGACGGACTTGTCCCCGCTGCGCTGACCAACGTCCCGTTCTCGTACACCTCCCAGCGGGTGTCGTACAAGGCGGTGTTTTCCGCCTCTTGCAGCGAGATATAACTGCCACGGCGGAACTGGTCCGTAAAGGTCACGGTTTCGCCGTCTTGCAAATCAAACGTGCCATCGGTGTCCACCGCCTGCGTGCCGCTGCTCGCTACGCTGGACGTAAATATCGCGCCGCTGGCGGGCTTCAAGATATTGCTTCCCGCCGAGCCATAGTCCGGGATATCCGCTTGCTCTACCGAGAAGCCCACCGTTTTGTTTGCCACGGGCTTGGCGGTAAAAACAAAATTGCGGAAGTAAACCGTGCGCTCGTAGTCATCGCCAATGAGGATTTTTGAGAGTTTGGTCAGGTCAAAGTCCGTGTCCTTTGGCATTTTGTTCAGCTGCAGCTTGACCGTGACCCACTTGTCGTTTTGCATCACAACGCTGCCGCTGAGCATGGTGTTCAGATAGGACTTTTGACTGTTGGCATCGCAGCCCATCTTCTTGCCGTTGTTGTCCACCAAGGTCAGATACAGGTAGTTGGTGGACAGAACGCCGTCACCCGGGTTGCCCACGGCGTAAACGTCAAAGGACAGATAGTCGCGGTTTTCGATGTTGAGCGGGTTTGTCAGCGTCATAGTGCCGTAGCGCAGGTTGCGGTGTTGGCTGCCTTTATCATACCCTTGGGCGTACCATTTTACGGTTTGGTCTTTGTATGCTTGGCTGTCGCTGTCGGACGGAGCTTCGTCCTTTTTCATGGTTGTTTTGTCAGTATCGCTGCTGCTGGCGGTGAAATTGCTGCCGACTTCCACGGGTTTGGGGGTGCCGTTGTCAGCAATTGGTTTTGCGCCGTAATGCGTAGCCAAGTTTTGCAGGGTAAAGGTAAAGAGCTTTTGATCTTTAGCTGTAAATAAACCTTTGAACTCTTCGTTTACCTTGTCGACATTGACCTCCTTTTCAACCTGCAATTGGTTGCTGTCGGGGAAGTTGAACGCCACCGCCATGTTGGAGTCCCACATACCGCGCTCCATATAGAACATGGTCAGGGTGTGGGTGGTGCGGTTTTTGTCCAATTGGGTGGGCTTGTCTGTCGTCTTGGTGAACTTGATAGGGTTCTGGTTGAAGTAGACGGTTTTGTTGTTGGCATCAGTCGTGTAAGCCATGGTGTTGTCGTTGTCGGTGTTCTTGTTGGAACTGACGTAGGGGGTTACGGTGTTGTCCTTGCCAAATTCCAGCAGACCGGACGCTTTGCCGTGCGCACCGCCGACATCCAGAACCAACTTGCCGTCAATGTAGACCCACACGTCATCGTCACCGGAGAAGAAGAACTTGATGGGGACTTTGGTGTTGGAATCATTACCTGCAACGACCTGACCGTCGTCTGTAAGCGTAAAGTCAAATTGCAGCTTGGCGCCAAAGCCGTAGTTGTATTGGGCGGCATTGGCATTGCTGGGAACCGTTTCGTTAAACGGAAAAAAGCCGTGGGTGGCGCCGCTTGATGGATTAATGTTTTTTGATTTGTCGTGCGTGGTGGGTTTGCCATTATCTTTGTGGGATTCCAGATAATACTTGCCGTTGGTTTGGTCCTGCTTCAGATACAGCGAGGCTTTGCTGCTGTCATAGTACCAATAATTGGCGTATTGTTCGGGGTCACTGGTATCTCCACTTTTAAAAACCGCATCCTTTGTGAACGGGAAGGAAACATCCTTATACACCTTGCCCAGCACGGTGTTAAAGCTGTTGTCGCCTTGCAGGAAATCTTCGTTAAAGTGCGGGTCAACCAGCACTTTTGTTGTGTTGGGATCCTTGGTTCTTAACAGCGGCAGACCGTTTGCCGTACTGTCAGAGGTATGGTCTTCTACAAGACCTTGGAAGGTGCGGTCGTAGACGTAGTTGTTGGAGTCATCAGTTAGCCGGTCACCCTTATCGTTATAGGCGGAGTTGTTTACCGCCATAAAGGTGTTGTATAATGCCCTTTGGGCTGGATCGCCGTTTGGATCGCCCCAGCCACACAGATTCATACCACCGGCAACAGTCGCGAAAAGCGCCCCGCTAGTCGGTTCGAAATGCCCGGTGTAAAGCGGGTATTTGACATTGCCGCTTTTCGAATAAGCACTGCTGAGGGCGCGGTCAAACTGCTCAAAAGTGACAAATCCGCGCTGGGAACCGCTGTCAACAGTCGGGGCGCTGTCGCGGTTCAAGCCGTTCAGCTCGTAGTCGGTGTAGTAATCGTACAGGGTGCTGGTGATATACTTTGTATCCTTTTGTTGGGTAAAAGTGCCGCTGTTATCAATGTCCACAACGGTGGTATTTTTGCCGCTTTCGGCATCGCGGACAGAGGCTTTCTCGCCCCAGTAGCCGTCACGGCTGCCGCCCATGTAGGCCGACGGGTCGCCGTCGTCGGCAAAGAAGCAGGGTGCTTGCAGAGTTGGGGGGATTTGTGCCGTGCTGTACTTTTGGGTCTTGTTGTATGCGGGGGCGTTTTGTTCATTCGTTGTGGAGAATTGCACCGCGGTGTAAGTGCCCTCAGGAATCTCGCAATACCACAGCTTGCGGTTGGCGGGGGGGTCGGGGGAGGGGTCGTCGGGGTCGGTGGCGGTGGTTTCCTGCGTCATCGGCAGCGATTTGACCACGCCGTCTGAACCCGTCAGCAAACAGTACAGGGTTCCGTCGTCGCCCGGCATGGCGGCCCTCTCTATCTCTTTACCTTCGCCCTTATAACTGTACTCGGACAGCGTGGCGTCAAAGTAAATCGTTTTGCCCTTGGTAAGCAAATCACTGGCCGTACTTGCCCAAGTGTCACCAGTATCTTTGTGGACATAGCAATTTTGGGTTGTTAAGTCCAGTTCCCGGGCACCTTCGTAGGGGGATGTGGTGAAGTCTGTGGTGAAATCATACAGGGCGCTTTGGCCATTGTTCCAAGTAAACTGCACAAACCGCGAATCATTGTCGGGGATCCGGATCTGCTGCGCGGCAAGTTTGCCCGCATCCACCGTGCCGATCGTTTGGCTGTCGGTTGGTGCCGGGACGCCGTTTTTCAGCTTGTAAAATGTTGCGGTTACGTTGGTAAGCGCAGTGCCGCTTGCATTTTTGAAGTAAAGCGGTGTGTCCTTGTAATAGTACTCCACGCGCGTCCATTGGGAGGGGTTGTAGGGTTGATTCTGGTTGAAATGTTTACCATCATTACCACCGCTCGTAATGCCTTCACGAACAAACTTTTTGCCGGCAAGCAGGTCAATCGCTGTCAGCTCGTCAGTACTGCTAGCATTGTCTTTGCCAAAGGCGTTGATTTCTTCTTGCCAATTATTGTTATTGCCGTCATAATACTGGAAGGCGATTCGATAAAACCCGCCCGCCGGATAGTCCGCAGAATTCAGCGCGATGCTGAAGATTTTGTGGATTTTCTCATCTTTACCGGTTACTGTGGTTCCAGTATCCACCATGACTTTGTTTATGTAGCCGTTACCCGTGAACCCGAGGAAACGCATGGTGCAATTTCCGCCATATGTACTATCGTATCTGCCGTCATCCTCAAAATAAATGGTTGCCGTAGCCGGGATAAAGCCCGTCGATACACTGGTGTCCGCTATCGCATCAGGTGTCTTCGCGTCATCGTTGTCAGGCAAATCATCCGCAGGCATAGTATCTTCTTCGTTGGGGTTGTCCCCGTCAGCAAAAAGAACATCTTGCTCTGTGTTGGTTTTTGCCGCCGTGGCTTCCTCTGCGTTGATGGCATGGTTTGGCGCGGCAGCCGTATCGGAAGTGTCCGCAGGGGTTTTGTTCGTCAAGGCTGGGTCGGCAGGGGCGGTGTCCGTATCGGCGGCGGGAGTCTGATTTTCTGCCGCTTCCTGGGTTTTGCCGTCATTGTTCGGAACCGCTGCTGTATTATTTACCGTGTCTCCCGCTTCTGTTCCCGGCTCGTTCGCAGTGGGCGGGGTATCTCCTTCATCCGGAATCGTTTCCAAGTCGGATACAATAGGCTCTTGCGCAGGCTCTACACCCTCGCTTGACGTGTTTGCGGCAGGAATGGTCGGAATCGTTTCCGAACCTGCGTCAAAAAATAAAGCCCCATCCTCAGCTGCATAAACCGGCAGAGCCATACCGACCAGCAGGCACAGGGCGACAAGCAGTGCCGCCGCACGGTGCAGGATAGAAAATGCCTTCGTCATTTGGCTTAACAGTGATAAGGAACTAATTTACTTATCAACTGTTAGCTGACGGTTT
>ERZ838118.3449-NODE-3449-length-15164-cov-3.241975_pt1 | contig 15164 bp, 17 predicted proteins | sample MGYA00519863_ERZ838118 | MGnify/ENA primary metagenome ERZ838118 (study PRJEB31850, sample SAMEA3708827) | human gut metagenome | biome: human gut; feature: human-associated habitat; material: faeces | place: China | collected 2014 ...
CGATATGGCGGACGTCGACCGAGAGCAGCGAAAAGTCGTTGGCGACGGCCACCCCCGATGCGCGGGGCACCGACTCCTCGTCGCCGTGCCGCAACAGGGGCAGGTATTTCCAGGCACTCGCACGCAGGTAGCGGAAGACCTCGCGGTAGCTGGTCTTGCTGCGGAACGTGGCGTCGGCGAAATCCGAGCGCAGTTCGACCAACTTGCTCCGGGCCGAGTTCTCGCCCGTGACGGTCATGCTCTTCGACGTGAGCTGCTTGTCGTTATAGCGGTAGAGGACGTCGGTGACCTGGATGCGGCCGTTCAGGTCGTCGAGCGAGCGGCCGCCGGCCTTGGCGACGATATGCGCCGAAAGTTCCGAGACCGAGTCGCGGCGGTTGACATGCAGCCGGGCCAGGTCGGCACGGCGCAGATCCATCGTAAAGTCGTAACGGGGCACCGAGTCGTTGAAGTCGACCATGCCGAGGAAATCGAAATCGAGGTTGGGGTCGCGTGCCGTGATACGGCCGTCGAACTCGCGGTTGCGAAGCCGCCCGTCGAGGCGCAGCGAATCGTAGACATAGCCGTTGAAGCCCAGCTGCGTGACGTTGCCCACGACATTGGCGTCGGTGAAACCACGCCCGACGACGCCGTCGACGAAGGCCGTAAGCGTGGCGTTGCCCAGCAGGTCGCGGCGGCCGAGCAGTTCGCCCAGCCTGAGGTTGCGTGCGGCCACGTCGCCCCTGACGCTGCTGCGCCCGCCGCGCAAGGGGCTCAGCTGCAGGTTGCAGTCGATGCCGCCCACGTCGGTCTTGGCACCCACCCGCATGTCGAACGAGGAGAGCAGCCCGCGGAAACGGGCGCTGACGTCGATGTCGCCCGAATTCCCGAGGATCGCGACCAACTTGTCGGAGAGCGCACGGCCGCCGATGCCGGCCGCCAGGGCGTCGATGGATTCGGCCGTGGAGGTCAGGCGCGGAATCGTCAGGTCGAAATGCGTCGTGCGGATGTCGGGCAGCCCCCTGACCGGCCGTGAACCACGTTCCCTCACCCACCTGCAAGCTCCTGACCTTGCCCGTGAAATCGGAGACGACGCCCGCGACCTCGATGTCGATATTGCTGAAAACGGTATGCCACCCGCGGAGCCGCGGGGCGAAATAGGCGATGTCGTCCGTGGAGACGGTGCTGTTGCGCAGTCTGCCGTCGAGGCGCACCTCGCCCAGGAAATCCTTGTAGCCGGCCCACGAATCGCCGACGAGCGAAATGTAGGGGATGTCGACGTTCGAACGGGGCGTGACGACGGAGGTATCCTCGAAGCCCAGCGCACCGTTGGTCAGGTAGAAACGCCCCGAGAAATGGTCGAGCACGAAGCCGCTGCGCTCACGTGCCGACATGGCCTCGATAGTGGTATAGATCGACTGCCCGTCGATGGTGAAGTCGCTGACGTGCGCCGTGATGCCGTAGAGGTGCATGTGGCCGAAGTCGATGCCGAATTCGGGATCGCGCCTCGTGAGCCGCTCCAGACAGAGATCCATGCCTTCGATGGAAGCCTTGCGCAGCGACAGGCGGAAATTTCCCTTCTTGGGCTTGTCGGGGTCGCTGATGCGGTTGACAATTTGCTTGATGTTCATCTCCCCCTCGGGGGTCTCGCGCAGGTAGAGCTTCGCCCCGCTGATCTCGCCGCGGCTGAACACCACCCCGCCGCCGAAAATGCCCAGCCCCGTGATGTAAGCGTCTATCTTGCCGACGTAGAGCAGCGTGTCGCGCTGGTAATCCTCGACATAGAAACCCTTGATCTTGACCCTGCTGAAAAGCCCGATGTCCACGCGGTCGATGCTGACGGTGGTTTCGAGCTTCTTCGACGCCATGCGCACGGCTTTCTGCACCACGTAGTTCTGCACGGCCGGAATGTCGAGCAGCAACGAGAGCGCCAGAGGCAGAATTATCAGCAACAATACCGCGGCCGATAACACCTTTCCCAATATTTTTATACCTTTGCGCATTGATAGGTCGTTATAACCTGCAAATTTAACTATAATTAGTTAAAAAAACGAAAAACCGCATGGATATTACTATTCTGGGCATCGAATCCTCGTGCGACGACACATCCGCCGCCGTGATACGCAACAACGTGCTGCTGTCGAACGTCATCGCCTCGCAGGCCGTCCACATCAAATACGGCGGCGTGATCCCCGAACTGGCTTCGCGAGCGCACCAGCAGAACATCATTCCCGTGGTGGACACGGCGCTCAAGGAGGCCGGACTGACGCCCGAAGAGATCGACGCCATCGCCTTCACGCGCGGCCCCGGACTGCTGGGCTCGCTGCTGGTGGGCGTGTCGTTCGCCAAGGGGCTTTCCATCGCGCACAACATCCCGATGGTCGAGGTCAATCACCTTCAGGGACACATACTTTCGCATTTCATCGACCTTCAGGACCGCGCGCTGCCGCACCCCGGATTCCCGTTCCTCTGCCTGCTCGTGAGCGGCGGCCACACGCAGATCGTGCGCGTGGATTCTCCCCTCGAAATGGAGATCATCGGCACGACGATCGACGACGCCGCGGGCGAAGCCTTCGACAAGTGTGCCAAAGTGATGGGACTGCCCTACCCCGGCGGCCCGGTGATCGACAAACTGGCCAAGGAGGGCGATCCGAAGGCGTTCCGGTTCGCACGGCCCCACGTAGACGGATACGACTACTCGTTTTCGGGGCTCAAAACCTCGTTCCTCTACACGCTGCGCGACGCCGTGGCCAACGATCCCGGTTTCATCGAGAACAACAAGGCCTCGCTCTGCGCTTCGCTGCAAAAGACGATCGTCGAAATCCTGCTGGACAAGCTGGTGCGGGCCTCGAAGGACCTCGGCATCCGCGACATCGCCATCGCGGGCGGCGTTTCGGCCAACTCAGGACTGCGCAACGGCATCGTCGAAGAGGGCCGCAGGCGCGGCTGGCGCACGTTCCTGCCCGAATTCAAGTTCACGACGGACAACGCGGCGATGATCGCCATGGCGGGTTACTACCGCTACCAGCACGGCGACTTCTCGTCGCTCGGCGTCTCGCCCGTGGCGCGGCTGCAGGAGCTGTAACATCACAGACACCATCCCGATACGCGCTATACCCCGCACGCCATGGCTTACCAAATCGCAGCACTTCTGATTCTGGCTCTATTCTACGGAATATACGCCGGCAAACTCCTGCTCCAGCGCAAACGGGGCATCAGGACCGACCAGATGGCCAAAGGCAGGAAGGACAGGCGGCTTCTCAGGACCGAAGCGGCCATGAAAACCGCCACCTACGCCGTGGTCGCAGCCGAAATAGCCAGCATCGTATTTTTTGACGGCAATCATACGGCTCCCGTAATTCGGGCGACAGGTTTATGTCTGGCCGGGGCGGGCGTCGTCGTTTTCGGAACCGCCGTGCACACCATGCGCGACAGCTGGCGGGCCGGCATTCCCGAAAAAGACCGGACGGAGCTTATCACGACGGGGATATTCCGCGTCAGCCGCAATCCGGCGTTCGTCGGTTTCGACCTGCTGTACATCGGAATCCTGACGGCCTTTTTCAACTGGGCTTTGCTGTTTTTCACCCTTTTCGCCGTAACCATGCTGCACCTGCAGATCCTGCAGGAGGAGAAATTCCTGCCGACCGTATTCGGCAGCAGCTACCTCGCATACCGCCGCAAAGTCCGCCGGTACCTGTAACCGCCCCACAACAAAAGCTCCCGGCCGAACGGCCGGGAGCAGGTCCGGAAGCGGCGGAAAAACACTCCGCACTTCCGCAAAAGCGATCTATGTTAGAATGCAAGGATCGGACGAGCGATACCGTCGTAATCGATATACTCGCACATAAGCTCCACCAGATGTTTCTCGGAACCGCCGATATGAATGATACATGCCGTCTCGCCGGGTTCAAAGCAGGTCGTAGCCCACAGCGTACAGGTATTGTAATGGGTGCCGTCCGTCACGAACAGCTCCTCCTTCTGATCGGCGGGAATCATCGCAAGCGTCTCGTTGAATTTCGCAATCACGTCATAGCTTACATTTTCGGAGTTGTAGCCGTAATAGACATTGTAACTCGAAGTCTGCCACTCTTTCAGAAGCAGAGCAGCTTCATGGCCGCAGAGATTGGCCACCATATCCCATAACTGCCCGGTGCTCGGCAGGAACCAGCCGCTCGACGTTTCGGGAGCCGGGAGCGAGAAATTATTAACCGTCAAATCGAAAGCAGGGCACCATGTAGCAAGGTTCGGTCCATAATCGGATACGGTTTTCATCGTCTCTTCGTAACCATTGACATTGCCATACCACGTGCTTGCGATTTTCGCTTTCGGAGTGCTTGCGAAATCATTGTCGGTAGAATACTGAACCGTCTGGCTGTCGGCGCTATGGGCATTTTTTACAGCTACGACATACCCGTGCGTATAGCCCTTCTCCTTGTCGCCGGCGGCGATCCGGTTTTCGTCCGTCTGGCAGACGATGCCGATAACGGTCTTACCGGCGACGGGAGCGGGTTTGGTGTCGGCCCAGACGGGATTCAGTCCGTCGGCCTCGATGCTTACCAGTCCGCCGTCGCTCCACGTACCGTCGGAATAGTAATAGTCGCCGATCTTCGGCGCAACGTAAGCCACCGTCACCGTGCAGGTCGCCTTGCTCTCGCCCACGCTGGCGGTAATAGTGGCCTCACCGGCGGCAAGAGCGGTGACGACACCGTCCTCGACCGTCGCAACTACCTCGTCGTCAGAAGACCAAGCTACCGCTACGCCGTCCTGCAGGGGGGGGGTAACGGTCGCTACGAGCGTTTCGGAAAACCCGACATTGAGATTCAATTCCGTCCGGTCGAGCGTCACGACCGTTTCGGGGACCTTCTTCTCATCGTCGTCGCAGGCGAAAAACACCAGCGATGCAACCGTCAGCAAAGCTGATTTCCTTAAAAAGTTTCTCATAAACCAAGTTTTAAGAATTAATAATACGGCAGTACCGACAGCAGTCTCTCCGGACTCACGACAAAAAACCCAGTAATGTTTTCGATGATCGTCCGGCAAAACACCATCAATAACCTAACCGGGAGTCAAATATAATAAAAAATCAACCCGGTGGAACGCGGATGCCGGAAAAAATTCACGGTCAAATAAAAAGCCCCTAATAAATTAGGGGCTGAAAAGGCAGGCGTCCGGGAACGCCTGCCGAAATATTATCCCGCAAACCGGGAGGGGGCTTATCTTGCGCCGAAGAGTTTTTCCTTCAGCGAAAAGTTATCGTACTCTTCCCGGAGCGCAGCCATCAGGTCGCGCACCGACTGAATCTTCTCGGCGCGCCATGCGTTGGCGCCGCAGAAGGCGTAGCCGTTCTGCAGCTTGCCTTTGAATGCGTTGTAGAGCGCCAGCATGATGCAGTAGGGACTGTGCGTCACGTCGCAGGTCTTAATGCAGTCGAACGGGCAGTTCTTGGGGCGTTTAAGCCCCTCTTTCACCCGGTCGGTGGTGGGGCGGGTCTCCGTCCCTTCCAGCTCCTTCAGCCGGCGGCCGCGGGCAGTGCCGGTAATCACACGCATGGTTTTTCCTCCTCTCGGTGCCTCCGGCTCTCGCGGGCGCCGGAGATCAGGTACAGGATCAGCCCCGTCCAGACGAAGCCGAACAAAATGGCGTGGGTGGCGGTGAATGCCTCTCCATACAGCGCCACGGACAGCAGCAGCTGCATGGTGGGGTTGATATACATCAGAATGCCGGAGAGGGTCATTGGCGTGGTCTTCATGCCGGCGGCGAAGAACATCAGCGGCACAGTGGTCACCACGCCGGACACCGGCAGCAGCAGCCACTGCCAACCAGAGAGGACCCCGGCGGCGCCGGTGCCGTGGGTCTCCATCCAGAAGATCAGCACCAGGGCAAAGGGCGCCAGGGTCAGCGTCTCCACAAAGGTGGAGACCGCCGCGTCGGAACGGACCTGCTTCTTCAGCGCCCCGTAAACAGCAAAGCTGCCGCCGATCACCAGGGCGATCCAGGGAATCTGCCGGTAGCGAATGACAGTGATTACCAGTCCCGCGAAGGTCACCGCCACCGCCAGCCACTGGAGCTTTGTCAGCCGCTCCCGGAACAGGACCGTCCCCAACAGGATCGCCAGGATGGGATTCATATAGTAGGCGAGGCTGGAGTCGATCATGTGCCCGTTGGCCACCGCCCAGATGTAGACGCCCCAGTTGACGCAGACCACGCAGCCCGCAGCGGCCAGCAGCCCCCACTCCCTCCGGTCCCGGAACGCGGCCCGCACACCGGCCAGCCGGTCCCGCCGCAGCAGCAGGATGCCTCCGGTGAGCACCATGGACCACACGATGCGGCTGGCCAGCACATACAGGGAATCCACCTGGGCCAGCAGCTTCCAGAAGATGGGCAGCAGGCCCCAGATGACATAGCAGGTCAGCACATACAGCGGGCCCTTGTTTTTCATTGGGTCGCTCTCCTTTCCCCTCCAGCCTTCACCTCTGTGGCCTTCAGTTTCTGAAAAATCCCGTGATTTGTCTATTTTACGGCAAGCCGCGGAAGATTTCAATAGCTTTCCGCGCCGGAGCCGGGTCTTTTTTAGACTTGTACTTTCACGGGGAATCGTATATAATAAGGTTCTCAAAGTACAGGCTGTGGACAGCCGCTGTCCAGAGCAGGCGGCCCGCCGCCCTTCGTGCCAAACTCCTGGGAAAGAAAGGACGTTCTCATGATTCAATTCAAGTCTGACCACGGCGATATCACCGTCAGCAGCGCCGTCTTCTCCAACATCACCGGCATGGCGGCCACCAACTGCTTCGGCGTCAAGGGCATGGCCTACCGCTCCATGACGGACGGCCTGGTGCATCTGTTGCGCCGGGAGGCCATGAGCAAGGGCGTCAGCATCACTTATCACGACGACAACTCCATCTCCATCGAGCTCCACATCATCGTGGAAAACGGCGTCAATCTCCCCGCGGTCTGCCGCTCCATCATGAATGAAGTGCGCTATGTCGTCACCCGGAACACCGGCGTCACCGTCAAGGACGTGGACGTGTGCGTGGATTCCATGACCCTGTGAGGGAGGAACGAGACAGATGAACGAACAAATCACCGGCGCACTGTTCAAGCGGATGGTGCTCCACGGCGCAGCCGTCATCACGGCCCAGAAGCAGGCCATCAACGACCTGAACGTCTTTCCCGTGCCCGACGGCGACACGGGCACCAATATGTCCATGACCATCGGCACCGCCGTGACGGAGCTGCGCAAGAGCGAGCCCGCCACTGTGGAGCAGGCGGCCTCCGTCACGGCCTCCGCCCTGCTGCGGGGGGCCCGCGGCAATTCCGGCGTCATTCTCTCCCTGCTGTTCCGAGGCCTGTCCAAGGCCCTGAAGGGCCGGGAGACTGCGGACGCCGCCGCTTTCGCCGCCGCCATGCAGGAGGGTGTCTCCGCCGCCTACAAGGCGGTGATGAAGCCCGCCGAGGGCACGGTACTCACCGTCTCCCGTCTTGCCGCCAAGCAGGCGGTGGACACAGCCGCCGCCGGAGAGACGGACCTGGAGCGGGTCCTGGAGGACGCCATCCGGGTGGGCTATGCCGCCCTGGCCCAGACCACCGAGATGAACCCGGTGCTGAAAAAGGCCGGCGTGGTGGACGCCGGCGGCAAGGGCTATCTCCTGATCCTGGACGGCATGCTGGCGGAACTGCGGGGCGAGCCCATGCCCGAGACGGAGGCTGGCGAGTCCAGAGAGGAGAAGGCAGACTTCGCCACCATGGCGGCGGAGGACATCACCTTCGCCTTCGACACGGTATTCATCGTCCGCAAGGCCATGGCCGATATCTCGCTGGAGCCGCTGCGGACATATCTCAACAGCATCGGTGACAGTCTGGTGATCGGCGAGGACGATGAGGCCTTTAAGGTCCACGTCCACACCAACATCCCCGGCAACGCCCTGAACGAGGCCCAGAAATACGGTACCCTGGAGCTGGCCAAGATCGAGAACATGCGGACCCAGGCGGACGACCTGGCCGCGGGCAAGCACGTCCAGAGCACCGATGACCTGGACGCGGTGGAGGCGGAGCTGGAGTCCGTCCCCGCGGAAGAAACGCCCGCCGTGGCGGCGCCGGAGAAGCCCTACGGCTTTCTGGCGGTGTGCGCCGGGGACGGCCTGGCCGCCGTGTTCCGGGACCTGGGGGCCGACGGTGTGGTGTCCGGTGGGCAGACCATGAACCCCTCCACCGAGAGTATTCTGGAGGGCGTGAACAAGATCCCGGCGGAGACGGTGTTCGTCCTGCCCAACAACGGCAACATTATTATGGCAGCCCAGCAGTGTGCCGCCCTGACGGAGAAGCAGGTGGTGGTGATCCCCACCAAGACCGTGCCCCAGGGCATCACCGCCATGATGAACGTGGATTTCGACGCGCCGGATGCCCAGACCATTACTGACGCCATGACGGGAAGCCTCAGCTCCGTCACCACGGCCCAGATCACATACGCCGCCCGGGACTCCGACTTCGACGGCTTCGCCATCAAGGAGGGCGATTATCTGGCCCTGGAGGAAGGCAAGCTCTTCGACACGGACGGTTCCCTTGACACGCTGCTCCACAAGCTGGCGGAGGACGCCGCCGGGCGGGAGGCCTCCTTCATCTCCCTGTACTTCGGCGAGGATGTGCAGGAGGCGGACGCTCAGAAGGCCGGGGCCCTGTTTGAAGAGGTGTGTCCCGGTGCGGAGGTGGCGGTCCTCTCCGGCGGACAGCCTGTGTACTATTATATTATCAGCATGGAATAAAGCATCAGGAGGTGTTTCTGTTTCTTTCAAGCAGAGACACCTCTTTCTTTTTGAAAAGGAGGCGCCCTATGAAGACCTGGAAGCTCCTGCTGCTGGCCCTGGTGCCCGGCCTGTGGGGCTGGCTGTGCAACTGGCTCACCGCCGTGTCCCTGAACGGCCCTGCCTTCCTGTTTACACTGGCATTTTATATCCAGGTGCCTGCAGCCATCGTGTTCTGCCTCTGGCTGGGGCATCTGCGCGGCCGCTCCGAAAGGAGCTACCCCGCCTGCCTGCTGCTGACCCAGTGGCCCAGCCTGGTGAGCTTTGCCCTGTACGTGTGGCAGTTCCACTTTGTCTCCAGTGAGGCCCGGAGCTTCCTGCTGGCGGGGCTGGGGCAGTACCCCGGCCTCCCGCTGTTTTCTCTGGCCTGCCGGCTGGTGATCCCCTTTTCCAATCACAGCTGGGGGCCGCCGGAAACCTTGGCGGCCAATGCGCTCTCCCTGCTGATGCTGGCGGTGCTGTTCTCCCTGGGCTTCCTATGGGGCCGGCGGAGGCGGTGACCCGGCCCCCTCTCCTGAAAAATGCCCCAGCCCGGGCCGTCAGGCCCGGGCTGGTTCTTTAATGCCTGTACCAGATCAGCATACTGAGTTGAGTCTCCTCCGTCCCCGGGTTCCGGTAGCGGTGGGGCTGGTCCGCCGGGAAGCGCAGGGAGTCGCCGGTCCGGAGCCGGTAGGTCTCCCCCGGCAGGCCGATCTCCGCCTCCCCGGCGAAGACGGTCACATACTCCTCCGTCCCCGGCAGATGGGGCTGGGCCTCCAGTGCGCCGCCGGGGAGCATCACGATCCGATAGGTCTCGAACCCCCGCTCCCCGTCAAAGGGGAAGGCCGGGCAGTTCCGGTACCTCCCCCCATCCTCCTCCAGAATCGGCGCGTCATCGCCCCGCAGCAGCACCGGCCGCTCCCGGGCCGGCTCCACCAGCGAGGTGAAAGACACCTTGTAACCGTTGGCGATCTTCCACACCATGGAGATGGTGGGGTTCACGTCCCCCTTCTCGATCTGGGCCAGCATACTGCGGGACACCCCCGTCAGCCGGGCGGCCTCGTCCAGCGTCAGCCGCTTCTCCTCCCGGAGCCGCCGGGCGTTCTCCGACACCACTGCGTTGATCTCCAAACGTTTCTCCCCTCTCTATTGACAAGATATTAGATGAATCATATAATATACAGGAAATCCAGTATCTTGAAAAAATTCCATTGGATATTGTACTGCACCCGGAAACGGTCCGTCAAGAGCGGTGCGGTAGTTTCCCGGCGCGGCACCAAAAGGAGGAGTCGTATGCGCAGACTGAGAGTCGCCGCACTTTCCGAGGTGGAGCTGGCTATGGACATCATCAACCAGGCCAAGGCCCACCTGCGGGCACAGGGGATCGACCAGTGGCAGACGGGCTATCCGGACCGGGACTGCCTGGAACGGGACGTCCGAACGGGAAAAGGGTATTTTCTGGAGGAGGACGGCATCCCTCTAGGCTACCTCTGCGTCGATTTCGACGGAGAACCGGCCTACGACCATCTGAACGGCACCTGGGCCCGGGAGGAGCCCTATGTAGTGGTACACCGCCTGGCCCTATCCGACGCGGCCCGGGGCCGGGGCGCCGCCGGTACGGCCTTCCAGCTGGTGGAGGACCTGTGCCGGGATCGGGGGGTCCGGGAATTTCGGGTGGACACAGACGCGGGAAATCATAAAATGCAGCATATCCTGGCCAAGCAGGGGTTTCAGTACCGGGGCACCATCCGGTTCGACAACAGTGAGAAAATCGCCTATGAAAAGCGCCTCTGACCGCCCTCCCCCCCCGCTGAATCAGGAACAGCCGGCCCCCACCAGGGCCGGCTGTTCTCAGTTTTCCATACAGGGTTACAGGGCCGCCATCTGGGCCGCCACGCTCTCCTCGCAGCTCCGCTGAGCCTGGAGGGTTTTTTCCATCAGCTCTTCCAGCGTCCACCCCAGCCGCTCGGCCCCGGTCTTGATGACGTCCCGGGAGCAGCCGGCGGCGAACTTCTTGTCCTTGAACTTCTTCTTCAGGGAGCTGACCTCCATGTCCTGGCAGCTCTTGCTGGGGCGCATCAGCGCCGCCGCGCCGATGAGGCCCGTCAGCTCGTCCGCGGCAAAGAGGACCTTCTCCATCTCCTCCGTGGGCTCCACGTCAGAGCACAGGCCGTATCCGTGGCTGCATACGGCGTGGATGAACTCGTCGCTGCAGCCGATCTCCGCCAGCAGCTCCGGAGCCTTTTTGCAGTGCGCCTCCGGCCACTTCTCAAAGTCCACATCGTGGAGCAGGCCCACGGCGGCCCAGAAATCCGCGTCCTCGCCGTAACCCAGCTCCTGAGCGTACCAGCGCATGACGCCCTCCACCGTCAGGCCGTGCTGGATATGGAAGGGCTCGGCATTGTACTTGCGCAGCAGCGCCAGGGCCGCGCTTCTCTCGGGACATGCTTTCATCTTTGATCGCTCTCCTTTTGTAAAATCAGACCGGGGCGGCATCCCGGGGGTCCGGGTCGCCCTCCAGGGTGACGAAGTAGTCGTAATAGGGCAGCAGGAAGGTGAAGTCCTGTCTCAGGCGCTCCACGATGTCCCGGCTGAACAGCTCGTCCGTCAGCTTGTCATTGTGACAGATGGTGAAGCTCCTGGCCCGGTACCAGGGCTCCAGCAGTTTGGAAGGGGCCGGGGCCCTGGGGCGCTTGTAGTCCTCCGTCTCCAGGACAAGTTCCTTCTGGCGGTTCAGCTTCCGCATCAGCTTCTCCATGGCGGCGGGGTCCCGGTCGATCCGGGCCCGCAGCTTGGCCATCGTCAGCGGCTTGGGCATATAATACCCCATGCCGCAGGTCCACCCCTCCGGCATCAGCTCGAACCAGAAGGTGGGGTGGGCCGTCCACTCCTCCGAGGGCTGCTCGATAGAGAACCACAGGCTCTCCTTATAAGGCCCCCGGCCGTGGAGCCGCCGGACGTCCCGGTAGATCCGGGTCACCTTGCGGATGAGCCCCAGATCCGGCCGCTTGGCGGCGATGTAGTCATAGAGCTCGTCCCCCAGCTCCCGCATGGGCTGATAAAAGTGCGTCAGATAAATCTCCTTGTGAGCTTCAAACCAAGCCCGCTCGTTGTTGAAGCGGATGCCCCACATAAAGTCCACAGTCTCGTCTGTAAAGCCGGTAAACATCCCGTTCCTCCCGCTGGATTTCAAAATTTAAGATTTAGTATAACACATTTTCCGGCCATGGAAAAGAGGGGAACGGCGTTTTTTCGGCGCCCTTCCCCTCTTTCCGCTCACAGCGCCCGCTCCAGCAGGGCCATCAGCTGGTCCGCCTGACGGTAGGATTCCTCTCCCAGCTCCTTCAGCAGCCGCCCCAGGCAGGGGTCTGTGGTCTCCTCCCCCGCCCGCAGGTAGTTCATGCCGTTGCAGGCCTCCACATGGTACCGCTCCCGCAGGGCGGGGCACCAGCTATCTATGGAAATCCGTCCGCTGGCCACCGCCGGGCGGTAGCAGTTCCCAGTGATGAGGTAGTAGGCCGTCATCAGCCGCCGGGCAGCTGCGCCCGACGCGTTTGCCAAATCCCGCATCGTCCCCCGGGCGAAAGCCGGTGCCCGCCGGGCGAATGCCTGATAGGTCCGCCTATCTGCCAACTCCACCTCGATGAACCCTTCGATCACTCCCAGTTCCTCCTGCGCCATGGTGCCCATGCAGCAGGGGTTCTCCTCCGCACCGGGCAGGTGCTCCAAGTCCTCACCGGCCGGCGGCTGGGAAGCCCGCGGTGCGGCACCAGAGGCCAGGGGCGCCATCGCGGGCACCGCCGGCTCCCGCAGGTCGGGATAGGGCTCCAGGTTGGGGGCCACCCGCCGCCAGATCTGGTCGTATTTCCGGAAGTCATAGGTCTCCGGAGTATGTATGGTCTGTTCCATCCAGGTCCCTCCTTTTCTCCCCAGTGTATGCGCTTGGGAAAAAACGGTTCCTGTTGCAAAAATCACACGTATGAAATTCGCCCCAGGGTTAAAATATCATAGGACGAGAGTTCCCTTTTTCATTGCTTTTTCCCGTTGTTTCTGTTAAAATAGGGAAACTGCGAGGATTGATGCCAGCAAAGGAGGTTCCGATTGTATGCTGGAATTGAAACATATCAGCTACGCCGTCCGGGAGGGCGACAGTGAGCTGGGGATCTTAAACGACATCTCCCTGACCATCGACGACCACCGACTGGTGGTGTTCACCGGTCCCAACGGCGGCGGCAAGACCACCCTGGCCAAGATCATCATGGGTCTGGTGAAGCCCACCGGCGGCCAGATTCTGTGGAACGGTCAGGATATCACGGACCTGGGAATCACGGAGCGGGCCCGTCTGGGCATCAGCTACGGCTTCCAGCAGCCCCCCCGGTTCAAGGGGCTGACGGTCCGCAACCTGCTGACCATCGCCTCCGGGAATGAGAAGCTGTCCAAGGACCAGTGCTGCCAGTACCTGACGAAGGTGGGCCTGTGCGCCAATGACTATCTGGACCGGGAGGTGGACGCCTCCCTCTCCGGCGGCGAGGTGAAGCGCATCGAGATCGCCACTATCCTGGCCCGCAGCAGCCAGCTGATGATCTTCGACGAGCCGGAGGCGGGCATCGACCTGTGGAGCTTCGCCCGGCTGACAGAAACGTTTGAACAGATCCACGCCAGCGGCACCGCGACCATGATTATCATCTCCCACCAGGAGCGGATCATCTCCCTGGCAGACGAGATCATCGTGGTGGGCGACGGGGAGCTGCGCCACCGGGGCACACCCGAGGAGATCCTGCCCCAGATCCTGGCGGACACCCTGTCCGGGTGCCCGGTGCTGACGAAAGAAGGTGCTGCTGTATGATGGACACACAGGTGGACCGGGAGCTGCTGGAGAAGATCGCGGACCTGATCGGTAAGCCCGTAGGGGCCTTCAACATTCGTAAGGACTGCGGCTGTGACGGCCGGGTGTCCACGGAGCACATCAAGATCGACGACCGGACCGACGGCCACGCCGGCATCGACATCCGGATTCTGGACGGGACCAAGGGCGAGACCTGCCACATCCCCGTCATCATCACCAAGTCCGGTGTGGAAGAGACGGTGTACAACGACTTCTACATCGGCGAGGACTGCGATGTGGAGATCGTGGCCGGCTGCGGCATCCACAACTGCGGCGACCAGGAGTCCCGCCACGACGGCATCCACACCTTCCATGTGGGCAAAAACTCCCATGTCCACTACTCGGAAAAGCACTACGCTGAGGGGGACGGCAGGGGCGAGAAGATTATGAACCCCCAGACCATCGTGTATCTGGAGGAGGGCGCCTCCATCCAGATGGACACGGTGCAGATCCGGGGCGTGGACTCCACCAAGCGGTACACCAAGATCGTCTGCGGCAAGGGGGCCGAGGCCGTCATCACAGAGCGGCTGCTGACCCACGGCCGCCAGGTGGCGGACAGCGACATGGTCATCGAGCTGAACGGTGAGGACGCCAAGGGCCGGGTCATCTCCCGGTCTGTGGCCCAGGACGAGTCCTCCCAGGTGTTCCGCCCCTGTGTGGTGGGCAACGCCAAGTGCTTCGGCCATGTGCAGTGCGACTCCATTATTATGGGACAGGCCAAGATCAGCTCCGTGCCGGAGATCGCCGCCAACGACACCGAGGCCCAGCTGATCCACGAGGCCGCCATCGGCAAGATCGCCGGGGACCAGCTGCTGAAGCTGGAGACCCTGGGCCTCACCGAGGAGGAAGCGGAGGACCGGATCCTCAAGGGATTTTTGGCATAAAGACAGACCGCGGGGCGGCTGGCCGGAGGGCCGGCCGCCTTTTTTGCTTCCCCGCCCCCAGAGAGGGGGCTTTCTTCCGGAGGCGCCGCAGGGGCGGCAATCTGCCGCCCGGCGGGAATGGTGTGGGGGCGTCGTGTTACCCCTCGTCGATGTCGAGGCTGCCGACGGGAGCCCCGGAGGGCAGAAATTTTTCGCCGTCGGACACTGTCAGGTACATAAAGCCTGTGGAATCCGCTGATTGGTACACCAGCGTACCGTCCTTGACGGCAAAGCGGTTGACGAATTTTTCATCATCTGTGGTGAGGATCACGGTGTCTCCGTCCAGTTTCCAGGTGCCGAGCCCAAAATAGCTGCTCAGGGCTCCTTCGGAACAGCGCATACTTCCGTCACTGTTGAGGGCGATATAGAAATCGCTCCCAAACCCCTCTTTTTCGTAGATGTAGACCTGGTCGGCGAGGTCGTCGGCGGTTACCGCTGCCGGCTGGCCGGAACAGCCCGCCGCCATGAGAGTAAAGAGCAGGAGCAGGGCGGAAAACAGACGGCACTTCATCATGATGTAGCCCTCCTTTCCATGATCCGAAAACAGGACCGCCTCTCCATCAATCTATCACAGACGGCGGCCCATTGCAAAGCAAACCC
>ERZ838118.3453-NODE-3453-length-15156-cov-4.467386_pt1 | contig 15156 bp, 10 predicted proteins | sample MGYA00519863_ERZ838118 | MGnify/ENA primary metagenome ERZ838118 (study PRJEB31850, sample SAMEA3708827) | human gut metagenome | biome: human gut; feature: human-associated habitat; material: faeces | place: China | collected 2014 ...
GAGATAGTTGGTGCAACAGGTATCATATATGCCAATGCAGCATCAGTTACAGGGGAAGCTGCCAATTCTACAACATTTGATGCATATCTTGCTTCTTCTGCAAGTGAGAAAGTACCATCATCATACAAGACAGCAGCAGGTGGTACATCATATGATAACTTTGATACAACTAAGGATCTCGGAGTTAAATCAGGAAGTCTTAATAATGCAGAAGATGTACCTTCAGTAGTAACATCTGCAAAGGGAGCAGGAAGCCTTGGTGGTGGAGTGATTTCATGGACATTCTCTGATAAAGATGATTCTGTATATGCCATAGATAAGGAATTAAAGGCAACAGTTACTAATTACAAGAATACAGACCTTGTTTCTGTAGGTGGTACTAATGCGAAGATTGTTTCACCAGATCCAACAACAGAAGAGACTAAGGCAACAGAGAGTACAACAAAAGCTACACAGGCAACAACTAAGGAAACACAGACAACAACAAAAGCAACACAGGCAACAACTAAATCAACAGAAAGCGCAACAAAGGCAACTGAAAAAGAAACAACGGGTTCAGATGCAACAACATCATATGATAAGACAAGCCTTTCTTATTCAGGTGCATATACAGATATCAGTAAGAAGAAAGATGCAGATTTCAAGAATGCAAAGTATGTATCATCTTCAAATGAAATTCTTAATGCAATCAGTTCAGCTAAGGCTGGTGATGTAATTATTGTAAAAGAGGGAACATATAAGTTCTCTGATACAATTGTAATTAATAATGCCATGAATGGAAAATCAGGCTCTTATATTATTGTAAAGGCTGAAAGTGGCAAGGAAGTTAAGTTTGATTTCTCAGCACAGAAGCTTGACGGAGCTAACAGAGGTGTAGTTGTAGATGGAGATTACTGGTATTTCCAGGGAATTAATTTCTATGGTGCTGGAGATAACGGAGTATTACTTGCTGGTAATAACAACATTTTTGAAAAATGTGTATTTGAAGCAAACAGGGATTCAGGTCTTCAGATTTCAAGATATGACACAACAGCAGCTAATAAAGATTTATGGCCATCAAATAACCTGATTATTAACTGTACATCACATGATAACTGTGATTTCCCTGAACAGGGTGGTACAGGTGAGAATGCAGATGGATTTGCTGCAAAGCTTACATGCGGTGAAGGCAATGTGTTTGACGGATGTATATCATATAGCAACTCAGATGATGGATGGGATTTATTTGCAAAGAGTGCAACAGGTCCTATCGGTGTAATTACAATTAGAAACTGTGTTGCATTTAATAATGGAACATTATCTAACGGTGTTCATTATGCTAATGGAGATATGAATGGATTCAAGCTTGGAGGTTCAGGTGTTGGAACTCCACATAATGTAATGAATTGTCTGTCATTTGACAATGGTGCAACAGGATTTACAGATAATAATAACCCAACAGGTCTTACAATTGTAAATGTTACAGCATGGGGCAACGGAAAGTATGCTAAGAAGGGTAACTTCTTATGTTACAGAACATCAAGTGCAGCAATATTTAAGGGACTTGTATCAGCAGGTGCAATTGATTCAGATAAGTTTACTGGTAAAATGGCTGATTCAATATATTACAACTCAGGTAAGTATTATAATCTTTCAGGTTCTTTGTTTACTTCTTTAGTAAATGGAGATAAGAAGGGAACTGTTGTGACTGACCCTGCTAAGACAGCTGGAATGTTTAAGAACACTGTTAATGCAATCGATATGAGCAAAAATATAGATAAACAGCTTAGAAATTCTGATGGAACTGTTAATATGAACGGTCTCTATGAGACAATAGGAAGCTATGCTTCAATGGGAGCAAGATTCAATGTTGCTAATCAGATGATTAGTGTATCTTCAAAGAATTCATCATCTGAGGTAACTAAGCCAGAAGAGACAACAAAGGAGACGCAGGCTCCAACTAAGGCGACAGAGGCAACAACAAAGGAGACACAGACTCCAACAAAGGCTACTGAAAGCACAACAAAGGAGACACAGGCTCCAACAAAAGCAACAGAAGCATCTTCAGTATCAACAAAGGGTGAAAAATTAATTCTTAATGCTAATGATGTTTCAACAGGAAAGATTAAGAGTTCAACTGTAGTTGATGGTCTTAGGATTGTTGCAACAAGCAAAAAGACTGTAACAGTTGATAAGAGTGATAAGGATTACAAGAATATCAGCTTTACAAAGAGAATCAAGCTTGGCGGTGCAGGAAGCGAATCTGCAAGAGCAATTGCATTTAAGACAGCAGGTGAATCTAAGGTAAAGATATATGCAACAAGCTCAGATACAGATACAAGCAGACTTATTAAGATTATTGATAAGAATGGTAATGATGTAACAAGTACAGCTAAAATACCTGGTTCTTCACTTAAATCAGTATCATTCAGATTGGATGAGGCAGGTGAATATTATATTGTATCAGAATCTGGTGGAGTTAATATTTATTATGTAGAAGTATCTAATGGTATAGCGTATTAATATTTTGTGAATTTCCCCGCACTATGTGCGGGGATTTTTTTGTAAAAACATTTTATGGTAAAATATACACAAATACTTGACCTTGACATTGGTTCATAGTTTACAATTTGAACAAATAAAAGAAAGGAATGATCTTTGTTATGAAAAACAAAAATAGAAGACGAATCAGTTGTCTGCTTAGTGCAGTTCTTTTACTTGTTATGAGTTTTGGATTTGGCACATTTGCAGGGGCTGAGGAATCAGATTCATCAAAGCCTGTTGTCTGGATTGTGGGAGATTCGACAGTCAGTGCTTTCACAGACAATTATTATTATCCTAGATATGGATGGGGAACACAGATTGATAAGTATCTGGATGGAACTTTTGAGGTAAAGAATATTGCTTTATCAGGAAGAAGTTCAACAAGCTATACAGCGGATAAGGAGTATGGTGAGCTTATAGCTGGAATGAAAAAGGGAGATTTTCTTCTTGTTGGTTTCGGCCACAATGATGAAAAAGCGGAGAGCGGAAGATATACTAACCCTAATGGAGATTATAAAACAGCAGGCTCATTTGCTAATTCTTTATATGAGAATTATATAAAGCCGGCACAGGCAGCAGGAACAACTGTTGTTTTATGTACACCGATTGTAAGAAGAACTGCTGATGGCAACTGGTCTGACAGCCAGCTTCATGTTACAGCTGCTTCAGGAGAGTTTGAAGGAGGAAGTTATCCACAGGCAATCATTAATCTTGGAAAAGATCTTAATGTTCCAGTGGTTGATATGACTTCTCTTACTAAGGAATTATACGATTCATTAGGAGCATCCGAGACAGTTAATTTACATGCATGGACATCATCAAAGCCAGAAAGTGTAGACAATACACATACTAATATCTGGGGCGGAACATATAATGCATATCTTGTTACTAAGACAATTAAGGAACTTAATGTAGCTGGACTTGCAGAGCATATTATTGATGCTAAAGCACCAACTAAGAGTGATGTTTTAAAGTCTAATCCTGATTATAAAGAGTCAGAATATTCAAATGATTTAAAAGACAGTGAATTATGGGCTAATGCAGGAATCTTTAAGGGAACTGTATTTGGAAATGTTGGCGGCAATGACAAGATAGCATCTAAATTCAAGCTTGAGAGTCTTGATAATGGTAATATCAATATTGCTGTTAACGGAGCAGGAAAGATAGCAAGTACTGCTGATGGAATTGCTATGTATTATTACAGAGTTCCAGCAAACAGTAATTTTACAATTACAGCAAAGGCGACTGTGAACAGTTTTACATCTAATGATCAGGTATCATTTGGTCTTATGGCAAGAGATGATATGTATGTTGATCAGAATAATAATAATACTTTAGGTGACTATGTTGCAGCTGGTCCACTTAAGCTTACTAAGAAAGGTTCTGTATGGAACTGTTTTGCAAGAAAGAGTGGCGCTCTTACACAGGGAGGAACATGTGCTAATGAGATTAAGGCTGGTGAGACATATAACCTTAAAATCGAAAGTAATACAGATGGTTATGCATGTACATTTGGTAATGAAGAAACTATTACAGGTGGTTTTGATTTTAAATTAACTTCTGTAGATTCAGAATATGTATATGTTGGAATGTATGTTGCAAGAAGTGCTGATGTGACATTTTCAGATGTTAAACTTGTTGTTGATGGTAAGGAGATTACATCTGCAGGCGAACCAGAAAATCCGACACCAGGTGAACCGGAGAATCCAACACCAGGTGAACCAGAAAATCCAACACCAGGTGAACCGGAGAATCCAACACCAGGCGAACCAGAGAATCCAACACCAGTAGAACCAGCACCAGAGCAGCCTGCTAAACCAGAGACACCGGCAGATCAGCCAGCTACAGATCCAGTGGTATCAGACAATAATGGTGTTGAGACAGGTGATTCATACCATATGGTATGGTATATTGCTGCAATGACATTAACAGCAGGAATTGCATGTGTTGAATTAAAGAGAAAGAAGACATTCAATAAATAAGTTTATAAGAATTTACTTCTCCTAATATTTCCAGAAAAAGCTTCCGGTTAACTGCCGGGGCTTTTTCATTTTTACATTAAAAAATATATTTTTATTAAGAAAAATCTTAAAATATTTAAAAATGGCTTGCATTATCCTATAGGCTGTGATATATTTTCTTAGACACAAAAACAAATGTCCGTCACAGAAAGACAGAACAGAGGGAAGTGTCTTTTAGATTTTACATATTGAAGGAGTTAAAAATGAGCGATAAGTTAAGAGTTGGTATCCTTGGTGGTACAGGTATGGTAGGACAGAGATTTATAACATTACTTGAGAATCATCCTTGGTTTGAGGTTGTTTTAGTAGCAGCTTCTGGACGTTCAGCAGGAAAGCTTTATGAAGAGGCTGTTGACGGACGTTGGAAGATGCAGACACCAATGCCTGAGTTCGTTAAGAAGATGACTGTATATGATATGGATAAGGATTTTGATGAAATCGTTTCTAAGGTGGATTTCGTATTCTGTGCAGTTAATATGCCTAAGGACCAGATTAAGGCTATAGAGGAAAGATATGCTAAGGCAGAAGTTCCGGTTGTTTCTAATAACAGTGCTAACCGTTGGACACCAGATGTTCCTATGGTTGTTCCGGAAATCAATCCAGAGCATCTTGAAGTTATTAAATATCAGAGAGAAAGACTTGGTACTAAGAGAGGATTTATCTGTGTTAAGCCTAACTGTTCAATCCAGAGCTACACACCTGCTCTTAATGCATTAAAGGAATTCGGACCAAAGCTTGTTGTTGCAACAACATATCAGGCAATCTCAGGTGCTGGTAAGACATTTGAACAGTGGCCAGAGATGGTTGAGAATATCATTCCTTATATCGGTGGAGAAGAAGAAAAGTCTGAGAAAGAGCCTTTAAGATTATGGGGTAAGATTGAGGACGGAAAGATTGTTCCTGCAAGTGATCCGGTTATCACATGCCAGTGTATCAGAGTTCCGGTTCTTGATGGACATACAGCAGCAGTATTTGTTAACTTTGAGAAGAAGCCAACTAAGGAACAGATTATTGAAAAGTGGAGAAGCTTCAAGGGAGTTCCACAGGAACTTAATCTTCCAAGTGCTCCAAAGCAGTTCATCCAGTATCTTGAAGAAGATGACCGTCCACAGGTTAAGCTTGATGTAAATTATGAGAACGGAATGGGTGTTTCACTTGGCCGTTTAAGAGAAGACAGTGTGTTTGATTATAAGTTTGTTGGCCTTTCACACAACACATTAAGAGGTGCAGCAGGTGGAGCTGTTCTTATTGCAGAGCTTCTTAAGGCACAGGGTTATATCACTCCTAAGGATGCAGAATAATTAAATTCTAATACACATACCAGAAAAGAGATGTCAGAGATGGCATCTCTTTTTACTTGCTTAAAAACCTATTATGATATAAAATTATGAAACGACTTAAAGAGTAAAGAGGGGACATTTACATTGAAGGAAAATTATTTTTATGCAATGCTGTCGAGAATGAAATATATTAACAGATGGGGACTTATGCAGAATACACGCCATGAGAATCTGTGCGAGCATAGTCTTGAAGTGGCATTCATAGCACATGCATTGGGAATTATCAACAATGAGATATATGGTGGGAATATTAATGCTGAAAGGCTTGCAATTCTTGGAATGTATCATGATGTTACAGAGATAATTACGGGTGATCTTCCGACTCCTGTAAAGTATTACAATCCGGTTATAAGAAATGCTTATAAGGAAGTAGAGCATGTTGCAGAGGAGCAGATGCTCTCAGGTCTGTCATCTGATATAAGAGCACATTATAAGGGTATGTTATCAGAGACAGAAGAGGAAGAAGAACTCTGGAAATATGTAAAGGCGGCTGATAAGATGTCAGCTTATATCAAATGTCTTGAGGAAAAGAAGTCTGGTAATATGGATTTTGCTGATGCGGAAAAGACAATATATCAGGCTATTGTTGATATGAATATTCCGGAAGCAGATTATTTTATAAAAGAATATATACCAGCTTATATGGGAACTCTTGATGCTTCAGGAGAATAATAATTGTGTAATAGACACAGAAATGAGGGATATAATGGGAAAATCCGTATATATCGCGGAAAAACCAAGCGTGGCGCAGGAGTTTGCCAAGGCACTGCATGTGAACTTCACAAGAAAAGACGGATATCTTGAGGGTGGAGACCATATTGTGACATGGTGTGTAGGACATCTGGTAACTATGAGCTACCCGGATGCATATGATCCTAATCTGAAAAGATGGAGCTTTGACACATTGCCATTCATACCAAAGGAATTCAAGTATGAGGTTATACCTGCAGTTGCGAAACAGTTTAATATAGTTAAAGACATTCTTACAAGGGATGATGTTGAATATATATATGTGTGTACCGATTCAGGACGAGAGGGAGAATATATATACAGGCTTGTGAGGCAGGAGGCAGGCGTTAAGGGAAAGAAAGAGCGCCGTGTGTGGATTGATTCGCAGACCGAGGAAGAGATTATTAAAGGAATTAATACGGCTAAAGATATATCTGAATATGATAATCTGAGTGATTCAGCGTATCTTCGTGCGAAGGAAGATTATCTTATGGGAATTAATTTCTCAAGAGTTCTTACATTGAAATATGGACGCAATATTGCTAATTACCTGCACCTTGACAGGGCAGTTGTATCTGTCGGAAGGGTTATGACATGTGTTCTTGGAATGGTAGTAAGAAGAGAACGGGAGATAAGAAGCTTTGTAAAGACTCCGTTCTACAGAGTTATTGGACAGGCACAGGCTGAAAATTCAACATTTGATGCAGAATGGCGTGTAAGTGATAAGAGTATGTATGCCGGTACGCCATATTTATATAAGGATAATGGTTTTAAGGATAGGGAAAAGGCTGAGGAACTGGTTAAGTTCTTATCTGATCCACTGCCGGCACAGGGAGTAGTTGATTCTATTGAGAGAAAGAAAGAAACCAAGAATCCACCGCTTCTGTACAATCTTGCCGAGATTCAGAACGAATGCAGCAAGCTGTTTAAGATAAGCCCTGATGAGACCCTTAATATTATTCAGGAGCTGTATGAAAAGAAACTGGTTACTTATCCAAGAACTGATGCGAGAGTGTTATCAACAGCGGTAAGTAAGGAAATACATAAGAATATAGGCGGACTTAGGAATTTTCCTCCTGTGAAGGAGATGGCAGAGCATATATTACAGAATAATATGCAGAAGGGAATTGAAAAGACACGATACTGCAATGATAAAGCAATAACAGACCATTATGCGATTATTCCGACAGGACAGGGGTTTAATAATTTAAAGAACTTGTCAGTTACAGCTGCGAGAACCTATGAGATAATTGTAAGAAGATTTTTAAGTATATTCTATCCACCGGCTATTTATCAGAAGGTAAGTATTACCAGTGATGTAAAGAATGAAAAGCTGTATGCTTCATTTAAAGTGCTTGTAGATGAAGGGTATCTTAGCGTAGCTAAGAACTCATTTGCAAAGGCGAGAAATGATGCAAAAGTAAAGGAAGATGATAGTGCCGATAATAAGGATGATAATAAATGTGATGCAGCTTTATTTGAGGTATTGAAAAAATACAGAAAAGGTTCTACAATCACATTTAATGGGTTTAATATCAAAGAAGGTGAAACATCACCTCCTAAGAGATATAATTCAGGTTCTATTATTCTTGCAATGGAGAATGCAGGACAGCTTATTGAAGATGAGGAACTGCGTGCCCAGATTAAGGGTAGTGGAATAGGAACAAGTGCTACCAGAGCTGAAATCCTTAAAAAACTTAATACTATTAAGTATATTTCTATTAATTCTAAGACACAGATTATTACACCTACATTTTTAGGTGAGATAATATATGATGTTGTAGACAATTCTATCAGGCATCTGCTTAATCCGGAGCTTACGGCAAGCTGGGAAAAAGGACTTACAGGTGTAGCAGAGGGGAATATTACAGCAGATGAGTATATGGAAAAGCTTGATGGTTTTGTTTCGAGAAGAACAAGGGCTGTTATGGCATTAAGGAATCAGGCGGGGCTTATAGGACTTTTTAACGAGACCGCTAAGAATTATAAGTAAATGAGTGAAAGGAATTAAATATATGTGCGGAATTGCAGGATATGTAGGGGACAGAGAAAGCGCAGATGTACTTGTAGATGCATTATCTAAGCTTGAATACAGAGGATATGATTCAGCAGGTATTGCGGTATTTGATCATGGTAATATAAAGGTCAAGAAGTGCAAGGGAAGACTTGCCAACCTTGTTGAGAAGATGGATGAAGAAGGAAAACCACAAGGACATGTTGGAATTGGCCATACAAGATGGGCTACGCATGGAGAACCATCAGACATTAATTCACATCCACATGGCAATAAGAGAGTTACTATTGTACATAACGGTATAATTGAGAACTATAAGAAGCTTAAGGATTTTCTTGTCGGAGAGGGATATAGCTTTGCAAGTGAAACAGATACTGAAGTTGCTGCAAAGCTGCTTGATTACTATTATGATGGTGACCCGATGAAGACTATTGCAAAGGTACTGTCAGAGATTAAGGGTTCATACGCACTTGGAATTATGTTCAGGGATTTCCCTGATGAGATATTTGCAGTAAGAAAGGACAGCCCTCTTATTGTTGGCGTTGGAGAACATGAGAATTTCATAGCATCTGATGTTCCGGCTATTATTCACTACACAAGAGATTATTACCTTCTTGACCAGAATGAGATTGCAGTTATTAAGAAGGATTCAGTTAAGATATACGATGTTCATGGTAATGAGATACATAAGGAATTAAATACTGCTGACTGGGATGTTGATGCTGCAGAAAAGGGCGGTTATGCGCACTTTATGCTTAAGGAAATTCATGAGCAGCCAGATTCTGTAAAGAGAACAATTATGCCAAGAATCATGGACGATATGCCTGATTTCAGTGCAGAAGGATTCAATCCTGATAAGTTAAAGAATTATAAGAATATATATATTGTTGCCTGTGGTACTGCAATGCATGCCGGAATGGTCGGTAAATATATAATAGAAAAGATAGCAAGAGTATCTGTAACTGTTGATATTGCATCAGAATTCAGATACAGAGATCCTCTTATTAGTGAAGATGACCTTATGATTGTTATATCACAGTCAGGTGAGACTGCTGATACTAAGGCTGCACTTGAACTTGCAAAACAGGCAGGTGCTGATACTATGGCAATTGTTAATGTCAAGGGTTCATCAATTGCAAGAGAAGCAGATATGGTTGTATATACACATGCGGGTCCTGAGATTTCAGTTGCTTCAACCAAGGCATATATGGTTCAGATATCAATTATGTATTTAATTGCATTTGAATTAGCATATGCTAATGGTAAGATGGACGAGGCAGAATGCAGCAGATATACTAAGATGCTTGAAGAAATACCTGAGGTTATTGAAGAAGCCATTGCACTTGAGAGTAAGTGTCAGTTTGCAGCATCCAAGCTTATTAATGCAGACAGTCTTCTTTATATAGGACGAGGTCTTGATTATGCACTCAGTATGGAAGGTTCTCTTAAGTTAAAGGAGATATCTTATATTCATTCTGAATCATATGCAGCAGGAGAGCTTAAGCATGGAACTATCTCGCTTATTACAGAACAGATGCCTGTAATTGCAATAGCAACACAGAAGAATCTTGAGGAAAAGACTATAAGTAATATTAAGGAAGTTAAGTCAAGAGGAGCATTTGTAGTGCTTATTGCAGAACCAGAGCTTGATATTGAGGATGGAGTGGCAGATATTGTTATTAAGCTTCCACAGGCAGACCAGCTTCTTATGCCTATGGTTGCGGCAGTCCCATTACAGCTTATTGCCTACTATACAGCAGTTCTTAAGGGTAACGATGTAGATAAGCCAAGAAACCTTGCAAAATCTGTTACTGTTGAATAATTGATATAAAGAGGATATTTGATATGAATAATGATGCATTAAAGATAAGTAATCTGTATGACCTTAATGAGACTATTGCAGCAAAGGTATTTGAAGACTGTACATATCCATGGGAAGTACTTGCGAAGATTGGTGATTTTATTGTAGAACTTGGCAATGCACTGCCAGAAGATGAATATGAGAAGCGTGGGGAGAATATATGGGTTCACAGAACTGCAAATGTATTTCCATCAGCTTATATTGCAGGACCTGCAATTATCGGTAAAGATGCCGAGGTAAGACACTGTGCATTTATCCGTGGAAAAGCTATTGTAGGTGAAGGCGCTGTTGTTGGTAATTCAACTGAGCTTAAGAATGTAATTCTTTTTAATAAGGTACAGGTTCCACATTATAATTATGTTGGAGATTCAATTCTTGGATTCAAGGCTCATATGGGAGCGGGCTCTATAACTTCTAATGTTAAGTCTGACAAGAAGCTTATTACTATTAAAGGACCTGACTGCAATATTGATACAGGTATCAAAAAGATTGGTGCTTTTCTTGGAGATAATGTTGAGGTTGGCTGTGGCAGCGTACTTAATCCTGGAACAATTGTTGGAAGAGAGAGTAATATTTATCCGCTTTCAAGCGTAAGAGGCTTTATTCCGGCAGGTTCTATATATAAGAAGCAGGGCGAAGTAGTAACTAAGAGATAATTATGTGAAATTTTTGTTTTATTAATGTAAAAATGTTGTGTCTCACATTGACTAATGCAAAAGTTTGTGAGAAAATAGTCAAGGCTTGGACGACGGCTTCTGGCCGTCGTTTCATTTATAGTAAACACTATGAATTACGAAAGGAGTAATAAGATGATTTACACACAGGAAGTAGAGAATATGTGTCCAGTAGCACAGGGCGTTCATCATGGAGCAGCTCCAGTGCCAACAGAAGGTAAATGGGTACAGAATAAGAAGGTTGAAGATATTTCAGGTTTTACACATGGTGTAGGCTGGTGTGCTCCTCAGCAGGGTGCATGTAAGCTTACTCTTAATGTTAAGGAAGGTATCATTCAGGAAGCTTTAGTTGAGACTATCGGATGTTCAGGTATGACACATTCAGCAGCTATGGCAGCAGAGATTTTACCAGGACTTACAGTTATGGAAGCTCTTAACACTGACCTTGTCTGTGATGCAATTAACACAGCTATGAGAGAGTTATTCTTACAGATCGTTTACGGAAGAACTCAGAGCGCATTCTCTGAGGGTGGACTTGCAGTTGGTGCCGGTCTTGAAGATCTTGGTAAGGGACTTCGTTCTCAGGTTGGTACTATGTATGGTACATTAAAGAAAGGTCCTCGTTACCTTGAGATGGCTGAAGGTTATGTAACAGGTATCGCCCTTGATAAGGACAACCAGATTATCGGTTACAAGTTTGTCAGCCTTGGTAAGATGACAGACTTCATTAAGAAGGGTGATGACCCTACAACAGCATATGAGAAGGCTTGCGGACAGTACGGAAGAGTTGCAGATGCTGTTAAGATTATTGACCCAAGAACAGATGAAGAAGTTAAGTAAGGAGGACAATTAGAATGGCTTTATTTGAATCATATGAGAGAAGAATAGATAAGATTACTTCAGTTCTTAACAGCTATGGTATAGCTAGTATTGAAGAAGCTGAAAAGATTACTAAGGATGCCGGATTAGATGTATATGCTATGGTTAAGGGTATCCAGCCAATTTGTTTTGAAAATGCATGCTGGGCTTACACAGTAGGTGCAGCAATCGCTATCAAGAAGGGTGCAAGAAAGGCTTCAGAAGCTGCTGCAGCTATCGGTGAAGGTCTTCAGGCATTCTGTATTCCAGGTTCAGTTGCTGACCAGAGAAAGGTTGGTCTTGGACATGGTAACTTAGGAAAGATGTTACTTGAAGAAGAGACAGAATGTTTTGCATTCCTTGCAGGTCATGAATCATTCGCTGCTGCTGAAGGTGCTATCGGTATTGCAGAGAAGGCTAACAAGGTTAGACAGAAACCTCTTAGAGTTATCCTTAACGGTCTTGGTAAGGATGCTGCTAAGATTATCTCAAGAATTAACGGATTCACATTCGTTGAGACAGAGATGGATTATTCAACAGGCGAAGTAAAGGAAATCTCTAGAACAGCATATTCAGATGGTCTTCGTTCTAAGGTTAACTGCTATGGCGCTAACGATGTAACAGAAGGTGTTGCAATCATGTGGAAGGAGAATGTTGATATATCTATCACAGGTAACTCAACAAACCCTACAAGATTCCAGCATCCAGTTGCAGGTACATATAAGAAGGAAAGACTTGAAGCAGGAAAGAAGTACTTTTCAGTAGCTTCAGGTGGTGGTACAGGACGTACACTTCACCCAGATAACATGGCAGCAGGTCCTGCTTCTTATGGTATGACAGATACTATGGGACGTATGCACTCAGATGCTCAGTTCGCTGGTTCTTCTTCAGTTCCTGCTCATGTTGAGATGATGGGTCTTATCGGTATGGGTAATAACCCTATGGTTGGTGCTACAGTAGCAGTTGCAGTTGCTGTTCAGGAAGCTGCTGACAACGGCAAGTTCTAATTATTAAAAGTCAAAAACATGCATAAAAGCCGCAGTCTCAAGGGATTGCGGCTTTTTTACGTGCGTATGGCATCAATAATGAAATACCCTAGAATATATGAAATCTCAATTAATATCTGCAATTTGGAAAAAAGATGAAGATAAAATAAAAATAAGATTTGAATGATGAAAATGTGCGATTCATAAGGAGAAAAATTATGAACTTTTTTATATTAAAAAATATTGATGAATACAAAGTTACGTATCAATTAACAGCGGCAGGATATATTGCATTGATAGCCGTGTTTATCGTGCTTTTTTCAATTGGGTGTATGATAGCTGAAAAGGATAAAAAGATTGGAGTCAGGCAGATTGCTTTTTCCGCCATGGCAGTTGCACTTGCGGTTGTAACATCTATGATTAAAATTGTTAAACTTCCTATGGGAGGTTCAGTTACGCTATTCAGCATGTTTTTTATAACACTTATAGGATATTGGTTTGGCGTGAAGACAGGGATTCTTATGGCAGTAGGATATGGCATTTTACAGATGCTTATTGACCCATATATAATTAATGTTTATCAGATGTTCCTTGATTATATATTTGCGTTTGGTGCGTTAGGATTATCTGGAATATTCTCAAAGGTAAAAAATGGACTTGTGAAAGGCTATCTGTTAGGAGTGATAGTAAGATTTATATTTTCATTTTTATCAGGATGGATATTTTTTGCTGTATATACGCCTGAATTTTTTAATAGTGCATTTTTATACTCTGTTGCCTATAATGGGGCTTATATAGGTCTTGAGGCGGCACTTACGGTGGCTTTGATTTCATGTCCGCCAGTTAAAAAGGCATTAGTATATGTAAAAAATATGCTTGTATAAATCAAAATTTATTAAAAAAATAAATTGTCAAACTGGCATTATCAAATTGTTTTAAAATGGCAATATACACATGTCACATATTCTGTTATTCTCAATAAAAGTTTATTAAAAGACAAGGAGAGAATTATGGAATTACAACAGACAGAAGTGAAAAATGGAAAAGAAGGATTGCATATTAATGTTGCTCAGATGTGTGTTACAGCTGTATTAATGGCATTGACATGTGTTGCAACAATGGTGGTTCAGATTCCAATACCACTTGGATATGCACATCTTGGTGACAGTGTTATTTTAATCAGTGCTTATTTTTTCGGACCGGTTGTCGGAGCATTAGCCGGAGGAATCGGTTCAGCTATGGCGGATATTTTGACAGGCTATGCAATATGGGCGTTACCTACACTTTTAATTAAGACTATTATGCCCGTTATTGCATGTGCATTTTTCAAAAATAATGTACAGAGGTGCAAGGTATTTTCTATAAGAGGAATTGCAGGTGCTGTTGTTACACTATTATTTATGACTGCAGGATATGTTTTCTTTGGCGGAATTTTATATCTGTACAGAACAGATTCCCGCCATTCCTCAGCAGAATCTTCTCCCTCTGCTACCGTCAGACTCTCTCTTAAGAGTAAAACAGCTGCCTGATTTATATCAGACAGCTGTTTTATTTTTCTACAAAATGGATTCTCGTCTCATCAAAACGATTCTCCATCTGTGCAATACCGATCCACACACCGCCAAATCCCAGTGCATCTGTTTCCAATCAAATGTATTACTTCTTAATTTTTTCTATCATACACTGATGTTCTTTATCTTTTTTCGAATAATTAATACCTACCAGAAGAATGTTTCCAGCATATTACGCTGAGACTTTTTTATCTTTGCAATCAAATACAAAAACGCTATCACAACCAGTTTAAGAAAGTCAATCGAATATTCGCAATTGAAGCAGGGGGCTTACTTGTATCACCCCAATGCCACATCAAGCACCATCATCAGTGAAAATCCTACTGCGAAGAAAATCGTTCCAATATTGGAATGTTCCCCTGCTGACATTTCGGGGATGAGTTCTTCTACTACTACGTAGAACATTGCTCCCGCTGCAAAGCTGAGCAGATATGGTAACGCCGGAACAATAAGTCCTGCCGCCAGGATCGTAAGTACCGCACCGATTGGGTCTACGATTCCGGATAACACACCACCTGCAAACGCTCTGCCTTTTCCCATTCCTTCCGAGCGCAATGGCATGGAAATAATCGCGCCTTC
>ERZ838118.3484-NODE-3484-length-15046-cov-9.474885_pt1 | contig 15046 bp, 10 predicted proteins | sample MGYA00519863_ERZ838118 | MGnify/ENA primary metagenome ERZ838118 (study PRJEB31850, sample SAMEA3708827) | human gut metagenome | biome: human gut; feature: human-associated habitat; material: faeces | place: China | collected 2014 ...
GGATATCGCATCCCCTTAGGATTTTCGCCTTTCCTTGTATTCCAGCGCTTTGCGGGCCAGTCGTGGTAGCGGTTTGGTAGCGATTTGCCGGAAACGGGGGTTTGGGGGCGAAAAAAGCCTGATTTTTCAAGGGTTTGGGGGCGCGAAAGGTCGGGTAGCGGTTTGGCGGCGGTCCGCAGCTACCACAATTTTAGCACTCTCGACGCGTGAGTGCTAAAATTAAAAGTTTGTTCATCAAAAGAAGTATTTTTGTTCACAGGGCGTGCCTATACTCATAATTGTTCCGAGGGGAACGAAAGAAACGTAAACCACGCGGGCTGCAAAAGCGGCTCGCCAGAATAGATTTGGAGGCTTTGTATTATGTTTGAACTGAGACCTTTTGAACGCAGAAACAACCACGTTGCGGCTTATGATCCCTGGGATCAGATGGAGCGCGCATTCTTCGGTGACGGCTCGTGGGGCCGCGGGCTGAGTGAGTTTAAGACCGATATTCAGGACAAGGGCGACAGTTACCTGCTGGAAGCTGATCTGCCGGGCTTCAAGAAAGAGGACATCCACGTCGATGTGGACGGCGACACGATGACCATTCGCGCCGAGCGCCACAGCGAGCACGAGGATCAGGACAAGAAGGGCAATTACGTCCGCTGCGAGCGCAGCTACGGCAGCTACCAGCGCGCGTTCGACATCAGCGGCGTCGAGGTCGCGAATATCTCCGCGCAGTACAATGACGGCGTGCTCAAGCTGAACATGCCGAAGAAGAGCGCCGTGGTGAACGCGAAGCAGATCGAGATTCAGTAAAGCACTTCAAAAAAGGCGGCGAAAGCCGCCTTTTTTGATTTTGGATTGCGCGCCTGCGGGCGCGCAATTTTTTTGGGTTGTACGGGGGTGTGCAAAAAATATTGGCGAAAGTCCGCTCAGGTGAGCGGGCTTTCCTTTTTTTTCGGCGGGCCGCGGCTGGAAAAGGGAAATTTCGCTCCCCGCGCGGCGGCGCGGGTCATCAGAACACAAAAAGCGGCTTAGGCCGCTTTTTTCATATTTGTGCTTATATATTATATGTATGTGGTGGCGGATAATGGCGAAAGCGGGGGTTTTATGTCAAGCTGTAACAGAAGCGGCGGTTTGTTACAAGTGTGTTACAGATGGGGTGAAAGCGTTGACTTGAAATTTTGCTTGTGGTAAGGTGACAGTGCAGAAAGGGTAGGGAACGGTGCGTTCCCGACTTAGTTACGGGATCGGCATGCCACGGTAAGTAAGCCGAGAAACGCCGAAACTTGCTCCTTTCTGACAAACGAACCATCTTTAAGGGGATGCGATAGCAACTAAAATCGCGCGTTTTCCTGCAAAACGGTCAAAAATGCAAGAAAACCGAAATGCTTTGTAACCTTTTCGGTCAACCTTCATTTTCGCCCGCGAACAGCAAAATGCCCGCTTTTCGCTGCCGGAGCGCTCCAAGGGGATGGAAATTTATGAAAGGAGAGTAACATCTATGAAAAAGTTACTCGCAATGGTGCTGGCTCTGGTCATGACTCTGTCTCTGGCCGTCAGCGCCAACGCCTTCAAGGATGACAAGAGCATCAGCGATGATTACGCTGAGTCTGTTGCCGTTCTGAATGGCATGGGTGTGTTCAAGGGTTATGAGGATGGTTCCTTCAAGCCCGAGGGCAACATCACCCGCGCTGAGGTAGCTACGATCGTCTATCGTATCTACACTGCCGACGTCGCCAAGAACGATAAGTCCGGCCTCTATGCCACTTATAACAAGTTCAGCGACATGGCTGGTGCCGGTTGGGCTCAGGGCTACATCGGCTACTGCGCCAACGCCTCCCTCGTCAAGGGCTATCCCGATGGCACCTTCAAGCCGTCCGGCAAGGTCACCGGCTATGAAGTCCTCGCCATGATCCTCCGCGCGGTTGGCTACGACAAGAACAACGAGTTCTCCGGCGCTGACTGGGCGCTCCATGTTGCGCAGACCGCGCAGCAGCTCGGCGTTCTGGACAGAGTGGCGAAGACCACCGACCTGAACGCTCCCGCTTCCCGTGAGCTGGTCGCTGAGCTCCTGTTCCAGGGCATCCAGAAGGCTCAGGTCACCTACACCCCGGCCTTCGGCTATGTGACCGATAAGGTCATCGGTGCCAAGAACAACAGCCTCGGTGAGAAGAACTTCAAGCTCGACTCTGCTAAGTCCTCCGACAAGTGGGGCCGTCCCGCCACCAAGTGGACCTACAACACCGGCGACAAGGGCACTACCTTCGTTGAGAAGCCCAACCTGACCTACACCAAGGCTGTTACTGAGTGCGACGTCGCTCACGACGCTGGCCTGAAGGTCGACACCGCTTACACCCTGTATGTCAACGGCCAGAAGCAGCCCACGACCTACACGGTCAACCTGACCGACACCGTCACCAAGATGGGTGCTCAGGGCCGTCTGGTTGAGGTCTATGACGATACCATCGTCATGATCGACACCTTCCTCGCCAAGGTCACCTATGTTGCTCCTGCCGCTTATGACGCTCAGGGCCACCTGCGCACCGAGGCTACCATCAAGCTCGATGTCTATGCCACCAAGGGCTCCACTGCTGCTACCACGCTCACCCTCACCAACGGCGAGGATGCGTATCCGTATGCTGTCGGCGATTACGTTCTCCTGAACGCCTACACCAACGCTTTTAACAGCGCTACCGAGAGCGGCCTCATCAAGACCGCCGCTGACAAGTACGGCGAGATCGTTTCCAAGGCCACTTCCATTGACGGCGCTCAGAGCGTGATCTACTACAACGCCAAGCAGCACAACGTCGAGGGCACTGTCTATGACGATGCTGTCAAGTTCTACTTCGACAACGCGGTGGCCAGCACCAACAAGTTCACCTGGTTCTTCGATCAGTACAACAACCTCATCGGTAACGTTGAGATCGCTGCCGCTACCAGCTACGGCGTCATCAACTCCATCTGGTGGGCTGGCAACGCTGCGGACGGTTCCGGCGTTGCTAAGGCGAATGTCACCTACATGGACGGCACCACCGCTGTGGTCGACCTGAGCAAGATGACCTACTTCGACGATACTGCTTCCGGCGTTGTGGCCCCCAAGATTGCGACCGGTAAGGTCACCCACAGCACCGGCATCCAGAACAAGGTCATGAAGGTTGATGGTGACTACTTCTACGTTGACTCCTACATCAACACCAACGCTGTCTGTGATGTCAACGGTATCCTGAACGGCCACCTCTTCCAGTTCACCACCCAGGCAAACGGCACTCTCGCCGCTGTCGAAGTCGCTACCGGTGTTGACGCCAAGTTCTTCAACGAGAACCTGTTCGTCAGCAAGAACACCCAGTACAACGGCAAAAACCTGATCGTTGACGATGCCACCGTCTTCCTGGTCCGCAACAACACTACCAATCCCTACACCTTCAAGTCCATCGTTGGTCTCGGCAACATCGACAACTATGCTCAGGCTGAGGTCGACTTCGTCGATCTGAACGGTGATAAGGTCGCCGATTACGTCTACGTCATCGCTGATCCCGTTGCCGCCAAGGTCACCAGCCTCTTCTACTATGCCAACGAGCAGGTCTCCTATGACGCCAAGACCGGTGTCTACACCATCCCCGGCTACGTTGACGGCGTGAAGGGCAACATCTACGGCTCCAAGGACGACGCTATCGTCCTCACCCTGCTCAACGCCCTCAGAAACCAGGCTACCAATAAGGTCGCCGGCGGTCTCTTCAAGGTCGCTCTGAGCAACAACTACGTCAAGGAGTATGTCGCCATCGCTGCGATCGGCACTGAGTCCTCCACCACCGCTGCCATCACCGCCTTCACCGGCTATCCCATGGCTGCTGCCTACGCCGGCTACACCGTTAAGGTCGACTCCATCGTGGGCGCTGACAAGGACACCTACAAGAACTCTGTCTACACCGACTATGTCGATGGCACCATCACTGGCGACAAGTTCTACACGGTTTCCGGCAACGGCGTTGACGGCCTGACCAAGATGCCTCTGGCTCTCGGCGACGTCACCACGCAGAACGTCATCGTTGTTTACAACGCTGATCCCGCTGGCACCTCCGCCACCCTCAACCGTCTGGCGCTCCAGGTTTACGCTGTGAACAAGGTCGACACCTCCACCAACCCCGATCCTCTCGCTACCTCTTACACCTACACCCTGAACATCGTGAATAAGGACACCGGTGCTGTTCTCCAGTCCTACGCCAAGACTGTTAAGAATCCCGTTAATGGCACCTACACCATCACCCTTGCTGGTGCTGCTGCTGAGTTCGGCGTCTCTACCGCCAAGCTCACCGCTTTCGGTCCCGACTCCATCACCCTCACCATCGACAGCACTGTTGGCAAGCTCACTGATTCTGGTGTTCTCAACGCTTACTACGCCAACTAATCATTGACGTAAGCGCAAAAAATCTCTGAATAGAGTTTCAGCCCCCGGCTCTTTTGAGCCGGGGGCTGTTTTTTGTTTTTCTGCGCCTCAGTCCGCGTCACAGCCGAGCACCACATAATGATATGTTTTGCCCGCCTCATTGAACTGGATGGCGGGCGGGGCGAAATACTGATCCTCTTCCTGCTGGCAGAACCAGCTTACGCTGCTGTTGTCCCATATCGCCGCGTTGCCCCGGTTATTCGAGTTGTAAAACCCGCTGACGCCGCGCAGCGCCCAGTGCTGCGTGTCGCTCTGCTCGCTCACCATCACAAGCAGCGGGTAAAAGCCGCAGTCGATCTTGTTGGGATTTTCCGCGCCGCTCAGACCATTGCCGGCGTAGCTGCCGTATTTGATGCGGCAGATTTTACCGTTTGCGATCGTCTGCGCCAATGCCGTGATGCGCTCCGCCGCCGTGCTGTCGGCCTCGCTGCGCGCGTCGGTCTCCGCCTTGAGCGCCGCGTCGATGCTCGCAAACGCGGCATTGAAGTCCTGCATTTTGATCGGGTCCGCCTTGACCCACTGCGGCAGGTCGAAATTTGTCGTCTTGTTCATGTGCTTTCCCCCAAAATATAATGTTGGAAAAGGCAGCCCACACCCCCCTGCAAACGCGGGAACACTGATGCATGATTTGCCTTTTCATGATACGCCGTATCATGAAGCAGCGTTGCACACAACGCGGCAAAAAGCTGTACCGCCTCCGGTATTAGAATTCACGATACAACAACTTGCCGCGTTTTGTGCAGCGATCGCCGTTGTGCGCGGGAACTTTTTCGGCTATCATACGTCTATAGAAGTATCCGAAAGAAATGAGGAACGAACGATGAAGAAGCTCCTTTCCATTCTGCTCCCCCTCGCGCTGGCCCTTTCCCTCGCCGCCTGCGGCGAAAAAAGCGCAGACGAGGCCGCGCGCCAAACCCCGCCGACACTGACGGTGACAGGCGCAAACGCTTGCAGCGTCATCCTCAAAAGCAGCAGCTACGACTGGACCTACCCCCAGGGCCTACAGAGCATGACCGTCATTGCCTGCGGCGCGCACCCGCTGGACGAAACCTACCGTGACATCACGCCTGTACTGGAAATGCCCTTTACAGTGTCGGCCGCCTATTTCTACACCGTAACGCTCGATTTCGGCGATAATTCGCCCGATTCCGTCAGTCTCCGCTGCTGGCCGTCCGACGCCTGGGGCAGCACCGGCCTGCCGTCCGAGACCGTGACCGCCCAGCGGCAGGATAACGGCACATTCCGCGCAGAACTGCCGCAAAGCGACGGCATTTTCGCCGTCGACGCGCTCTGGGACGGCAGCAGCGCGACCTACACCTTCTGCACGCAGGCGGAGGGGAGCGAAGAGCTCCACCCGGGCGCGGTGCTCAGCATCGGCGAGAGCCAAGACATCCGCAAGATCGACATCTCGTGGCGCAGCGGCGGCGTGAACATCTATGCCGCCGAGCAGAGCGCGCAGATCAGCGTGAAGGAGGAATCCACCGCGCCGCTCGCCGAGAGCGAGAAGATGGTCTGCGCGATCGACGGCGACACGCTGCGCATCCGCTTCCTCGGCGACGCTTACCGCGGCAGCTACGATGGGGAAAAGTATCTCGACGTGGGACTTCCGGCGGAGTTGGTCAGCGCCGGTCACTTTGAGGAGATCGAGGTCGAAACAACGGACGCCTACGCCTATGTGAGCGCCGATGCGCAGAAGATCGACCTTTCGACCGTCGGCGGCGACGCGCGCGTGATGTGCGCAACCTGCCCCACGGTCGAGATCGAGACGGTGAACGGTAGCGTGGGCGTGGTGGACGGCACATGGGGGAAAATCGAGCTCTCGACCGTCTCCGGCGCGATCGAGCTGGCGGGCGATGCGGAGAGTGCCGAGATCGAAACCGCGAGCGGCAAGGTGGATATCGCCGGCGCGCTCGGCGCGCTGGACTTCGAAAGCGTCAGCGGTGACCTGATTTTGGCTACCGAGCGTGCGCTGCGCCTTGATGCCGAAACGGAGAGCGGTAGCATCTATCTGACCCTTCCCGCGCAGGACGGCTTTACTCTCGACTATGAAACGAAAAGCGGCGCGTTCCGCTCCGCGCTCACCGAGCGCGAAGGCACGCTCATCGCCTGCGGCGACCGCGAAACACACTACACCGTGCCCGCGCTCGACGGCGGCGCGGTGAGCGAGCTTACGATCGAAACGATGAGCGGCGAGGTGACGATTGGAGCCTCTTCCTCTGGAAGCAACTGAAACGAAGAAAAAAGAGAGCGGCAGCGCCGCTCTCTTTTTTCGTTATTTTTCGTCGATTGCAAGCCACGTCTGGTCGAAGCCGTAGGGGAGCAGCTCCTTGATGTGCAGGTGCTTTTCTTCGTTGTCCTTATTCAGGCACACGACCTCCATGTCGGGCCCGAACTCGTAGAGCACCTGACGGCACGCGCCGCAGGGGTAGCAGTAGTCGTCGCTGCGCCCAGCGATGACGATGCGCTTGAAGCGCCGGTGCCCCTCGCTCACGGCCTTGAACGCCGCGGTGCGCTCGGCACAGTTCGTCAGGCCGTAGCTCGAATTTTCGATGTTGCAGCCGGTGAAGACCGCGCCGTCCTCACATTCGAGCGCCGCGCCCACGGGAAAGTGGGAATACGGCACATACGCCATGTCCAGCATGGCGACGGCCTTCGCCTTGAGTTCTTCTAACGTTGCCATAATAACGCCTCCTCACCAGTCTACGCCAAGATCGGGACGGACTTGCGTATCCATGATGTCCTCGGCATTATAGAATTGCAGATAGCGGCTGCGCGAGTGGCGCAGCGTGGTGCCGTCCGGATGCAGACGGTCGCAGATGACGGCGGAAATGTCGGGCTTCACATAGCTGAACGAACTCGTGCCGACGCTCGCGAAGATGCGGAAGCCCTGGCTTTGCAGGTACTTGAAGCGCTCGCCGGTCTGGTGCCAGTCGTCACCGTCGGGACGGCCGCCGTGGGGGTAGAACAGAATTTGCGTCGGACCGACGAGCGAGCCGACCTCGTCCGCCCAGCGCTCGGTGTCGTTGATGACGGTCTGGAGCGGTTTGGTGTCGAGGCGGATGTGGCCCCAGGTGTGGCTGCCGAACGTCCAACCGGTCTCCTTCAAACGCGCTATGACGGGCTTGACCGCTTCGATCTCGCTCGCGCGGTAGGCATCGAACGCGGGGCGGTCGGGCGAATCTGCCGCGATGTCGCGGTCATCCTGCGTGCGATAGCCGAGTATCCCCTGATAGCCCGTCAGCGAGAAGATGGCCTTCGCGCCGTTCAGCGAAAAGTCGGGGTGCTCGTAGACAAACTGGTCGAGAATGGGCGTCGCGTCGAGTTCCTTGGTCAAAAAGGTCTCATTTGTGTACGGATCGGTGCACTGCGCCCAGATCTCGCCGTCGTCGCCGACGACGAGCTTGCTCGTGAAGCCCTCGTCGAGCATATAGGGGTAGTAGTTCACGTCGTCAAAGCTGATGACGAGCGGCTTTTTGCCCTCTGGCAGCATCAGGGTGTTTCGCACCATGTGCGTGCCGGTCTCGTCCGTCACCTCGCTCCAGACGTCTTCCATCGCGACTAAAATGTAGCCCTTGTCGTACACGGACTGCAAAATTTTGTTGTATTCGTCGACCGTCACCATCCAGTCGTCGAGGCCGTAGCGCTGATCCTGACTGGCATTGCAGTCGTGGAAGGCCCACTGCGGATAGGCGATGATCGGGTGGAAAAAGAGGTGCTCCACCACCTGATCCGGCCCCCAGGCCTGCGTGAGCTGGTCCTCCGACCAGTAGCTGCGCACGGCGTCGTAGGGGTCAGTTGTATCGTCAGTATTGTTGTCGGTGTCGCTGCCATTCTCGTCCGTGACGGTCTGATCGTCGCCGTCGGACGGCGTCGTCTTATCGCCGCAGGCAGTCAGCAGCGACAGCACCATCAGCACGCTGAGCAGCAGTGCAAAAAAGTGTTTCATGTCAAAATCTCCTCTCTCAAAACTGCGCGGTCATTATAGCAGACTTCACTTCTTTTGACTACGCTTTTCGAGCTTTTGTTCCCATTTGTAACTATTTACCACAAATAATGAAAGCGTCACAGCTTTTCGCATCCGCAGACGCGAAATGATTTCGAATCGTTTTTTGGCGCGACATGCGCGTGCCAAAAAACTCTTCTCGCTCCGCGCGTGTCGAAGCCGCCCTTTGGGCGGCAAGGCACGAAGCGGAGTGTAATTCTCAAAAAACAAGGGACACGGAAACCGTGTCCCTTGTTTTTTGAGGAATTAAAAGTCTGCGTTGCCCACGGTGCGGGGATGCAGCTCCACGTCGCGGATGTTGCCGATGCCCGTTAAATACATCACCATGCGCTCGAAGCCAAGGCCGAAGCCCGCGTGACGGCAGGAGCCGTAGCGGCGCAGGTCGCAGTACCACCAGTAGTCCTCGGGATTCATGCCGAGCTCGCGGATGCGCTTTTCGAGCAGCTCAATGCGCTCCTCGCGCTGGCTGCCGCCGATGATCTCGCCGATGCCCGGAACGAGGCAGTCCGCCGCGGCGACGGTCTTGCCGTCGTCGTTGAGGCGCATATAGAACGCCTTGATCTCCTGCGGATAGTCCGTGACGAACACGGGGCGCTTGAAGATCTGCTCGGTCAGGTAACGCTCGTGCTCGGTTTGAAGGTCGATGCCCCACTCGACGGGGTAGTCGAACTTCTGGCCGCTCTCCTTTAAGAGCTTGACGGCCTCGGTATACGTCACGCGGCCAAAGTCGGAACTCTCGACGTGCTGGAGACGCTCAAGAAGGCCCTTGTCGACAAAGCTGTTGAAAAACGCGAGATCGTCCGGGCAGCGCTCCATCACGCGGCGGATGATATGCTTGACCATCGCCTCCATGACCTCAAGGTCGCCGTCGAGGTCGCAGAACGCCATCTCCGGCTCGATCATCCAGAACTCGGCGGCGTGGCGCGCGGTGTTGGAATTCTCGGCGCGGAACGTGGGGCCGAAGGTGTAAACGTCGCCGAACGCCATGGCGAAGTTTTCGGCGTTGAGCTGGCCGGAGACGGTCAGGCTCGTCTTCTTGCCGAAAAAGTCCTTGCTGTAATCGACCTTGCCGTCGGGCGTTCTCGGCGGGTTTTCAAGGTCGAGCGTCGTCACCTGGAACATCTCGCCCGCGCCCTCGCAGTCAGAGCCGGTGATGATGGGGGTGTTGACGTAGACGAAGCCGCGGCTCTGGAAGAACTCGTGCACGGCGTAGGCCGCCGCGCTTCTCACACGGAAAGCCGCGGAGAAGAGGTTCGTGCGCGGGCGCAGATGCTGAATGGTGCGCAGATATTCGACGCTGTGGCGCTTTTTCTGCAGGGGATAGTCGGGGGAGGACACGCCCTCGATCTCGATCTCTGTTGCCTTGACTTCGAGCGGCTGCTTGGCCTCGGGCGTCAGCACGACGGTGCCGCGCACGATGAGCGCGGCGCCCACGTTCTGCGCGGCGATCTCCTTATAATTAGAAAGAGAATTCGCATCCATCACGACCTGCAAATTGCGGAAGCACGAGCCGTCGTTCAGCTCGATGAATCCGAAGGTCTTCATATCGCGGATGGTCTTCGCCCAGCCGCATACGGTGACGCTTGCGCCGCCGTACTGCTCTTTGTCGGCGAAGAGCGCGGCAATTCTCACTCGTTCCATAATAATTTTCCTTCCTTTTGTGGGTTTTCACGGGATAATAGAGGTATTATATGCCACTTCCCGTGCAAATTCAAGCCCCGCTTTGTATTGACTTTTGACAAGTTGTATGTTATCATACAACCTTACCTCAAAAGGTAAACGTGAAACTTTCACCTATTACTTTACAGGAGGATTTTTAACTATGAACAAGTATCTGGATATCGCCCCCGAGGTTGCCGAGGCCCTTGCCGCCGGTAAGCCCGTCGTGGCGCTCGAATCCACCATCATTTCCCACGGCATGCCCTATCCCCAGAACGTGGAAACCGCGCTCAAGGTCGAGCAGATCATTCGCGACGCGGGCGCCGTGCCCGCGACCATCGCCATCATCGGCGGACGCTTGAAGGCGGGCCTTTCCAAGGAAGAGATCGACTACCTCGGCCGCACCGGCGCGGGCATCCCGAAGGCTTCCCGCCGCGACCTGCCCGTGCTCGTCGCGCAGGGCAAGGACGGCGCTTGCACCGTCACCACCACGATGATGATCGCCGACATGGCGGGCATCCGCGTGTTCGCCACCGGCGGCATCGGCGGTGTGCACCGCGGCGCGCAGGAGACGTTCGACATCTCCGCTGACCTCGAAGAGCTGGCCAACACCTCCGTCATGGTCGTGTGCGCGGGCGCGAAGTCCATCCTCGACCTCGGATTGACGCTCGAATATCTCGAGACCCACGGCGTGACCGTCATCGGCTACGGCACGAGCGAGCTGCCTGCGTTCTACACGCGCAAGTCCGGCTTTGGCGTCGACTACGAGCTCGACACGCCGGAGCAGCTGGCCAAGGCGTTCCACGTCAAGCGCGAGCTGGGTCTGCGCGGCGGTCTTCTCGTCACGAACCCGATTCCCGAAGAGTACTCCATGGACAAGGAAGTCATCGACAAGGCCATTGCCGAGGCCGTCGAGGACGCGAAGAAGGACGGCATCCACGGCAAGGCCACGACGCCGTATCTGCTCGCCAAGATCAAGGACCTGACCGGCGGCGACAGCCTGGATTCCAACATCCAGCTCGTGTTCAACAACGCCCGCCTCGGCGCGGCGGCGGCTGTGGAGCTCAGCAAGCTCGAAAAGTGAGATATTTTGTCATCTATCTCGCCGCGATCAATATTCTGACGTTCTGCGTCTACGGCGCAGACAAGCGCCGCGCCAAAATTCAGGGCGCGCGGCGCGTGCCCGAAAAGACTCTATTTGCACTCGCGCTGCTGCTCGGCAGCGCGGGTGCTCTTTTCGCAATGAGGGTCTTTCACCACAAAACGCGGCACTGGTACTTCAAGTTCGGCATTCCGGCGATCTTACTTGCGCAGATCGCTCTGGGGGTGTTCGTGTATGTGCGTTTTTTCGCGGCGTAAAAAATTTTTGGGAAATTTTTGTTTTTTGTGAAACAAAACAGACGTTTCTTGCGTCTAATCAATGAAGCAAAGGGAAACCGGGCGAAGAGGGAAGATAAAGAATTTATGAATTTTCCATTTTCCTGTTCCCTTATTTCCCGCGGCATGGTAAAATACCATGTATGAGAAAGGCTCTGTGCGCGCGGAGCCGACAACAACAAACACGAAAGGATGAAGATCACATGAAAAAATTTCTCTCCTTGCTATTGGCTCTGACCATGGTCATGAGTCTGGTCATCGTACCCGCAAGGGCGGAAGGTGTCGAGGTTGGCGGCACATACGCCATCACCACGTCGGCGTCCTCCCTTGCAAGAGGCGACTCGACCACATTCACCGTTACCGCAACCGCCCCCACCGTCACGGATAATGGCGTAACTGCCACCGAAGTAAACGTGATCGGTTATAGTTGGAGCACTCCCGGTTTTTCCGGCGCTGCCGGCACGGGTGCCACGACAGGAACGCTGACCGCCTCCAACAAGGCGGAAAATGTAGAAGTCTCCTGCACCTTAACGATCGAGTACAAGGTGACGATCGAAGGGCAGGAAATCACCAGATCTACGACTAAGGTCGTTAAAAGCAATGTCTCTATCGCTGACAAGCTTCTCCCGGGCGACATCACCACCGTCACCTTCAACGGCAGAACCTATTCTGTGACGGACGGCGCGGTCAACATCTCCCTTCTTGATAAAGAAACCATCGCCTCCGCCGACAACAAGTGGTCTGCCGCCGCAACTGGCTATGTGATCGATAATACGACGAACAAGCCCACCTATTCCGATTCCACGCATAAACTGACGGTGAAGACGACGGCAACGACTCCGCTTTCAACCGAAATCACAGTTACGACTACGGCAGCCACCGTGACCGCAAAGGCAAGCCTTACCGAGGTCATCTCCGGCGGCAAGACCACGCTCACCGCCACCTCCACCGGTCTCAGCAACGCCGCCACCTATGCGTGGTTCTACAAGATCGGCGAGGCTGCCGAGGTTCCGATCGGCACGGGCAAGTCCCTCGTCTGGACGGTCCCCGCAAACGTTGCGACCGCGACCAACTACTCTGTTTACTGCAAGGCAAGCGAGGGCGATAAGCTCGCTAAGACGAGTGACCCCATCACGGTCAAGAGCCTTCCCGATACCTATACCTTCACTGTCGTCCCCGCAAGCGTTACGCTGACGCAGATCGGTCAGACCGCGACTTTGACGGCGAACTTTGTGAATACCTCCACTTCTCCCGCTACCCCGGTCACTCCGACCTACTCCTTTGTTTCCGCCAACCTCAACATCGCAACTGTGACGAACCAGACGACCGCCGCGCCGACGGTAACGCTCAGAGCAAGCGGCTCTACCACTGTCACCGCAAAGGCGACCTATAAGGGCAAGGACTATGTGCAGAACATCCCCGTTACCGGCGCCCTGATCGAGGCGACCCTCAGTGCTGTTCAGAACGGCACTTCTGTGAACTACAGCTACAGTGATCTTGTCAACGCCGCGCAGGCCGCCATCAACAAGACCTACAGCACCGCCTACACCTACGAGACCGTCTATTCCCTCAGCGGCGTCACTCAGGTCGCCTCTACCGCTGCCTACGGTGTCGGCACGAGCAATGCTTCGTACAACTATCCCACCGGCGGCTCCGGCTATCTTTACTTCAAGGCAAATCTCTCCGGCATCGGCACTGCAAAGTTCACCGCCACCGTGACCACCCGCGTTGCCAATACCGCCGTTCCCAAGACCTACAGCGTTACGTTTAACGTTCCCGTAACGCCCAGCTCGACCACCTATGCCGACCAGTATCCCGAGCCGGTCGCGGCTTACGGCAACACCTATCGCTATTACGTTCAGGTTCCCTCCGGCGCAAGGTATTACTATGTTGCCGGTGTGAACACCGAGCCTGTCGACTGGAACAACGGCAGCACCCAGAAATACTATCCCACCACTGCCACCGCCAATCTCTATTCCCTGACCGACACCAACTTCATCAATGGCAAGTGCACGCTGTATGTCGTGACGCAGGGCACCGACAATAGGCTCTACTGCGGCACCATCAGCGTCTACCAGAAGAACTACAACATCAACTACAACGGCGTGGCCGGTGAGACCGTCCAGTTCGCGCAGAGCGACTTCAACGACTTCATGAACAAGGTCGCTGAGGCCCGCGGCGACGCCAGCAAGAGCAAGTCCTATCCCTATGTCACCTTCGATTATGTGTCCTTCTCCCTGCCCACCACCGCGCAGGGCACGCTGTACTATGGCGGCACCGCCATGTCCACCAGCAATTCCTCCGGCGCGTTCAACACCCGCACCAAGGTCACCAACCTCGATAGCGTGACGTTTGTCCCCAACGACAAGACCACCGCGAAGACCATCACGCTGAACTTCACCCTGTACGCGACCCGCTATTCCAGCTCCTCCACGAGCCGCGGCACGACCGTGAGCTACTCCGGCAGCGTCGTCGTCAACCTCGTGCGCGAGGACATCAAGTACACCGTCTCTCAGGGCGACAGCGTCCGCTTCGACGAGAGCGACTTCCTCAGCTACCTGCACTCCACCAAGGGCTACAGCAGCAACTACACCATCGACTACGTGACCTTTGACCAGAGCGCCGTCTCCGCCGTCAACGAGGGCTCGCTCTACACCTACTACAGCGGCTACAACTACGGCGGCTCCGTCAAGACGACTGACAAGTTCTACTACAGCGCCACCGCCAGCCAGAACGCGCTCAGCGACGTTGCGTTCCTTGCCAGCCGCTACGCCAAGACCGGCGAGACCGTCTACATCCCGTTCACCATCTACGCCCGCTACGGCACGACCGGCACCGGCACCCGCCAGCTCACCGGCACCGTGGCCATCAAGATCGGCCAGACGATGAACTTCATCGATGTCAAGACCAGCGACTACTTCTACAACTCCGTCAAGTGGGCCGTCGGCAAGAACATCACCAACGGCACGTCCAGCACCACCTTCTCCCCGTACAAGTCCTGCACCCGCGCCGAGATCGTGACGTTCCTGTGGCGCGCCGCCGGCAGCCCGGAGCCGACCACCACCCGCAACCCGTTCCGTGATGTCAACGCCGTCACGCACTCGAGCTACTACAAGGCCATCCTGTGGGCCAGCCAGAAGGGCATCACCTCCGGCACCAGCACCACGGCGTTCTCCCCCGATCAGGTCTGCACCCGTGCCCAGATCGTGACCTTCCTGTACCGCTACGCGGGCCAGCCCAGCGGCTACTACTCCAACCCGTTCAAGGATGTGGGCGCCACGAGCGAGGCGAGCTACTACAAGGCCATCCTCTGGGCCGTCGGTAAGGGTATCACCACCGGCACCAGCGCCACGACGTTCTCCCCGTATGCTTCCTGCAACCGCGCCGAGGCCGTGACGTTCCTGTATCGTTACACCAACGGACTTTAATGCTTAAAACGAAAGCCCCGCTCAGCGGGGCTTTCGTTTTAGCTTTTTGCGCTCCGCGGCAGCGCACGCGCCGTAGGCGCGCACGTTTGCGGAGCGAGAAGTGTAAATCCTGACGCACATGTCGTCAGGATTTACGATTTCATTTTATTT